>OJRD01001294.1_pt1 | contig 10497 bp, 11 predicted proteins | sample 1599051 | NCBI WGS metagenome assembly OJRD01 (sample SAMN03922523, study PRJEB24848) | human gut metagenome | isolation source: stool sample | host: Homo sapiens | place: Germany | collected 2010-02 | reverse complement strand
ACGAGATTGCCTCTTGTCTCGTGGGCTCGGAGATGTGTATAAGAGACAGCTACTACCACGGGCCGCGGAAAACTTCTTGGCTCCTTGGTATTCCTCCCAGAAGAATGTCACAGAAGCGGACCGGGAGCTCCAGCGGCTGCTGGATGCCGGGCAAAGCGGCGTCGTGGCTAAGCGCACGCCGCAGAACATTCAGGTTACCTACAAGGAGAACCCCGAGGACGAGACGAACCAGAAGCGATATCTGAACGCCGAAGAGTACGTGACCTACGCCACCGTGAAGGGCCAAACATCCTACGACCTGGTCATGGACATGATAAATAGTGCCGAATACCGAAGCATGACAGACGAGCAGAAGGCCGACGCCATCAAACTGGCCTATACCTACGCGGGGCATCTGGCGGCGGAGGAAGTTACTGGCGGAAAGCACGAGAGTGAGGAATACGTGGATCTGGCTCAGGCAGCCAAGAAGGAGCTGGGCCTGTACGAGGCGGAATACCTGCTACTGTGCGAAAAATACGGCAAGGGCGTGATGAACGGTGACGGCATCCGTGAGGCGTACCAGAACGGCATCGCCCTGGATGACTACCTGACCTACGCCGGAGCCCTCAAAGCCGTCAAGGCGGACAAGGAGGCTAAAACCGGAAAGAAGCCCAGCGGCACGTCCCAGGTGGACTCTGCCCGGGCACTGCTTCGGGACAGCAGCCTCACCGACAAGGCGCGGGCCGCGCTCTGGAGCCTTGAGGGCGATGTAGGCAGCGAGGGCGGGTGGAAGGAATCCAACAACCCCTTCGGAGAACGCGCCATCGCTATTCGAAAGCAGTTCGACCTGGACGTGGAGACCTTCCTGGACGCGCTGGAGATCTACCGGGGCAATGGCAAGGCCGCCGACAAAAAGGCCGCCCTGCGAGAGCTCGTCGGGGATGACCAGGGTAACGCGCTGTATAACCTGCTCGGGAAGGATTGACGCAAAGAGAGCACCCTTATGGGGTGCTCTCTTTTTCTATAGTACCGACCGTTTCCTCAAAGTCCTTTATATACTGCTTGCAGGCCCATACAATTTCTTTGATGCGGGAGCGGCCGTAATAAGACGCGATATAATCCATCTTTTTGGCAAGTTCTTCATCCATCACCATCGTGAACTTCACACTCAAAGTTATCACCTCACCACAATTCTACCTGCACGGTGCCCCTATGAGGCTTAATTAGTATTGACACGATACCGAAATAGTGATAAATTAAATTCGAAATATTTTGACACAATCCCCAATATTTCGCCCTGCATTGGTTGTATAATAAGTCTGGCTATATCTGACAGTACCGGATGAAAGCTGGGATAATTATGTCCGAAGCATTACTGATCATGGTGAAGCGCGGTCTGATTCCTTTGTTCCTTTTGTGGATGGTATTCCCTATAGCGAATATTATCATCATTCCAAAAGCCCAGCAGGTGTGGGGAACGGCGGAAGGAAACCCGTTCACAAAAAACCTGGTGGACGAGGCCAACAACACGATATGGTACGGTATCATATACCTCATTCTGCTATTTTTGGGTCAGACATTGGTGCCATCTGGTCTTGTGAAAACTGCATTCGTGGTGTTGACCGGCATCTTGTCAGTGCTGTGCGTCATAAGTTGCGTGGCCAAATTTGTGATGAGCATTTTGGAATTAAAATATCATCTTCCCGGGCTTCGTTTTTGCTCGACTATTGAACTAGTGGCCTTCCTCATCAACGCCGCCGTATGGGCTTGGCTGACCTTTAGCATGGCACAAATTTTTGGGCTGGTGAGGTAGATGGAGAAATTGCGAAGGGCTGCGGCGAAAGCATTTGCCACCCTGTTTTTACTTGCTTTGCTTCTGGGAATTATAAAGAATTGCATTGCTCCGCAAAGGAGGGTTTCCACGTCGCCCTCCCAATATCCGATAGAGACTGCACAACAAAGATAAAAACCGGGCAGGAGCTGCAACCCCTGCCCGAAGTGTATAAATACATATGGATGGCGGAAAGCTAGTCCAGCATATCGAGGATTGCGTCCTTCAGGTGAAGCGGTGAGAGGTGGAACCTGTTGAACTTCTCGATCATGCAAAAGACCAGATCCAGATCTGGCGATACGTCCCGTACGATCTGCACCGGGCTTCGAAAGAAGTCATCATACACTACAATGTCGTAGCTATGGTAGGCGCCGATCTCTGGGGCGTATTTTTTCCTGTAGAAGGCGTAATATATATAAGATGTATGCATCTCCGACACTCCTTTTAATTTTATCAGTGTGTCGGTGAAGATCGGAGGCCCTCGGCAACGTGCTGGGGGGCCTCTTTTTTGATATTGCCTGTGCCCCCGCAGTTGCCCCGAAGTGACCCGCAGTTGCCCCGAACGACTGTCGCAAATAGTACATAAAAGACTTAATAGGGCATAACAAAAAACCCTGTAACCATTGCGGCTACAGGGTTTTTCTTTGGTGGACGATACAGGACTTGAACCTGTGACCTCCCGCACGTCAAGCGGATGCTCATACCAGCTGAGCTAATCGTCCGAAGCGCAAAAATCATTATAGCGGATTGGTAAGGGCTTGTCAAGGCTTTTTTCACAAGAGGGTGGTCAACCGGCGTGAAAGCTGGTATACTGGGAAAAATGACGTAAAAGTGAGGGATGACTGTGAGGACGCGCGTCTGGAGCCGTTGGGAGCTGGACCCACGCCTGCCGGAGGCGGCTACGGAGCTCCGCATGACCGAATTTCCGGCGGCGGGGGAAGAAAGCGAGTGGAGTGTGCTCCTGCTGCCCGGCGGGGCCTATCGGATGACGGCTCCCCGGGAGGGGGCACCGGTGGCTGCCGCTTTTGCGGCGGCCGGAATCCACGCCTGGGTGCTGGACTACAGTGTGGCGCCCGACCGCTGGCCTCAGCCCTTTCTGGAGGCTGGGGCGGCTTTGGCGCGCATCCGGAGAGGACGGGGCGGCCGGGTGGCGGTGTGCGGCTTTTCCGCCGGAGGCCATCTGGCAGGCTGTCTGGCCAACCTCTGGGGCAGTCCTGTGCTGGAGGAGCGCCTGGGCCTGCGCCCGGCGGAGGCCCGACCGGACGCGGTCATCCTCGGCTACCCGGTCGTCACCGCCGGGGCGTTCGGGGCTGCAGACTGCTTCCGCACGTTGACGGGAGCGGACGACATGGCGGAGATACCGCCGGAGCTCTCGCTGGAGAACAGCGTGACCGCCGGAAATCCCCCCGCGTTTCTTTGGTGTACCGGGACCGATGACCGGGTTCCGGCGGAAAACACCCTGCTCTATGCGGCGGCGCTGCGTCGGGCGGGGGTCCCCTTTGAACTGCACCTCTACCCCGATGGCCCCCACGCCATGGCCCTGGCCGACCGGCGGACGCAGGGGCGGCCGGAGCAGCAGGACCCCCATGTGGCCACCTGGTTCCCCCTGTGCCTGGAGTGGCTGAAAGGACTGTGAAGGAAATGAAAACGGCATTGATTACCGGCGGCAGCCGGGGCATAGGCGCCGCCACGGCCCGGACGCTTGCCCGGGCGGGCTACGCGGTAGCCATCAACTATCACCACTCCCGACGGGAGGCAGAGGACCTGGCGGCGGAGCTGGCGGCGGAGGGCCGCCCAGCTCTGGCGGTGCAGGCGGACGTCTCCGACCCGGAGCAGGTCCGGCGTATGGTTGACAATGTGTTGGATAAATTTTGTCAACTTGACATTTTGGTATGCAACGCAGGGGTGGCCTCCCAGGGACTTTTGTGTGAAACAAGTGATGCAGATTGGCGCAGGCTGATGGGAGTGGACCTGGACGGAGTATTCTATTGCTGCCGGGCAGTCTACCGCCATATGGTGGCGCGCAAGACGGGGCGCATTATCACCGTCTCTTCCATGTGGGGGCGCTCCGGGGCCTCCTGTGAGGCGGCCTATTCCGCCGCCAAAGCGGGCGTCATAGGTCTAACCAAGGCCCTGGCCCGGGAGTTGGGGCCCTCCGGCATCACGGTGAACTGCGTGGCGCCGGGGGTTATTGACACCGACATGAATGCCCATCTGCCCCCCGGGGACCTGGCCGTTTTGGCGGAGGAGACCCCTTTGGGCCGCCTCGGCGCCCCGGAGGAGGTGGCACGGGCAGTGCTGTTCTTGGCCTCCGAGGGGGCGGATTTTATTACCGGACAGGTGCTGGGCGTGGACGGCGGCTTTCTGATCTGACCGGAAATGAAGGACGGAAGGGCAACTTTGTCATTTCTGCTTGAAATATTCTGTGCGGAAAAGGCCTTTTGGCGGAAACGACGGTTGACAATTTTAGAAGGGGAGCTTATAATTGTCAACAATCCCAAAGGAGGTAGTATGAAATGAAGAAGTTCCGTGTTTTGTCTCTTGCTCTCGTGGCTGCCATGTGCTTCTCCCTGCTGGCCGGCTGCGGCGGCGGTAGCTCCGCCAGCCCCTCGCCGTCCGCCTCGGCTCCCACGGCGTCTCAGCCTGCCGAGACCGGCTCCACCGGCGAGAGCGGTGAGATCACCATCGCCCTGATCACCAACACCACCGGCGACTATGCCCAGTATGGCATTCCGGTCCATAACGGCGCCAAGCTGTACATTGATCAGCTCAACGCCAACGGCGGCATCAACGGCAAGACCATCAAGGTCCTGGAGTATGATGACAAGGCCGACGGCATCGAGACCGTCAACGCCTTCAACCTGGCCATGGACAACGGCATCACCGCCGTCATCGGCTCCGTGCTCACCGGCGCCACCATCGCCCTGGCCGATGCCACCTACGAGGTCAACATGCCCCAGATCACCGCCTCCGCCACCGCGGCCGGCGTGACCATGATCGACCCCGAGGACGAAAACAGCGAGATCCGCACCAACGTGTTCCGCTCCTGCTTCATCGACCCCTTCCAGGGCGAGAAGATGGCTGACTACGCCTACAACAAGCTGGGCGCCAGGACCGCGGGCATCCTCTTCGAGACCGGCAACGACTACTCTGAGGGCCTGAAGGACGCCTTTGTGGAGAAGGCCGCCGAGCTGGGCCTGGAGGTGGTGGCCACCGAGGCCTTTGCCACCGGTGACAAGGATTACAAGGCCCAGATGACCAACATCGCCTCCAAGAACCCCGACGTGGTGTTCTGCCCCATTTACTACGGTGAGGCCGGCCTGGCCATCACCCAGGGCCGTCAGGCTGGGATCACCGCCACCTTCCTGGGCGGCGACGGCTTCGGCGGCATCAGGGACTACGCTTCTCCCGAGGATCTGGAGGGCACCGTCTACTGCTCCGGCTACGCCCCCGGTACCGAGTCCGTGGCTCAGTTCGAGGCCGACTACCAGGCCACCTATGGCGAGCCTGTGCCCAACATGTTTGCCCCTCTGGCCTATGACGCCGCCATGCTGATGTGCAATGCCCTGAAGTCCGCTGAGGACGCCGGCCTCACCGCCGGTACCGACGAGTATAAACAGGCCGTCATTGACGCTCTGGCCGCCAACAACGGCACGGAGGGCATCACCGGCTCCTACACCTTCGATCCGTACAACAATCCCATCAAGTCCGCCGCCATGATCCAGCTCCAGGGCGGCGAGGAGAAATTCACCGAGCTGTACTAAGCCCGACGCAAGCCACTGCAGTGCGGGGGGAAGTGCTCCTTCCCCCCGCATTGTCCTTGCATACGGGACAGGCAACACGGACGTCCAATGGGCGTCTCCACGGTGTCCGGACCGTGGGGGCGGCCACTGGCCGTCCGTATCAAAGGTTTCAGCCGGGGCCGGACCAGGCCCCGCCGTCTGAAGAGAAAGAAAGGACGTGACGCACGGATGTCCCTCGTGATCGCCCAAATCATCAACGGGCTCCAGACCGGCTCCATCTTTGCGCTGGTGGCCCTGGGCTACAGCATGGTGTACGGCATCATCCTGCTGCTCAACTTTGCCCACGGCGACATCATTATGGTAGGCGCCTACATGACCTTCTACGCCATTACCACCTTCCACCTCCACCCGCTGCTGTCGGTGGTGTTGGCAGTGGTGGTAAGCACCCTGCTGGGCGTGGTCATCGAGAAGGTAGCCTACACCCCCCTGCGCTCCGCTCCCCGTCTCAGCCTCCTCATTACCGCCATTGGCATCTCCTTCCTGCTGGAAAACGGGGCCCAGCTCATTTTTGGAGCCGACTCCAAGAGCATGGACCCCATGGTCACCGGCAACCTGAGCGTGGGCGGCATTAGTATCAGCTATGCGGCCCTGATCACCATCCTGGTCTCGGTGGCGGCCATGCTTCTGCTCACCTTCCTGGTGCAGGGGACCAAGCTGGGCAAGGCCATGCGGGCCGTGTCCGAGGATATGGGCGCCGCCCAGCTCATGGGCATCAACATCAATAAGACCATCTCCTTCACCTTTGCCGTGGGGTCCGCGCTGGCGGGCATCGGCTCGGTGCTGTACATGTGCGCCTATCCCCAGGCCAGCCCCACCATGGGCTCCATGCTGGGCCTGAAGGCCTTCGTGGCCGCCGTGCTGGGCGGCATCGGCTCCATTCCCGGGGCGGTCATCGGCGGCTTCGCCATCGGCATGGCCGAGGCGCTGGTCTCCGCCGCGGGACTGTCCGTGTGGAAGGACGGCGTGGTTTTTGCCATCCTGATCGTGGTCCTGCTGGTCAAGCCCACGGGCATCCTGGGCCGGCCCATCACGGAAAAGGTTTGAGGAGGTGGGCGACATGAAACAAAAACGCATTTCCATGCCCGTCCGCTATGGGATCAACCTGGTGCTGACTATCGCCCTGTGGGCGGTGCTCTTCGGTCTGATCCGGAGCGGGTCCATCACCAATTACTGGTCCGGCATCCTCGTCACCGTGGGCATCAACATCATTTTGGCCGTCTCCCTGAACATGGCCACCGGCTATCTGGGCCAGCTTCCCCTGGGCCACGCCGGCTTTATGGCGGTGGGCGCCTACACCGGCGGCATCTTTCTCAAGTCCACCCCCGTGGACGAGCTGCTCAAGACGGGCAATACCGCCGGCTGCCTGCCCTATATCGTCGCCGCTCTGCTGCTGTCCGGTATCATGGCGGGTATCTTCGGCCTCATCATCGGCATCCCCGCCCTGCGGCTGAAGGGCGACTATCTGGCCATCATCACCCTGGGCTTCGGCGAGATCATCCGGGTGGTCCTGACCAACATCGACTCGGTGCTGGGCTTCAAGTTTACCTACGGCGCCGCCGGCCTCAAGCGCATCCCCAAGATCTCCAGCTTCACGCTGGTGTTCCTCTGCGTGGCTCTTACCTGCCTGATCATCCACATGGTGATGAAATCCCGCCACGGCCGGGCCATCCTGTCCATCCGGGAGAATGAGATCGCCGCCGAGTCCTGCGGCGTCAACACCACCTATTACAAGGTCATGGCCTTCGTTCTGTCCGCCTTCTTCGCGGGCATCGCCGGCTGCCTGTACGCCGGGTATCTGGGCTCCCTGTACCCCTCTACCTTTAAATTTATGAAGTCCATCGAGATCCTGGTCATGGTGGTGCTGGGCGGCATGGGCTCCATGCTGGGCTCCGTCCTGTCGGCCACGGTGCTTACCATTCTGCCTGAGCTGCTGCGCTCGGTGGCGGACTACCGGATGGTGGCCTACTCCCTGCTGCTGGTGCTGATGATGATCTTCCGCCCCAAGGGCCTCATGGGCACCTATGACTTCTCCCTGTCCCGCATCTTGGAGAAGCTGATGAACGGCGGGACCAGAACGGGAAAGGAGGGGGCTCAGAAATGAGTGCAGCCGCCAATCGACGCATACCCGAGGCCAAGCTGGTGCCGGTGCCCAACCCCAACATCATCCCAGAGCGGGACGTGGACAAGAGCCCCATCCTCGAGTGCCGCCACCTGGGCATCGACTTCGGCGGCCTGACCGCCGTCAACGACTTCAACATGGCCATCGGCCGCACCGAGATCGCCGGCCTGATCGGCCCCAACGGCGCGGGCAAGACCACGGTATTCAATCTGCTGACCAAGGTGTACCACCCCACCCGGGGCACCATCCTGCTGGACGGCCACGATACCGCCGGTCTGAACACCATCCAGGTCAATAAGCTGGGCATCGCCCGCACCTTCCAGAACATCCGCCTGTTCAAGAGCCTGAGCGTGCTGGACAACGTGCTCATCGGCCTGCACAATGAGATGGACTACCGCCTGCCGGCGGCCATCCTCCGTCTGCCGGGCTACTGGCGGGGGGAGAAGATTGCCCGGGAGCGGGCCATGGAGCTGCTGAGCATCTTTGACATGCAGGACCTGGCCGGCCACGAGGCGGGCAGCCTGCCTTACGGCGCCCAGCGGCGTCTGGAGATCGTCCGGGCCCTGGGCACCAACCCGTCCCTGCTGCTGCTGGACGAGCCGGCGGCGGGCATGAATCCCTCCGAGACCAGTGAACTGATGGACAACATCGTCAAGATCCGGGATACCTTCCAGATCGCCATCATGCTCATCGAGCACGACATGAGCCTGGTCATGGGCATCTGCGAGGGCATCTGTGTGCTCAACTTCGGTCAGGTCATCGCCAAGGGTACCGCCGAGGACATCCAGAACAACCCAGAGGTCATCAAGGCCTACCTGGGCAGCAACAAGGAGGGATGACGCCATGATGCTCAATGTGGAAACCATCAACGTGTACTACGGCGCCATCCACGCCATTAAGGACGTGTCCTTCCACGTGGAGGAGGGGGAGATCGTCACCCTCATCGGCGCCAACGGCGCGGGCAAGTCCACCATCCTCAAGACCATCTCCGGCCTGCTCCACACCAAGACCGGCGGGATGGAATTTCTGGGCAGGCCCCTGGCGGGGATCAAGCCCCACAAGATCGTGGAGATGGGCCTGGCCCATGTGCCCGAGGGGCGCCGGGTGTTCACCCAGATGTCGGTGGAGGAGAACCTGGAGATGGGCGGCTACACCCGCCCCAAGAGTGAGCTGGACGAGAGCATGGAAGTGGTGTACCAGCGCTTCCCTCGCCTGAAGGAGCGGCGCAGGCAGGTGGCCGGCACGCTGTCCGGCGGCGAGCAGCAGATGCTGGCCATGGGCCGGGCCATCATGTCCAAGCCCAAGCTGCTGATGCTGGACGAGCCCTCCATGGGTCTGGCCCCCATCCTGGTGGACGAGATCTTCGACATCGTCAAGACCCTCCACGCGGGCGGCACCACCATCCTGCTGGTAGAACAGAACGCACAGATGGCCCTGTCGGTGGCCGACCGGGGCTACGTGCTGGAGACGGGGCGCATCGTCACCTCCGGCACCGGCGCCGAGCTCCTGGCCGACGAGGCGGTCAAAAAAGCATACCTGGGCGGCTGACGCCCGTTCGACAGTCCGGCGGGCCGCAGGCCGCCGGACTGTTTGTCTTTGGAGAGGAAGAAAACCCCATGCCCAATTACTTTGCACATCTGACCTTTGGCGCCAGGGTTCTGGCCCAGCTCCCGGAGGACCTCCGGACCTCGTTGGCGGGGGAGCGGGCGGCCTTTGATCTGGGCTGCCTGGGTCCCGACCCTCTGTTTTTCTACCATCCCGCCACCGGCAACCCGGCCCGGCGGGAGGGGCTGAAGATGCACAAACGCTCCGCCCTGCCCGCCTTCCGGCGGCTGCGGGCGGCGGTGGAGGAGTGCGTGCCCATGAGCCGGGGCTACGCCGCCGGATTTTTGTGCCATTTGGCGCTGGACAGCGCCTGCCACCCCTATGTGGAGGCCCGGGCCGCCCGGGGGGAGCTGGCCCACCTGGCCATGGAGGCGGAGTTCGACCGGCTGCTGATGGAGCGGGCCGGACTGGACGCCCGGCAGGCGCATCTGCCGCCCCCCGCCGGGGAGGCAGTCTGCAAGGCCGCGGCGCTGGCCTATGGTACGGCGGGGCCGGCGGAGTTCCGAAAGGGCTATCTGGCCATGCGGCGGGCCACGGCGCTGCTGGCCCGGGTGAGCGGCACCCGGGCCGGCCGGGCGGCCGATCGGCTGTGTGGGCGCCTCCCAGTCCTGGCGGGGGCCAGAGGGATGATCCTGGAGACCGTCCCCGCTCCGGCCAGCGCCGAGAGCAGCCGAGTCCTGGGGACGCTGCTGGAGCGGGCGGTCCCGGTGGCGGCGGAGCAGATCGGCCGTTTCTTTGCCGCAGTGGAGGAGGGCGCCCCCCTGGACCCCTGGCTGGACCGGGACTTCGGCGGCACGGCCTACCGGGAGACCGAACCGGCTCCCCGGTCGGTCGCCGTCTGGTAAGGAGCGGGGAGGGCGGGGCGCCTGGAGGCCATCCTGAAAAAAGCATAAACATGCGCCCGCCCGGTTGAAAGCCGGGCGGGCGCATGTTTTTCTATCCGGGAAGCGCTTCCAGAGCCTCCAGCAGGAAGGTAACGGGCCGGATGCCGTCGGTGCAGCATACCACGCTCACCCCGTCCCGCTTCTGCCAGGGGGTGAAGGTGGCCCCGGCGGAGAGGGCCGAGACGCTGCGGTAGACGTCGATCCAGGCCCAGGGGCAGAAGCCCTCCGGCATCTCCGCTCCGCCGGTGTAGAGGAAGGTGTCGCCCTCCTGATAGA
>OJRD01001292.1_pt1 | contig 10507 bp, 6 predicted proteins | sample 1599051 | NCBI WGS metagenome assembly OJRD01 (sample SAMN03922523, study PRJEB24848) | human gut metagenome | isolation source: stool sample | host: Homo sapiens | place: Germany | collected 2010-02 | reverse complement strand
GTGACGAGCCTGTATGAGGATCGGGATCATATTTTGTGGTTGGGGACCGACGGTGACGGTATCAACCGGTTTGATCCGCGGACCAGTCAGTTCCGGCATTATCCTGCGACATTCGATAAAAAGGTGGTTTCGATCGTTGAATATGATGAAGACGAGCTATTGCTTTCGATATTTAGCCAGGGATTATATCGGTTTCATAAGAAGACCGGAGAACTTCAGGAATATATAGTTGCCGATGCCGAAAAATCCCGTCGCCTGTTCCGTCTTGGATTGGCTGTACATTTGGGCCGCCTGGATGATGCAAGTTTTTATATTTATTCCGATAGTGTTTATTTGTATAACCAACAGACAGGGCATTTGGATGCAATAAGGTGTAAGGAGGAAGGAGTGGTACTATCTGCTCTTATGGAGGTGTCCGGAGGCGAGCCGGATACATATTTGCGCAGTTTGTCCAATCTGTTGGTACTGGACCACAAAGACCGCTCCATAGGTGTCTTTTATACTCCACCCGATTCTATCGGGACGATTGGCGCAGCGTGTCGGGATAAGGCCGGTTGTTTCTGGTTGGGGACATCCTCCGGCCTATACCGGTATGATCCGGTAACAAAACGGACTTCGACTATCGAAGAGAACCGCTTTGCAGGTACGAGTTCGTTAGGTTTTGACAGGCAGGGAAGGCTTTGGATCGGAACTCATAACGGGCTATATGCTTATATTCCGGAAGAAGGAAAAACCGTTGTTTTTGGAGAGTCGGACGGCGTTTATGCCAACGAATATTTGTTCAAACCTCCTTTGCTGACTGCTTCTGGCGATCTGTATATGGCCGGAGTGAACGGGCTGGTCTATATACGTAATAGTGTGCCTTTCCCGGAGGAAGCAGATCCTTCGATCAACTTACTGGATGTGGAACTCGATGGTATTTCTGTCGGTTCCGATGTGATAAGAGATAACAACCAGTTGTCGATCCCCTGGGATTATACATCCTTGAATGCCCGAATTATTGTGAAGGAAAAAGATTTGATGCGGAAGAAACTGTTTCGTTATTATATAAAAGGTAGCCTGAATGAAATGATCGAACGGTCCAGCCACACGATTTCTTTCCATGCCCTTTCTGTCGGTGAATACCATATTTGGGTGTCCTGCAATAAAAGGAATGGCGACTGGAGTACTCCGGTTCAGCTTCTGGCGATTACGGTTACGCCTCCTTGGTGGAAAACGACCGGATTCCTGATCTTGTTGATCCTGCTGATCCTGTTCGGCTCTGTACTGACAGCCTGGCTGGTGGTATTGAAAAAGGAACGTAAAATGGTCTGGGCGATCAAGGAACATGAACGGAAGACGTATGAAGACCGGGTGCGCTTCCTGATCAATATCAGCCATGAACTTCGTACGCCTCTCACCCTGATATACGCCCCATTGAAACGGTTGCTTGCGTCGGGAGAGGTGAAAGACGACAAATTGTTGCATTTATTGACCGGTATTTTCAGACAGACACGTCGGATCAAAGATAATATTAATATGGTGTTGGATGTCCGTAAGATGGAGGTTGGAGGCGAATCGTTGAGCCTGACCAGGCAGCCAGTCAACGACTGGTTGCAGGAAATCTCCAGTGACTTTGACCTTGAGTTCCAGGTCCGGAATATCCAGTTGGTATATGATTTCGACGAATCGCTTGGAGAAGTGCCTTTCGACGCCTCCAAGTGTGAGATCGTATTGTCCAACCTGTTGATGAATGCCCTGAAGTTCAGCAAACCGAATACAGTCGTTGTCCTGTCTACGCGCCGTAAACCTGATTATGTCCGCATATCTCTTTCGGATGAAGGTATCGGGTTGGACCATGTGGAGATCGATCGTCTGTTCACCCGTTTCTATCAAGGTGACCATGACCGGAAAGGGAGCGGTATCGGATTGTCGTATGCTCGTATGCTAGTTGAAATGCACGGAGGAAATATCGGTGCGCAGGCAAATGAAGGACGTGGGGCGACCTTCTTTTTTGAACTGCCCCTGGAGAATACATCCGTGCCTATAGAGGCAAGGCCCTATATGTCCCAATTGCTACAGACATCCGATGTCGAGATACCCGGTGCCGATGACTATCCGGTTGCCGGATATACAGTTATGATCGTAGAAGATGAACCGGAGCTGCGTAACTACCTGAAAGATGAATTGAGTGGGTCTTTCAAGGAAGTTTACGTTGCGGAAGATGGTCGGCAGGCGCTTGAAATGATTCAGGCGAAACTTCCCGACTTGGTAGTCAGTGACGTGATGATGCCTTATATGAACGGTTTCGAATTGTGCCGCCGTATAAAGAGCGATGTGGGGATCAGCCATATTCCGGTTATCCTGTTGACGGCGCGTACCGATAATGAAAGTACCGTACAGGGATATAAGTTAGGAGCCGATATGTATGTCCCGAAACCGTTCGACCTTGGTTTCCTGCTTGCAGTCCTGCGCAACCAGTTTAAGAGCCGTGAGATCATCCGGAATCGTTATAAAGAAGCAGAACAGATCGTTTCGCCTAAAACCGATACGATCAGCAATGCCGATGAACAGTTCATGAGCAGACTGAATGAACTGATCAGCAGCAATCTGACCAATCCTGACCTGGATGTGCAGTTTGTCGCTGCACAGATGGCCATGAGTCGCGCTTCGCTTTACAATAAATTGAAATTGCTTGCCGGCATTAGCATAGGCGATTATATCAACAAGTTCAGAATGGCCGAGGCCGTTCGCCTTCTTGCCGACAAGGATCTAAGTATACAGGAAGTATCGGAGAAGACAGGTTTCTCCCATCAACGCTATTTCAGTACAGTCTTTAAACAAATATATGGAGTGACACCCTCACAATACAGACAGGACTTATGATTTAAAATCCCGGAATCATATACGTGATTTTGGCCGAGATCACCTGTGAAGACGATTTGGAAAAATAATCTTCTTTACGGCTGTTGAAGATGTCGCTAAGGGCATAGTAGTAACGGCCTTCCAACAGGAAAGAGCCGATTCCCGTACGAAGTTCGATACCTGGACCCCCACATAATCCCCAGTCGAATTTCTTTTCGACCGGCATATTGTGCTGTTCGTTTTCGGTGTTCGGCTTGGCTCCGTTCAGATTTTCGTCTGTCTTCTCGCCAAAAGCATATCCTATTTTGGGACCCAGGTTGACGAATACCCTGAAACGTTTACTGCCGAAATAGATATGCGTCAGAATCGGAAGTTCAAAGTAGTTGATCGTCCGGCTGTATTTATACTGTGGCTGGTCTTCGAACTTTTCATCCCATCCATGTTGGATGAAATTCAGTTCGGCCTGCAATCCGAGATTCTTTTCTGTGATCCACCGGAGTGTAAAGCCTCCCGTATAGCCCAATTTCATTTTCTGCTGCACTTTTGTCTGGGCAAAACTGACTTTGGAAAAGGTTGTACCGAAAGAAGCTCCCAAAGATAATTCCCGTTTGAACTTATTCTGAGCCTGGATTCCGTTCAAGGCGACAAGGCCTATAATAGCTGTTGCAATAACTTTCTTGATCATCTTACTTCATTTCGTGTTACATTGAAATCACTCTGATAATGAACAATAAAGATGTTCGTGTTGATGAAGCCTCCCCAGTTATTCACACGATGGAAATCGAATCCGGTCTGTACACCCTGGTAATGAATCTTATCCAGATTATTTTCGAAGTTGGAACCGTATTTGTTGATTGCTCCGATGAAAAACATACCGGTGTCGAATCCTAAAATACCATATTTAGGGAATATATTGATCAGGTTCTTACTATACCAGTTTTTATATTTGGTATAGAAATCAGCCACCTCTTTCGACAGGTTGTCTGCGTAGAAGTTACTGTATATATACGTGTTCAGGGCATAGAAATCTTCCAAACAGTCACGTGTGTACGTCTGCCATTCGGGATAGCCGAACAAGGTCAGTCCGCATTCGGGCTTTGTCTCCGCCAGCATGCGTAACGGAGACTTGATCTTGTTTAGAGCCTCCAGTGTACCCGAAGTCGGTACGACTACATTCCGCTTGTCCGTTCTGAGGAGCGTGTCGACATCGGCAGTCAGGGTTTCGGCATTATAATTGATTTCGGTAAATGGGATCTGTCGTTGTTTCATCTCGGCTTTGAATGCTTTGATAAATTCGGTTTTATCCTTGCCGTCTCTGATGTTCAGCAGGATTATATTGTCTTCGGCAAATAGGTCGCATCCGCCTTGAGCCGCTTTGGCATACAGATAGGAGTGGGGCGTATTTACCTGGTAAACATACGCGTTCGACAACACATCGTCGTTCTTCGATGTAAAAGGAATCACATATTTGATGTTGTTCTTCTGGGCAAATTCCGCAACCGGACCGATCTGGTCGTTTTGTACGGCTCCGATGATGAGGTTTGCATTCTTCAAGGCGTCCTCTTTCAGGATCTCTTTCAGTTTCTTCGTTCCGTTTCCCGTATCATAAACCGACAGATCGACAGAACAGCCTGTGTTTTTAAGACTGTCCACCGCCAGCAAGAAACCTTCGTAATATTCGATGAAGCGTTGTGTCTCCGTAGACGGGGTAGCTTCATTCGTCATAAACGGCAATAACAAGGCTACTTTGACGCTGTTGACGCGCTCGATGCTTTTGGGCTCCGAGAGTAAAGCATTGACATCTCTTTCCGAAAGCATAGCGGTTGCTGGTTCGGTCGTCACCTTCGGCTTGTACGGGTATCTTAATGACCATACCGGCTTTCACCCCTTCTTTCAATTTCGGGTTAAGCTTGATCAGCTCGTAGCTGGAAATATTGAATTTCCGGCAGATCCGGTACATGGTTTCCTTTTTCTGGACGGTATATTCAATTTCTTTGGTAATGGTCTTGAGCTCCGTTGTCGGCAAATCTTCTACTTGCGTCGCCGGAATACGGATTGTCTTGCCGATCGTAAAAGTGGAAGTAGACAATCCGGGGTTCGCTTTTACGATAGCGGTAGCGGGAACTGTGTACCGGATGGATAATGAATATAGGGTTTCTTTGGGCTGTATGGTATGGAAAATATAATTTCCATCCTGCTTCTTAGCAGTACCTCCAACCATGTCGCGTTGCGGGATTTTAAGGGTGGCGCCTGCTTTGATCCCCTCTTTGCTATCTGGATTCAGCCGGTAAATATCATCAGGCGTAACCCCGTACATGGTAGCGATTGCGTAAACTGTTTGTCCTCTTTCTATCGTATGAAAAAACACATTATTGTCTTGTCCGCTTGTAATAACCACTTGTGATCGGTTGTTTTGTGCATGGATAGATACACCAGCCAGACTCAGAAAGAGCGTCAGTACATATATGTTAATCTTATTCATTTGCTGATTTGGATTATTTAGGGGCAAAGATAACAACAAAAAACGAGAGTAATAATAGATAAGAGCAAATTCAACTCTCACTTATCGTCATAATGACCATAAGCAGATAGCACGAGAACAAGTTTTACAAAAATAGAATATTTATTCTGATTTATATGATTCTCTAAGAAAATAATGAAATTTCGGTTCTTTTTTAACCGGAAATCCCGACCTTTCCCTCCTTCAAATAAAACCGTTTGTCATGCTCGGCCAAAAAGCGGATGGTGGTGACGATTTTCTCCTCCGGAAAAGGTAATAAAGGGAGCAAAGCGGTGACAGGAAGCGGTTGCCGGGTAGATAGCAGTTCGAGCAACAGGTCGCGTATGGCATTGAAATCCCGATTGTTCAAGCCGGAATCATTCTTGGAAAGGCAGACGTCGCAACACCCGCAATCTTCCGTATTCTTTTCTCCGAAATAGGAGAGTAGCAGACGGCTCCGGCAGATATGTTCCCCGTCCATGTATTCCACCACTTTCGAAATGCGCTTTTTCATTCTTTCCCGACGTTCCTCATAAGCGGAGGATGGGATAATAAGGGCATTTTTTCGCACGCGTGGATGCGTATAAGTGATTTGGGGAGCGGTCTGGAAGGAAGATTCGTCCATTCCTTCGCAATATTCGATGTAGCCGGATAGTTCCAGCAACTTCAATGCATGATGCACCTGTAACGGAGGAAATTGGCAGGTGGAATAGAAATCCGTCAGTTCGAAGTTATAAACGATATCTTTTCCCTGTCCTTCCTGAATCCGGAAATAATCGCCCAACGCTTCATACACTTTCCCGATCAGCTTCTTTTCGGGAAACTCATCGTCTATCCGCTTTCTCAGATGAAAACTATCCGTATCTGTGCAGAGAGCCACCGCAAAGGCCTTCCGGCTGTCCCGTCCGGCACGGCCTGCCTCCTGGAAATATTCCTCCAATGACTCCGGCATATCCAGATGGATGACCAGTCGTACATCCGGTTTGTCGATCCCCATCCCGAAAGCGTTCGTGGCCACTATTACGCGGCATTCATTGTTTTTCCAGCGGCTTTGCCGGATCACCTTTTCCTCCCGGCTTAATCCGGCATGGAAAAAGTCGGCCGATATTCCCGATTGTTGCAGGAAGATTGCCACCTCCTTGGTCAGCTTGCGGTTTCGTGCGTAGACGATAGCCGTACCGGGCACTTTTCCGAGTATGTAGGCCAGTGTGCCTAACTTGTCTTCCGTACGGCGCACGATATAGGCGAGATTCGGGCGGACAAAACTTTTCCGGAAGACATTTTTTTCCTGGAAAAGCAGTCGTCCCTGTATGTCGTCCACGACTTCGGGTGTGGCGGTTGCCGTCAGTGCCAGTACCGGCACGCCGGGCAGTTGCTCCCGTATATCGGCGATGTGGAGGTAGGAAGGACGGAAGTCATAGCCCCATTGCGAGATACAATGACTCTCGTCTACCACTAACAGGCAGACGTTCATGGCCTGCAACTTTTCCCTGAATAATCCGGTGGCAATCCGTTCGGGTGAAACATACAGGAACTTATTTTGTCCGGAAACGCAATTTTCCAGCTCCCCGGCGATTTCCTGGCGGCTCATACCCGAATACACTGCTGTGGCTTTGATTCCGACCCGGCGCAGATTGTCGACTTGGTCGCGCATCAAAGCGATAAGCGGGGTAATGACAAGGCAAATTCCATCCATCGCCAGCGCCGGAACCTGAAAGGTGATCGATTTGCCACCTCCCGTAGGCATAAGCCCGAGTGTATCTTTTCCGGCACAGACAGAACGAATGATCTCTTCCTGTAAAGGACGAAAAGCAGGGTATCCCCAATACTTCCCTAAAATCTTATGGTAGACATCCACCGCATCCCTTCATATATCGTTCTCCTTGATGTCCTTCACCATGAGTTGCAACGACGTGTTGCCGTTGTAGGTGTTCTCCTCGATGGTGTAGCAGATATTGAAAGGTTTCATGTTCTTGATATGCGTATTGTGTTGGCGCATACCGAAAGCAATGCCATGTATCGGTGTGTTCGACTTGTCGTCGATCAGTTCCAATTTGATGTGTTCAAGGTCTTTCCCTACCAGTTTGCTGGTCCCGTAGTCTTTGACTCCGAGAGAGCAGAATACGGGCTTCTGGTTGTCCGGGCCGAACGGGTTCATTTTTTTTAGTTCGCTCATGAACTTTGAATTGATATCTTGCAGGTCCAGTACGGCATCTATATCGATCTGCGGCGTCATCTGTTCGGGAATGATCTCGTCGGCAGCCAGTTTGAGGAACCGCTGGGTGAAAGCATCTAAGTTTTCCTCTTTCAGGGAGAGGCCGGCGGCATAGGTATGACCCCCGAAGTTTTCCAGCAGGTCGCGGCAGCTTTCGATCGCTTTGTATATGTCGAATCCCGTAACCGAACGGGCGGAGCCGGTAATCAGTTCGGACGATTTCGTCAGGACGACTGCCGGGCGGTAGTATTTTTCCGTCAGGCGGGAAGCGACGATCCCGATCACCCCTTTATGCCATCCCGGATTGTAGACGATGATCGCCTTACGGTCTTCCATATTCTGGAATTCGTCGATGATGGCGTTCGCCTCGTCTGTGATCTTTTTGTCCAGCTCGCGGCGTTCTTCGTTATACTGGTTGATGCTTTCGCTCTTTTCGCGGGCCACGTCCACATCCTTTGCCAAGAGCAGTTCGACTGCTTCCTTTCCGTTCATCATACGTCCGGAAGCGTTGATGCGCGGTCCGATCTTAAAGACGATGTCGCTGATCGTGATCTCTTTGCCCGACAGACCGCAGATATCGATAATCCCTTTCAGGCCGAGGCTCGGATTGCTGTTAAGCTGCTTTAGACCGTAATAAGCCAATATGCGGTTTTCGCCAGTGATAGGGACGATGTCCGAGGCGATGCTGACAGCCGTCAGTTCCAGCAGTTTTTCCAGGTCGGCGAACGGGAAGTTGTTGCTTTTGGCGAATGCCTGCATGAACTTGAAGCCGACGCCACACCCCGACAGATGTTCGTACGGATAGACCGAGTCCACCCGTTTGGCATCCAGCACGGCGACCGCATCCGGCAATGTGTCGTCCGGCATATGATGGTCGCAGATGATAAAATCGATTCCCAATTGCTTGGCATATTCGATCTTTTCGATGGCTTTGATACCGCAGTCGAGCGAGATCACCAGCGTGATTCCGTTTTCCCGGGCGTAGTCGATCCCTTTATACGAAATCCCGTATCCTTCGTCATACCGGTCCGGAATATAGAAATCCAGCGTCGATGAATAAGGACGCAAATACTTGTAGACCAGTGAAACGGCAGTTGTGCCGTCTACATCGTAGTCTCCGTAAATCAAAATCTTTTCTTTGTTTCCCAATGCTTTATTCAAGCGCTTGACAGCTTTTTCCATATCCGGCATGAGGAATGGATCATGCAAGTCGTTCAAGCTGGGTTTAAAGAATTTCTTCACCTCTTCAACAGTGGAGAGTCCTCGTTGAACGAGCAAAAGACATACGAACGGACTGAGTCCCATTTCGCTTGCCAGCTTGTCTCTCTTATGTAACTCTTCTTCTGTTGGGGTTTGAAAGTTCCATTTTGTAATCATTATATATTGTTTTTTCTTTTTTTCGTCTCTGAGATGAGGAGGGTGTTTCAAATTGACATTGCCGGACGCGGATGACGCAGACAATGCAGACGGACGCAAATTTATTTTGTTGATAATTAATATATCAGCGTTAATCTGCGCTCGTCTGCGTCATCTGCGTCCCATGAATACCGATATTTGACATACTCTCTTCATTTGAATCCGTAAAGTTAGATAATATAAATGGATATTTCTGTTTGGCGGCTTGCTTTTTAATTAAATTATAATTTCGGAAAAATTTTCACCTTGCTTTTTATGGTGAAAATTTATTTTCACTTTGTTTCGTGTGTGCGAAAATTTATTTTCACTTGCGGGAAAATTTATTTTCTCCGGGGTGAAAATAAATTCTTATGGCTTTTCTTGTTTGTCGGCTGTGGCGGCAAAACATTTTATCTCTTTTGTTTCCAAGTCCGCGAATGATTTGTACATTTGTGACATTATTTAAAAAACAATGACAGAAGATATTCAAAAAGCTTGCGAGATCATGCAGGCGGGAGGCATAATACTCTATCCTACAGATACGATCTGGGGAATTGGTTGCGATGCGACCAATAAGAAAGCCGTACAAAAAGTGTACGAGTTGAAGAAGAGAATGGACAATAAGGCTATGCTGGTATTGACCGACAGTTCGGCAAAGCTGAGCATGTACGTGTCGGATATGCCCGATATAGCCTGGGACCTGATCGAGGTGGCCGATAAACCGCTTACGATTATCTATCCTCATGCGAAGAATCTGGCGAATAATCTCTTGGGGGAAGACGGAAGTGTCGGTATCCGGGTGACGAACGAAGAGTTTTCCCGTAAACTGTGCGAGCGTTTCCGCAGACCGTTGGTATCTACCTCTGCGAACGTGAGCGGCGAACCTTCTCCGGGTAATTTCAGCGAGGTGTCGGACAGTATTAAGAACGGAGTCGATTATATTGTGAAATATCGCCAGGATGATATGAGCAAGGCGGGGCCTTCCAATATCATTAAGTTAGGAGACGGTGGCGTTGTCCAGGTAATCAGGTAAGAATGAAGAGGAGCAAGCAGGCAGGAAAATACATATTATCGGATTTCGTATCGGCTTCGGTTGCGTGGTTGCTATTCAATATCCTTCGTTATGAAATCTTGTTCATTATTAATGAGGGAACTGATAGTCTGCTTGATTATTTGCAATATCCGGGTGTACTCACCGGCCAGATCGTCATTCCTTTCTTCTGGTTGGTGCTTTATTATTTTTCGGGATATTACAACAAGCCGTTTGGAAAGTCTCGCCTCACCGAACTTTTTTCGACATTCATTACTGTGCTGATCGGGACGATTTTCGTCTTCTTTGCTTTGCTGCTCGACGATATTCCCCGTTCGATCAATATCTATTATAGATTATTCTTCGGAATGTTCGGATTACAGTTTTTCATTACCTACATTCCACGTTTGCTGATTACGCAGAGCGGGGTAAGAAAAATAAAGAACCGGGAATGGGCGATGAACGTGCTGATTGTCGGTGCGGGAGAGAAGGCGGTCCGTATCGCTCACGATTTGTATCGCTT
>OJRD01001291.1_pt1 | contig 10515 bp, 7 predicted proteins | sample 1599051 | NCBI WGS metagenome assembly OJRD01 (sample SAMN03922523, study PRJEB24848) | human gut metagenome | isolation source: stool sample | host: Homo sapiens | place: Germany | collected 2010-02 | reverse complement strand
GTAGATCGTCGGCAGCGTCAGATGTGTATAAGAGACAGAAGCCGTACTGTCCCCCCTCCTCGATGACCACATACTCGCCGGGGTTGACGGCGGTCTTGGTGCCGTCCGCCCCCTCCCGGAAGTAGGTCTCGGTGTCCAGCTTGTCGGAGCCGGTCACCTCCCGGCCCCGCCGGTCGATGAGGAAGGCCCGCTCCCCGTCGTACACGGCGGCGTAGCCGCCCGAGAAGCCGGTGGCCCGCTCGTACCGGGCGGGGATGGCCGTCTGCCCGGATGGGTCCAGATAGCCGTACTTCCCGCCCAGCCGGAAGGGGGCCAGGCCCTCGCTGTAGGGCCACAGCTCCTGGTACTGGAAGGGCAGGACGGTCCGGCCGGTCTTGTCGATGGCGCCGTAGAGTCCCGCCTCGTTCTGGACCATGGCCAGGCCGGTCTCACCAAATACCTCCCAAGCGGCGTCGGAGCCGGAGACGAAGCAGTTGGTGTAGGCGGGCAGGATGGCCCATTCCCCGGCCCGGTCGATAAAGCCCAGGCGATAGGTGACCGCCCAGTTCTGGGAGGCATCTGCGGTGCCCTGCCATACGGGGGCCAGCCCCTGGTTGAAGGGCAGCACCCCGCTGACGAAGCGGTAGCTCTGGGCCCGCAGGCCGTCGGCGGTGGTGACGGGAGCGCCGAAGTACTCCGGCCCGTCCCAGTAGAGGACGGCCTGGCCGTCCCGGTCCACGTATCCCCGGCCCAGCCGGGCGGAGGCGGAGTAGCCGGGGGTCAGCCCCTCGGTCATGGTGTGCAGGGGGACGAGCTGGGCGCCCATGGCCTGCCCTGCGGCGTCGTACAGGGCCCAGCCGGCGCCGGCGGGCAGGCGGACATAACCGTTGTAGAAGTAGCAGTCGGTGTCGGCCTGCCAGTCCTCCGACTGGACCAGCAGGGGCTTGCCCCAGCCGGTGAAGGGGGTATAGTTTCCGTCGTGGTCCACGAAGCCCAGGGCCAGGCCGTTCTCCTCCTCCCGACCCACCACGGCCTTACCCTCGCTGAAGGGGCAGGCAAAGTCGTACGCAAAGGGGATGGCGGTCTCGCCGTCGGTGGCGATATAGCCCCACTTCCCCCCTTGGCGGACGGCGGCCAGGCCCTCGGAAAAGAGCTTGGCGGCCTCGTACTGGGGGGCGATGGGCTCGGTATAGGTCATGGTCCCCCGCTCGGGCTCCGTCGTCTGCTCCGGCTCGCCCGAGGCGGCCTGGACGGCGGCGGCCATAGCCCCCGCCACCAGCGCCAGGGTCAGGCACAGAGACAGGATGCGTCTGCGCGTGCGCGTCATGGATCGTTTCCTCCTTTGTGCGCGGGGCGCATCTGAAAAGGTTCAGATACGCCCGCATAACAAAGGGATTTTAGCACATTTTTCCGTCGTTTGCAATCCTTTCGTGCCGAATAGGGCTCACAGGGCCCTCCCGTCCGCCACCGGGCCCACCATTTCCGGCTCGGCAAAGAGGGCGGTCGCTCCGCCGGTGTGCCAGAACACCACGGTGGAGCCCCGGGGGATCTTGCCCTGTTCGGCGTAGTCGATGAGCCCGGAGAGGGCCTTTCCGGTGTACACCGGGTCCACCAAAATGCCCTCGGTGCGGGCCAGACGCCGGATGGCGGCAGTGGCGGCAGGAGCGGGCGCCTCGTAGCCCGCGCCGTAGTAGCCCAGGTCGGTCCGGAAGTCCTCCGGCCGCAGGGTCTCGTCCGAACCGATGGCCCTCAGGGCCCGGGTGCCCAGCTCCGCCGTGCGGGCGGGGTAGCCCTCGTCCTTGGGGCTGACGTTGACGGCCACGATCTCCGGCCCGCCCATCAGCTTCCGCCCGGCGGCCAGCCCGGCCAGCGTGCCGCCGGTGCCGGTGCCCAAGAACAGGTAGTCCGGCGCAATGCCCTGGCCGCAGCACTGGTCCAGCAGCTCGGCCCAGCCGCCGATGAAGCCAGCGGAGCCCAGGGGCTGGGCGGCCCCCATGGGCACCTCGCAGCAGATGTGCCCCTCCCCCTCCAGGCGGGCCATGTGGGCCCGGCCCAGGCGGACGGCCTCCTCCTCGGCCTCCTCCTCCGTGCCGCCGTTCAGGGGGACCAGATGGACCTCGGCGTCCAGCACATAATCCAGCAGGAGGTTGGCCCGCAGCTCGGCGGGCTCCACGATGGCCACCAGATACAGAATAGGCCGCATCCCCAGGCGGCGGCAGGCGGTGGCCACCTGCATGGCGCAGTTGGACTGGGTGGCGCCGTAGCTGACCACGGTGTCGCAGCCCCGGGCCCGGGCCTCCCCCAGCACATACTCCAGCTTGCGGACCTTGTTGCCGCCGAACAGGCTCATGCCGGTCAGGTCGTCCCGTTTGATCCACAGATCGATGCCCAGCTCCCGGGACAGATTTTCCGCCCGGTGGAAGGGGGTGGGGAAAAAGCCCAGCGCCGCCCGGGGCAGGGTGGACAGGCGGGCGTGTACTTGCGTGGTGGTCTCCATAGAGATCCCTCCTGTATGGTTTTATGATATTCCCAGTATAACACTTAAGGGCCCGCGGGAAAACGTCTGTTTTCCCGCGGGCCCTTAAGCTTCACCGCTCTCCACGACCTCCAGGATGTCGGTCAGGTCGCAGTCCAGCGCGGTGATGATCCGCGACAGGTTATAGGCATCATATCGGACAACGGTATTTTTGTAATACCCATCAATGGTCTGATATTTGATTTTTGACCTCTGCGCAAGCTCGTACCGACTTATGCCGCGCTCATCCAAATAGCGGTCCAGCTTCAGACGAACCTGCTTCATCCTATCACCTTCTTTTCGTATATACATCATATCGGTGATAGTAATGATTGACAATTTCCTGAACTCAGTATACACTATTTATTGGATATAAAGGAGGTCTCGGTTCCGGACTATCAAACCCTCTACACCTACCTGTTCAACCGGGTCACCGACGCGGTGACCGCCCTGCAGGCCCGGGACTATGGCACCGCGGAAGACATTCTGAAAAGCGCCCAGCAGGATACCGAAGCGCAGTACGCCGAAGGCGAGTAAGAGCTCCGCGCTCCGCCCCTCCATTTTGCCGTAAGCCTTGTATTTTCCCCTGCCATCGTATATAATGTCAGGGCGAATCAACGGAAAAGAGGGTTCTGCCGATGAAATTAGGCATCGTGGGTCTGCCCAACGTGGGCAAATCGACCCTGTTCAACGCCATCACCAACGCGGGCGCCGAGTCCGCCAACTACCCTTTCTGCACCATCGACCCCAACGTGGGCGTGGTGGCCGTCCCTGACAGCCGCCTGGACTGGCTTTCCGACTTCCACAAGCCCAAAAAGACCACCCCCGCCGTGGTGGAGTTTGTGGACATCGCCGGTCTGGTGAAGGGCGCCTCCAAGGGCGAGGGGCTGGGCAACAAGTTCCTATCCAACATCCGGGCCACCGACGCCATCGTTCACGTGGTCCGCTGCTTCGACGACCTCAACGTCATCCATGTGGAGGGCTCCACAGACCCCCTGCGTGACATTCAGATCATTGATATCGAGCTCATCATGGCCGATATGGAGATGGTTCAGCGCCGCATCGACAAGTGCTCCAAGGCCGGCCGGACCGGCGACAAGAAGGCCGCCCATGAAGCGGAGGTCTTCCAGGGCCTCCAGGACTGGCTCAACGAGGGCAGGTCCGCCCGCTCCTACGAGTGCGGCGAGGACGACGCCGCCCTCATCGCCACCGCCGAGCTTCTCAGCCTCAAGCCCATCATCTACGCCGCCAACCTGGACGAGGCGGGCTTCTCCGACTACCAGAACAACGCCTACTACCAGCAGGTGGCGGGTGTGGCCGCCGCCGAGGGCGCGCAGGTCATCCCCGTCTGCGCCCAGTTGGAGGCCGAGATCGCCCAGTTGGAGCCCGACGAGAAAAAGCTGTTTCTGGACGACCTGGGCATCCCCGAGTCCGGCCTGGACCGGCTCATCAAGGCCAGCTATGCCCTGCTGGGCCTCATCTCCTTCCTCACCGCCGGCGAGGACGAGTGCCGGGCCTGGACCATCCAAAAGGGTACCAAGGCGCCCCAGGCCGCCGGTAAGATCCACACCGACTTCGAGCGGGGCTTCATCCGGGCCGAGGTGGTCTCCTTCGACGACCTGGTAGCCAATGGCAGCATGAACGCCGCCAAGGAAAAGGGCCTGGTCCGCAGCGAGGGCAAGGACTATGTCATGCAGGACGGGGATATTGTCCTCTTCCGCTTCAACGTGTAATCGCTTAAAAAGGACCGGGGCGTCCGTCCAGTGGACGGACGCCCCGGTCCTTTTTTACTGCTTCCAGTACAGGCAGTAGCTGACGTGGGTCTGGCCCAGATAGACCCACACCGTGTCCCCCATATCCAGCTTTTCCTCAAAGACCAGGTCGGGGACAAACAGCTTCAGCGAGGTGCCCTTCATACCGGTGCGGATGTTTTTGCCCTCCGGCGTGGGCTGTGCCCGGAAGGCCTCTACCTGAGCGGGCAGATCGGGCAGCTTCACCTTCCGGCTGAACTCCGGCAGGAAACGCTCCGCCTCCACATAGACCACGTGCTCGGGCTCCTTGAACCAGTTGACATTCACGGTGATCGCTCCTTTCCCCTCCATAAAGGCCTCTCTGCAAAGCAATGCCTGCCGCTCCCTTTTGCTTCATCGGACCATGAGGCCCACCAGGCGCTCCAGAACGGCGGCCACCTCGGCGCGGCTGGCATTCCCGGCGGGGTCCAGCCGCCCGCCGTCCTTCCCGGTCAGCAGGCCGGTGGCCAAGGCCCAGGACAGGGCCTCCTCCGCCCACCCGGCGCGCTCGGCGCCGTCGGCAAAGGCGGTGAGCGGTTGCCGGGCGGAGGTATCCAGGCCGGCGTACCCGGCATAGCGGTAGAGCATGCCGGCCAGTTCCTGCCGGGTGATGGAGCGCTCCGGGGCAAAGGCCCCGCCGGAGACCCCGTTGGCGATGCCTGCCTCTGCCGCCCAGGCGGCGGCCGAGGCGTACCAAGTCCCGGCCGCCACGTCGGAGAAGGCCGCCTCAGCCCCCTCGGGCTGGCCCTCCAGACGGTAGAGCACCGTCACCAGCATGGCCCGGGTCAGCACCCCGTCGGGGTCGAAGCGGTTGCCGCCCACCCCCTGGAGCAGCCCGCGGGAGGCGGCGAAGGCCACCGCTTCCGCCCCCCAGTATCCGTCGGGCACGTCGGCGAAGGTCTCTGCCCCTCGGATCAGAGCCACGGAGGCCGAGCCGGGCAGCAGCAGATAGGCGGTGCCGTTCGCCACCAGGGATTTTTTCAGCGGGGCGGCGGCGCCATCCGCCCCCACCAGTGCGGGCACCAGCCCCGCCTCCGCGGCGGGGAAGGCGACCCGGATGCCGCCGGGCAGGGTCTCCACCGGCTTGCCGTCCACCAAGACGGCGACGGTCCGGACCCCGTCCGCCCCCTGTCCCACCGACACCGACACCGTCCGGCCGCCTGCGTCGGCCAGTGCGGCCAGCGCCCGGCTGGAGAGGTCCACCTGCGCCAGTCCGGTCTCAATCCTTAGGCCGACCCCGGTCTCCCCAGCCAGCCGCTCCACCGCCGTCCGGGGCAGCTCCACGGTGACCTGGTCCGCCCGTCCCGAGACGTCGGGCCGGATGATAACACACCCTGCGCCGCCGTTCTGGGCGGCGTCCAAAGCGGCGCGAATCTCTTTTTCCGTCACCGCCGCCTTGGCCTCGCCGGTTTTGTCTGCCACCGCCTGGGGCTCCAGAACGGCGCTGGTGTCCGCCGCCCCTGCCGAGGAGCTGCCGCCCCAGGACTCCGAGCCGTACTCGTCGTGGTAATTGTCAGTGTAGAACCAGATCACCTTGGCATCCCGCGTCAGCGAATAATCCCGGCAGCCGATGTCGGCGGTGGTGCCGTTGACCATATACAGCCAGCCGGAATCCTTGCTGCCGTGCCCGAACTCCTCCTCGTCTCCAATGGAGCTGATGTACCCCGGCGTGCTCTCCACATAGTCTACCCCCGCCTGGGTCAGGGCGGCGTCCAGGGCATCGAACACCGACTGACCGGCCCGCAGCGCCACAGACTCGTCGGCCAGGACCACCTGATAGGCCGAGGCGTTGTGCTTATAGGTGTATTTTCCGCCGCAGGCGCTGTCGTCGTGGGTCAGCACCTTGACGGAGACGGTGATGCTCCTGCCGCTGTCTGAGCCGGGCTCGGCGGCCAGCGAGACGCTGATCTTCTGGCCCGTGTGGGCCTCGGCCTGGGCCTCCGTCACGGTAAAGGAGCCGGTCTTGCTCACATACCCGCTCTTGCTCACGGTGTAGGTGTAGGTCCCGGCGGGCAGGTCATAGCGGAAGGGAGCCGCCGGCGTCTGCTCCGTCTCCTCCCGCAGGACGGTCACCGCCGCGTCATCCGGGATGACCGCGAAGGTCACCGGGCCGTGTTGGGCCCAGGTGGCCTCGGCCGTCTCCATGGCCCGGTCGGAGAAGTCAAACAGCCGGAAGGGCATCCCCGTCTCCCCGCACCGGAGGGCGGCGATCAGGCCGCGGAAGCCCTGCTCGGTGGAGAAGGAGTTGGACGTGGGCCGGAAGCCATCCAGGGTGTCGCTGACATAGGTCAGCAGTCCGTCCACCAGGGAGGGCTGGCCCTCGCCTGCCGTCGCTTCGGCAGGGTCGATACCCAGCGCGGCAAAGGCCATGGCGGCCAGGCCGGTGGAGGCGGCGTTCCCCATGCCGCCGTCCGCCCCCTGGCAGGCCCGCACCTTGGCCAGGGCCCCGTCCACGGCCTCCTTCACCAGAGCGTTGCCGTCGCAGTAGGGGGCCAGCGCCAGCAGCATGGGCGTGGCCCCGTCGGGGCCCCAGGATGTATTGCCCCAGGAGTCCTGGCTGTCCACCGCCGCCTGGATCAGGTAATCCATCTGCGCCTGGGTGGCGTAGCCCTCCCCCTGCTGGAGCGCCAGAATGACGTAGGGCAGGGTATACGGATTGGTCACGCTGGCAGCCTTGCCGTCCACCAGGGCCGTCAGCTTGGCCACCACGTCCACCTCCCGCAGATCGGCGGTAACGGTCTTCCGGGCGTCGTAGCCCAGGGCCCGCAGGGCAATGATGTATTTGGCCAGATCGCCGGGCGCGTCGGCAGCGTCAGCCTTGGCCAGGAAGGTATCCAGGCAGGCCTGCACCTGGTCCGCGGACAGTTTGTGGCCGCGGTCCGGCCAGGCGGCGGCATAGGCAGCCAGATCGGCGGCCAGCCAGGGGCCATTGCCGTCGCCCGCCACGCCGGAGGCCGCATACCGGGCCGCGATGTTGTCCAGAACCTCCCGGGCCCCAACCGGGGTGACCGTCACTGTAAATATCTTAGTCAGGCTCTCCAGCCCCGCAGCCGAAAGGGTGGCTGTCAGTGTAACGGTCTGCTCCTTGGCCCCCCGCCGGACCACGCCGCTGCCGCTTATGACATCCGGTGCGCTGGATGTCCAGGTAATGGAAGACAGCCCGCTGGCCCCGGTCTCCGGCAGATCCAGGTCCGCAGAGACCTCCACCGTGCTGTCGCCGCCCCCCAGCCGCAGGGCGTCCCGGTCCGCCTCCAGCTCGGCTGCGGTCAGGGCACGGCTGATCCGGACGGTGTAGGTTTTGGCGGACAGCCCAGTGCCCTCCGGCGGTTCTACCACCATTCGCAGCACGTTGACCGTGCCGCTCCAATCCAGGTCCCTGAGTATAATCCAGCTATCCCCCTGCTGGCCTGTGACCTGCGCCGCCGGCTCCGCAGCCTCTCCCAAATAGATGGAGACCACCGCATTCCCAGAGGCGCGGGCTGCCTTCACCTTGACCATTGGCAGCGTGGTGGGAAAATCGTAGAGGGCGTATTCTGTCTCTGCGGGATCAAAGTCTATGGACCCGGTATAGCTCTCCGTCAGATCCGTCACGACCAAACTGGTCAGCTCGTTGGCCGGGCTGGGCTGCATCGCTGCGGCCAGGGCTGCCGCAGCCTTGATCAGTTTGTCGGCGTCCGAGCCGGGGCCATAGAGGGCGCTCCCCTTCTCCGCGACATACTCCAGCCAGAGCCCCATATAGGTCTCATCCAGCTCGCCGATCAGCGTTTCAGCTTCCGCAACGGCCTGCTCCAGAGCCGCCTTTTCCGGGTCGGAAAAGGCGGAGGTGTCCCATGCCTTGGCCTGCTCCAGGGCGGTCCGGGCCTCGTCCAGCGCATCTAGGAACTCGTAATCGTAATAGTGCATGGCATTCCCGCTCCAGACCCCATAGAGGCTGTAGCGGAAGGTATACGTATCCCCTTCTGTAACCGGATCTGCTCCGATGCCGGCCGGGGCGTCAAAGTCGCCATTGATGGCATAGGACCAGCCGGGGTACTGAAAGCTCCCCTCCTGCACCGCGGTCCCCAGCGTCTCGTTGATGGCGCTGATGCCCGATACCCAGCCGATACCCGTCACATAGCCGCTGTCCAGCCCGGCGATATCCAGTCCCTGGTCCTTCTGGGCCTGGGTCAGCACATCCTTTACGGTGGACCCGGCCGGCACCGTCACTGTCACCGGCCCTGGCAACGGCGACTGCACGCCCAACTCCGCCAGAATTTCCGGCTCTGCAACGGCGCGGATATTGACCTCCAGTGTGACCGTCACGTCCTCCGCCGCAAAGGCGGCGGCGGGCAGCAGACTCAGGGTCAGCACCAGCGCCACCAGCAGAGCCAAAGCCTTTTTCATCCTGTTTTTCATCGCGCTCTCTCCTTTTTCGTCTGGGCGGAGCCCGCCCAAAATATAAAATGCCGCGGCAAGCATATGCTTGCCGCGGCCGTTTTTCCGCAACACCAGAGCCCCGTCCCTCCACGGGGCGGGTCGTTTTTGTAGGTCTTCTGACTTGCGTGTAGGGAGCGTCTGCTCCTGCGCCCGCATCCCGCCTTCCCAGGTCTCCCCAGTGACTGGCTTTCGCCAACGGATGCGGCCTCCACGCTTACAGCGGCGGTTACCGTCCGGTCTGCACGGTCTCCCGTGTTCCGGTTCCCTTGTCCATCTCTCCCGGTGCCGGGCCAGGGCCCACGCCCCGAAAGAGCCACAAGAACATCTCTTTTTTCTTTTTCAATTGTCGGTCCAAGCGGGATGGGCCCAGAAGAGCCATCCATCCTTTTCCAGTATACACAGTCTGCGAAGGAATGTCAATGCCCTTTTGCGCCGCCTAGACCAGCAGAATATACAGCAGCATGGCGACCAATCCCCCTCCCGCCAGCAGCAGGTCGAAGGAGAAGGTCTCCCCCACCAGGAACCGCCGGGGCTTGCGCTCATATGCGCCGAAATTCTCATCATGCTTAGGCACAAAGATGCCGGGAGCCTTGGTAAAGAGGATGCGCTCCCCCAGAAAGACAATGACGTCCCCCACCGAGGCCGCGGCCCGGGCGCAGAAGGCGCCCAGGAAGGCCAGGGCATTCAGGGCGGGCCGGTACACCAGCTCCTCCAGGTCCAGCCTCTGCGGCCAGCGGTTGAGGTAGACCTCCCCGCCGCTCTCCCGCCGCATCAGTAGCCCCCGGATGACCGCCAGATAGACCAGCGCGCCGATGCCCAGTGAGATGCAGGCCCCCTTCAGATTGGTCAGGGAGAAGTAGTGGAGGGTCTCCTCCAGGTGGTCGCCGTGCAGGAACTCCGCCGCCCAGACGGCGATGGGCTGCATGGTAAGGGAGGGGGTCACGCCCAGCGCCAGCAGCACCCCCGCCCCGCCGGTCAGGGCCGCCGCCGTGCCCGCGGACCAGTAGGGCTTCGGCGCCGCGTGCTGGCCCCGGGCCTTGGGGGAGAGAAAGATGCACACAAAGAGCTTGGTCATATAGGCTGCCGTCAGGCCGCCGGAGATCAGGAACAGCCACTCCACCACACGGTAGACTCCGGCGTCCAGACCCGCGTGGGTCAGGGCGTGGATGTACTCCACAATGCTCTCGTGGAGCAGGGTCTTGCTGACGTATCCGGAGAAGCCGGGCACCCCGGCGATGGAGCAGGCCCCCACCAGAAAGAGCGCCTTGAGCCAGGGCTTGTCGCGGCCCCAGCCCCGGATGTCGTTGAGGTTCAGGGAATGGGTCCCCAGATAGACCACCCCAGCCGCCACGAAGAGGACCAGCTTGATCAGGGAGTGGTTGAGCATATGCAGAATGGTGCCCCAGGCCGCCAGGGCGTTCTCCCCGCCGAGGAGGCCCTGCATGGCCACTCCCACCAGGATAAAGCCGATCTGGGACATGGACGAGCAGGCCAGAGTCCGCTTCAGGTCCACGGAGAAGACGGCCAGCACCGCCCCCAGCACCATGGTCACCACTCCCAGAAAAAGCACCGCGTCCCCCCAGGGCGCGTCGGCCCGGAACAGGTTCCGGGCGATTACCAGGATGCCGAACACGCCGCTTTTGGTCAGGATGCCGGACAGCAGGGCCGAGGCCGGGGCCGGCGCCACCGGGTGGGCCTTGGGCAGCCAGATGTGCAGGGGGAACATGCCCGCCTTGGCTCCGAAGCCCGCCAGGCAGCAGCTGTCTCTTATACACATCTGACGCTGCCGACGATCTACTCTGGGTAGATCTCGGG
>OJRD01001286.1_pt1 | contig 10546 bp, 8 predicted proteins | sample 1599051 | NCBI WGS metagenome assembly OJRD01 (sample SAMN03922523, study PRJEB24848) | human gut metagenome | isolation source: stool sample | host: Homo sapiens | place: Germany | collected 2010-02 | reverse complement strand
TATTGGCTGACCCAATCCACCGAGCAAGGCAATCAGTATGCCAAGACGCAAAAGGCGCTGTTGGACAAGCTCCACCAGAACATCGAGTGCTACCGCGATGTGGAACTGACCGAGGACAGCCGCATGATCTTGGGCGAGTGGCTGGACCGCTGGCTCACGGAATACAAGGCGGGCACAGTGCGGCCCGGCACGCTCAAAAGCTATCGCTGCTACATCGAATACTACATCAAGCCGCAGTTAGGTGACAAGCAAGTCTCCCTCATCTCTCAGCAGGACATCCAGCGGATGTATCGCCGCCTGAAAACAGAGGGCCGCATCCACGAGCATCCCGAGATGGCCCACCAGCTCTCGGACTCCATGGTTCGCCACATCCATTCCACGCTCCACGCCGCACTGAAAGACGCGGTACAGGCGCACGTCATTCCCAGGAATCCCACCGAGGGGACAACGGCTCCCAAGCCCAACTACAAGCCTAAGCGTATTCTCACCCGTGCAGAGCTGGACGCCTTCCTCGCAGTAGTAGAGCAGGACGAGGTGTGGCGGGACTTCTTCCAGACGGAGCTGATGACCGGCCTGCGCCGCGGTGAGATCTGCGGTCTGCAGTGGAGCGACTTCGACGGGGACACCGGCACACTAAAGGTGTGCCGCACCCTCCACAGCCAGCGGAAGGGCGAATACACCGTCGGTGAGACAAAGACCAATCAAGGTATGCGCACCATCATCCTGCCGCACAGCGTGACTGAAATCCTGCGGCGGCGTAGAGCGGATGCCATCAGCCAATGGATATTCCCTGACCCGGTGAGGCCGGAAGATCCCGTCGATCCCAATGCAGCTTATCGCCACATGAAGACGCTGCTCCAGCGGGCAGGACTCCCCAGCATCCGCTTTCATGATCTGCGTCACACCTTCGCCACCCACGCCCTCACCAGCGGCGTGGACGCCAAAACCCTGTCCGGTATCCTGGGCCACACCAACGCCTCCTTCACGCTGGACACCTACACCCATGTCACATCGGATATGCAGAAGCAGGCCTGCGGCATCGTGGGCGGCTTCATGGAGGACATCTTCGGAAAGGAGTTGAAACCGTGGCAAGAAAGCGAAAAGCCGGAGACGGAACCGTAAGGCAGCGCAAGGATGGTCGGTGGGAGGGGCGCATCGTCATCGGCTACGATGATAACGGCTATCCCAAAACGAAAAATGTTCTCGCTAAAACGAAGAAGGAGTGCCTCGAAAAACTCCAAAAGCTCAAGGAGGATTGCGGCGGGCTGAAACCGGAGAAGGTTCGACCCGAGATGCCCTTCGGGGATTGGCTGACATACTGGTATGAGAATCACTCCAAGACCAAGATTCGCCCCACCACACAGGAGACCTATGAGAGCCGCATCCGCCTGCACATCATCCCGGAGATTGGGGACATCCCGCTGAACAAGCTGACACAGAACGACCTGCAGCAGTTCTACGGTCGGCTCAAGAAAAGCGGCCGGAAGCGGTTCACCGACAAGTACGGCGAAGGGCTGTCCGACCGAATGGTGCGTATGTGTCACGCCACCTGCCGCTCCGCATTGGAGAAGGCGGTGCAGGATGGGCTGATCCGTGTGAACCCGGCCATCGGCTGCAAGCTGCCGCCCAAGAAGGCGCGGGAGATGCAGGTGCTGACGCGGGAGGAACTGCAGCGGTTCCTCATTCAGGCGAAGTTCGAGGGCTACTACGAAGTCTTTCTTCTGGACTTGGCCACCGGCCTGCGCCGGGGTGAGCTGATGGCGCTGCAATGGAATGACCTGAATTTCAAAACCGGTGTGCTGAATGTGAATAAGCAGGTCTACGACGTGCGGGGTCAGCTTCAAATCAGCACACCTAAGACGAAGAACTCCGTCCGTAAAATCGCCCTGCCGCCCGCTGTGGTGGCGGTACTGCGGGAGTACAAAGAGACGGTGGACTCTCGCTGGATGTTTCCGTCGCCTGTGAAGGAGGACTGCCCCATCACGCCCGGCGTAGTGCGGCGCAGACTGCAGCTCATCCTGGAACACGCAGGCTGTAAGCATGTGCGCTTCCACGACCTGCGCCACCCGTATGTCAAGCACACGACAAAAAAATTTAATTCTGAAAAGCAGAAAACCCAAGCTACCAAGATAGTGGATTTGATAGCCTGGGTTTTCTGTTTTTGTATCGTCAGTTATTCAAAGAGGTCATGGACCTTGTAAACAATCTCAATGCGGTTGTCGGGGAATACATATACCTTTTCAATCAGCAGATCGGTCAGCTCAGAGGTCAGCGCATCCGCTTCTGCAATCGAGTGAACAATCTCCTGCCGGTTGCTTTGGCGGGCCTGTTCTTCCTGCTTCAGCTTTGCCTGGGCGGTGACAGTAGCATAGGCATTTTTGACTTTCCGTATTTCTGCGTCATAAACTGCTTTCTCCGATTTATAAGCGTCCAGTTCGATCTGCCCCAGGAGATACCGTTCAAAGAGAGCTTGCTTCTGATCCCTCAAATCTTCCAACTGTTTCTCATATTCGGAGCATTTAGCGGCGGTGGCGTCCAGGTGAAGGGTGCCGTCCTCATGTGCAGGCAGCAGGATTTCCAGCTGTTTTTTCAATGTGATAAGCACCGCTTCTTCCAGCCCGGCAGCGTCCGCTCGTATAGTATGGCAGCGGCTGTTTACGTTGGCAGTCGAATGACGGCACATATAAAACGGCTTCTTTTGAGCAATGCGGGAAAGTGCATGATCGCAGCAGCCACAATAGACCTTGCCTTTCAGTGGGTACTCCCTGATTTTCCGGGTCGGTAAGGAAAACCGGCGCTGCACAGCTTGTACCTTTTCAAACAGCTCTTTCTCAATGATTGCCGGATGGTGGTCGGGAATAATGAACCATTTGTCACGGTCCTTCATGCGGCTCCGTGTACCTCCCACTTCAATGACTGCCCGCCGTCCAATGACGTAGGAACCGATATAGCGTTCGTCCTCCAGGATGCGGAGAACCGTAGAACTGCTCCAGCGGCCACGAGAGCGTGAGACATCGTGGTACTGCTGCCCATGAGCGGCTTTATATTCCCCTGGGGTTGGGACGCCCCGCTTAAACAGTTCCCTGGTAATGGCTGCCGCCCCAATGCCGGTTGCCGCAAGCTGGAAAATGAGCTGCACCACCGCAGCAGTTTCCGGGTTTGGCTCCATTCTGCCATCGGCGCTTTTGCGATACCCATACGGGCAAATCTTACTCTGATATTCTCCGCGCTGCATTTTGGCGTACTTGGCGCTTTTGGTTTTCATGGACATATCGCGGCTGTAATACTCGCTGATCAAATATTTGAAAGCCACATCCATCCCGCCGGTATCGCCTTTGTGCTGATCACTGTCGAAATCGTCATTGATGGAGATAAACCGGGTGTGAAACAATGGGAACACCCGCTCGATGAAGTAGCCGGTTTCGATGCTGTTACGCCCAAACCGGGAAAAATCTTTTACAATGATACAGTCAATCTGATTGGCCCGCACCAATTCAATCAGCTCCTGGACTTTGGGACGCTCAAAATTTGTCCCGCTATATCCGTTGTCGATAAATTCCAGAACCTCTGCGTCAGTGGACTCCGGCATGGAAGAAACGAACTCATTCAGCGCAAGGTGCTGGTTCTCAATGCTCATGCTGTCGTATTTGTAATCCTCCAGGGAAAGGCGGATATATAGGGCGATTACATATTTCTGCATTGGTTCAGCACCTCCTCACCATGCTCAAATTCGCTTTGAAAACGGAAATGTACCGTAATCTGTTTCTCCCTGGAAACCTCCACACGTTCAATCAGCCGGTCAATCAGGGCTGCCGTCAGCTGGCGATCTTCCTTGATATGCTGTGCATCCTGGGACAGCATTTTATACTGTTCCAGCTGCGTGGCGATAATCGCAAGCCCTGCTTTCAGCTGCTCGATTTCCTTGCTGATTTCCTCGATTTTGGCTTCGTACTTCTCCTTGAAGGCAAAATACTCATCTTGTGACAGATGGTTCTGGATCAGACCCTCATACAATCCGCGCTGGTAGGTACGCAGCTGTTGGATTTCCTGTTTCCGGCTGGCAATTTTAGCCTGAATGCTTTTCTGCTCTTCAGCTTCTTTGGAGAGGCTTTCCAGGCCGAGAGAGTATTGCCCCAGCGTGGTATCAAGCTGTTCCTGCAATATATCCGCCAACGCATCCAGCAGGTTCATTTCATCAATGAAAACGCCGGGGCAAGCACCCTTTTTGATGCGGTTATTGCTGATACAATGGTAGACATATACATCCGCTGTCTTTTTGCGGACGCATTTTTGCCGGTGGAGGCTGTGCCCGCAGTGGGCGCAGAAAATTTTCCCTCTCAAAAGATTGGGGGACCAGGAATGTATTTCCCTGTCTTTGGCCTGTTGTGCGGCACGGTCTAAGGCTTTTTGTACAGCATCGAACAGCTCTCTGCTCACAATGGCCTCATGCGTATCACGAACAACCGTCCATTCATCGGCGCTGGCCCTGACCTGTTTGTGGTCGATGACCTTGGAGACGCCCTGCACAAGATCGCCGGCATAAACGCCTGCCCGGAGAATTTTGGCAACCGTGCGCGTCTGCCAATTCCCATTTCCGATCAAATTCTCATGGGTAATCTCGCCCAGCCTTTTCTTATAGTGACTGGGGGAGAGGACCCCGGCTTTGTTTAATCGAACCGCAATGGTGTTCAGACCATCGCCTTCAGCGGCCCACTGAAACATAGTTTTGACCACCTCAGCCGCCACCGGGTCAACAATCAGTTGGTGGCAATCATCGGGGGCTTTCAAATATCCATAGGGTGTACGCCCGCCAACGTACTTGCCATCTTTCATTGCCTGCCGCTGCTGCGCTTTGATCTTTTTCGCTATATCCAGCGCATAGGCTTCGTTGATCATGTTCCGCAGCGGGATGATGATGCCATCATGGGCATGATCCGGGGAGGAAGAATCATAGCGGTCGTTTACAGCGATAAATCGAACCCCCTGTGTGGGAAAATACCGCTCGATATAGTAGCCAGTGTCGATGACATTCCGCCCCAGGCGGGAAAGATCTTTGACAATGACACAGTTGATAAGGCCCGCTTCAATATCGGAGAGCATCTGCTGGAAGCCGGGCCGGTGAAAATTCGTACCCGTTGCACCGTTGTCAATGTAGGTTTGAACCACGATGATTTCCGGGTTCTGCTCCAGATACCGGGCGATAATCAGCTGCTGGGTTTCAATAGAGGCAGTACGGGTATGCTTATCCTCAACGGAAAGACGCACATAAACTCCGGCACGGCAAGTTGTATCTATCTCCGGCGCAGGAAGCCCCGCAGTTTCTTTTCTGCTTTTTCTTGCCACAAATCATCCCACCTTTCTTTGGCTTGTTTGCTCCGCCAGCTGAATCAGCTGAATGGCTTTCTGGTATTCATCCTGATATGTGAAGGTGATCTCCAGTTCCTTTTTCCCAATCACCTTGATACTCTGTATCATGTGAACCACAGCTTTGCGGTCCAGGGTCTCCATCGTGGAAAACTGCGTGAAATGGGAAATCCAACGGTTCCGCTCACTTCGGTTTTCCAACACATCGGACAGCTTATCTTTCAGAGTGCGGATCGCTTCTTTCGCATTTTCCGCAGCCCTTGTGTATTTGGCTTTATAATCGGTGTATTCTTCTTTGTTGATTGTGCCGGTAACCAGGTTTTCGTAAAGGCGGGCCTTAAACTCCAACGCCTGCGCCAACTGCCGCTCATTGGCTGCGATGTGGGAAGCGTATTCATTCGCCAGCGCCTGGTTGATGCTGCTCTGGTCGATGCCGTCCAGAATGGCTTGCAGGCAGGTCACATTGTCTATGTACCCCTTCAGGCTGTCTTTGACACACTCCACCAGATCGCTCTCCTTGAGCATCACAGGATTGGCACAGCCATGCTTTTTCCCGGTGGGGCAGTAATAATAGTGGTATTCCTTGCCCTTGACCCGGTTCGTTTTCCGCGTCATGCGCGCCCCGCAGCAGCCGCAGATCAAGATGCCGGAGAACAAATACACAGTGTCTTTCTTTGGTGACGTGCGGGTATCCAGTCTGCGGATACGCTGAACAAGCTCGAAATCCTGCTTGGGGATCAGCGCCTCATGAGCGTCAGGAACGCGAATCCATTCAGAGGATGGCCGCTGCTCCATCTGCTTGATTTTATAGTGCAGCGTACCCTGTTTTCCCTGTACCAGCGTGCCAGTATAGGTTTCGTCCTGCAAAATGCGGATAACCGTCGTAGCAGACCATTTACAGTCCTCTTTGTCTGTGTATCCATGTTTGGCATAAGGGAAACCATTGTTTTTCTTATAGGCCAGTGGCGACAGGACGCCCATCTCATTTAAGGTAGTGGCGATCCGCAGTGCGCTTGTCCCATCCAGACGCATACGGAAAATGTCCTGGACAACACGGGCCGCATACGGGTCTGGTACAAGCAGGTTTTTGTTTTCCTCTGACTTCATATAGCCGTAAACAGGGAAAGCTCCAACAAAATCTCCGTTCCGCCGCTTTATATCCAAAGAGGTACGGGTTTTGATGGAAATGTCCCGGCAGTAGGCTTCGTTCATAATGTTCTTGACGGATACGGTCAAGTCGTCCCCGCTGTTTTCATGGGCGGTGTCGATGTTGTCCGTAATCGCAATAAAACGGACTCCATAAGCGGGAAACACCCGCCGCAGGTAGCGCCCGGTTTCGATGTATTCCCGCCCCAGGCGGGAAAGGTCTTTGACTATGACGCAGTTGATCTTGCCATCGGTAATATCCTGCATCATTTCCTTAAACGCCGGACGGTCAAAAATGATACCGCTGTAACCATCGTCGATTTTTTCGGATATGATTTCAATGTCCGGGTTCCGTTCAATAAAATTCTCAATCAGCTTTCGCTGATTGGTAACGCTGTCGCTCTCGCTGGAGCGGTCATCTGTGTAAGACAGACGAATGTAAGAGGTTGCCTGATATTTTGGCATGAAAAAGCACTCCTTTCCTCCCGGAAGTTCCCGCAAGAAAAGAGTGGTTTTTGAGGTTTTCAGTTTTCATCCTTTTCCAAGGCCATCGTAACATGGTCTTTGGAAAAAATCGAGGATGTCGATCACCTTAAAATCCCTTGCAGGCATTCCTCCAATGTGACCCCGTTGTTGGCAAAAGCAGCGTTTACCACAAAATCGCCGCAGCGAAAGCGATATGGATTTTTGATTTGGTGAAGAAAGGCTGCAATCCGTTCCTCTTTGGGTAGTGCCTTATCTACCGCAACTTCACGGATGTCAACCAATTCATCGGTTGTAGCTGGTGAACAGGCTTGCATCAACTGGCTCATAGGGATACTCCTTTCTTTGTGGTCGTGTTCAAAGTTACATGAATACGCTGGCAGCCGAAACTGCCAGCGCATGGTATCTAACTTTGAAAGGCAACCCCCATCGGCGCTCATGCACCGATGGGGAATCGCCGCGAAAACAATTTGGTTATCACGCCACATTTGCCACGCATCCCTGACGCCGGGGACAGGACAGGTCTCCGCTGGCGCGGCTGTCATAACTCCGCAGCGTCGTTCGTAGCGTGCGCCGCAGGGTTCCCCCCAAGTCTTTGGCGGGCCGTGAGGAAGTATCTTTAAGCCCCCGCGCCGTCATCGCGCCGGATGTGCCACCATCCGGGTCACAGGGCCGTTGATCGCTCCGAAACAGCTTGTCCATCACCTCCTGGCTGTTCCATCTTCGCGGCGTCCTGCACTCGCTCATACGCGGGTTATGTACCTGTTCTGCCGTGTATTCGGTTGTCAAAGATCAGCGAAGGAAAAATCCCCTTCTTGATAACCATGACAAAAACAGGCGATTTGTCCTGCCTGTTACGCAAATTTTTTGAAAAAATTTTAGCCTTGCCGCTTGTCCGGGGACGTACACAGCGCAAGCAACTGGCAAACAAAATAAAATAGGTACTATCGTACCCAAAAGAGCCTCCTACAAGGTTCTTTCCGGCAGAGAATGGGAACGATAAAATATTAGTAAGGAGACGATAGTACCTATGGAGATGTTAAAAGAGCTGGGACGGCGTATTCAAAAAGCCCGTAAGGAGAAAAAACTTACACAACAGGAACTCGCTGATTTGAGCCATGTTTCGCTGAAGCACGTTCAAAGTTGCGAAAGAGGGGAAAAGAACCCTTCTTTTGAGGTTCTGCGTGCTTTTGGTAAAGTTTTGAATTTGTCCTTGGACTCCCTGATGAATCTTGATCTGCCCGAAGATGAACAATCCGCCAACGATATGCGGCAGCTCTACCTTTCGTGCCCTCCGGCGGCCAGAAAGGCGCTGTTAAACTCGGCCCGTGCGCTGGCTGATGAACTAAAAGAGATGACGCAGGCAGACGAATGTGACCAAGATAAAAAAGCAGAGGAGAAATAAGCCGGTGGAGGAATAAAAATCCCCCACCGGCTCTATTTTTGCCGCTGTGCGGCGGTCAGGTTACCGGGCTTCGTCCAGCAGACGCACCAGCTTCTTCAGCCCGCGCCGGATGCTTGCCCACACGCGGCGGCGATCGGTGCCCTCGATCCGGGCGATCTCCGCCACCGTCATGCCCAGGTAAAACCGGGCGTAGATACGCCGGGCCTGGATGGCGGGCAGCTGCATCAGCGCGGTATACACTTCCTCCCGCAGCTGCTTCTGCTCCAGGATTTCCTCCGGGGTGAGCGGCCGGTTGATGGCATCGTTTTCAATGCCATCCTCCCGGTTCAGGGAATAATGGGCCTTGTGCCGGAACTTTCGGCGTTCATAGGCGGCATCGTCCTGTTCCTGGCCCCGGATCGCGGCCAGGACTTCCTCGGTCACGTCCACAAAGACATCAGTTTTATATGTATCGGGATACAGGTCCCGAAGATTGATCTTCTGCATGATGTACCTCCGTTTCGATTCACAGGTTGACGGGTGAACCAAAACGAAGGCGGTGGGCGGCACCGTTCGGGGAAATTCCCGAAAAAACGACAAGCAAAAGCGCCAGCATCCGAAGAACGGCGGCTGGCGCTGCGAAAAGAACCCTTATAATACTTGTGAACCAGACACGATAGTGCCTGTTCATAAGCAGATGGAGACCGATTAACGGTCAGACTTTTTTTGGCAGAAAACTCCCCGGCGAATTATGTCGAAACGCTCTTTGCTTCATGGCGGCTCCCTCCGTGGGCCGCCGATCCCGCCAGCGTCAGGGCGTCGTCAGGTTGAGGGGCAAAGAGAACGGCGGCCTTGATTTGTTCAAAGCCGCCGTAGTGTATTAGACGCAGGGGAAAAGACTGCTGAACGACGGCTTTTTTTCTTTTGCCGTCGTCCGGCAGCAGTTAGTTTTCGATTTTTTTCTTATGGGAAAAGACAATCAATCCAACCAGAAACATCACGATAAGGCAAAGTACAATGCTGATACATCCGCCGATGGTGGCCGGTACAGGGGCTTCATAGTAAGTAGATTTATCCGAGAAGAACATGGACACACGATATGCGAAGCTGCCCGGAATGATAAAACCACTTTCTGAACCGATGAACAGGCAGGATGCAAAGCCATATATAACCCCTACGACGCTTGTTACAATGATATTGCGGCTCAGGTTGATAACGATTGCCCCTAAACAGGTAGTTATCAAAACGACAACACCAGCTTCAATTCCAAACCCGATTGCCAGATTTAGGAACAGGGAAACACCCCCGGTCAACCTGCCAGCTCCGTTGAGTACCGCCACAAGCAGGCCAAAAGCGATAAATAAGACGGCCGCGAAGCCGAAGCCGATAACGATGCTGACAGCGACTTTCGATAGAAAGAGCTTCTTCTTTGAAAAACCGTAGGTAATCCAGTTGATGTAAGTTTTGTTCTTGTACTCCTGATAAAATAGCGAACCTATCAAAATGAAGATCACCATTGGGAAGAACATGGAAAACTGGTTATTCATAAAGAAGAACAGGTCAGCAAGTGATTTTGTGCTGTTGTTAAAAACTGCTCCTGCTCCGCCGGTAAGGATGGGAAGAAGCGACAACAGCAGAAGAAACACCATAAACCATTCCCGCTTCAACTTGTAAAACTCATTTTTAATCAACACTCCCATTATGCTTCCTCCCTCTGGCCGGAAGTCATAATATCCTCATACAGTGCTTCCAGTTCCTTTTCGTTATAGTCGTTTTCTACAACCTTGATGATTTTTCCGCCACGAATGAAAATAAGAACATCTGTGACAGCGGCAATCTCCGTCAGATTATGGCTTGATACCAAAATACAGTGTTGGGGAGATTTCAGGCGTTCTTTCAGAAGCAGCCGGATTTCCTTTATCCCCATCGGATCAAGGCCATTGGTAGGTTCATCCAGCAGCAAATATTGAACATTACCTAAAAAGGCGCGGGCAATTCCCAGCCGTTGGCGCATTCCCAAAGAAAGTTGAGAGAACAGCTTTTTCCGGGCATCCAACAGGTTTACTTGTTTGAGCGCCGTTTCGATGTTTGGCCGTTTCAGACCTAAATACTGTGCGTGGAGCTTCAAATTTTCCTCTACGGTGAGCCGGGGGTAAAAAGCCGGGTATT
>OJRD01001283.1_pt1 | contig 10562 bp, 10 predicted proteins | sample 1599051 | NCBI WGS metagenome assembly OJRD01 (sample SAMN03922523, study PRJEB24848) | human gut metagenome | isolation source: stool sample | host: Homo sapiens | place: Germany | collected 2010-02 | reverse complement strand
CCTCCTTGGTGTGGGTTGCGGAATTGTAGATTTTCATAGATTCTTACTCCTTGCCTGTTCATCCATCAGTTGTTCCAGCCATTCCAGCCGGGAGCTGATGGCCTGGAGCTCTTTTTGTACGGGGTCGGTGACGTGGATCTGGTCCACCTGGGTGGCATAATCCACCTTTTCGCCCGCCACCCGGACCACCCGGGCGGGCACGCCCACCGCGGTAGCCTCCGGCGGCACCTCGCTGAGGACCACGGCATTGGCGGCGATCCGGGCCCCCTCCCCCACCGTGAAGGGCCCCAGCACCTTGGCACCGCAGGCGATCATGACGTTGTTTTCAATGGTGGGGTGGCGCTTGCCCTGGTCCTTGCCGGTACCCCCCAGGGTGACCCCGTGGTAGATCAGGCAGTCGTCCCCTACCTCGGCGGTCTCGCCGATGACGATGCCCATCCCGTGGTCGATGACCAGCCGCCGCCCGATGTGTGCGCCGGGGTGGATCTCGATGCCGGTGAGATGCCGGGCAAGCTGGGAGTTCAGCCGGGCCAGGAAGAACAGCCTATGCCGGTAGAACCAATGGGATACCCGGTGGAAGAGGACGGCGTGGACGCCGGGGTACAGCAGAAAGATCTCCAGCTTGGAGCGGGCGGCCGGGTCCCGCCGCTGATAGGCGCCCAGCAGCTCGGATAGACGTTTGAACATGGGTCTCCTCCTGACGTGATACAAACCGAACAAACGAAAAACGCCTCCCATGCCCGCAGGCATGAGAGGCGGCTGAAAAAGTCGCGGTTCCACTCTCGTTTCTCGCTCAATGGCCGGTAACGGGGCCAGACCGTGGGGCATTACGCCCCCGCGCTCCCGGATGCACTTCGCTCGGGGCTCCCGTGGGACCGCTTTCAGCCGGTGACGTTCCCTCTCTGTCCGGTCAACCCCCGCGCTACTCTTTCCGTTCCCCGCGCCGGTTTTTCCTATGTCCTCAGTATATTATCATTCCGCCGCTTTCGTGTCAAGTGCCGGAATGTCCCTCTCACTTGTTCCAGTTGAGCACATCCCGGTTCTTGACAAAATACTCCACGCCGGAATAGAGGGTGGTAGCCACGATGAGGGCCACGCACAGGGTATTGGCCGCCGCCGGGATGGGCAGCAGCATCAGGCAGATACACACCATGGTGGTGGCCGTCTTGACTTTGCCCGACCAGCCCGCCGCGATGACCCGGCCGTTGTCCACCGCCACCAGCCGCAGCCCAGTGACGGCAAATTCCCGCGCCACCACGATCAGGACGCACCAGGCGGGCATCCGGCCGATCTGGACGAACCACAGCATGGCGGATACCACCAGCAGTTTGTCGGCCAGAGGGTCCATGAACTTGCCGAAATCGGTGACCTGGTCGTAATGCCGGGCCACATATCCGTCAATGAAGTCGGTGACGCTGGCCAGCACAAAGATGGCCAGGGCGATGTAGTTGTGGTAGGGCGGAATGACCAGATAGAGCACCGCCAGGAAGATGGGAATCATCACCACTCTGGCCATGGTCAGCTTGTTGGCTGTATTCATCGGTCCTTACTCCTCGATTTCTCCGGTCAGATCGCCGTCGGCGGTGCCGGTAATACGCACATTGACAAAGCTCCCGGCGGGCACCATGCCTCCGGCGGTAAAGTAGACATGGCCGTCCACGTCCACCGAGTCGGCATAGGTCCGGCCCACCCAGCAGCCCATATCCGGGTCGAAGCCCTCGCAGAGGACCTCCATCACCGTGCCCAGCCGCGCCTCGTTCCAGGCGTCCATGACGCCGGACTGGAGATCCACCAGCCGCTCCACGCGGCGGCGCTTCACGTCCTCCGGCACCTGGTCCGGCATATCGGCGGCAGGTGAGCCCTCCTCCGGAGAGAAGGCGAACACGCCGGCCCGCTCCAGGGCGTTTTCCCGCAGGAAGCCGCACAGTTCCTCAAACTCCGCCTCTCCCTCGCCGGGCAGGCCGCAGATGATGGAGGTGCGGATGACCAGGCCGGGAATCCGCGCCCGGAGCTTGCTCAGCAACGCTTCGATCTGCGCCTTGGTGCCCCGGCGGTTCATGGCCTTCAGGATGCCATCGTTGCAGTGCTGGAGCGGGATATCCAGATACTTGACGATCTTGCGCTCCGAGGCCACCACCTCGATGAGCTCGTCGGTGACCTCGTCCGGGTAAAAATAGTGCAGCCGAATCCAGTGGAAGTCCAGCCTGCACAGCTCCCGCAGCAGTTCGGGCAGGGCATGGCGGCCGTACAGGTCGGTGCCGTAGCGGGTGATATCCTGGGCCACCAGGATGAGCTCCTTGACCCCGGCGCCGGCCAGTTGCCCCGCCTCCGCCAGCAGGGACTCCATGGGTCGGCTGCGGTAACGGCCCCGCAGGGACGGGATGACACAGAAGGCACAGCGATTGTTGCAGCCCTCCGCAATCTTCAGGAAGGCGGTATAGGAGGGCGTGGAGACCAGCCGGGCCCCATCCTCCACCGTCCGGTCGATGTCCCCAAAAAGCTTGGGGGTCTCCCCCGCCATGGCCGCCTCGGCCGCAGAGACAATGTCGGTATAGCTGCCGGTGCCCAGGATGCCGTCCACCTCGGGCAGCTCGGTCAGGACCTCGTCCTGATACCGCTGGGACAGGCAGCCCGCCACCAGCAGCTTCTTCAGCCGCCCCGTCTCTTTGAGCGGAGCCACCTCCAGAATGGTGGCGATGGCCTCCTCCTTGGCGGAGTCGATGAAGCCGCAGGTGTTGACGACCGCCACGTCAGCCCCGTCGGGCTCGCCGGTGACCTCGTGGCCCGCCGCCTGGCACAGGGCCATCATCTGCTCGGTGTTCACCCGATTCTTATCACAGCCCAGAGAGATAAATGCAATCTTCAAAGGTCGATAACTCCTTTTTATTCCTCGATATCCGCACCCCAGCGGCGGAGCCCCTCGCTGATGTCCGACCAATGGTAGCCCCTGCGGGCCAAGGCGTCGGAAGCCTTCTTCAGCTCCCGGCGGTCGGTCGGGGCGCCCTTGAGCTTCTGGCGCAGGAAGGCGTCGATGGCCGCACACGGATCGGCGGTCTCGGCCAGAGCATCCTCCCAGAGCTCCCGCGCCACCCCCCGGTGATAGAGCTCATCCCGGATCTTGTAGGGGCCGTAGCCCTTGGCGGAGTAGTGCCGCACCACCGTCCGGGCGTATTCAGCGTCGTTCAGCAGTCCCAGCCGCTCCAGCCAGTCGGCGGTCTCCGCCGCCTGGGCCTCGTCGGCCAGGGGCGGCTTCTCCCGGTCTCGGGGGCAAGCGGTGAGCCGGTCGATGAGCTCCCTGCGGGACATGGGCCGGGCGGTGAGCAGGGCCAGGGCCTTTTCCCGGAGCCGGCCCTTCCGCGCCGCCGCCAGCAGCCGGTCGGCAGCGGCATCGTCCAGCTCCAGGCCGGCGTGGAGGGAAAAGTCCAGCATCTCAGCCTCCCCCACCCGCAGCAGAGAGCCATCCTCCAGCCAGATCAGCCAGCGGCCATCCTTGTGTCTGGAGGGGGCAATTTTACTGATCCGCATCCTCAAAGTCCTCGGCGGACACATCCACGGCGCGGCCTGCCGCCCGGGCGGCGGCCCTGGCCTGGCTGCTCATCAGCTTGTAGGCGTTGGCCCGAATGTCGGCCTCGATGCGCTCGGCCACCTCGGGGTTTTCCTTCAGATACTGCTTCACAGCGTCCCGGCCCTGACCCAGGCGGGTCTCCCCCATGGAGAACCAGGAGCCCGACTTCTGGAGCAGGTCCAGCTTGACGCCCAGATCCACCAGCTCGCCCACCTTGGAGATGCCCTCGCCGTACATGATGTCGAACTCGGCCTCCTTGAACGGAGGGGCCACCTTGTTCTTCACCACCCGGGCCCGGGTGCGGTTGCCGATGATCTCGGAGCCGTTTTTCAGCGACTCGGTGCGGCGCACGTCGATGCGCACGGAGGAATAGAACTTCAGCGCCCGGCCGCCGGTGGTGACCTCAGGATTGCCGTAGACCACGCCCACCTTTTCCCGGAGCTGGTTGATGAAGATGACGATGCAGTTGGTCTTGGCGATGGAGCCGGCCAGCTTGCGCAGAGCCTGGCTCATCAGCCGGGCCAGCAGGCCCACATGGGAGTCGCCCATGTCCCCCTCAATCTCCGCCCGGGGCGTCAGCGCGGCCACCGAGTCCACCACCACCACGTCGATGGCACCGGAGCGGACCAGGGCCTCGCAGATCTCCAGCCCCTGCTCGCCGGTGTCGGGCTGGGAGATGAGCATGGAGTCGATATCCACCCCCAGGGCCCGGGCATAGCCGGGGTCCAGGGCGTGCTCGGCGTCGATGAAGGCCACCTCGCCCCCCCGCTTCTGCGCCTCCGCCACGATGTGCAGGGCCAGGGTGGTCTTGCCCGAGGACTCCGGTCCGTAGATCTCCACGATGCGGCCCTTAGGGACGCCGCCGATGCCCAGCGCCAGGTCCAGGGAGAGGGAGCCGGTGGGGATGGCCTCCACCACGATACCGGTGTTCTCCCCCAGACGCATGATGGACCCCTTGCCGTAGGTCCGCTCGATCTGGGCCATGCAGGTCTCCAGTGCCTTCTGCTTGTCGGAGGCGGGGGCAGCGGCCTCCACCATAGGCTTTTTCGATGCCATAAGCTGTTCTCCTCTCAGGGCGCCGCCCCCCGGCGGGCCCTATGCTTCAGTGATTGACGGTCCCCTCCACCACGCGCCAGATCCCCTGGGTGTCCTGGTGGGTGAGGATATTTTCATAGCCGTTCTGGGCCAGAATGAGCTCCACGGCGGGGGCCTGTCCGGCGCCCACCTCAAAGACCAGGCTGCCCCCCAGCCGGAGAGCGTGGCCCCATCGGGCGGCCACGGCCCGGTAAAAGTCCAGTCCGTCCATGCCCCCGTCCAGCGCCCCCCAAGGCTCATAGTCCTTGACGGAGACATCCAGGGTGGGGATCTCCTGATGGGGGATGTAGGGCGGGTTGCAGGCGATAACGTCAAAATCCCACAGGCTGGCCGCGGGCTGGGTCAGGGCGTCGGCCTGGACGCAGGTGACCCTGGCGTTCAGGTTGTTGCGGCGGACGTTCTGCTTGCAGATGCGCAGGGCCCCCTCGGACAGGTCGGCCAGCACCACGCGGCAGTCCGGGGCGTTGGCCGCCACCGCCAGACCCACGCAGCCGCTTCCGGCGCACAGGTCCAGCACCCGGGCCCCCTCCCCCGCCGCCCGGGCCAGGAGGATCGCGCGCTCGGCCAGCACTTCCGTGTCGGCCCGGGGGACGATGACCTCCCGGGAGATGTCCAGGGGCAGGCCGTAAAACTCCCATTCCCCGATGATGTAGGCCACCGGCTCACCGGCCAGACGGCGCCGGGTCAGCTCCTCCACCCTGCGCTCCACCTCGTCTGAGGCGTAGAGGGGCAAGTCCCGGAAAAACTGCTCCCGGGTCTTGTCGGCGGCAAAGCAGACCAGCTCTCTGGCCTCCAACTGGGCCATCTCCACCCCCGCCGCCTTCAGCCGTTTCCGGGTGTCCAGATATAAATTATTATAGGTGGTCGCCACGGCGTTTCACCTCTCGTCACGGTTGCTTTTTACCACTGGTCCTTGCCCTTCTCCTCCGGCAGTACCTCCTTGAGGGCGGCGATGCCCACCTCGATCATGGAGTCGTCCGGCTCGAAGGTGGTCCAGCGCTGGATGGCCATACCCGGCCGTCGGACGGCCCGGCAGATCAGGTTGTCGTGCCCGCCCACATAGCGGTTGAGCTCCCAGGTGATCCCCACCACCACCGGCAGCAGGGCCAGATGGACCAGTGTGCGCAGGAACGGGTTGGTAAAGTGGAAGGCCGAAAAGGAAAAGACGATACTGGACAGCAGGATGGATACCACGATGACCACCAGCAAAAAGCTGGTGCCGCAGCGCGGGTGGTGCTTGGGCTGGGCCCGGACGTTCTCCACGGTGAGCTCCAGCCCTTTCTCATAGCAAAAGATGCTCTTGTGCTCCGCCCCGTGGTAAGAGAACACCCGCCGGATGTCCTTCATTCTGGAGCAAAAAATCAGATAGCCCAAAAAGAGAACGATGCGGGTGAGTCCCTCCACCAGGTTCCGCCCCCACAGAGGGATGCCGGGGAAGAAATACATCACGCCGCCGGAGAGCAGGGTCGGCAGGACGAAAAAGAGTCCCACGGAGAAGGCCATGCCCAGGATGACGGCCAGGGTGATAAAGAAGCTCATGGCCTTTTCGCTGCCCAGCTTCCTGTCCAGCCACCGCTCAAATTTCGAAGGCTCGGCGTCGGCCTCCTCCCCGTCCTCCGGGTAGAACTCCGCCGAGTACATCAGGGCGGTGACGCCGGTGTACATGGACGTGCAGAAATTGACCACGCCCCGGATGAACGGCCAGCCCAGCACCGGATGCCGGTCCTTGATGAGCTTGCGCCGCTCGGTCTTGATCTCCAGGCCGCCGTCCGGCCTGCGCACCACGATGGACTTCTTCTCGGGGCCCAGCATCATGATGCCCTCGATCAGAGCCTGGCCGCCGATCATGGTGCGGAACGGCGTGGCGCAGGCTTGGTTTTCTTTTGGCATTGTGCAGAAATTCTCCTTCACGCTTATGCAATCGTATTGTATCAGACTCGCATGGGAAATGCAAGAAATTTTCGAACTTTTGTTCTACTGCGTTTCAGGCCGCAGTGTTGCCGATGGGCAGCCGGATGGTGACGATGCAGCCGCCGCCCTCGGCGTTGCCGATGTCCAGGCGTCCATTGTGGCGGGTGACGATCTCCTCGCAGACAGCCAGGCCGATGCCGGAGCCTCTGGCCTTGGAGCTGCCCTTGTAGAACTTGTATTTGACGTGGGGCAGCTCGTCGGCGGGGATGCCGGGGCCGTAGTCCCGGATGGTGATGACCACGTCGTTGTCCGCGCCGGGCCGGATGGCGGTTTCGATGCGCTTGCCGGAGCCGCCGTGCTTGGCGGCGTTGTCCAGCAGATTGCAGAACACCTGCCGCATCCGCTCCGGGTCCCCGGGAATGGGGGGGAACTCCTCGTCACAGTCGGTGTGGGTCAGGGTGATGCCCTCCCGGCGGAAGAACTCGGTGTAGGTGTAGACCGCGTCCTCCAGCTCGGCCTTGATATCCATGGGCTCGATGGAGAGGGTGAAGCGGCCGTCCTCGATGCGCGAGAACTCCAGCAGCTCCTCCACCATGTTGGTCAGGCGGCGGGCCTCGGACACAATGATGCCCATCCCCTTCTTCACGTCCTCGGCATCCCGGACTTCCCCGTTCATAATGGTCTCCGCCCAGCCGTTGATGGCGGTCAGGGGGGTGCGCAGCTCATGGGAAACCGAGGAGATGAACTCGGACTTCATGCGCTCCGACTGCTTGATTTTCAGGGACATGTCGTCGATGGCGTCGATCAGGTCCCCGATCTCGTCGTCAAATTTTTTTTCGATCTGGATGCCGTAGGACCCAGCCGCGATGCGCTTGGCGGTGTCGGTGACCACGCCCAAGGGCTCCACGATGGAGCGGACAAAATAGAGGTTGGAAAAGTACACCATAGAGACAATGACCGTCCCGATGGCCAGGGCGATGGCCACGATGACCATCACCTGCTTGTCCACCTGGCCCAGAGAGGTGACCACCCGCACCACGCCCCGGACGCTGCCGTTATACAGCACGGGGGCGGAGGCGGCCATGATGCGCTCCCCGGTCTCTGGGGAGCTGCCCGACCAGGTGCGGACGAACTGTCCGTTGCCGGCCAGCGCCTCGTTGACATCCTGTGTGCCGGGATAGGAGCCGGGCAGAGTGAGCTGGGCAGAGGAGTACACCACGGTGCCGGACTCGTTCAGGTACTGGAGCTCCAGTACGTTTTTCTCCTCAAAGCCCTCCACCGTATCCCGGGCGGTCTGGAGATAGGCGCTTTGGGCGTTGCGGATGGTGTTGGCAAAGCCCCGCACCTTGGCCTCCAGGCCGCTGCTCATGGTGGAGTAGAAATACCCCGCAATGGCCACGGAAAAGGCCGTCACAGCGAACAGGACGATGAGCAGGACGGCGGAAATACTGTTGAGCATCCAGCGCTTTCGAATTCCCTTGACCTTCGCCATATGTATTTCCACCTCCTATCACCTGCCATTCCCGGTGCGGGTGCGCCGGGGCTCCACGCGCTTTTGGACTTGCCCCTCAGAGCGCGGAGGGGCATCCCGCCCGGCGGGCGCGTGGGCTAAGGTTCTCCTACCAAAAGGCCCTTGCCCTAAAATCCCCACTTGTACCCATATCCCCACACTGTGGTGATGAAGGTTGGATTGGTGGGGTCGTCCTCAATCTTGATACGCAGACGCCGGATGTTCACATCCACGATCTTCAGTTCGCCAAAATAGTCTCTGCCCCAGACCGAGTCCAAAATCTCTTCCCGGGACAGGGCCTTGCCCGGATTGTCCATGAAGAGCTTGACGATGTTGTACTCCACCTGGGTCAGCTTGACCCGCTGTCCGTTTTTCTCCAGCGTACGGTTGCGGGTATTCAGGAGGAAGGGCGGCTGGCTGATCTCCCCGGTATCCAGCGGCACGTCGCCTCCGGTACGGCGGTAGAGGGCGTCGATGCGGGCGGTCAGTTCCGCCGGAGAAAAGGGTTTGGTCACATAGTCGTCCGCCCCGGTCATGAGGCCGGTGATCTTGTCCATCTCCTGGGTCCGGGCCGTGAGCATGATGATGCCGATCTTCGAATCGCTGGCCCGGATGCGGCGGCAGACCTCAAAGCCGTCCATATCGGGCAGCATGATATCCAGCAGGGCCACCTTGATATCCGGATTGCGCCGGAGCTGGGCCAGGGCTTCTTCCCCGGTCTCCGCCTCGATGGCCTCATAGCCCGCCCGCTTCAGGTTGATGACCACAAAGCTGCGGATATTGGCCTCATCCTCCAATACCAGTACCTTTTTCATCTCCCGCACTCCGTCCTTTCCTTATCAGGTATCGGGCCACTCGGGCTGGATGAGCTGGAAGAGCTCCCGGAGCCCCTCCTCGTCCAGCCCGCAGTCCCAGTCGCAGCTTTTGAACTCGGCGGCGTAGATCGTGCTGTCCCCGTCGGCCATCAGTACGAAGCGGTCGCCGGTCCGGGAGCGGGTCTCCCGGTTGGGGCCGGTCAGCTTGTAGATCGTCAAAAATTCCTGGGGCGCCGCACCGGGGTCCTGGTCCTTCCAGTAATAGAAGGTCGTGGCCCGTTCGCCGCTGACAATGTTGCTCTTTGCCAGGGTGATCACGCCGTCCCACGCATCGGGCAGGATCAGATACCACCCCTCCGAGTCGTTAAAATAGGTGTTAAACACCCGGATGGGGCTGCCCTGCAGGTCGTACTGCTGCCAGAGCACCGACCAAAAGCTCTCGGCATTCTCCTTGGCGTAGGCGGGCAGCAGACTGGGCCGAGGCAATTCCAGGATGCCGTCCCGGTTGATGTCCCGGGCCGCCACCGTACGCATGGAGTTCACCCGCCGGGTGCTCTCGCTCATGCCGCTCTCCGTATTCAGCGTGATGTTGACCAGGCGGCCATCCCGCCAGGCAAAGATGTCGGTGATGGTACTGATGCCGTTGCTCAGGTCGGAAGTGACGAAGAGCGCCGGAGCGGTCAGGCCGCCGTTTTTCACCGACCCGTTTCGCATGGCGGATATGCTGATAATCTCCTTCGACATGGGAGCGGTGTCCCGCAGGTTCATGGTCTTGTCGTTGGAATCGTAGTCGAACAGGTCGGCTTGTCCCTCGCCCTGGATGCTGTTGAGGTTGAGCACCATGATCTCCTTCTGGTTGTCCTTGTCGATGTCCAGCAGGGAGAACCGGTTATAGGAGGTGAACATCAGCTCCACATACTGCCCCTCCTGGTCGGAGTAGCGGTAAGCACCCAAATTATAGACCAGGCTGCTGATTTGCCAGCTCACCACCAGCTCCTTGTTTCGGAGATCATCGTCCAGGTTCTCATAGTCTACCGAGTAGATGGCGTTGCCGTCCCCCTTGATGACCGACTGGACCTCATAAGATTCGTCCTCCAATTGGTGGAAGATGTAGATTTGAAGCTGCTGCTCGTCCCCCAGGATGCGGAAAAAAACCACAGCCTCCTGCACGCCGTCGCCGTCCAGGTCCACCAGTTGGATGGGCTGGGTGTTGGTGCCCTGAACAGGGCCCGCGTACTCCGCACCGGCGGCCCGGACCTCGTCAATCTTGGTATACAGGTTTTGATAGTCTGCCGGCGGCTCCGGCAGGCTGTAGAGATCGTCCGGCGGCTGAAACAGGCAGCCGGTCAGCAGAAGGAATACCGCGGCCACCAGGACCATTTTGCATTGAGCCACTCGCATGTCCGCTTTTCCCCCTTCTTTTGACCGCATGCTGCTATCTATCTAAGTATCATACCATATATCTGTTGTTTTGGGTATGGGGATTTTTTGATTTTTCACCCATATTGTTTCAATTTCGCTCTTGCCATTCGGATTTTTTTTGTGTATAATACTTGAGTATCCTTTGCCGGTGTGATGGAATTGGTAGACGTGACGGACTCAAAATCCGTTGGTGGCGACATCGTGTCGGTTCGAGTCCGACCACCGGCACCAAAGCAAAATGGCG
>OJRD01001281.1_pt1 | contig 10578 bp, 8 predicted proteins | sample 1599051 | NCBI WGS metagenome assembly OJRD01 (sample SAMN03922523, study PRJEB24848) | human gut metagenome | isolation source: stool sample | host: Homo sapiens | place: Germany | collected 2010-02 | reverse complement strand
AGGTATAACAAGCGAAGTTGTCAACTAAATCCAGTACAGTACATCCTGCTTTAGAAACTATAGTTTCCCGCCTTTGGAACTGGAGTTTCGAGCCTTTGGAACTAAAGTTTCAAGACGGGAAACCATCAGTTTCAACGCTTGAAACAAAATGTTTCCCGCCTTGAAACAAATAACGAGGTTATTGCTCTGACGAAGCTCTGACTATATCAGTACTGTAATGATTATAATATTATCTGTCGTCTTTTCTCATCATCTACTACAGCCATCATTCCCTCTACTTGTGCAAGAGCCAGCATACGTCCGTGGAAGGAATATCCCGGATTATAACCTTTATCTTCATCTCCCAGCATCATTCGTCCGTGGTCTACACGCATTGGTAATCCCGGATTCTCATTTTCGAAGATACGGATAAGATCAATCAGATGTCCTCTTCCCGTAAGATGGGAGCTTTCAATGAAGTTTCCACCTTGCATGGCAGCTGTGCTGCGCAGATGTACGAAATGAGTTCTTTTTGCAAATTTCTTAGCCAACTCACGTGTATCGTTATGTTCGTCTGCACTCAAAGAGCCTGCACAGAAAGTCAATCCATTATGAGGATTATCTACGGCATTCAGGAACCATTCAATATCATTTTCATTGGTAACGATACGTGGTAAACCTAATACCTGGAATGGAGGGTCATCCGGATGTACGCACATATTAACTCCATATTCTTCGCATACAGGCATGATTGCAGATAAGAAATAACGCATATTTTCACGCAAAGCATCCCGGTTTATATCTTTGTACAAAGCAAGTAACCGCTTGAAGATGGAAACCGGATTTTTATCTCCTTCTTTGATATTGCCATTAACAAAACCTTGAGTCTTGACAATGATCGTATCAATCAAAGCGTCTTTTTCTGCTTCTGTGATAACCTTATCCAACTCGGCAACTTTCTGAAGTTCTTCTTCAGTGTAATCTTTTTCAGCTCCTTCACGTTCCAAGATTCGGATATCGAAATAAGCAAAGCGAATACGGTCGTAATAAAGTGAACTGGTTCCGTCCGGCCAGGGGTGTTGCAAGTCTGTACGTATCCAGTCGATAACGGGCATGAAATTATAACACACTGTCTTTATGCCGCATTTACCCAAATTGGCAAGGCTTACTTTGTAGTTCTCAATCAACTGTTCACGTTCCGCTCCTGCGTATTTGATTGCTTCACATACAGGAAGACTTTCCACTACCGACCAACGTAAACCATAAGATTCGATGTATGATTTCAAATCGTTAATAGCTTCTACTGTCCATATTTCACCATTCGGTACATCATGCAGGGCAGTGACAATCCCTTCTACCCCTATTTGTCGGAGCATCGGCAAGGTTATCTTATCCTTTTTGCCGAACCATCTCCAAGTCTTTTCCATCATAGTCTTTCTCTTTATAACAGGCTATTATTTATTGCTTAAACTCCGCTGAATGCACTGAAACCACCATCAATAGGTAACATTGCTCCGGTTACGAAGCTAGCGGCTTCACTACACAGGAAATGCACTGCACCATTCAACTCTTTGATGTCACCGAAACGTTTCATTGGAGTTTTAGCCAATACTTTCTTGCTTCTATCTGTCAGTGTACCATCTGGGTTGATAAGCACACGACGATTTTGATCGCCGATGAAGAAACCCGGTGCAATAGCATTTACACGGATACCATCACCGTATTTAAGTGCCATTTCGCTTGCCAGCCATTGAGTGAAATTGGCTACGGCAGTTTTTGCAGCCGAATATCCCGGTACACGGGTGATAGCGCTGTATGCTGCCATTGAGGATACATTAATGATACATCCTTTGCCTTGTTTTGCCATTACTTTACCGAATATCATAGACGGATAGACTGTCCCATTCATATTCAGATTAGTCACTTTTTCCCAGCAAGAGATATCCATATCATAGAAGTGCTGATCTGGCTCAAGAGTAGCTCCCGGCATATTGCCACCGGCAATGTTCAATAGAATATCGATCTGTCCCCATTTGGCTACGACTTCTTCGGCTACTTTCTCCAGGCTGGCGATGTCAAGTACATTACCAATGATACCGATTACATCGTCACCGTATTGCTTAAGTTCAGCCACGCGGTTGTCCAGTTGCTCCTGACGAATGTCAATAGCTACTACTTTTGCTCCTTGCTGTACAAAGTGTTGGGCAATATTTCCACCCAGTACACCACCTGCTCCGGTAATAACAGCAACTTTACCGGCAATACTAAATAATTCGTTCATGGTTCTATCAAATGTTTTTATGATGGATGCAAAAATAGCGGGTTTTTACACATGCTATGATGCGTATCTTTGCAAGATATTTACTTATCTTTGCAAAAGTAGTTTAGAAAGGAGATTTATGAGGAAGATAATGAATGAGAAGTTGACTATTACGACTTCTAATCCCGTCCGTGCCCGCTTTTATGAATATCCGCGTTTCACGTATCCGTGGCATTTTCATAGTGAGTATGAAATTATTTATGTGGAGAAGGGAGAAGGGGATTGTCTGGTGGGTGACAGCATTATCTCCTATTCAAAAGGTGATTTGATTCTTTTCGGTTCCGAACTGCCTCATAGTATGCAAAGTCCACCGGACGACGGGGAAGAATCTGATAACGAAGAAAAATCCGAACTGAAAGTAAGAGGAGTCAATATTCAGTTTGAAAAAGACTTTATGCATTATTCTATATCTCAATACTCCCAGTTTATTCCTATCAGGAATTTATTGGAGGATGCTTGCAGAGGAATTAAATTCACAATTACCCGTTCGGGGAAAATCATTAAGCTATTAAAACAAATACCTTCTGCCAAAGGAGTAGATCAAATCATCCTGTTGCTTTCACTCCTACAAATGATGGCTACCAGTAATCACAGGAAGTATCTGACTACTTCTCATTATACTCCGTCTCCTTCGATTATGCGTAATGAAAGAATGGAAAAAGTGATTGCCTATTTGAATAAACATTATACCGAGTCTATCGGTCTGGATGAAATTGCTTCTTATACAGCGATGAACCCTACTGCTTTCTGCCGATACTTTAAAGAAAACACAGGAAAAACATTCAAAGAGTATGTACTTGATATGCGTATCGGATATGCTTGTAAACTATTGAATAGTAGTATGATGAATATATCTCAAATCAGTGCTACTTGCGGATTTGAATCACCTGTACATTTTAACCGCATTTTTAAAAGGGTGACAGGAATGACACCTACTTTATATAGAGAGCAGATGGAATAAGCTTTTCAGGCAATAAACATTTGAGTATAATTTCTTCCTCGTTCGTATATAATAGAAAAGATGAATAAACATGAACGTAAATAGAATGAAGAAAAGAATTTTGCTTTTGTTGTTGGTGATACCGGCATTGGTAAAAGCGCAAGATGTGATGACAGAAACCCGTCAGGAACTGACGTCTCCTGATGGAGCTTATCGTTTTACCTTTTATCAACGTGCGGTGGGAGAGGATAATGCACAAATGTATTATACCTTGACTTATAAGAATCGTCCGGTGATTGAAGAAAGTAAACTGGGTGTTCTGATTGAAAATCAGTTATTTGAATCGGCGTTGGGTATACCGAATGATACTTGTCATTTTTGGTGTGAGAATCTGAAGTTGACAGGGACTGAACATCAAAAAACGGACGAAATATGGAAACCTGTATATGGCGAGCGTGCGGAGGTTCGTGATTGCTATAATGAGATGACTTTGAAGTTCAAGAAAGGGGAAGGAAAAGGCAATCAGGACGGTGGTTATGATAAGCGTAAGAACTACTTTATGAATATCATAGTTCGCGCCTATAATGAAGGAGTTGCTTTCCGCTATCATTTTCCGGAAATGACAAACGGGCTTTTCTTGCATATTGTCGGTGAGCAGACTAGCTTCACAATGCCTGAAGGAACGATGGCGTATTACGAACGTTGGGCGCAAGGACCTTATGAACTTCGTCCGTTGAAAGGATGGGGTAAAGAGGAGAGTGAGCGTCCATTGACATTGAAACTTCCTGATGGATTATCAGTAGCTTTGTTGGAAGCAGAAATGGTGGATTATGTTCGTGGTAAATTCCGTTTATCGGCAGAGAAACCTTCCACTTTGGAGACAAGCCTGTATAGTAGCGTCGATATTATTTCTCCTTACAGTACTCCGTGGCGTGTAATCATGGTTGGCGAACGTCCGGTCGATTTAATTAATAATAATGATCTTGTCTTGAATCTGAATCCGGCTTGCAAACTGGCTGATACTTCTTGGATCAAACCCGGGAAAGTATTCCGTTCGGGCGACTTGAAACAAGATAGAGTAAAAGCAGCCATTGACTTTGCGGCAGAACGTGGTATTCAGTATGTGCACATGGATGCAGGATGGTACGGACCGGAAATGAAAATGAGTTCGGACGCTACTACTGTTTCTCCTGATAAAGACCTTGATATACCTGCTTTGTGTAAATATGCCGAATCGAAAGGAATCGGACTTATGGTGTATGTCAATCAGCGCGCATTAGTGCAGCAGTTGGATATTCTGTTGCCTTTGTATAAAAAATGGGGATTGAAAGGTATCAAGTTCGGTTTTGTACAGATAGGTAATCAGCGTTGGAGTACCTGGCTGCATGATGCAGTTCGTCAATGTGGAGAATATGATCTGATGGTAGATATTCATGACGAATATCGTCCGACAGGTTTCAGCCGTACTTATCCTAACCTGATGACGCAGGAAGGTATTCGTGGAAATGAAGAAATGCCGGATGCCACACACAATACGACTCTTCCTTTCACCCGCTATCTGGCAGGTGCAGGAGACTATACGCTTTGCTATTTCAATAACCGGGTGAAGAATACGAAGGCACATCAGTTGGCGATGGCAGCTGTGTATTACAGTCCTTTGCAATTTATGTTTTGGTATGACAGACCGGAATTCTACCAGGGAGAAGAAGAACTGGAATTTTGGAAAGCAATTCCGAGTGTATGGGATGACAGCCGCGCGTTAGATGGAGAGATTGGTGAATATATCGTTCAGGCACGTCGTTCGGGGAATGACTGGTTTGTAGGAGCAATGACGAATACGGAAGCCCGCACAATTACATTGACTACGGATTTTCTGGAACCGGGTAAGAAGTATATGCTTCACCTGTACGAAGATGATGACAAGCTGAATACACGAACGAAAGTACGCAGTACTCATAAGAAGATAGAAGCCGGAGATAAGCTTGTTTTGAAGCTAAAAGCGAATGGCGGAGCCGCATTGCATTTTACTCCGCTGAAAAAATGACTCAAATTATTTTGATGGTCATTGAGTATGTGAAAATGATAAGTAAATGATAATTTATTTTCAGACAGAAGAACATAAGAACAAAAAATAAAACAGCAGTTCAACAAGCAACAGAAATAATTTTCTAAGCGCAGCCTTTATGTTCTTTTGTTCTTCTGTCTGAATTCAATTCCCATTTGTAGTCTTTATTGGGATTTACTACTTACCACTATTTACCATAATTAATCAACCACTTCACCATCTCCGGATCATAGTGGGAGAAAAAGAGCGTTTTAGCTGTATCAAGCGCAGCGATAGCCGCCATATCATCCGGTGTTAACGAAAAATCGAAAACATTGAAATTCTCAATCATACGTTCTTTATGAGTCGATTTAGGAATCACGATAATATCGCGTTGAATCAGATAACGCAGTGCGACCTGTGCCACTGATTTGCCATATTCTTTACCGATTTCCTGGAGAGTCGGGTTGGTGAAGAAGTCGTTTCGTCCTTCAGCAAACGGTCCCCATGACATAATTTTAGTACCATATTCTTTCATTACTTCCTGCAACTTTATCTGTTGGTTGAAAACGTGTGTCTCTACCTGATTGACGGCAGGAGTAATTTCACAGAATTCTGCCAAGTCTATAAAGCGGTCAGGATAGAAGTTGCTGACACCGATTGCACGGAGTTTACCAGCCTTATATGCTTCCTCCATAGCCCGGTAAGTTCCATAATAATCACCGAATGGCTGATGAATGAGCAGTAAGTCTATATAATCACTTTTTAATTTGTGAAGTGATTCATCAATAGAAGCTTTAGCTTTTTCGTAACCGGCATTTGAAATCCATACTTTTGTAGTGATGAACAGTTCCTCGCGTGGCACACCGCATTTGCTGATTGCATTTCCTACACCTTCTTCATTATGATAGGCTTGTGCCGTATCAATAGAACGATAACCCACACTGATTGCATCTGATACGCAACGTTCACATTCTTCAGGCGTAACCTGATAAACACCATAACCTAAAATAGGCATTTCAATGCCATTGTTCAATTTTACTTTTTCCATAATCAAGTATATTATTAAAATAAAAGCGTATTCTAATGTTTTTATTATCTTTATTTCCTCTATACAAAGTTAGTCTGTAAAAGGTAATCTGTTTTTATATAGATTACGGGTTTTGCTACCTTTTTTACGGATAACTCTATCTTTGCATTTAATATCTACTATTATATAGTCGTTTTTTGAGTATTTTGTTCTTCATATTCGTAGTATAGGAAGTTAAATCAATTAAAAGAAGCATTATGAATAAATATTTTCTTGTTGTATTGTTGTCATTATTCATGCAGGTTGCTAAGGTGGCAGCAGCCCCCTGGCAGTGGTCCGTAGAAATAAAAGAGCTGATTTCAGAAGAGACAAACGCCCACCCTTCTGCCTATCTATGGATACCGGAAAACTGTAAACAAGTCCGTGCCGTCATCATCGGGCAACACAATATGACCGAAGAAACAATTTTCGAGCATCCTGAATTTCGGAAGAATATGGGCAAACTGGGAATTGCAGAGATATGGATCACTCCCGGAATAGACCAACGCTGGGACGTGACAAAAGGTACCCAACAAATCTTTGAAACAATGATGAAGAACTTGTCTGAAATAAGCGGATATACAGAGCTGGAGTTTGCCCCGGTTATACCTATCGGACACTCGGCAATGGCTACTTATCCGTGGAACTTTGCCGCCTGGAATCCTGAACGTACATTGGCCGTACTCTCTATTCACGGTGATTCTCCCAGAACTCATTTGACGGGTTACGGGCGTGCGAATTTGGATTGGGGAACCCGTACGATTGAAGGTATCCCCTCATTAATGGTAATGGGAGAGGACGAATGGTGGGAAGACCGGTTGATAACCTCTTTCGATTATCGTCGTGAATATCCGAATGCTCCCCTTTCATTTCTTGCTGATGCAGGACACGGACATTTCGACATATCCGATGAATTGATTGATTATCTTTCCCTCTTTCTGAAAAAGACAGTGGAATATCGGTTGCCGGAGCATTCGTCATTGGATGCTCCGATTCAGTTAATTCCGGTAGAAGCAAAGAATGGCTGGCTGGCAGACCGTTGGCGAAAGAATGAAAAGCCTACAGCCGAAGCCGCTTCCTATGATAAGTATAAAGGAGACAAGAACCATGCGTTTTGGTATTTTGATAAGGAAATGGCAGATGCCACAGAAAAATATTACGCCAATGAGCGTGGAAAGACAGAGCAGTATATCGGCTTTGAGCAAAAAGGAAAACTGATAACTTTCAATCCGAAATCCCATGTACGTATGTCTCCTTCTTTTCAACCCGAAGCGGACGGAGTCACTTTCCACCTGAAAGCAGTGTACACAGATACGTTAAGGAACGAATATTCAAAAGAACACAGTACGCATCCCATTCGAATGTCGAGAATTTGCGGTCCGGTGGAAGTGGTGAATGATACAACTTTTACTGTTCGTTTCTATCGGATGGGATTGGAGAATCCTAAACGTACAGGAGGCATCTGCCTGATGGCTTCCGTAAAACAGGATCATAAATACCGGAGTGCCGTTCAGCAGGTAGAGATTCGTATTCCTTACCGGAATAAGGAAGGGATACCCCAACGTATAATTTTCCCGAAACTATCCGATGTAAAAGCTTCAGTGAAAGAAATAAGTTTAAATGGAACTGCTGACTCCGGTCTTCCGGTTTACTATTATGTAAAAGAAGGTCCGGCAGAGATAAAGGGAGATAAACTGGTATTGACTAAAATTCCCCCACGTGCAAAATTTCCGGTAAAGGTGACAGTGGTAGCCTGGCAATATGGGCGTAGCGGAGAACCTAAAGTGCAGACTGCTGAAGCAGTAGAACAGAGCTTTTATATTACTGCCCGTTAGTTTGACAAAGAGATTGTCCAAGGAATCAGAGTACTAATTCCTTGAACAATCTTTCCAAAGTCTTATCTAAATCAGTAGAAAATCCCGGATGTGGGCGAGATACTTGTATGCAGGAACTTTTTACTGCAGTCAGCCAACGAAACCTGTCAGGAATATCCATATTGGCTATGGCTCCTCCCTCTTTATTTCCCATGCATATCTTGTCAAAGACCTGTAACCCTTCTTTCAGGCAATTAATATCCAGTTCGGAAGAAAACAGTTTTAGTTTGTTCTCATCTATCGTATAGAGGGATTTCAGGTATTTGGCTTGTTTGGAAAACAACACAATCCCCATATTGATAAACTCCTCCCGTTCTACTTTAGGAACGAAACGGATGACTGCGTATTCATATAAGTGCCTTTCTTGCATTATGCGCTTCATTTACAAATGTTTCGGAATGTTTCATCCTTTCTTCTAAGAATCGAATATAAATGTCTCTCAAATCCTGTGGAGTTTCTGTGCCTTCTGTCCAGTTCAACCAGTCGTCGGGAATAGCATTGACTATCTCACGGATTTTATCAGAAGTCAATATCTGCTTGAATTCAATATCTACCTCTTCCAGTTTATCGGCAAACGGCAATAATACATGGTCTTTTATCTGTACAAAAGGAACCAGTGCCTGTTTTTGCCAGTTAGTCCAGGAATGGTGGAAATAAAGGGACGCCCCATGATCTATCAGCCATAGTTCTTTGTGCCATATCAACATATTGGTATTTTTAATGGTACGGTCTACGTTAGTCAGCAAGGCATCCAGCCATACTACTTGCGAAGCCGTTTTTCCATCTACTTGATGTACTATCGGATCAAAAGTCAACGAACCGGAAAGGAAATGCAATCCCATATTCAGTCCTCGACTCCATTGAAGTAAATCCTGTATCTCTTCGTCTGCTTCCGTTCGTCCGAAGGCCTCGTCCAGATTCAGAAAAACTATTTCGGGGACTCTGAAACCCAGTGCACGGGCTATCTCCCCACCAATCAGTTCGGCAATCAGCGCTTTTGTTCCGTGTCCTGCCCCTCTGAATTTGACTACATACTTAAATTCATCGTCAGCTTCGGCCAAAGCAGGCAATGAGCCCCCCTCACGCAGAGGAAGAATATATCTTGTAACATTTGCCGTACGTAAATCCATGTAGCTCCTTTCTTTGATTCGGGCAATAAAGATAGGACGTTTTTGTGGAATAGTAGGTGAAATGCTTTTGATTATAATAGTTTTTTATGTTTTTCGGTTGAGTATACGTTAGTGTCTTTGCGAATATCTTTCATTTTTTACTATCTTTGTCCTTGAAGTTTGAGAAGAACGGCATCTGCTTATGAAAAAATATATTCTGCAATTAATCATAGTACTGGTTTTTATACTACTTAAAGTTGAAGGAGTTTATTCTTCTTCTCCTATGAATTATTATAATATAACGACTTTTGAGGGACTGCCAAGTAATACAGTAAACGCAATAAAGAAAGATGTATCCGGGTTTATCTGGATTGGAACGAAGGTGGGGTTATGCCGTTTCGACGGATGTGAGGTGAAAACTTATCCCTTACTGTCAGAAGATGATATTTGGTCGATAGAAGAATTGGATAGCGATACATTGCTGCTTGGTACAGTTTCCGGACTGAAATACTTTAGTCGTAAGACTAATGTAACGGTAAAACTGGACATTCCATCTGCAATAGTCAAATCAATCTGGAAGATTGCAGACAGCCAATTTCTTGTGGGAACGGAAGCTGGTCTTTATTTTATAAATAATCATACTCCTCGCCAGATATTTTTAGAAACCGGGCTTTCACCGTGCAATCATATCACGTCTATTATTTGTGAGGATAAGAATATATATTGGTTTTCTACCGCCGACGGGTTGGGTAGAATAGATATCCGGACGATGCAACCGGAGATTTACCGGATGCCGGAAGAGATATCAAACAGCAATTTCTTCATTTGTCTCACGCGTATGGGCAACCATATCTATTTGGGTAGTTTCAATAAAGGAATATTCAGCTTTGATATGTCCGGAAAGAAATTTGCCAAAGTGAACGGTTTTGAACATAATCTGATAATGACAATAGACGGACAGGATAACCAATTGTTTGTCGGTACAAATGGACAGGGATTGAAAGTGTTGTCTTTGGAAGATGGAAGTATCGAAGTTATTTCACATAAGGAGAAGGCACGGAATTCTATCAGTTCCAATACAATCACTGCATTTTTATATGATAATGGCATTCGTTGGATTGGAACCCAGTTTGGGGGAATCAGTTATACACCTCGTATTGGTGCCAAGTTCTCTTATTACAGTAAAAATGATTTTTACTCAACTGATTATCGGGTTCGTAGTTTTTATACTGTCTCTTATACA
>OJRD01001263.1_pt1 | contig 10681 bp, 6 predicted proteins | sample 1599051 | NCBI WGS metagenome assembly OJRD01 (sample SAMN03922523, study PRJEB24848) | human gut metagenome | isolation source: stool sample | host: Homo sapiens | place: Germany | collected 2010-02 | reverse complement strand
TTACGGAGCTGTACTAGTTGTACCAATTCTCAATTTGAGATTCAATAGTTTTTGTTTCTTCGGGCAATTTCCCCCATCACTTCAGCAAGATTCCACAATTATTATTCCCCTTTGCTTTGGCTATCTTGTTTTATCAAATTGAACCCGCGCAAATAGGTGCTACCAAATCAACCGCGTTTTTTAGGCATTATCCACAGATAAAAATCCACTCTCTCCCTTTTTTCTCCGTTCTCCAGCACAATTTCCCCTTGCAACTTGCCAAAAGATGCGTTATATTAGAGCAATATAAAGGCTTTTAAGGGGGCGGTCACCCTGATCCAGCAAACTTATATTGCACAGCACCGCGCCGAGCAAAACAGCTATCAGCGCACGCTGCACTTTCACGACATCAACGAAATCCTGTTTTCTCTGAACGACGGCTGCTCGTTTTTTCTGGACGATCAGATCTATGACATCCGCCGGGGCGTGCTGGTTCTTATCCCAGAGGGCACCATCCACCGCAAAATCAATCCCTCCAACGTCACGGTGGACACCTACACACTGCACTACCCCCTGGCGCTTTTGGAGGCATACTCTACTCCCCACACCGATCTGACCCAGCTCTACGGCACCCAGGCCATGTGCATCCAACTGCCGGAGAAGGACATTGGAGAAGCCATTGCCCTGTTCGAACGCTGCCTCACCGTGCCGGATGATTCTTTTGGCAGCGATTTGCGGCAAAATCTGCATTTTCTGGACATTCTTTTAAAATTTTATCCCCTTCTCTCCGCCGGCCACGGAGGCAACAACGCCCACTCCAATATTTCTCCCCTGGTCTCTGAGCTGATCCGCTACATCAACCAGCACCTGTCGGAGCGCCTGACTCTGGACCGGCTGGCCAACACCTTTTTCGTCAGCAAGTACAACCTATGCCGACAGTTCAAAAGGGAAACCGGCTTCACCATTGTGGAGTACATCAACAGCAGCCGGATTCGCATGGCCTGCACCCTGCTGCGTCAGGAAAAGGCCATCTCGGACATCAGCTCCCGGGTGGGATTTCTGAACAACTCCCATTTTATCCATACCTTTCGCCAGTACACCGGCGTCACCCCCCGAAACTACATCACCCGCTACAAGACCTTTACCGACGTACCCTTCTTCAGCAACTTTGCCCCCCAGGAAAACGGTGCATGACGGCAGGCCACACTACGCATTTACGCATTTATATGCAAAAAATCACGGATTTTTTTATTCAAAAAAATCCGTGATTTTTTGTGGTTTTTTTCAATTTTTTGCGTTTTTAAGTAAAAAAACGCCCCCGGGCCGAAGCCCGGGGGTGAAAACCAAATCTGGGTTTTTACGTCAGTGGATTGCCGATAGCTTACTCAGCAGCCTTCACCATCTCGTAAGTGAAGGTGTAGCTAACAACGCCCATCTTAGCAGAGACGCCAGTCACCTTGCCGCCAGCAACGGTCACATCGATATCGGTGTAACCCAGAGCGGTCAGCTTAGCAACAACGGCATTGGCCTGATCGGTCACGCCAGGCTCCTCTTTGGTATAGGTCAGGGTGATCTTGTCATCCTTAACCGTCACAGTGACGTTATCGGGAGTCGCGGGAGTCTCCTCGGCGGTGTTATCAATCACCATCATGAGGATCTCGTCGTCATCAACCAGCATGTAGGTAATGACATCGTCATCCTCGGGGGCGGCGCCCAGGGTGGCGCTGGGAGTACCCGGGTTGTCAGTGTTGTCAATCAGCACGGTCTTGGAAGTCACAGCATACTCCTTGCCCTTCACAACCACGCTGCTGGAGGACACATTGGTAGCCTCACCATTGACGGTGATCAGGTTGTCGCCAGCTTCCTTCAGCTTGAGGTAGCCGTCGCTGTCGGTGCTGTACAGGTAAATCTTGCCATCGACGACTTCCTTCATTTCCACACCAGAGGGCAGGTCGGAAACCTTCAGGCTGGTATTCGCCTCGGCAGAACCGGCCAGGAAGCCGCGAGCCTCAATGTAGTCATTGAAGGTGCTGTCAGACTTGTAGATGAACACGTGATCGCTCAGGTCAGTGCTGTTAAATTCCTTGGAAGTGATCGCCACGGCCACCATCTTACCACCCTTGTTGTAGGCAGCAAAGGCAGAGGCATTATCCTCCTTGTCAACATCGGGAGCGGCGGAATAGCCGGTGTAGACGTCAACAGAGTCAATGCCACCATTCTCCTTCAGGGTAACATAGAAGAACACGGTGTTCTTGTTGGAGAACTTGGTTGTAGCATCGCTCTTCAGGCCACCAACGGTGGTCTTGCCCTTTTCAAAGACAACAGCGCTATCACTCTTAGCGGTAGTGGTAGGATTGGTCAGCTTGATCTCATTGCCGCTCACCTTATAGGCAAAAATCTGCCCCTCAAAGTCGCCATCGTCTTCAATGTCGATGTCGCTGTCGTCATCCAGGTCATAAGTGGCCTTGGTGCCGTCGGACAGGGTGACCTTCACGCGGTCGGTGCCGATGCTGCTGCCAGCCTCAGAGCCCCAGACATAAGCGTAGTCATAAGCAGAGGCCTCAGGCGCGCCCACAGCCACGATGTAGCCGTTCACATCCAGATAGAAGGTAGCGTCCTTATCCAGCTCGCTCTTGGAAGCATAGCCCTTGGCGGGAGTGATGTCGTCGGAGGTGCTCTTGTAGCAGCCCACGGCGGAGACGGTATACTTGGTGCCGTCCACGGTCAGGGAGGTGGAGGTGTAGGCATCCAGAGTGCCAGTCACGCTCTCAGCCTTCTGGACATGCAGCTTGCCGCCGATAAAGGCAGCCAGCACATAGTCGTTCTTGGCCACATCGTCAAAGCCCACCACGTCGTCCTTGTCGTCGACGCTCAGGGTGGCAGCACCGCTGTAGTTCACGGTCAGAGAACCGTCGCTGGAGGTAGATTTCCCGGTGACCTTACCGAACACATAGGTGGTCAGCAGGACGTAGTCCACATCGCCATCGTCGTTGTTGTCGATGAGGATCTTCTGAACGCCGTGGGTGCCGTCGGCCTTGGCGGCATCGCTGGAAAGATCGGTCAGGTCGGCATAGTTGGTGGCAACCTTGGTACCGCTCACGATGTCCAGGCTGTTGTCGTCGGCCACGCTATTGATGGAGTCGTCAGAAGCGTCGGTGACCACCTTGTTGTCATCGGTCACGATCACGGAGCCAAAGACCTTGGCATTAGCAGCGGAAGAGCCGGTCTTGACGTACAGGCGCACGGTACGGCCCAGTTGGTCCAGCCCGGTGGAGACCTTAAAGGTCTGGGTGCCGGTGTACTCGTTCTGGTCCTCGTCCTTGCCGCCATTGGTGATGACAATCTTGGTCTTGCCAGCATCCAGAGCGGAGCCGACGAGCACCTTGTTGTCGTTCTTCTTGCTGGAGTTCAGGTCAGCAACCTCGTTGGCAACCACAACGCCCTCGACCTTCACGGCACCGAACTTGTCCTCAAGGACAGTCTTGTTGTCGGCGGTCTTGTCGATCTCAGTAACGGAAGTGAAGGTGCCGTCGCCATTGGCGACCATGGTGTACTTGTAGGTGACCTGCTCCACATCCAGAATGTTGTAAACCATCTGAGCGGCGGAGTCACGGGTCAGGCCCTGGGAGGGGTTGATGTCCAGACCGTCGTACAGGCCCACAGCGTTGGCCCGAACATTGGTATTGACTTCCCAGTTGGCGCCGGTGAAGCCCTCGATAGCGGACTGATAGCCAGCGGCGACCAGCAGCATCTTGGCGGCCTGAGAACCGGTGACGGTCTCGTTGGGGCCAAAGGTGCCGTCGCCCTTACCAGCGACGATACCACGGATCGCGCAGTACTCGATGTAGGGGGCAGCCCAGTGACCGACCGTGTCGGTGTAGCTGTACTTGGTGACATTGCCCAGGCTGGGGTCCTTGCCGCCATTCAGGACGACGCAGATCATCTTGGCCATCTCACCACGGGTCACGATGCCCGTAGGATCATAAGTACCGTCGTCCTTGCCGGCGATAACGCCCAGCTCAACCAGGGTGGAGACGGCCTCTTTGTTGACGATCTTGTCCTTATCGGAGAAGTCGTCGTAGTTCGCAGCGGAAGCGCCAACGACCATCATGCCGATCAGCATAACGGAAGCCAGAGCCAGGCTGAGAACCCGCTTGAGGTTTCTCATTTTGGAATTCCTCCTTCAAAATTTTGAGTTTGGAGACGCATAGTTCCCCTTACCTCTGGCAAGACTATACCGCGTCTTGTGTCCACCGTCAACCCCTTTGCCGGTTTTGTAACACAACCGTAAAAATACGCCGCAGCCCTGCCGTGAGGCTATGATAGTTTAGACGCGGCCGCCGCAAAAAGGTTCCCGATTCCCGCTTTTTTCTTTTTTCTGTTGTCTATTATATAAGGTATAGGCCGGAGGCGCGCTTTTGCGTCCCGGCCCTTTTTGCCGTCCGCACCCAGACGGTAAACTTTTTACCGGGGCCTGTAACTTTTTGCCGGTCTGCATCGTCTAAAGGATATATGGTACTCCCTGAAACAATTTCTTAAGCTTATCTTAAGAAATTGTCATCTGTTTGTTGTTGCGCCCCGCAAACCGCGTGATACAATGGATGACATGTAACGTCCACAGGAAACTTAGGAGGAATCCAAACATGGCAGAAATGACACAGCAGAACGCGCCGGTCACGGAAGCCCCCGCTCCGGCGGCTCCCCCCGCCCATCCCAGCGGCACGTCCAACCAGAAAAAAAAGCAGCGGAAAAAGGTACGGAACACCATCATCGCTCTGGTCGTCCTGGCGGTCCTGGCGGTGGGCGGCTTTTTCCTGTACCGCTTTCTTACGGCAAAGGAAGCCGTGAACAGCCAGATCCAGACCCAGCCCGCCCAGATCTCCTCCATCCAGAGCATGGTCCAGGGCAGCGGCAACGCCAAGGCCAAGGATACCGCCGCCATCACCCTGACCCAGGGCGGCACCGTGCAGGAGGTCTTTGTCACCGCGGGCGACACCGTCACGGAAGGGCAGCCCCTTTACACCATTCGCAGTCAGGCCGCCGAGGACGAGGTGACGGCTGCACAGGAGAAGGTCTCCAACCTGCAAAAGGATATGGCCGACCTCCACAAGGCCCTGAATAACCTGACGGTCCGGGCGCCCTTTGCGGGCAAGCTCATCGAGGTCAGCGAGTTCGAGACGGGCAGCACCGTCTCCTCCGGCGCCTCCGTGGCCACCCTGGTCAACGACAAGAAGCTCAAGCTGTCCCTCTACTTCAGCTATGCCTATGAAAACGATATCTATGTGGGCCAGAGCGTCTCGGTCTCCATCCCGGCCGTTATGGACAGCTTTACCGGCTCGGTGGAACAGGTCAACAAGGTCCACTACATAACCCCCGAGGGGGCCGACCACTTTGAAGTGGTGGTGGCCTTTGACAACCCCGGCACCCTCACCGAGGGCATGACCGCCTCCGCCGCCCTCACCGCCGCCAACGGCACCCCCATCTACCCCTACGAAAACGGCACCACCAAGTATTACGAGACCCGCAAGATTGTCACTGAGGCCGGCGGTCCCCTGCTCTCCGCCAACCTGCTGTGCTACTCCAACGTGTCCGCCGGTCAGACGCTGCTGAGCATGGGCTCCGACACCATCGACTCCGACATCCGGGCCAAGCAGAAGGAGATCGACGACGCCATGGAGAAGCTGACCGAGGCTCAGAAGGCCCTGAACAACTTTAACGCCGTGGCTCCCATCGACGGCACCGTCACCACCTGCACCCTCGCCGAGGGCGCCGAGGTCAAGAGCGGCGACACCGTTATCATCATCTCCAACACCACCACCATGCTGGTCAACATCACCGTGGACGACCGGAACATCTCCTTCGTCAAGCCCGGCATGACGGTGGACCTGACCGACTGGAACGGCAACGTGTTCACGGGCACCGTGTCCTCCATCAACACCGGCAGCGCTGAGGCCGGACAGGGTATGACCAGCTTCCCGGTCACCCTCACCGTGGACAACTACGACGGCTCCCTGCTGGAGGGCGTGTGGCTGGACTACTCCTTCGTGGCCAGCCAGTCCGACGACTGCATCGTGGTGCCCATGCAGAGCGTGAAGTACGTCAGCGACGAGAACGGCGAGACCGCCTCCGTGGTCTTTATCAAGGCGGACAGCAAGCCTGAAAATACCGTCGCCATCGACATTCCCCCCACGGAGCCCGGCGCTACGCCCCTCTATCCCAGCGAGTCCGAAGGTTTCTACCCCGTGCCCGTCACCACCGGCCTGTCCGACAACTACAACGTGGAGATCAAAGAGGGCCTCACCGGGGATGAGGAAGTCTTTGTCAACTACTATGTCGAGCAGGCCTGGGGCTAAGGGGAACGGCCATGCTCATTGACATCAAGAACATCTACAAGATCTACAACGAGGGCAAGGAGAGCGAGGTCCGGGCCCTGGACGGGGTATCCCTCCAGATTGACCGGGGGGAGTTCGTCTCCATCATCGGCCAGTCCGGCTCGGGCAAGTCCACCCTGATGAACATCCTGGGCTGCCTGGACATCCCCACCTATGGCGACTACCACCTGGACGGCACCGACATCACCGAACTCACCGACAAGCAGCTCGCCCACATCCGAAACAAGCAGATCGGCTTCATCTTCCAGGGCTACAATCTGATCCCCGCCCTCAACGCCCGGGAAAATGTGGAGCTGCCCCTGATCTACCAGGGCTTGGGAATGGATCAGCGCTACGACCGGGCTATGGAGGCCCTGGCGCGGGTGGGCATGGAGGACCGGGCCGATCACCGGCCCGCCGAGATGTCCGGCGGCCAGCAGCAGCGGGTGGCCATCGCCCGGGCCATCGCCACCCACCCCCCCGTCATCATGGCCGATGAGCCCACCGGCGCTCTGGACTCCAAGACCGGCCGGCATGTACTGGAGATCCTGCACACCCTCCATGAAGAGGGCTCCACCGTTATTTTAATCACCCACGACAACGGCATCGCCGCCACCGCCGAGCGCATCGTCCGCCTGTCCGACGGGCACATCGTCTCCGACGGCACCAGAGAGGAGGTCGGATTATGAATCTGGGCCAAGCAGTTAAGATGGCCGCCAAGTCCATCTCCTCCAACAAGGGCCGCTCCGCCCTGACCATGCTGGGCATCATCATCGGCCTGGCCGCCGTCATCATTCTGGTGTCCTACGCCAAGGGCCAGAACATGGCCATGGCCGCCTACTACGAGAGTATGGGCACCAACCAGATCTCGGTCTATGCCTCCACCTGGGGCAACTCGGGTGCGGTGGACGTGGGGCAGGAGCTGTACGACTACTGCCTGAATCTGGATGGTGTGCTGGGCATCTCCCCCAACGGTTCGGTCTGGGACCGCCCCACCATTAAGTATGAGTCCAAAACCCTCAGCCGGGAATCCAGCCGCAGCTATGCCGGCGGAGGCGTTTCGGTGACAAGTTCAAGTTACAACAACAGCAATGACTATCCCCAAATCTATTTGGGCAACGACAAGTTCGGGCTGTGCAGCGGCTATACCATCTCTAAGGGCCGGGACCTGAGCTATCTGGACATCGAGAACCTCAATCAGGTCTGCGTGCTGGGCTCGGCCACGGCGGAGTACCTCTTCTCCTTTGCCAATCCGGTGGATAAGACCATCACCATCAATGGGAGACCCTTCCGGGTGGTGGGCGTCTACCAGAGCAAGGCCGCCGGCAAGGAGCTTGGAGGCGGCGAGGACGCCGCGTGGATGCAGGATTCCATCAACCGTATGGACCGGATGATCCTGCTCCCCTCCACCATGACCCGCTACTTCAACAACAACCAGCCCATCGAGGAATATGTGGTAAAAGCCAAGGACTCCGACTCCGTCAAGAAGGTCACCACCAGCCTCAACGGCTTCCTCTCCGGCCTCATCAACACCAACTACGGCAGCTACGGCGTTTACCCGGTGGATACCTGGGCCAAGGAGTCCACGGAGGCCAACGCCATGCAGCAGCGCTTTCTGGGCGGCATCGCCGCCATCTCCCTGCTGGTGGGCGGCATCGGCATCATGAACATCATGCTGGTCACCGTCACCGAGCGCACCCGGGAGATCGGCATCCGCAAGGCCATCGGCGCCGAGCGGAGGAGCATCATTACCCAATTTCTCATCGAGGCGGCCATGATCTGCGGCATCGGCGGCGTATTCGGCATCATCGTGGGGTATCTGGGGACCATGATCGTGGGCAAGCTGTCCTTTGAGACCATCCTCATCCCCAGCGCAGGCATTACGGTTGGGGCGTTCTTCATTTCCGTGGCCCTGGGTATCCTCTTCGGCATGTATCCCGCCATCAAGGCCTCCGCCCTGCAGCCGGTGGAAGCCCTGCGGGCCGAATAGCGTCGGAGCGTCCACTCCAAGCGAGATTAAGGAGAGATTAGACATGAGAATCAAACGTTTTCTGGCCCTGGTGCTGGCGTGCGCGCTGACGGCGGGACTGCTGATCCTGCCCTCCTCCGCGGCCCGGCAGCCCTCCGCCTTCCCCGACATCACCGACGAGGCCACCGCCGAGGCGGCGGAGATCCTCCGGCTGCTGGGCATCGTCAGCGGCACCGGCTCCGGCAACTTTGAGCCGGGCCGCACCCTGACCCGGGCCGAGTTCTGCAAGATGGCGGTGGAGATCATGGGCAACGGCGACAAGGTCGCCGCCCAGATGAACCGCACCGTCTTTGCCGACGTGCCCTCCACTCACTGGGCCCGTGGCTATGTGGCCGTAGCCACCCAGGGCAGCTCCTCCGGCAGCGGTGAGAGCGCCGTCTCCACCCCAGGCATCATCCGGGGCGACGCCACCGGCCGCTTCCACCCTGACCGGGCCATCACCGGCGCCGAGGCGGTCACCATCCTCATGCGCATCTTGGGCTACCACGATGCCAACGTGGGCGTGGGCGCCGTGTGGTACGACGGCTATTTCAGCACCGCCCGCTCCATCGGGCTCACCGACGGCCTCACGCTGAACCCCACCGGCTCCATCACCCGGGGGCAGGCCGCCATTCTCTTTGAAAACCTCCTCTTCACCAAGTCCAAGGGCGGCGACGACGTGTACCTCACCACCCTGAAGGGCTCGATTACCGACGAGGTGCTCATCCTGGATGTGAACGCCACCGCCCCCGACGGCTCCACCGGCGCAGTGGAGACCGGCGACGGCAAGGTGTACCAGACCGACCGTGTCCCCTTCTCCGACGACATGGAGGGGCGGCAGGCCAAGCTGGTGCTGGATCAGGACGGCCATCTGCTGGCCCTCCAGGTGTCCGACAAGGGCACCCAGCGGGTGGTGGGCATTCTGTCCGCCAAGTACGACTCCTTTACCATCCCCGGCGGCGAGACCGTCAAGGTCAAGCCGGCCACCACAGTCTGGCAGGACGGCGAGCAAAAGAGCTACAAGGACGTCTACCTCAATCTAAAGGCCGGTACCCAGGCCCTGCTGCAGTACTCCGCGGCCGGCGAGCTGGAGTACGTCTTCCTGCGGGACGCCGCGGCCTCCGAGGATGCCACCCAGGTACTCAAAACCAAGCCCAGCGGCACCGGCACCCCCAGCTATCAGATCTACAAAAACGGCGTGCCCGCCACCGCCGCCGACCTGCGGCAGTACGATGTGACCACCTTTGACAAAAACACCAACATCCTGTACGTGTCCGACCTGCGGCTCACCGGCGTGTATGAAAACGCCTCTCCCAGCCCGGACACCCCGGCCACCATTACCCTGCTGGGTCAGGAGTTCCCCGTGCTGTCCATGGCCTATGAGGACCTGCGCGCTTTCGACATCGGCGACCAGATGACCATCCTGCTCTCCTACGACGGCCAGGTGGCCGGCGCGGTCACCGCCAGCGCCGCCAGCTCCACCACCGTGGGCGTGGTCCAGAAGGTAGAGGGCGGCAAGGCCTATGTCAAGCCGCTGGCCGACATCCGCAACGCCGCCGGGGAAAAGGTGGTGCTGTCCGGCCAGGTCTCCTACAGCGACAGCCGGGCCAAAGAGATGGTCGGCCAGGTGGTCACCGTCTCCGCCGGGGCCAAGGGGCGCATCAGTCTGAGCAAGGTCTCCGGCTCCGACGCCGCGGGCGTCTTCGACGTGGCGGCCAAAAAGATCGGCAGCGTACCGCTGGCCGAAAACGTGGCTCTCTACGAACGGGTGGGCAACGGCACTCCCGGCGAGATCGACCTGGAGCAGCTCACCGTGAACAAGGTCGCCGCCTCCAAGATCGTCTATGTCCATAAGGATTACGCCGGCAAAGCGGACATTGTGCTGCTGGACGACGTGACCGGCGACCAGTACGAGTACGGCTTCCTGAAGTTCACCGCCGGCGCCGAGAGCGGCGACCCGGGGGACTGGTCCTACTCCAAGCAGCCCGACACCGTCTGCGTGAAAAACAGCGCGCACCCGAACGGCAGCACCGCCCTGGTCACCACCGAGAAGCTGAAGAACAACGCGGCCATCGGCATCGCCGCCTCGCTGGACACCGCCACGGACGGCGCTACCCCCAAGCTGGGCGCCTATGTACTGCTGCACTCGGCCGAGGTCAAGAGCTCCGCCTTTGATATGGACAGCGAAACCCTGACCACTACCGACGCCGTCTTCCCCATCTCCCGGGATGTCCAGTGCTACAATGACGCCACCGACTCCTGGTTCACCTCCGCCACTGTCTCTTATACACATCTGACGCTGCCGACGATCTACTCTGTGTAG
>OJRD01001259.1_pt1 | contig 10707 bp, 2 predicted proteins | sample 1599051 | NCBI WGS metagenome assembly OJRD01 (sample SAMN03922523, study PRJEB24848) | human gut metagenome | isolation source: stool sample | host: Homo sapiens | place: Germany | collected 2010-02 | reverse complement strand
ATTTTATACACCTCACTTAATAATTTTACACAAATAATCCCATGCTTTTTTAGCTATTTGAATGTGCAAATTATTAAGTTTTCCATTTTTACCACTTAAATGTATATGCCATGTATAGCCACCGTGAGGTCTATCAAGAGAAACCTTAAATCCAAAATATTTTGCCTTTTCATAAAGCTTAACTGCCCATTGATATGAAATTATTACTGCTTTACTATTAAAGAGCCTCGCTATTGCAACAAATTTAGAAGAATTCATTGCCACGGAAAAAGGATTTATTCCTAAGGCTTTCATTGCCCAATTAAACTTCGACACTCCTAATTTATTCATGATCTTAAATATAACCTCAGGATGACTTTTCAAATATTTTGCTAGTATCTTTGTAATTAGCGATCCTGCAAACCAACCTAGAACAGCACCACCAGCAACTACACCTAATCTGATAGCCCAATACTTCCAGCCGCTTTTATAACCTAATTTTTTTGCAACCCAATCGCCAAAAAACCAACCAACAACTCCGCCTACAGCAGCAAAAACAATATTAATAGCAGCGTTTCCATTGGAGTCCGTCTTATTCACCGGATTATTATCACAATAAGCGAACAGGTTGTTAGAAACCATTCCGCCGTTTGCTCCGATTAATGTCGGCTCATCCGCATTAATAAATCTACCCGTATTAGCGTCGTAGAATCTGCTTTGGAGATAATACAAACCTATATGTACATCATAGTAATACCCTCTATAACGTATTGGATTATCAAGCGCAATAGTATTTGTGTCTTTAGTTACTGTACAATTTCCCCATGCGTCGTACTCATACTCTGCTGCTACTGCTCCATTGCTATCTAAAATAGCTATTACATCGCCTTGCAAGTTGGTTACATAGTAATACTCTACACCGTTAAATTCTAATCCGATAGGCGTATCCCCGTCATATCGGAAATACCATGTGTTTACTCCGTCAGTTTGTGCTGTTAGCTTATCTCCGTTCCAGTAGTAGTCTAACTTATAAAGTCCTACCTTCTTACTTGTTAGCAGTCCGTCGGCATTGTAGGTATAAGTTACCTTTGAGCCGTTGGAGCGTGTAGCAGACTCTAAGCGTCTACCCATCGTCCATGTGAACTTAGTTCCGTTGTAATATGTTAATGGGTTTCCTATCTCATCATAGGTTATGGTTTTGCCGTTGTATGCGGTAAGCAAGTCTTTCCAGTTTGAATCTCCGTAAGTGTATGCTCCTACCGTGTCAAGAACTGAACCGCCGCCATAAGCGATTTTGTTCTTGCTTACTATGTTTCCGCCCGCATCATAGGTATATTTGTAGCCCTCACCGCTTGATGCGCTGAACTCCTTAACTAGCTGTCCTGCCTCGTCATATTGATATACCGAATCTCCTGCCTGAAGAATATTTCCCTTTTCGTCATAACCATAATTTATAGTTTTTTCATAGCCGCCTGTGTATGTAATCTTGTCTACTCTGTCAGAAGTTTGATTTGCACTCTTAGAGTAATATCCATATTCCTTATTATACAGCGGCTGCTTTGAATTTGCAATCTCCTTATCTTCAGAATCATGGGAAATCTTGTATAAGCTCTCACTTGACGTTCTTCCGAATTTATCCGTTTCTGTAAGATAAGTTGAGTAACGTCCGTTTTCAGACTCCCAGTAAGTTCTGTTCTTGTCCTCTTCAGAAGCTGTCTTTGTGATTATGGTATCGCTGTTTACTACCTCAATATCTTCATCTTCCGTGCTGTATAGCTTATGGTATACTCCCTCTCCTGTTTCCTCGGTTACAGCATTTCCGTCTGCATCTGTTGTATAGCTTGTAACTCTTCCCGATACATTGTCATTTATTGATTGTAATTCGCCGTACTCGTTGTAATTGTAATTGTACAGAGTTGTACCGTTTTGCTTAATGCTTGCCTTGTTGTTATCATCGTTATACTCATAATCTACAGCCTGACCGTTTCCGTATTGAGTTTTTGTTAAGATTCCCTCATTGTCATAGCTGTAATTTACTAAGCTCTGATTTCCTGCCTTAATGGATTCAAGCAGTCCGAACTCGGTATATCCGAAAACATAATTAAATCCGTTGTGGACTATTTTGCTTAATCTGCCGCCTTCGTCATATGAATACGAGTTCTCAATAGCTGTTCCGTTGCTAAGTCCCGAAACGTTCTGTGATACCTTAGTTACATTTCCCGCATTGTCATATGTGTAATTTACAGGGTTATAGTGCACATTTACCGATTTAAGGTTACCAGTGTTTTCATCATAATCATATGATGTTTTGGTTCCTGCGGAATCGGTTGACGACTTCAAATAGTTTCCGCTTGAAGAATACTCATTACTTTCCTTGAGTGATACTCCGCCTATTACTGTTTCGCTTGATATGTCATTGCCGTATTTGTCAATTACGCTGACTGTTTTTACTCCGTCAGTTTCGTCTGTTGTAGTTTTACTTCCGTCTGAACCTATTATTGTTGTCGGCTCAGGCTCAGTTTCCTCTTCGCTTTCTTCCTCTGTTGTTTCTTCCTCAGCTGTTTCAACAATGCTTTCGCCTTTATACATAACTATTCCGTCAAAGCAAGCTTCATTTATCTGACCTGAATAATTTAATACTATAAGCAACGATGTAAAATTGCCCTCTGCCTGAACATTTTTCATTGCATACTGCCAGTCTGTGCAGTATGGATTGAATGGAACTGTTTCTGCACTGGAAGCATTTCCATTATTAACGAACACTACCACTATATTAAATGGATTTTGCGGCGAAGCGTTTGCCTTTGCCCAACCGCCTACGTCAAACGTATCTCCTGCTTTACCTGATACGCTGATTTCCTGTGTGATCGAGCCGTTTTGTCCGGGATGACCGATTATTTGAACAGAGCCATTGTTCTCATCACCGGGGTGTCCGTAGCCATACCAGCTCAGATCTGTATCGCCGTCTATAGCCCAGTCTGACAAGCCACTTCCCATCTCTCCGTTTGCAATCAGATTGGTTTCACTTTTTCTATGCTCATATGTGTTTACAAGGCTGTTTACTCCGTGAAGCTCCGTGCTCTTTGCATACTCGTTTACTGTTACTGCTCCCTGCGAGTTATATGTTGAGATCAGATCTCCGTCTGCGCTGAACACTAATGTTTCCGTATCGCCGGTGTTGTTGTTAATATATTTTGTCTGATAAGGAGTGTATGAAATTGATACATCTCCTCCCTTTGTTCCCTCGCTTCCGTATTCAGTTATGGCTGTCACTTTCTTATGCGAACTCATCAAATAATTATCATATGTAAAATCCACATGATATCCATCGGTATTATACGCTGAAGTCAAACAATTTTTATCCCAGCTGTAGCTTACTGATTTACCGTCGGGGTATGTCACCTTTGTAGTTGAACCGTTATTCTGATATGATACCTTTTTTATGACAGCATCTGTGTTTCCGTAGTATGAAATATCTGTAAGCTTGTTTTCTGTATAGTTAAAATCGTACTTTCTTCCTGCTCCGTCTTTTATGTAATCTATTTCATAGAAAGTGTAGTAATCTCCATTATACGCAATTTCTATTGACGGCTTTGCATTTGAATTGGTGTCCGTTATTTTGATCAGTCTTCCGTACTGGTCAAAGCTATATTCATACTCGCTTGAATCTGCAACCGTTATATTTACATAATCGCTTGTGCTTGCTCCGTTATTTTTAAGAGTATATCCTCTTTCGCTTCGATCAACATACTCCCCTGTTTCCTCATCATAATCAAAGTATACCGTGCTTCCGTCCCCGCAGACATACTCATAATAATTTTTACTTCCCGCCTCATAGCTTATCGTCTGGTTGTAATTTGTTCTGATATATCCAAACGGAGTGCTTTGAAGCTTATTCAGGTTATATATCATTGAGATATTTACAGGCATAACGTTTCCGTCCACGCCTATATCTTCTCTTGTAAGCGTTAGATTTCCCGAAAAATCATTTATTGTTGCTGTTCCTGCTCTGCCGATATCTACCGATCTGCTGTTTTCAAGCTGTGCCTGAGATACAGTGTTATACTCTACCGATATATACGGTATATTCTCCGAGTCTGCTGCATTTGCCGAATAGAACACCGATTGGTTATTCTGAGCATACGGCGATGACAGCTTTATTCCGTAGTTAGCTCCTCCGTTATACCAATCATAAACGGTATTGGTTATATCCCAATATACCCATGTATCCGATTTTGACGGGACGCTGCATACATCAAGTATCGTGCTGTCAACTGACGGAGGGTTTGCTTTAACCGTATCTGTTTCCCATTCCGATGTTATTCTGTATGCATTTATCTTATTGATCTTATCATCCGCTGTTTTCAAATTAAGCTTTGCGCTTGATATTGCCCATTGTTTATCTATACTGGGAAGCCTTTTAAAGCTTATGTATGTGTCTATTACAGTGCTTCTGTTTCCTAATGCACCTACATACAAATTCGGATTATTTGCTAAATCAAGAGGAGCGCTGCCTATAACTGATGTATCCGTTACATAGGTTTCGCTTTGCTTTGTCTGAACTGTCGGATCAATCGTTACGGGATATGCTCTTTTTTCGTCTGTCAGCCACTTGTGATCCGGCTCATATGTTAGTATATATTCTGTTTTGTCTTTTTTCAGCTTTGTTTTAATTTCATCTGAAAACTCAAAGTCTGAATCATACATATACGGTGACGGAATAACAAAAACTGTTTTGTTATCGCTGTCTGAAAAATTAACCGAGTTATCCTTCTGAAGCTTTGCCGTCAAGCCGTTTGCTTTTATTCTAAATGAATACATCTGCTTCTTTTCAGGCGCTTCAAAAAGAACAATATTCTCCTTTAATCCGCTTCCTGAGAATATATACTCTACCTTTGCTGAATCATTCTGAGTATACTCCACCTTTCCGTCAAGGACAGAGTCGGACACATAGTCCTCCAAGCTATACTTCTTAAGGTTTTTCTCATTGTTTTTTACTTTCTTTTTCTCATTCGTCTTTTTAGACGCTGAAGATTTCATATCAACCGGAGTGATCGAAACCGTATATCCGCCTGCTTCAACCTTAATTTCGTTTTTTCCGTCTATATTTTCCGGCAATGAAACCTGCATATCAGAGCCGTTTTCATCGCTTTCATAGCTCTGTGTTCCCTCATTATACTCAAGGCGGTTATCATATTCCTGCCATTCTTCGCTTTTTTCATCATAAAAATGAACAGGCGCTGCCGAAGCGTAGGATATCATGCTTCCGTCTGACTGTTCATATGTTTTGCTGTATCTTGTTCTTAAATCTTCTATTTCACCTGTAATATATGCCGGTTCGTTTTCTGTTTTCTGCTCATTATTTACTGCTTCTGAAATAACTGCAGATGTGCTGTCATCCAAGGCTTCTGCAAACACCTGCGGTACAGTTCCTGTTGCTATAATTGCTGCCATTGTCAGCAGGCTGATTACTCTGCTTTTCATTTTTCTCATTTTTTCTTCTCCCTTTTTGCACATATTGTGCAGTGATTAGTGTTACGTCCTCATTTTAACAAATTTTCCTCCTACTGTCAAATTTTGGAAATTGTTCATTTTAATGCCCATAGATGTACTTATATTTTATTCATGCATTTAGTTTATTCTACACGCAGAAACAGCAGGACTCCGATGGGAGAAACCTGCTGTTTCTATATGCGGCACTATATAGGAAAACACCTAATTTATCAAGGTATGCATTTTTTCGCAAAAAGTATATTTAAGATTTTCCTCTGAAGTGCTTCACAAAACTCGTTGATATTTTTCTGAAAAATCGTTCAAATCCGTCAGTCTGTTAAAATTGATGTTTTCATATCCGTTTTTTTCGTCAATTGGATAGCAAAAAAGCCCTTGAGATAAGGGCTTTTAAGGCAAAGAAAAAACAACCGACCTTGTATCAAAATCGGTTGTTTTATTTGGCTGGGGTAGTAGGATTCGAACCTACGGAATACCGGAATCAGAATCCGGGGCCTTACCACTTGGCGATACCCCAATATACAGACGCCGAGATTAAAATCAGCGTCGTTTGGTTGGGATAGATGGATTCGAACCATCGGAATGACGGAGTCAAAGTCCGCTGCCTTACCGCTTGGCTATATCCCAATATCTATTCACCACTCAAACAGCTTTATTATTTTACCATAACAAGCTTTTCTTGTCAATACCTTTTCCAAAGATTTTTACGTTTTTTATGTTTTGCAATTTTCACTGTCATATTCATTCCAATAATATAAAGTCCGGCAAAGACTATAATAATAATCTTGCCGGACTTTTACACTATATAGGAGAATTAGCTTTTACCAAAGTGACTTAACTGCCTTTGCATGACTGTTTATCATGCCGACATCTGCGGTCGTTATGCTTCCGTCAGTTTTTACATCTGCACATATAAAACCATAATCTGTGAGAGTTATTACTCCCTTTGCATGCGAGTTTGCCATTCCGACGTCTGCTGTGGTTATCTTTCCGTCGCCGTTGATATCGCCGTATGGATTTAATTCCACGTCCTGCGTGTTTTCACCCTCAGTAACTGTAATTTCATAACTTCTCGGAGCGTATTTACCGCCGCTTACTGTAAGCGTATAGCTTCCTGCTTCGAGATTCTCGATAGTATATGTACCCATGCTTGTGGCTGTAACTGTAGTTTCTGCTCCGTCAACCGAAACTGCTGTTACTTTCATTTCGGTGGTGTCATCTGTATCAGATACTTTGATTGTCCCGGTTACAGTTGCTGTCGTAATTATCGGCTTAAGTTTGAGTGCTGAAATCGCGTCCTCTATAGCCTTTACTGCTGCGTCAACATCATCCTGAGTAACATCTGCGTCCTCCTTAACAGCCTTACCTGCTATGATAGCGTCTGTCAATGTCTTAACAGAATCGTCAGTATATAAACTTGTATCTATTGCCTCACCGTTTGCGATAGCTTTGTCAAGTGCCTCATAATTCAATGGTATTCCTGCGACGGTTTTAAGAATCTTTCCATTATCATCAATAAACTCAATTCTTGTTACTCCATATGCATAATCAGTAAGCTTTTCCCATGAATATGTAAATCCGGTAAGCTCATAGCTCTGACCTGCTTCAATTGCTTTTGAAAGTTTTAATAATTCCGTCCAACCTTTTGTACCTGTTGCATATGTATCATCTGTTCCTGTGTATTTCTTATAACCGATCTCTGTTCCGCCTATAACCATTTTAAACTCAACTGTCGCATATGGATTGTAACTAGCCTCATTTGAGCAGTCAAATGTAATTCTTACTCTTGTTGTTCCTGCAATATCATCCCCGGCTATTCCGTTTAAAAGAATTGTATGAGACTGAATTTGATTATAATAGATTTTTTGGAATGGCTTTTTAGCCGGATCCACCTTCGGTGACTCCAAAAGCCCTGCTATTGCATCATTTATTTCTACTGTTGCCGCAGTTACATCTTCCAGTTTGGCATTTCCATCCGCAGCAACCGACTTTGCTTTTGCCAGCGCATCAATCAATACTGCCGCCGTTTCTTTAGTATATACGCTTGTATCTATTGACTCAGCTTTTGTGATCGCTTCATTAAGAGCTGTTTTATCCACCACTGTGGATTCATCCCCAAGATTAGGCTCGACAATTATTTTTCCCGGCCAAAAATACAAACGTGCTTTAACCGCCTCATTTTTTACAAAAGCTGTTGAAGTTGTCGAAACATTTAAAGGTGTTGAGGATGTCTTAATCTCTTCTGAATAAATTTTAAGCGTTTTTAGTGATTCAGGAAAAGATAAAATAGTTACTTTTTCCTTATTGGTTATAACCAATTCATCACATTCTACTCCTGAAAAAGTACCACTCGCAATTGATGTAATAGATTGCGGTAAAATAATACTTTTGTCCTTTAGATTTCCATATACTGCACCTTCTCCTCCTGTGTTTGTTAATCCGTTTTCAAAGACGAAATTTTCTATTTCATCTTCACTGTACATAAACCTGTAATCATAATCAATCTTAGAAGGAGTGACATTATACTGATTATAAATATTTCCCGTTCCGGAAAGCGTAAGTGTCTTTGTCGCTAAGTCATATGTCCATGTAGTATTGTCGCCTATTTTTCCAGAAGTCTTTTTCTCTCCTTTATAAACAAGTGTATATTTAATGGTCGTGTTAAACGAATTGCTGAATTTTGTAAATGTATCTGTGTCATATACATAAACTTCTGCGGTAACATTATCTAATGCTCCAAATCCTCGATCAACGGAAGAACCCTTGATATCAATATTTTTAAGTGCAGTATATCCGCTAAAAGCGTTTTGCCCTATTGAAGTTATTCCTTCTTCAACAACTAATTTTTCTGCTAAATTCTTATAATAATAGTAATAGCTTAAATTGTCACTGCCGTTATACATATCTCCCGTACCCGATATGGTAAGCGTTTTTGTATCAGAATTATACTGCCATGCAGCATTTTCACCCGCTTTACCGGTAGTCGGAATTTCTCCTCTGCAAATAACATTAGCAGAGGACGCATTTTTGCTTACATTCATAAGGGTTTCTGCATCATTTACATATATCGTTCCTGTGACATTTCTAAAAGCATAAGTTCCACAAGCAACAGAAGTACCTTTGATATCAACATTTTCAAGTGCGATATAACCGTCAAAAGCGCTTTGTCCTATTGAAGTTATTCCTTCTTCAATAACTAATTTTTCAGCTAGACCTTTATAAAAAGCATAATAACCAAGCTTATCCGTACTATCGTACATTGCACCTGTGCCTGATATAGTAAGCATCTTTGTATCGGTATTATACTGCCATGTGACATTTTCACCCGCTTCTCCCGAAGTCGGGGGTGTTCCCTTATAAATAACCTTTGCTTTAGTAGCTTTACTGCTTACATTGGTAAGTGTTCCAGCATCATATACATAAATCGTTCCTACAACATTACTGAAGCAAAGCGATGCCGCATTAGTTACAGTACCTTTAATATCAACAACCAAATTCTCATTATTACAACCGTAAAAAGCAGCGTTTAATATAGATGCAACGCTTTCAGAAAGTGTGATCGAAGTTACTGTAGTACAGTTTCTGAAAGCGTACTTTCCAATTGTAGTAACTCCGTTTTGAACCTCTATTGATGTTATTTTTGATATATTTCCGTCTTGCTTCCAAGGAGCCGGATTACTGGTGCTTGACGAATAGTCAGCCATAGCTCCTGTTCCTGAAATAACCATACTTCCGTCGTCATAAAGAGTTGCTATAACATCGCTAGCATTTTCTGCACCGACTTCATATGTTGCAACTGCCGTCTTTTGAGATGCAGCTGCGTCATAAAATCTTACCGATGTAATTGTTCCGTATGGTGATGACTGATTGTTTGTAGTAACAATAAACGATGTTGTTGACTTATAGCTGTCTGGAATTGCAAAGACAGTATCCGCTGTGCTTGTACCCTTTCCGATCTCAGCCCAGCTTGAAGTGCTTATAAAGACCGTATCGCTGTCGCCTGTATAAAGGATTTCGACAGTCGGAGTTGTCATTTCAGACAAGTCTACACCACTAAATGTCATATAATTGCCGCTGTTATTTTTAACCGTCATTCCGTCAGTTATGGACGTGGTTTCAACGCCTACTTTTCTTGTGAACGTTCCTGTCCACAAATACTCTGTTACAGAAGATGATGCTTCAACAAGACCTGCGATAGCGTCGGTTATTGATTTAGCTGCTGCGTCAACATCCTCCTGTACTGCGTCAGCGTTTTCCTTAACAGCCTTACCTGCTGTGATTGCATCTGTTAGCGTCTTAACAGAATCTTCTGTGTATTTAGTTGTGTCAATCGCTTCTGCATCTGCGATTGCTGTATCAAGCTCTGTGTAGTCTATTTCGCTGCCTAATGATGGATCAACTACAATGCTTCCCGGCCAGTTTATCGATTTTAAAGAACTTTTTACCGTTTCATTTTTCACAAACGCTGTAGCTGTAGTTGGTACATTTAAAAATGCATCCATAGAATCAAAATCTTCATCCTTTTTTAATGAATCGGCATATAAGTATAATTTACTTAGCGATGTACAATCTTGAAAAGCCGAAGCAGATATAAGAAAATCACTTGAAGTAGACATAAAAATTATTTCTTGAATAGATGAACAACCCATAAATATACCCATTGACGCTTCCTTATATAAAGTAGGGAAAACAACCTTAGTAAAATAATTATTATCATTAAACACTAACATATTATCAGTTCCACTACATACATAAGTTACTCCGTCTTTTGTACATGTTTCAGGCATTGTTATTTCAGTAACTCCATTCAATATAAATTGATAATCATCTACAAGCATAGGATATGCGATACCATCTGTAATAATGAAATCAAATATATTTAATTTATTTGTTTCATTTGCAAAAGCTGATAAGCCTAAAGTGTTTATTGCAATTAATCCCGTTAATAAAATCCCAAGCACTCGCTTAAATTTTTTTATCTTCATAAAAACCTCCTAATAATAACAGTCAACAACCTTACTAAAGGCTGCTGCTTATTCTAAATATTAAATTCCAATAATACTCTTAATTAATGTCTTTCCTGTATCGGTTACAGTATTAGTTGTTCTGTCAATCAGAGCAAACACATATCGACCTGTAAATCCGTTATCCCAATATGCTTGACAATCAAAATCATCTTCTTTAGCACCTTTAACTGTATTTAATTGTCAAGCTGCA
>OJRD01001253.1_pt1 | contig 10737 bp, 8 predicted proteins | sample 1599051 | NCBI WGS metagenome assembly OJRD01 (sample SAMN03922523, study PRJEB24848) | human gut metagenome | isolation source: stool sample | host: Homo sapiens | place: Germany | collected 2010-02 | reverse complement strand
ACGAAGGCTACGTTATTTGAGAATAGATAGTTACCTACGGATGTTTACCCAAGTCTGTAGCTCTAAGGCAAGCGATTAAACAGTTCTGGTATTTGAGGAACAGTGTTGCTTGCGAAAAACCTTAAATAACATTGGCGATGGGTACTAACAGGATGAAATATTCCTGACTTATGTTGAATAAACATTGAAAACGTTTGTAGATATGGTGTACGTACAGGATATAAATGGTAAACCTATGATGCCTACAACAAGGCATGGAAAGGTTAGGAGACTGCTTAAAGAAAACAAGGCAGTTGTTGTAAACCTATGTCCGTTTACCATCAAATTAATTTACGTAACATCCGATTACAAACAAGAAATTGTGTTAGGCGTTGATGCTGGAGCTAAACATGTTGGTTTATCAGCAACGACGAAAAGCAAAGAGCTTTACAGCAGTGAAGTTATTCTTAGAAATGATATCGTAGATCTTTTATCTACAAGAAGAGAGTCAAGAAGGGTGAGGAGGAATAGATTGAGATATAGAAAACCTCGTTTTGACAACAGGGTAAAAAGCAAGCGTCCAGGATGGGTAGCACCTTCGGTGAAGTACAAAATAGACGCCCATATTCGTGTTATTGACAATGTATGTTCTATATTACCAATATCTCGTATTGTTATTGAAGTAGCTCAATTTGATACTCAGAAGATTAACAATCCTGAAATATCAGGTAAAGAATATCAGGAAGGAGATCAACTTGGTTTTTGGAACACAAGGGAGTATGTTTTAGCAAGGGATGGGCATAAATGTCAGTATTGTAAAGGAAAATCGAAATCCAAAATCCTTAATGTTCATCACATTGAATCCCGAAAAACGGGAGGTGATTCCCCTTCTAATCTTATTACCTTATGTGAAACTTGTCACAAAGAATACCATAAAGGTAATATAGATTTGAAGATCAAACGGGGATCGTCGCTTCGCGACGCGGCCGTAATGGGAATTATGAAATGGAGGTTGTATGAAGAGTTAAAATCCAGATACGACAGAGTTTTTATGACGTTTGGTTACATTACGAAACATAATCGGATTAAATACGGGATTGAAAAATCCCATACATCCGACGCGTTTGTCATTTCTATGAACATTAATGCGAAACGAATCGAACGTCAATATTTAAAACGTTTAATTCGTAGACATAATAGACAAATACATAAAATGAAAATTTTAAAAGGAGGAAAGAAGAAAAACAATCAAGCTCCTTTTGAGGTTTTCGGATTTAGATTGTTTGATAAAGTGTTTTATAACAATAAAATATTCTTTGTTTATGGAAGGAGAAAATCAGGGAATTTCAATATCAGGGATTTCAACGGAGAAAACCCGAAGGATGTTTCACGCAAAAAGTTTAAACTCATTAGAGGTAAGAGGCATCCGATTATATTAAAGTAAATGAACGGATTTAATAAATTTAATAGAAAAACGTATCATGTATAATAAAGAAATCGTGATATGCGCGGCCATCTGGGTACAGGACGACAAGAAACGTCCCTATCAGCCCACCAATATACCATCCGGCACCGTGTTCTGTGGATTGAGACACCCCTCTATACTATCTCAACTTGCGGCATACGGTATAGCCCATAAGAACCGTAGTGTTCAAGGATTTTTGTCAAGCAAGAATCGGTTTCTAACAAGAGAGGAAGCATCTGAACTTGTTAAGAGCAATAATCAGGAAATGGTAGTAGATAGGAGTGCCATTAGAGAACAATTGTATTCAGAAGATCTATATTAACTAAAAAACAAAACAACATGGGGTTTAAAATCAAAAAGTCAATCACTTATGATATGATGGACGACAGTCGGGTAGAGTATGAATTTGATAATACCAATGATTTAAATCATATCATATTTAAAGGTGATGGTAAAGAATCTTTTTCATTTAACAGAGCACTTGTTGAAAATTTAATTGAGACATTTGAAACCATGCATGATATATATTCCGATAATTACAAGCTTAAGGTTTATACTGGTAATTGCATAATTCAATTGAGCGAAGATTCAAAGGACTTAAGTAAATCCTTTTTTGACGTATATGATAAAGATGAAATGAAAATGATATACGCAATAAATATCAGTATCTTGAAAGAAATGTTTGTCATATGATCACCAAGCAAGATATACAAGCAGCAACATCGTATATTTTCCGAAGCAGTTTTGTCTCGGAGGACCAGGCAAGGAAAGCAATGGTAAGAGCCGGCAATAACGCTACCAAGATCCTCGTCAAGACCTTTAGAGGCAAGTTGTTCAAGAAAGCTTTTGAAAGAGCCCGTAGAGGAAAGGATATCAGTTCTTTTGAAAAACAGGAAAAAGAAAGTGGTTTCAATTTTCTACATAATCCTAATAATGGTCGTATGCAAAGCGGTCATATTATAATAGATGGAATTGGTCTGTTTAAACAAATAATTCATGAAAGGTAAAAAAGTTGATATTCGTTTAGGCAGAGGTCTGGCGAATCAGATTAAGATAAACAAAACCATCCCAGTGTCTCATAAACCAAAAGAAGAACGTCGAATGATGTTTATTTGTGGTGATGATATTGCTTCTCTTATAAAGCGGTTTGAAAACGAATCAAAGTAATATAAAGTAGGACATGTATCTTGTCCGATTTTTTTTATATATTTGTGGCATGTCAAGAGGTTATTATTGGATACCACAAACAGATGAAACGTTAAATGGCAGAAGCTATTACGTGGCTAAGATAGTAGGAGATATCACGTTTGATACTAAACGAAAAAGAATCGTATTTCAAGCTGATAGGTATTTCCCTGTAGGATCTGTTTTCCATTTTACGCACAATTGCTTCAACTATATCATAACTTGCCGACTTCGCAAGCCGGGGCTTTGGTTTGAAGCCAGGAGAGAGGATTCAGGCCCTATTTGCCCTGAAGATATTGAGCGCTTTGAATCGGGAAGGTTTATACACCGAGATGGGTACATGCATTACATATAAGCTGAACTTGACGATTTTTCGTCAGATTATAATTTTTTTTCATATTATTTTTAAGCCATCAGACTGAGAAATTAGGTGGCTTTATTTTTTATGATATGCTTGATTTTTAACTACCTTTGTCTCATAACAAAAATGTTTTACTATGACATCAGCGTGTATTATTAAAAGAGATAATAAAAAGAAAGTTGTTTCTGTCTCTACCATATCAGGGGACAGGTCTATGTTATTTGATAAAATAGCATCTATTCCTCTTATGGAGAACAGGGAACGGGCCACTACTGTTTTTAAAACCGTATTTTCTAATAAGTTCTTAAAGGCTTTTGGCGACTGGAGAAAGAGAGTGCCTATCAACAAACCGGCTTATAATAAGGTAAAATCCAACATTGATCTTATTCCGGAAGCTTATAGAGAAAGGGTACTGGATAAGGCTTCTAAGATGAGTAATCCTGTTCTTGTATCAAAATCAGATGCAACTTATGGGATTCAAGAATCAGGCTTCGGATTCTATAGCCAAGATCTGGGTGATAATATTATGTTGGTGGATGCTATGGTTCCGTCAAGTATTTCCGTACCGGAAGGACCTGGAATAGACGCCGGGCAGTATCTACAAGATGCTATATCTTCGGACTTCACTCCCGTATCTATGGTACAGGATAAGGGTGTTAATTATATGGTTATAAAAGACGGTCTTAAGATATTTAGCCCAGAAGAGTTACCACAGACAGATTCTAATCCTGTGGGTGTAACGTATCAGACCGGAGAGCCTCGTTTGTTTTTCATGAACGATCGTAGTCAATTATTTGAAGATTACGGAGAAGCTCTTCGCTCTGGCGGGAATGATATTAGAATAGGATTCTTATCAGGCACCGTTCAAGAATCTGCCTGGGATGGCGTGGCAGACATTACTTACAAAGCTGGAAAGTATGTTCTTAATAATCCCAAGTCTTTTATACCGGTCATGACCGCTTCTGCTTCTACTTCTTTATCAACAAAAGGCGGGATAATTAACTACCTTATAAAGAAAGGTCTTTTGTCAGGATCTAAGATATTCGATCCTGAAACAAGAAGCTATTATCTTACAGGAGAAGGTCATACAGGACAAATTAGACTTTTCAATTCAGCCTTATCATACACTGAGCTCCGTAATCATTTTGGTTCCGATGTTTCCATGAACGACCAGGGTATGATAACCATAAGCTCGTTGGATAACAGTAAGGTAACTATGAGACTTGCCACCGGAGGAACGGAAAGGGTTAGTAGGGAACAGATAAAGAACGATCTTAAGTCAGGAAGATACAATGAATTGGACGCCAAGTACGATCATTTTGATGCGCTTGTAGTTTCATTCATATTAGAAGACAACGATCTTTATGCTGATACTAAAGCTAAGATCGTATCAGATTATAGCAGGCAGGAACGTGATCAACGAAATTCTATTGTCGAGATACTGAAAACTCTTGGCGTTAGTGTCATAGGTATGACCGACTATATAGAGAAGTACCAAACCAAATACGGGCATGAACCTTCTGCTAAGGCATTGGCGGATATTGCCAATAACGTAATAGCAGTTGGTGAAGATGCTACTTTATCCGATTTAGTAGAAGAAACAGCCCACTTCCTTGTAGAGGCATACAGAGATCAGAATGCTGTTGAGGATGTTTTGCAAGACGTAGAAGGCACAGAGGAGTGGAACCAGTATGCAGGTCAGTATTATAATACATACGGTAAGGTATATGAAGGCTCTGAACTTGATAATGCTGTTAGGAGAGAAATTCTTGGAAAGATCCTCGCCAGGGAGATGCAGACCGGCACAGCACAGGCGCCGGTAGAGCCCACCTCCTTCCTGGGGCGCGTCCGGCAGCTTCTCTCTGGAATCGTAAGCTGGCTTAAATCAGCTTTATCAACCCAAAGACAAGATTTGAATAACGTTATTAAAAACATTCGTGATCTTGCCATTACTGACATAGATAAAGGATTTGACACCTCTCTGTTAAAGGATAATGATTTTACATTATACTCCCTTTCTTCTATGAACAAGAACAAGTTTCTTGAGTCCAAGATCAGATCACTAAGAAAAACCTTAAGAGACTTGCGTCAGATAAGCTCTGATAGGGCTGTAACTACGTCTATGACCCTTGCTCAGCTTAAGACCATAGAAGATAAGATAAATAAAGTAGAGACCGAAATAGACAAGAATGAGATGGCGGCTGCCATGAACAGCATGATCTCCACAGCCGAAGCTCAGGTCAGATACTTAAACAATGTGGTGAACACCATCCTTCATGGTGATACCAAAGACGGTAAGCTTCACTTCAATACCAATGATCGAAAGAACGTAGATATTATCAACAATCAGGTTCTTCCGATCATGAACGATCTCCGAGGATATATCCGTAACAGAAGTACCGAATTTGATGAACGTGAAAAGCAGGATTATACAAATAGGATCAACACCGTCATTGCCGACATCAATGGTATTCAGTCTGATATTAAATCAGTACAAGACCTTGATGAAAGTACGTTGCTTGATAAGTTAATGAACGAACTTCATGTGCCGGCAGATAAGGTAAAGAGAGTAAAAGAATTTTTTGACAAGGTTCAACACGATGTTTCTTGGATAAGTAGGTGGTTTGGTATATTAGAGCATTCTTCCAGTCCGTTCAATAACGCTCTTGGAGCTATGATTGCCAAAGACAATTACAATGCGATGGTGAATGCCCAGCCCGCCATATCCGACTTCCTGGCATATGCTAAAAAGCATGGTTTTAACAAATCTGAATTTGAAAAACTGCTTCAGAAAGTAGACGGCAAAACTTCTAATTACCTTCGTAGTGCTCTTGATATGGCTAAATACGATCGTAATAAGAAGCTGGCGCAGATGCGAGCGTTTGCGACTGCCATGAACATAGAGATATCAGAAGAAGAAATCAATGATGTGGTTGACAATAACCGTAATTACGTATTTAAAAGAGAAGTAGTTGACAAGGATGGAAATACGGTTACTGAAAACGCTAAATTCAAACCATCGTCCGATAGGGTTAATACCGATATTTTTACCATCGAGCAGGAAAAGATCTATACGGAGCAGATGGAAAAGTGGGATGCTGAAAATTCAGAATTGGAATTTAGTGAAAGTTATGCCACAAGAATGGAATCCATATACAAAAAGGCCGAAGAAGAATTAGGGCATCCGGTTTCTCAAACAACTAAAGAGTATCTTAATGCTCTATCCAGGCAAAAACGGATATTGAGGCAGCCTTTTATTGATAGCGGTGGTAATTTTGATGAGGCCTCCTATTTTAAAAGCAGCAATTACGAAGAAGAAGGACTGCTTCGTAAACAACGTAAGGAAGCAGCTTCAGAATACATATATGTAGGAACCAGGAGAGTGGAAAAAACTGGCGACCAACTTAAGATGGCCAAAGAAATACAAGCCATAAATGAAGTTTGGAGAAAAGAATCAAATAATGCCACTAATGCCGTATCAGAATCGTTTTTGCAAAAATTAAGAACGATTCAGAACGAGTCAGGAGGGGAAGCTGCGCTGAAGACGCTTATGTTGGGGGGTCACCTGTCATTCAACGATCGGTTTTGGAATGACGTAGAATCGGAACAGTCGGCACGTACCGAATCAAATAACAAGGCTTCGTATCTCAAAATGGCACAAGACATCATTAGTTCTACGACAAGTGATAGAGATGCGACTGACGTGGAGTCCATTGTAAAAGATATAGAAAAAAATAAGGCCATTATCAAGGAAATAATCGGCAACAACCGTGACGTGGCTGACATCGGAGAAATCAATGAAGCGACATTTACCTCATCTGAAAGAGATGCTTTTAGGGCTGCATCCGAAGCTATTGAAGCCGATTACGCTATTTTGATAGATTATGCTAAGATGGTGGGTCTTGAAGATATTGATAAATACCTTACTAAAAGCAGTAAGGCTGAAAACGAAGTCAATCAGTCTTATTTAAATGCTCTTGCTGACTCCAAGGAAGTGGAATGGAAGTTCGTACAACGTCATACTACGGCGAAGAAAGCAAAAAGGATTCAGGCTTTAAGGGATAAGCTGTTTAAGGCTGCTGATAACCGATATCTGTTTACCGTATCTGAAACCAACTACCTGTCAGAAAAGCTCGGTATAAGCAAAGAATTAGACGGTAGAGATTTTAGGAATGCTGTTAATGCTAAGATGGCCAGCTTATTTTTAAATAATACAAGGGAAGAGGGTATAGAAGAAGCCAATGCTATTGTTAATGAATTTGCCAGGAGCCAGGTCTTTTCGTACTATAAACGCATGGCGCCTACCGGATATGCGGCTATGATCGACAAAATAGGTCGAGGTGAGATAGATGTGGCGCAGATGGTTAAGGACGTACAGAATGGGACTTCCACACAAGATTATGGTATGGACATATCATACCTGTCTTTCGACCCTGCAAGAGCGTGGGTGGCTGAATCTGAGGCCGAAAATAGCGGTCGTAACCCTGATTATGTAAAAGATCATGGGTATGGTCATCGTATGCCCAAGAAGAGCCTGTATCGTGATGAATCGTATTTCAACGACTTCGGCATTAAGTATGATGCTGATGGTAATGAGGTCGCTACTAAAAACGTAGAGCAATGGAATATGATTCAAAAACTCAAGGAAATAAAAAGACAATCCCTTGATCTATATAAAGAGCAGAGCCCTAATCTGTATGCTATTCCACAGATATCCAAACAAGATATAGAACGTATAGAAGGGTTAGGTATCAGCCTTAAAAGTACGGTCAGGAACTTCGTATCCGACTTATGTCTTGACCGCGTAGATGACTCCCTGTATGGTAAAACACGCCAGGGTGAGGTATATGATCCGGAAGATAGGGTTCGGTCCATACCTAAATACTACATATATGAATTAGAGAACCAAGATGACGTATCTCACGATTTTGGCTACTCTTATTCGATGCTTATGATGCAGTCATCGTTATACAACGAAAAGCAGAAGTCTATAGAGCTTGCCCAAGGACTAGAGCAGATGTTACTGAATAAACAATTTGAAGGCGGTAAGAAGGCTGAAGCAACCCAAGCATATCAGATGTTCAGGGACTTCTTCAACGATCATTATTATGGCATTAGGATGAACACCAAAAAACTGACGGTAAACATCGGTGGATACACAGTAGACCTTACCAGGATAATGATGGCCGTTGAAAGATTTATGTCGGTCATGAACCTGGCGCTGTCCCCGTTTGTGGCAGCTACCGGCGCCCTTACCGGCCATATCAACCTCATCATGGAATCAGCTGTAGGACAGTATATAAGCAAAGACTCCCTTAAATACGCATCGGCTGAGTTTTCACGCCTTGCGCCATCTTGTATAGCAGAAACCGGAGACATAGATAGAAAAAGTAAATTATATGTCATAGGTGAGAGAATGGGGATATTCAATATCCGAAATCGTATGTATGGTGCCGGATATAATAGAGTGGCCAGGACCTTAATGCGTTCACCTATGTATGCTTTTATGGAAATCCTGAACTACCCTCTTGATCCGCAGGTTATGATTGCTACTATGGACAATGTTCGTTATTACAAAGGTCGGTTCTACACGTTCCAAGATTTCAAGATGGAAAAAGAACGCAATAAAGAACAGAGTACCATAAAAAGAGAATGGAACGCATTAAAAGATCGTACTTTATGGAGTATGGTAGACGTCGTGGATGGAAAGGTGGTTGTAAAGCCGGGATCGGGTGTTACTGTTGAGGAAGTTGAAACCCAGATGGCTATAACCAGGAATCAAGTCCGTAGCTTGTCGCAGATATGTAACGGATCTTTGAATGAAGAAAACCGAACTGCCGCATCGCGCAACTGGATAGCCAGGTTCATGACCGCCCACCGAGGCTGGCTGGTGCTGGCAGCTCAACGTCTGTGGAAAAGACGTGGCTTCAATTTCCAGACAATGCAAGAAGAGGAAGGGTTGTCAATTACGTTAAAGAATATGATAGCCAAAACATTTAGCCTGGCTTCCGAGTCTGGTATGAAAAACATCATAGATGCCTGGAACGAAAATAAAGACAATATGAATGAGGTAGAGAAAACTAATCTCAAACGTCTCAGTGTCTATGCCGGCACGTTCCTTATCATGCAAGCCGTATCCATGCTTCTTGCCGGATGGCGTGATGATGATGAAAACGAAGAAAGTTGGCTTACTCAATTTGGATCCTATGTCGGATTCAGAACCATAAACGAAATAGCTTCACAGATGCCATTTATTATGGAGCTTAATGTGGTAGATATCATTAACGACCCGTTTGTTATGGGACGGAAACTTAAGGATCTTACCGATCTTAGGAACTACTCACTTGATAAGGTGACGTCCGGTACATACAAAGGAGAGTCTAAGTTATTTAGGCAACTCGCCAAACAGACGTTTATCAAACAATGGTATAATATCAAGACGCCGGAAGACGTAGCGCGCGCCTATAATTGGTGGCAGCAGACGAACAACAAGTCAATGATGTTCTTCATCGGCGCCACTCCTGATTCGGAAGGAGACGATGATGTTAGTTACAAATAGACGAAGAATATCGGACTTGCATTGTTTTTGTATGATTCCAATATGTTATATTAGCATCGTCAAAGAGTAGATTGTACGTTTTTTGTTCTTACTTGAAAGATTATGTAGGTTTAATTTTTTCTGAAATTGTTTTCTTACCGGTTCTCAGTCAGAGATGATAGGGAACCGGTTTCTTTTATGTTGTCAATTATTGCTATCTTGCAAACAAAAAATCATGAGACGAAGATTTCAAATAGGGATGGGGGTAAATCCCTCGCTTATAATCAATAAAGGCATATATATCCAACATGTAGACGGAGGATTATATACGAAAGAAAATTGGTCTAATAAAGGATATTCCAATGATCTATGCAATGGAATAGCTCTTGTAGATAAAGTGTGTTTTGTTATAGCCACCGAATATATTGGCACATTTCGTTGGGGTAAGGATGGAGAAATAGACAATATATTTGCACAAGATAGTTCTCATATGGGAACTATTAAAAAGGATTATTGGGGGCGTGAAAATCAGAATGCGTATCTTGAATATGATACCAGTAATACAGATTACGCTTTTAATAAAGCTAATAGCTATTTATTTAAAAATGGTCAAAATGGATATGTAGGTGGAGCCGGAGAGTTTTTTTTGATATCATTGTATGCGAATGAAATAAACGAATGCCTTTTAATGGTAGGAGGTACGATAATGAGTAATAGAATGTGGACATCCACTCGAAATACAAAATTTAGCTATTCGTGGTATTATGATATAAACATCCAAGGAGATCATTTGGATACAGGTTCAAGGGGTAGTTCACATTATGTCCGTCCTTTTACTGAATTAATTTTATGAAATTATGAGAAGAAGATTTGAAAATAATGCTAAACTATATGAGTATAAGATAGTTAGCGATTGTATAGGGGGGGGGTAATCGTAGAAGGAAAGAAAGTAGGCACCATTCCACAGGGTGGGCAATTTATCTTTCTGTCTAAAAAAGAACGGCTGGATTCCATAAGTGTCCAAGGCGGTGTTCCAATGGAAGATAGGCAAGAGATCGATAGTCAGGTTGATACGACAGAGGAATTGCTTGAACAGGATTCGGTGGTTCTTGCTATTGCTTTAACAACCTCTCCTTATTATGGATTTAGAGTAAGTGTGATAGTACCTGATGAGTTTACGCTAAGAACAACCAATAGGATTAATAGAAC
>OJRD01001251.1_pt1 | contig 10747 bp, 9 predicted proteins | sample 1599051 | NCBI WGS metagenome assembly OJRD01 (sample SAMN03922523, study PRJEB24848) | human gut metagenome | isolation source: stool sample | host: Homo sapiens | place: Germany | collected 2010-02 | reverse complement strand
GAAGGAGTACCGATGACTCCGATACGCTTGCCGAACAAAGAACGCTGCGCGCGGAAATTATTATATAGTATATGTACACGTTGAATAATAGACGGTAATTCTCCATGAAGAATTTCACTCTTCATTCCCCTTCCGCGAAGCCATGTAGATATTTCCAATGCCGCAGCAAGTGAGTTCTGCATACCATCGGCCAATAAAATGGCAGGGCGGGGAAGACGTTCGAAGTGCTGGATGACCAGTCTTTCCACACCTCCGGTAGCGATAAAAATGATTTTGAAATCATCACTGCCCAACTTATCCATATCTTGATAATCGATGAGTTTGACAGTGTACTATTTTTCAAGTTCACTCAGAATTGCTTCGTGCGAACTGCGCAGCGAGGCTTGTTTGTGAAGTATTGAAGCAAATGAGATAAGGTGTATGGTCATTATGATATTGTTTTAAGTTTTCTGTATGACAAATGTATAGCTTTCTTTTCAATTTACCATAACGATTTTAACCTTGCTAAGGTTTTTAAAGTTTTTATGTCTCTGTATTCAAATTATTGCGTACATTTGCAGCTCCAAGTAGAAAAAGTAAATAGTAATTAGTAATTTGTAGTTAAAATTATGCCAACCATATCCATTCGCGGAAACGAGATGCCTGCATCTCCTATCAGAAAACTGGCTCCTTTGGCAGACGCTGCCAAGCAACGGGGAGTCCATGTGTTTCACCTGAACATCGGACAGCCTGATCTGCCCACTCCTCAGGCCGCGATTGACGCGATACGCAATATTGATCGTAAAGTGCTGGAATATAGCCCCAGTGCAGGTTATCGTAGCTATCGCGAAAAATTAGTGGGATATTATGCAAAGTTCAATATCAACCTTACAGCAGACGATATAATCATTACATCAGGAGGCTCGGAAGCCGTACTTTTTTCCTTCCTTTCCTGCCTGAATCCGGGAGATGAAATTATCGTTCCGGAACCTGCATACGCTAACTATATGGCATTTGCAATCTCTGCCGGAGCAAAGATTCGCACTATTGCTACGACCATTGAAGAAGGCTTTTCCCTTCCGAAAGTAGAGAAGTTTGAAGAACTGATTAATGAGCGTACGAAAGCGATTCTTATTTGTAATCCAAACAATCCTACCGGTTATTTGTATACACGTCGTGAAATGAATCAGATTCGTGACTTGGTAAAGAAGTACGATTTATTCCTTTTCTCTGATGAAGTATATCGTGAGTTTATATATACCGGTTCTCCATATATTTCTGCCTGCCATCTGGAAGGTATTGAAAATAATGTAGTACTGATTGATTCGGTATCAAAACGATATTCCGAATGTGGTATCCGCATTGGTGCGTTGATTACCAAAAACAAGGAGATACGCGATGCTGTCATGAAGTTCTGTCAGGCTCGTTTAAGTCCTCCGTTGATTGGACAGATTGCTGCAGAAGCTTCTTTGGATGCTCCGGAAGAATATTCACGCGAAACGTATGATGAGTATGTAGAACGTCGTAAATGTCTGATTGACGGTTTGAACCGTATTCCCGGTGTTTATTCGCCCATTCCGATGGGAGCTTTCTATACAGTGGCCAAACTTCCGGTAGATGACTCCGATAAGTTCTGCGCATGGTGTCTTTCTGATTTTGAGTATGAAGGTCAGACTGTATTCATGGCTCCGGCTTCCGGTTTCTATACCACTCCGGGATCTGGAATCAATGAGGTTCGTATTGCTTACGTATTGAAAAAAGAAGATTTAACCCGTGCACTTTTTGTCTTGCAGAAGGCTTTGGAAGTGTATCCGGGAAGAACGGAATAAATTCTAGTATTAAGTATTAACCGTAGTTTCTGGGGTGTTTGTTGCTGCTACACTTAATACTTAATACCTAATACTTAAACAAATGTCTTTATCACTTTTCATAGCCCGGCGTATCTATCGTGAAAGCGATGGCGGAAAGCAGGTGTCACGTCCTGCGGTCCTCATTGCCATGGCGGGTATTGCTATTGGTTTGGCCGTAATGATTATTGCAGTGGCGGTAGTCATCGGGTTTAAAAGTGAAGTGAGAAATAAAGTTATAGGATTCGGGTCGCATATCCAGATAACTAATTTGGATGCGGTCAGTTCTTACGAAACCCATCCCATTGTGGTAGGAGACAGTATGATGACTGCTCTTGCTGATTATCCGGAGATAAGCCATGTGCAGCGTTTCTCTACCAAACCGGGTATGATTAAGACCGATGACGCTTTTCAAGGAATGGTGTTGAAAGGTGTAGGTCCGGAGTTTGACCCCCATTTTATAAAAGAGTATTTGGTAGAAGGGGAGATTCCTGTTTTCAGTGATTCAGTTTCTACCAATCAAGTACTTATCTCGAAAGCGTTGGCAACTAAAATGAAGTTGAAACTGGGAGATAAGATATATACCTATTATATACAGGATGATATTCGCGCTCGTCGCCTGACGATTGCCGGAATTTATCAGACGAATTTCTCCGAATACGACAACCTCTTTTTACTGACGGATCTCAATCTGGTGAATCGCTTGAACGGTTGGCAACCGGAACAGGTGACCGGTGTGGAATTACAGGTGAAAGATTATGATAGACTGGAAGATATAACCTATGAGATCGCAACTGATATTGACAACAGGCAAGATGAACTGGGAGGTGTGTATTATGTGCGTAACATCGAACAACTGAATCCTCAAATCTTTGCCTGGCTTGATTTATTGGATTTGAACGTATGGGTGATTCTGATTTTGATGATAGGAGTTGCTGGCTTCACCATGATTTCCGGTTTATTGATTATTATCATCGAACGTACCAATATGATTGGGATTTTAAAAGCATTAGGAGCCAATAATTTCACGATTCGCAGAACCTTTCTTTGGTTTGCAGTTTTTCTGATTGGCAAAGGAATGTTTTGGGGCAATGCCATTGGCTTGGCATTCTGTATCCTTCAGTCTCAATTCGGATTCTTTAAACTTGATCCGGCGACTTATTATGTAGATACTGTTCCAGTTTCTTTTAATGTTTTACTTTTTATCTTGATTAATTTGGGCACTTTGTGTGCATCTGTATTGATGTTGATTGGTCCTTCATTTCTTATCACTAAGATCAATCCGGCAAGCTCCATGAGATACGAATAATCCTCTTTTTTCCTATCTGATTTTTACTGCAAAAATAATTTGGTCCATTGCGTGATGTGGAGTGAATAATATGTCTATATTTGCGCCCAATTTACTTAATATCCTCTTGTAGGTTTAATTTTTAACCATTATGAATAATGTGTTAATCCTGTTGGATAATCTGGATGACTGGAAACCGTATTATGAGACAAGTAGTGTCCTGACTGTTTCCGACTATCTAAAAAACAAGCCGGTGGAGAAAGACCGGAAGTTAGTTATTAATCTTAGCAATGATTACAGCTATAACTCTGAAGGGTATTACTGTTCGCTGCTAGCCCAAACGAGAGGACAGAAAGTCATTCCGGATGTTGATATAATCAACAAGTTGGAGACCGGGACGGGTGTTCGGATGGACCGTAGTCTGCAAGCCCTTTGTTATCAATGGATACAGAAGAATGACATCAAGGATGATATCTGGTACCTGAATATCTACTTTGGCAAATGCCGGGAAAAAGGTATGGAACGGATTGCGCGTTTTATTTTCGAGAATTACCCTTGCCCATTGTTAAGAGTGGCTTTGAATACTCATCCCAGAAATCAGATCGAGGGCATTCATTTTCTTCCCCTGAATCAGCTTAATGATGCAGAGCAGGATTTCTTTGCCAATACGCTGGATAACTTTAACAAGAAAATATGGCGTGCACCGAAGTCGGCAAAGGCTTCCCGTTACAGTCTCGCTGTATTGGTCGATCCACAGGAGAAATTTCCTCCCAGCAATAAAGGTGCTCTGCACAAATTGACGGAGGTAGCTAAGAAAATGAACATCCATGTGGAGATGATAACCGAAGATGATGCTATCCGTTTGCTCGAATTTGATGCCTTGTTTATTCGTACTACAACGTCGCTCAATCATTATACATTCCATTTGTCACAGTTGGCTGCACAAAACGGAATGGCTGTTATTGACGATCCGTTGTCTATCATTCGGTGTACGAACAAAGTGTATCTGAAAGAACTTTTTGAGAAGGAAAAGATATCTGCTCCTAAGTCTACATTGATTTTTCAATCCAACCATCATTCGTTTGAACAGATAAGCGAACTGGTAGGTGCTCCTTTTATCCTGAAAATACCGGATGGCTCTTATTCCATTGGTATGAAAAAAGTGTCGAACGAAGAGGAACTGCAAGCCAGTCTGAAGATACTGTTTGAAAAATCGGCTATCTTGCTGGCACAGGCATTTACTCCAACGGAGTTTGACTGGCGTGTCGGTCTATTGAACGGTGTACCGCTCTATGCCTGCAAATATTATATGGCGAAAGGACACTGGCAGATTTACTGTCACTATGATTCGGGCAGAAGCCGTTGTGGATTGGTAGATACGATTCCTATTTATCAGGTGCCTCGTGTGGTATTGGATACAGCTGTAAAGGCTGCCAATCTGATAGGAAAAGGGTTGTATGGAGTCGATCTGAAAATGGTGGATGATAAGGCTTATGTGATTGAAATCAATGACAATCCGAGCATCGAGCATGGACTGGAAGATGCCATTATCGGTGATGAAATGTATTACCGTTTGTTGAATCACTTTGAACAAGTGCTAGAAACAAAACATTATTGATTATGGAGCCGATAATCGTCCGTAAAGCACAGCAGGCAGACATTCCCGCTATTTTGGAAATAGAGTGGGAGTGTTTCCGGGAAGACAGTTTTTCAAAAGAGCAGTTTGCCTATCTGATAAGCCGTTCGAAAGGAATTTTCTATGTGATGATGGAGGCGGATAGGGTGATCGCTTATGTCTCCCTGTTATTTCATGGGGGAACTCGCTATTTAAGAATCTATTCGATAGCTGTTCATCCGGATTATAGAGGAAGAGAACTGGGGCAGGTATTGATGGACCAGACGATTCAGACGGCCGGTGAATGTAAGGCTGCAAAGATTACGCTTGAAGTGAAAGTGACCAATACTTCCGCTATCGGGCTATATATGAAAAATGGCTTTATTCCTGTTGGAATAAAGCCATGCTATTATCACGATGGTTCGGATGCTATTTATATGCAGCGATTGATTTAACAATAAGTCTGTCTTCTCACGAAATCCGGTTTATCTTCTCATGAAATCTCCTTTTCCCCGGAAGAAACGGCAGAGTTTGAACTTCAATGACTGTACAGGTTGGATAAGGTCGAAAACAGGTAACGAGAAATAGTATTTTCGTCCTCCACCCATTTCTTTTGCCGTGCGGTTGATAATGACAGCTTGTACTGTAAAGCGCAGTAACCACATCAGGAATGCGATGCCTGCTACCAGCCAGTGGAAATTAAGTATCCCGAATACGATACCTGCTATACAGGCAATATAGAATAACAAACGGGAGAATGTCTCAAATCCCAGGAGGTAACGCTGTATTCCGTGGTAGAATCTGGCAGTAGCCATATAACTAACCTTTTCTTCTTTCCAATCTTTGTAGCGATATACGGGCTGTATCCGTGTGGTAGCGTTGAAGTCTGTTTCAACACGGGTGTTGGAGGAGGTAGCTAGCTCATTAATGAATAAATCATCTTCTCCACGTTGCAGATTCAGGTATTTGGAGAAACCTTTCTGTTGAAAGAATAGTTCTTTCCGGTAAGCCAGGTTGCGTCCGATACCGATATAAGGTTTTCCGGCCAGCGCGAATCCCAGATAGCGCAAAGACTGGAACAAAGTATCGAATGCAGTACGTTTGTGCAACCATCCTTTTGTGCGGTCGTATCCGCTATATCCCAACACAATTTGGGTCTGCGGAGTGAAATTACGTGCCATCAGTTTTAGCCACTGGTTGCTGGCGGGCATACAGTTTGTTTCCGTAAATACGAGCCAGTCATGTTTGCTGGCTTTGATGCCTAACGTTAGAGCCAGTTTCTTATGACTGATATAGCGTGCACTTTCGGGCGTAAAACTATGGTAAAGATGAGGATATTTTTCTTCCATCACTCCCAGTATATCCTCGGTATCATCTGTGGAAGCATCATTGATGACAATCACTTCAAATTGTGGATAGTCCTGTTCCAGAATGGCAGGTAGAATTTTACGAAGATTTTCAGCCTCATTGCGTGCACAGAGAATCACGGAAAGTGGAGGCAGTTCTCGTATGAAATGCACCTCTTCTTTGCCTACAGCTTTATTGTGGACATGTATTCGATTGTACAGGCCGAAATAATAAATGAGCTGGATGATAAAAAGAATACCTGCCACCGATAAAAGAATCAGTTCGACAGTATTGAATGTAAATGTTTCCATCAAATTTTAGTGTCGTTTTTACAGCCGCAAAAGTACACAATTTTTCGGTAGTTTCGTCATCTCGATGGGAGGTTATTTCGCAAGTCGAGATATTCTTTCTTGAACATATCCACAAAAAGAAAGAATAATGAAAGCAGCAACGGACCGAAGATGACTCCCATAAACCCGAATATCGGCAGGCCGATGACTACTCCGAAAATAGTGATAAGCGGATGTGTATCCGCCATCTTCTTTTGAAGGATGAACCGGATAAGGTTGTCCGATTGCGATACGACGATAGCTCCATAGCCAAAAAGCCCGATGGCGTTGAACCAGTCTCCGCTGATGGCAAGATAAGCGGCTACAGGAAACCATACCAATGCCGTACCTACCATCGGAATGATGGTTGCAAAGCAGGTCAGGAATCCCAGCATCAGTATGTTGGGTGCTCCGAAAAGCAGATAGCCTATCATAGCCACGCCTCCCTGAATGATAGCCAGTAAGGGAATGCCGATAGCATTGGAACGGACAATCATATTGATTTCGTGAATGACTTCCTGCGTATTGGTTTCATTAAATGGCAGAATGTCATTGACATAAGCTTCCATCTTTTTTCCTCCAATCAGCATGAAGTAAAGCACAAAGATCATGACGAACAGGTTGATGGCAAGGCTGCTGATGCTTTCCATTATAATTTGTCCGATACGGGGAAGTATGGACATGATGAATGACAGCGTATCTTTTCCCAATACATCGTATCCTGTTTTCTCTTTGATGAATTCTGCTACCTGTTGAATAGGTGCAATATAGGTCTGTGGATCCAGATTGATATCCTGTAACTTGTTTGCCACCATCCAGACAGTCAATCCCAAAGGGATAAGAAAGACGAAAATCGTTTCTGCGGTAATCAACAGTGCGCTGATGCTTCGTTTCAGCTTTCGTTTTTCTACCAGATGATTCATCTGTCCGCGTACAAGAATGTAGATGGTGAGTGCTCCCAGCAATCCCCCCAGAAAAGGAGTGATTTGGCGGAAGATGATGACTCCCATAAACAGGATGATGACAATGAGGGAATATTTCCAGTATTGTTCTTTGGTGCTCATATCGTGTAAAATTCGTTTATATGATAATAAACACTCGAAGGCCGTGAAAGGTTTGTTTTACAGTGAAATGTCGATATGAAAAATTGTTTTACCGGGACGGCTTTCCAAAATAGACAAATGACCGTTGTGGTTACGGATGATTTGTCGGCAGAGACTTAATCCGATACCGGTTCCTTCGGATTTGGTGGTGAAGAACGGAATGAATATTTTTTCCTGCAGTTCATCGGGGATACCGGGACCATTGTCTGTGACGTCGATAGATATATGCTCGTCCCGATATGCATAAATTTCGATTGCTCCGTCTGTTCTTCCGTCTAACGCCTGAATGGAGTTTCTAAGGAGATTGAGCAGGACTTGGGATAGCTGGTTCTCGTCTCCATCCATATCGATGAATTCCGGCTGACAGGTAAGTGTGAAATGAATCTGATTTTCCTGAAAATCGGTAGACAGGAGTTCTTGCAGATTTTGCAGGAGGGCTGTTAGTGAAAACCGTTTCCTTTCCGGTTGGGGCAGATAGGAGAGACGACGGAAAGATTCGGTAAATTCCAGCAGGCGTTCACTTTGTGCCTGGATGATATGAAGTCCGCGAAGTGTTTTTTCGCTGTTGTCCGGATATGCGGATAATGTTTGCGACAGGGAGATGATGGGAGCAATGGTGTTCATGATTTCGTGGGTAAGCACGTGGCTTAGCTTGTTCCATGATTCACTCTCTTTATCATTCAGTTCATTGCTGATATCCTTGATGGATAAGATGGTAATAGTTTCGTTCTGTAATTTCATCTGGTTTTGAGACAGACTAAGTCGTTCTTTCTTCTCTTTTTCCTGCAGGATAGGTTTCAGTTGGTCGTATTGGGCTAGTTGCTGGCATCCCAATAAAGTCAGTGCGGCACTGTTGGCCATCATTATTTTTCCGGAAGAATCCCATGCCAACACACCGCTAGGGACTTCTTCCAATAGCGAACGGTAGAAATGTTCCTGCTTTGAATATTCAGCTTGAGTTCGGATGAGCAGGGCATTGATACGGTTGAGTGAACGATTCAGCATTTCCTGTTCCCGGCTGACATTGTTTTCGGGGAAATAGAGCATATTGTCTTTGTCTTCTATCGCATCGAAGAAAAGGCGTAATTTTTGGTTGAAAGAGTTTAGCTTATTCACTAATCTTCCAATCTGAAACAAGGAGCAGATAACCAGTAATATCCCTATTACCACTCCTTGTTGGGAAATAATGAGCCATAGACCTGTTCCTGCGGTAGCAAGAATAAATAGGATATGTCCTAATGTGGTCCAATATATATGTCGGCTGAATAGCATACGGCTTAGGGCTTAAATCGTTTCAGTTTATTGTAGAGCGTTTGTCGGCTGATACCAAGTTGTTCGGCCGCAGCAGTCAGGTTTCCATTATTTTGCAAGATGGCCGTCTCGATGGCTTGTCGTTCCACTTCTTCCAGATTGGGCACCGCTTGGACTGTCTGTGGTTTCCAAGTCTGTTTCACCAGAATATCTTTAGGACGTATCACGTTGCTTTCGCATAAAATAACCGCCTTTTCGATGGTGTGTTGCAGTTCCCGGATATTGCCCGGCCAATGATAGGAGCGTAGCTTTTCAATCGTTTGCTCATGCATTCGCATTTCCGGTCGTTGATATTTGGAAGCGAAGCGATGAAGAAAAGCATCGATGAATAATAATAGATCATCTCCCCGTTCTCTCAAAGGGGGAATTTCCAGATGGATGGTATTGATGCGATAGAATAAGTCTTCGCGGAACAAACCTTCTTTAATCATCTCCGGTATGTCTTTGTTGGTGGCGGAGATGAGTCGGATATCAACGGGAATCACTTTGTTGCTTCCGATTCGGGTGATATTTCGGTTTTGTAGTACAGTCAGTAGTTTGGCCTGCAATGCAAGAGGGAGATTTCCGATTTCATCCATAAAAAGCGAACCACCATTGGCGGCTTCGAATTTACCCGGACGGCTTTCATAAGCATCAGTAAACGCTCCACGTTCGTGTCCGAAGAGTTCACTCTCAAAGAGCGATTCGCTGATAGCCCCCATATCGACACTAAGTAACTGACGGGTGTTTCGTGAAGATAAGCGATGTATTTCCCTGGCTAACATCTCTTTTCCTGTTCCGTTTTCTCCGGTTATCAGGATATTGGCATCGGTTTTGGCGACTTTAGTAACTACCTTAATTAGCTGTAGCATTGCAGGGGAATGACCGATCAACATTTCTGACTTATTCAGATTTTCATCACCGGATGCTTTCTGGGTTGATTTGGGAGAGTTTTTATGATGGGTTGGACGATTGTTTTGATAGGCTTCCTTTATTTTCTGTATCAGTATGTGGTTATCCCATGGTTTTAGTAGAAAATCTGTTGCACCATTCTTCAGTGCTTTAACGGCTAATTCTACATCACCGTAGGCGGTTAGCATAATAACGGGCAGTGAAGGGCGGATTTCATGGATATGTTTCAGCCAGTACAGTCCCTCGTTACCATTGTTGATTCCTGCTGAAAAGTTCATATCCAGAATCACAATATCAATCGGAGTGGTAGATAAGATGGTCGTGATTTGATTAGGATTGGCAGCTGTGCGGACTGTGCTGAACACATTCTCGAGTAATAACTCCAGTGAGGCTAATACACTCTTATTGTCGTCTACAATTAAAATCGTTCCTGTTTCCATACGCAAGATTGGGGGCTCTGTCCGTTGAATGTTCCTTTTAAGTTTCCGGGTAAAGGTATCTGTTTTTGATTTTCTTTGCAAGGGAGTGTCCAATAATTAGACGTTTTCATACAAAGTTTATGCTGGAATGAGTCAGAACGAGTTAGAATGGGGTAGAATAGAGGGATTCTCTCGGTAATGTCCAATTATTGGACGTTAGGGCGTTTAATTTTTGGACGGTGGAAGAATTATGTAATTTCTATTTGTTTTATAATCAATTATTTATGATTTGTGGCATTGCATTTGCTTTTATCATCCTGCTATCACACAATCATATATTATAAAGGATGAAAAGATTTCTTTTACTACTATTGCTTTCAGTGCCGGTTTTCCTGCTAGCCCAATCCGCTATGAGTTTGGACGATTGCATTCGTTTGGCTTATAAACAGAATCCGGCTGTACGTAACGGAGTTATCGGCATAAAGGAAACGAAAGCGGATTATATAGCTTCTGTCGGTGCTTTCCTGCCGCACATAGTGGTTAATGCGGAAACAGGCAAACGATTCGGACGTTCGCTGGATCCTGACACCAATGGGTATACCAGTGAATCTTTTGAAG
>OJRD01001247.1_pt1 | contig 10783 bp, 8 predicted proteins | sample 1599051 | NCBI WGS metagenome assembly OJRD01 (sample SAMN03922523, study PRJEB24848) | human gut metagenome | isolation source: stool sample | host: Homo sapiens | place: Germany | collected 2010-02 | reverse complement strand
AGAGTAGATCGTCGGCAGCGTCAGATGTGTATAAGAGACAGTCATCCAGCGGTCGGACTGCGGCAAGCAGCCGCTGCAACTCCGATTCCATATGCTCACCTCCGCAAAAAGCCGCGCTGCAGCAGCCAGTTCACCGACGGACCGGCCTCGACGCTCTCGATAGTCAGGGTGGATCCGGGCGCTTTGCACACCAGTTCTGTCAGACATTTCTCCATGTCGATGGTTCCCGTCCCCAACGGAGCGTGCAGGTCCCGGTCCCCCTCATTGTTGTGGAGGTGCACATGGGACAAATAAGGGGCGCAGCAGTCGATCCACTCGGATACAGGAACGTTTGAGGCGCTGGAGTTGGCGTGCCCCACATCCAAGCACAGTCTAAGCCGCGGATCGTCCACCCGGCGGATGATTTCGAGCAAAAGGCCGGGCTCGTTCTCCATGACGTTTTCCATACAAAGCAGTGCATCCGCCGGAACCTCCCGGAGGAATTCCGTCCAGAACTCCACGGAACGCTCGGCAAACCAGGTTTTATCGTAGACCAGCGGGATATAGCCTGAGTGGACCACCAGCCTGTTGATTCCATAGGCGCCGGCCAGCGCAATCCCCTGCCGGTAACGTTCCCAGGCCAACCGGCGGGCTCTGGGATCGATGGCCGCCGGGCAGAGCTCATTGAAGGGGAGATGAAAGGCGGCGCGGTCCGTCCGGGCCAGCTCGCGCCGCACGGCGGCGTCGGCCTGCGCAAAGCCGTCGTCCATATTGCTGGCGGTGCAGTATTCCGCGATCTCCAGCCCCAGACCATACCTGGCCGCCAGCGCTTCCGCCTCCTCCGCCACCGTTGAGAGATACCAGTTTTGGTTTTGGACCATATCCACCCTCTTTTCTTTCTCTGCAATCATAGCACAGGAGCCGGACGGTATCAAGTAACGGCGGACCTTTCAAACCCCTCTTGCCAAAATTTTTATTTCCAATCACATCGTTATCTCCGGAGGTAATATGGACGCGCCAAACTCCCCGCGCTGCTGCATAACCCGACAACCGCTTCCCGTGGAATATCGTCAAGCTATCATCGTCCTGCGCACGGGCGTCACCATCGCACCCACCCTTTTGAAAAACAGCCCGCCTCCCTGTTGGAAAAGGCTGGTAAATACCGCGACTGAAAACAACAAAAAGACAGGTAGTTACCGCCAAACAGCGCACTTCTGACAAAATTCAATACGCAGGAAAAAGCACAACTCGACGAGTTGTGCTTTCAGCCTGTCGAAAAAGGCCAACGCCTTTTTCGACAGGCTGAGGCGGCCCCACAAAAGTGGGGCCGCCAACTCAGATTCCCTTAGCAGCCGACGCCAAAATACCGGCAGAGAGCCTCCCAGATGGAGCCTCAATTAAAGTCATTGCCAGTGAAGCAAAACATGGGTTAAACCTCCTTATAAGTATTGGTCTCGCGAAGACGCTTTAATTGTAACCATTTTGTAACTATTTTTCAAATGTAATATTTTCCGGTACCCAACCGGACCATCTTATGATAATCCAAACTACATTATCCAGGTGGGTAAAATGTGAATATTGAATAAAATCTATGCGGGGGAACATCTACATTATGATGCTCCCCCGCGTTATTATGGTGAATTATCTTATTTTCCACCCATCATCAGCCTGCCAATTGTCCCCGGCCCAATACAAAATATCAGAAGAATCTTCTTTGTTCAAATATGTATGAATTTCCAACCCTTGCAGGGGAGAATCCTCTATATCAACGATTTTTGTGGTATCTTTGATTGATTCTTCATTTGGAAACGCTTCTCCAGAATTCATAACAATGCCTTTTGTCGTGTCCATGCGGATAACGCTGATTGGTTCTGGGGCCGTTCCAACGGGGAAAACATCCAACGCAAAAATGTTTACTGCGCCATAATTGCTCCCCGAGACGGGAACTTCCAGAACAATCGCATCCTTATCTTTTGAAAACAGTTTTCCTGTCAAAAAGTTATATGGCCCACATACAGGGAAAACATTCGCCACAGTTTCTCCTGTCCCCAAATGGATACAGAGTACAGTTATCTTCTCGTTATATTCTCCGTATTCAAAAATACTTACATAGGCTTCGTCATCTGCATTACCAATGCCATCCAAGTTCAGCCCTTGAAATAACTGTCCATCAGACTGGACTCCCTGTGCCCAAAGCGGCTCTGCATCTGTTTCAGTAAAATAGTATTGCTGTATGTCGGATTGGCCAATATCAGCTTCTTTACCACAGGCAGCCAGCATAAAAACGCAAAGAAGGGCCATGGCCATGACAAAAGGAAAAATCCTTTTCATTTTTCAATAACACCTCTCTCTTGTGGTCACTACAATTCTAATAGGTGTAGTATTATAAAAAGCAAGGGCAGAACTATAATTTCCACCCTAAGGGAGGGAACGAAGTTTCCTCCCTTGTTGTTAGATGCTCATCTGAAATTAGTGAATCGTACCAGGTGCATAGGGTCCATAAATGGATGTCAAGAACCCATCATCGTCTAAGGTTATCTCCAGGAAGGAATCGTCTGCAAGTGTCAGTTTGATCACTCCCTCATACTGCGCTGGGCCGATGGACACAACCTCGCCGTAGTCAAAGTAACTGCTTTTCCGATACCACCATAGGGCACGCCGTTCCTTCGTCATGTCCGTCCATTCGCCGGGGAGGTCCACCGCATCCTTCCGCAGAGGCGACCAGGGCGCCCACTCTGACTGCCACTGTAGGTTTACGCTGGGGATAAATAGGCTGTAATCCACAAGCTCCCATCTGTTGTTGTAGTTTGGCAGATCGTAGCTCATGTAGAAAAAGCTCCGATGATCTCCGTCCCGGTCGATGGCGACCTGCTGGGATTCTATGCCGCCCCAAAGATAGCAGCGCTCCGGGCGGTATCCCGACAACGCCTCCAGTTCCTCCAGCAGAAGGGCCCCCTGCTCCCGCGCGGTGGGCATCGGAGTCCCTTCCGGCGTCCAACCGGCCATCTCATCGGGGCGCAGCTCCATAAAGGTCACAGTGGTGCCGCCGATGGCCCCGCCCTGTGTGCGGGTGTCCTTGACGCCCTCTCTTCGCCAGAGAAAGCCGGGGGAGAGGCGGTCGTACACCGGGGCGTATTCGTTCAGATACCACTTGGTGCCCAACTCATAGGAAAAACCAAAGGCTCTGCCCGGCTCATAAAACAGGAAGAAACAGTCCTCCGGCACCAATAGCTCGTTCATTTCCTCCGGCAAGGTATACATACAGTATCCGTCTGGCAGGCGGTCGTAGATCTGGTAAGACTTGCGGGGGACTTCGCCCTCGGGCTTGGCCACAATTTCCAGCTCCCCGTCCAGGTCAAGGTCTGCCATACCCGCTAAATGCTCCGTGATATGAAAGACGATCCTGGGTTCCTGGTCGATAACGGAGAAGAACACCGCCTGGTCATCACCGCCGCAGCGCACCACAAAGCTGGGATAGCCCAGAACATTTCCGACGAAGGTGGCCCAAGAGTCGTCCTGGTTCCATACAAGCCCCTCCTCGTCGCAGCGAAACAGCACGTTCCAATCTTGCCCGCCGCCCCGTCCAAGGAACCAGCAGGTGGGGCCGTCGTAGGGCTCCTCAGTCCGAACCAGGGCAAGGGTGCAGTTCTCCTCCATTTGCACCTCCGACTTCACCTCCCAACCCTCGGAGAGGTATTTCTCCGGGGGGCCCCAGGGCCGCAGGCGGTCGAAGTCCGCCAGGTCGGTGCGCTCTAATTCCAGATGGTCGGGCCACTGATAGTATTCCAGCTGCCGGGCAAGGCATTCTTCCTCACCGGGAGATGACAGGGGCATATCAAACCGCACCGTTCCATCCTCTTGGGTAGGAACGGTTACCGCCACGTCTACCGCTCCCTGCGGGGTCTGAAAGGCCATGGTGACCTGTTTGTTTCCAGTTGACATTTCTTCCTCATTGGAAGTAGACGACCGTTGCGCGGTAAACCAGCCCAGAGAGAAAACCAGCGCAAGTGCGACCACTCCCACAATGCTCGTCAATAAAATGCACTTTTTCGACATTTTGGGAGTAGAAGGCGGTTCCCGCTCCTCCTCTTTGAGCAATTCAGCCAGCGTACCGGCAGGAAGATCAAGCGCCGCTTCGATGCCTTCCAGGTTTCGCGGGGTGGGGACAGATTGACCCATCTCCCATTTGGACACCGCCTGTCTGCTGACGCCAAGTTCTTCCGCCAATCGCTCCTGGCTCATGCCCTTTTCTTCTCTGGCCTGACGAATCGCAGTTCTCAGCATAGACACCGCTCCCTTCCTGTCTTGCCTTAATTATAGCAAGTGGCCCCGGTTGCGTCTACAAACTTTCTCGCAACCAGAACAGTTGCGGGAAAAAGCAGTGGGAACATCGTAGAGATGTCCCCGCCCTGCTCATTATCCTTGCTCGTCCCTGCCTGCCTCTTGTTGTACTTTCCACTCGGCAAACTCCCGTTGCCCTTCCTCGCTCTCGAAAAAGGCTTGAATCTCCGGGAGCAGGGCACGGGCGAGAGATTCTACCTCGTGATAGGGAATCCCCGTCCCGTAGTCAGGAAGATAGCTTCTGATACAAGCTGATTCTCTTCCTTCGCACATCACACGCCAAAGAGAAGGCCCCTCGTGCCAAAAACGGCCTACATCTTGCAGCAAGCAAGATGTAGGCCGTTTTTCTTTTCCGCGAGACCCATGCCGCCGTTCCGGCCGCTTTCAAATCGTATCATTCCGCCGCCTTCAGCAGTTGCCTGGTATAGGGGTGCTGCGGGTGGTCAAAGAGTTCATCCACCGTATTCTGCTCCACGATTACGCCGTCCTTCATCACCAAGACCCGATTGCAGATCTGATAGACCACGTTTAAATCGTGGCTGATAAACAGATAGCTCAGGTCAAACTCCTTTTTCAAATCCACCAGGAGCTGCAGGATCTGCGCCTGAATGGTCACATCCAGTGCGCTGACCGGCTCGTCCGCGATGATGAGCTTGGGGCGGGTGATCATGGCCGCGGCGATAGAGACCCGTTGGCGCTGCCCACCGGAGAGCTCCCAGGGACGGCGGGAGGCAAACTCTCCTCCCAGACCGATCTTATCCAGCATGTCCAGCACGGCGGCCCTGCGCTGTGCCCCCGTCATGCCCCCTGCCACCCGCAGCGGCTCTTCCAGTATCCAGCCGATGGACCGGGCCGGATTCAGGCTGCTGAAGGGGTCCTGAAAGACCATCTGGGGCCGGACCGAGTGATGCACGATCTCTCCGTCGTAGTCCTTGAGCATCCCCAGGATCGTGCGGGACAGCGTGGTCTTGCCGCAGCCGCTCTCCCCTACCAGGCCCAAAATCTCACCCTGTCCGATGTCAAAGGTGACATCCTTCAAAATCTGTCTGCGGGGCCCCTTGTGGCTCAGGATCGAGTGGTCCTGGCGGTAATAGCTGTTCAGGTGTCGAACTTCCAGCACCGGTCCCCTGGCCATGGACCATCCCTCCTTCTGCTCAGGTCAGTTTTCGGTTCCGCGTGGGAATCGCGGCGATGAGCCGTCTGGTGTATTCCTGCCTGGGATTTTGGAAAATATCCTGCACCAGGCCGGTCTCCACCAGGTGTCCCCCCTGCATCACAGCCACCCGGGTACACAGCTTCTGCACCACGTGCAGGTTGTGGCTGATGAACAAAATCGCCATGCCGTGTTCCCGATTCAGCTTTTTCAGCAGCTCCAGAATCTGCGTTTGGATGGTCACGTCCAGGGCGGTGGTGGGCTCGTCGGCCAGCAGCAGCTTGGGGCCGCTGATGATGGCCGAGGCGATCATCACACGCTGGAGCATCCCGCCAGAAAGCTCGTGGGGATATTTTCGATATAGGCTCTCCGGATCGGGCAGCTCCGCCTGGATCATAGCCTCCAGTGCCCGCTGCCGCCGTGCCTCCGGCGAGAGGCGGGCGTGGACCCGCAGGCTCTCCTCCACCTGCGGCCCGATGCGCAGCACCGGGTTCAGGCTGGTCATAGGCTCTTGAAAGACCACGGCCAGATCATCGCCCTGAATCTTCCGCAGCTCTTCCTCCGGACATTGGAGGATTTCCCTCCCCCCCAGCTTGATGCTGCCGCTTACTTCGGCCTGCCGCCGGGGCAGCAGCCCGCTGATGCTCATGGCCGTTACCGATTTTCCACTGCCGCTCTCCCCTACCAGGCCCAAAATCTCCCCTTCCTCCAGAGAAAAGGAGACGCCGTCTACGGCGTTGCGGCCCTTGGCCGCGATGTGAAAATGGACCCGCAGGTCCTGAACGTTCAAAAGCTCTGCCATGCTTCCACCTCAATTCCGGCGGCCGCGCTGCTGGAGTCCCTCGCTGAGGAGGCTGAACCCCAGAATCAGCAGCACGATGGTGCCCCCGACGCTCAGCGCGTACCAGGGGGCGCTTCTCAGATAGGTCTGGCTGTCGTTGAGCATGGAGCCCAGACTGGCATGGGGCGGCTGAATGCCAATTCCCAGAAAGCTCATGCTGGCCTCGCTGAGAATGGCGTTGTTGAAGCCGATGGTGATGGCAGGCAGCAGCACGGAGAAGGTGTTGGGCAGGATGTGGGAAAACAGGATGCGGGCATCGCCTACCCCCATCAGCTTGGCGCTTTGGATGTAGTTCAGATGCCGGCACCGGGCAAACTCGCCCCGGACGATACGGGCGAAGCTGGGGATAAAGAGGATGCCCAGCGCCAAAATGATGTTGTAGGTACCGCTCCCCACCACGCTGACAATGACCAGAGCCAGCAGGATACTGGGAAAGGCGGTAATGGAGTCACAAACTCGGGTCAGGATCACGTCGGCCGTACCGCCATAGTAGCCGCACAGGCTGCCAACGAGAATACCGGCCAGGCAGCCGATGGCCACCACGCTGACAGCAATCAGAAAGGACGTGCCCGCCCCCTGGAGCACCCGGCTGAAGATATCCCGGCCAAAGTTGTCGGTGCCCAGCAGATGCTGCAGGGAGGGCGCCTGCATTTGGGCGGAGGCGTCCATCTGGGTAGGACTGTAGGGGGTCCAAATGTACCCCATCAAAATGAGCAGCGTCATCACCAGCGAGATGCCGCCGCCGATATAGAAAAAAGAGTTCCTTGCTTTTTTCATAGAAATGGTCCCTCTCAGCGCAGTCGGATGCGTGGATCGACCAGTTGATAGAGCAGGTCTGCCACAAAGTTCACTACAACAATCCAGGCCGCCAGAATGACCACGATGGCCTGCACCACAGGAAAGTCGCGGTTGGAGATACTGGCCAGCAGCAGCCGGCCCACGCCGGGGATGGTAAAGACCTGTTCAATAATGATGCTGCCGGTCATGATCTCGGCAGCAGAGACGGCTAAAAAGGTGATGACAGGAATCAGGGCATTTTGCAGCACATGGCGCTGCAGGATGGCCCGGCGGCTGTTGCCGCGGCTCTGGGCCGTGCGGACATAATCCTGGCCCAGCTCGTTGAGAATGGCACCCCGCAGCATCTTCACCGTCATGGCGATGCGGGGAATGGCAATGGACAGGGCGGGAAACAGAAGATAGGCAATACAGGCGCCCCAATCCTGCGTATAGGAGACAAAATTGCCCGGGGTAAAAAGCCGGAATACGATGCCGAACAGGAAACAGGCCAGGATGCCGATGAAGAAGGAGGGGATACTCATCACCACCTGATCGAAGGCGGTGATGAGCCAGTCCAGGGCCTTGCTACGGACGCTGCCCGCCAAAATGCCCAGCGGGATGGACAGAATCACGGTAAAGGCAAAGGAAAGGATCGTCAGGATGGCGGTGATGGTCAGCTTTTCCGAAAGCATCTCCCCCACCGGCATGTGATAGCTGTAGCTGGTACCCATATCTCCGGTCAGGAAGGCGGTCAGCCAGTTCCAATAGCGCACAGGAACGGGCTTGTCCAGCCCCAGCTCCGCCCGCAGAGCGGCCACTGCCTCCGGCGTGGCCTCGGTGCCCAGCATCTTGGTAGTTGGATCGCCGGGAATGACCTGAAAGGCGAGAAAGGCGAGGAGTGAAACGATGAACAATGTAATAATGAGAGTGAGGAATTTTTTTGCGACATATTTCATCTCCCCGCCTCCTCTCGTTTCATATTCCGGCTTTACGCGGCAAAGTAGAGTTTCGCCATGTCGATCACATAGAGGGGATAGAACTCATACCCCTCCAGCGCCGGGTCCATAGCCACGAAATCGGCCATGTCCTGGAGATAGACATTGGCGGCGGTATCGCTGAGGATCTTCAGGCACTGCTTATACAGGGCCGTCTGCTCCTCGTCGTCGGTGGTGCTCTGCGCGGCGGCAAAGGCGGCGTCATAATCCGGATTGTTGTAGTTGATCATGTTCTTGTCGTTGTCGCTGACCCAGCGGGCCAGCATGCCGCTGGCGTTCAGGGTGCTGGAGTCGAAGCCCACCACCGTGGACTGGAAGTTGCGCCCGCCGTATACGTCGTTCACCCAGGTGTTCCAGTCCACCTTTTGGATGTCCGCCGTGACGCCCACCGCCGAGAGCTGCTGGGCCAGCACCACAGCGGTGTCCACGTGGGGCTGGTAGTTGCTGGGTACCGTGATGGTGAAGGTGAACCCGTCGGGATAGCCCGCTTCCGCCAGCAGCTCCTTGGCCTTCTCTGGATCGTGGGGATAGGCGTCGGCCAGAGAGGCGTCAAAGTACTTGCCGAAAGACGGATACATGGAGGACCCCACCTTGGTGCCGTGGCCATCGGAGGTCAGGTCCAGCATGGCGTCCACGTCCACCGCATAGCACAGGGCCTGGCGCACTTTCACGTTGTCGAAGGGGGCCACCGCGTTGTTCAGGTAGATGGCCTGCACCAGGTTCATGGTGCCCTCCAGCACCTTATAACCGTTGGACAGATTGTTGACCTGATCCATGGTCAGATGGGCCACCAGGTCCAGGGAGCCGCTGTCCAGCGCGGTGAACAAAGCCGTGCCGTCCTCATAGATCTTGTAGGTCACCTTGTCCAGATGGGCGGGCTCTCCATAGTATTCCGCGTGCTTCTCCAGAATAATGTTTTCCTGGACGCTGCGGGAGATATACTTGAAGGGGCCGGTCCCCACCGGCTTGGTGGCCTGGTCGGCGTAGTCGGCGGGCACGATGTACACACTGGCCACATAGCTGAGGAAATCGCTGTTGGGCGCGCTGAGGGTCATGGTAATCTGGTTTCCGTCCACCACCGTATCCGTGACAGCAGAAAGCGCCGTCACCACGGCGGAAGTCACCGAGGTAGCGGCGCAGGTTTCAAAAGAGTAGAGCACATCGTCCGGCGTGCAGGTCGCGCCATTGTGGAAGACCACACCGTCACGCAAAGTGAAGGTGTAGGTCAGTCCATCTTCCGACACTTGGTAATCGGAGGCGACTGCACAGACGTAGTTTCCGTCCGAGTCGGGCTTGACAAGGCCCTCAAAGACGTTAAACATGACCTCTCTAGTTCCTGCGGCCGTCATTTGATACGGGTCAAGACTATCATCCAGGTCCTGGGCGATACCCACGGTGATCTCGTTGGTGTGAGCCGCCCCGGAAGAAGTGGGGTTTTCGTCGCTGGCATTGGGGGTCTGGGACGTTGTTCCTCCGCCGCATGCGCTGAGTGAACACGTGAGAGCGGCCACTGCCAGGAAAACTGCAAGAATACGTTTTTTCACTGCTGATTCTCCTTCCGCCCAATCCGGGGACTGGGCGTTACAACAAATAACTTCTTCTCCCATTATTAAATTGTCGCGTCCTATTGTAGAGCATAACGGGCAAAATTACAAGTGCTCTTTTCAAAAATATCGGTGGAGCCGCATATTTTTCCGTTGGTCCACTCCTCCGTGCCCGGGGCGAAGGGCCGCAAAAAGGCGCAGAAGCCTCAGTCGGAGGCGCTTAAACCAGATCGGAGCATCTCCGTCGATGCACAGCCGGCTGTCCGGCTCAAGTCTGTTTTTGCCGTTTCAAAATCAACTGCCGGATGCCCAACGGGCATCCGGCAGTGTCCTATGTCTTTGGTTGGGGTCCCATAAACCGGGAGCTCAGCAGCGCCACCAGCGGGACCGTCAAAACGATGCCGATGGAGCCCGCCACACCCCGGATGACCTCGACGGCCATAGCATCGGTATTGGCGATCTGGATCAGGGGATAGTCATAGACCCGGAACAGAATCAGCATGTTCAGCGAGGCGCCGGCAAAAGCTAGGATCAGCGTATTTGCCATGGTGCCCATGGCGTCCCGCCCGATGTTCATACCGGAGCGAAACAGCTCCGCCCGGGTCAGGTTTGGGTTCAGCTCCCTCAGTTCATTGCAGGACGACGCGATGGACATAGCAACATCCATAACCGCCCCCAGAGAGGCGATCAGGATGCCGCTGACCAGCAGCCCGCTGATGTGCAGCTTCGAATCGCCGGCCCGAAGCACCAGTTCCTCTGCCTCCGACAGGTTAAAGCCGTTCAATGGAGAGATGGTCCCGGCCAGGCCGGCAAAGATTCCCGCCGCCGCCACGCCGCCGACGCAGCCCAGCGTCGCGCACAGCGTCTTGCGGCTGAAGCCGGTGAGCAGGAGAAGGGACGCCGCTGTGGTCAGCGCCACCACGCCGATGGAGACCAGAATCGGGTCCGCCCCCCGGAGAATCAGGGGGACCAGCAGATACCACAGGCAGGCCAGCGTATAGGCCAAGCCCAGCAGCGCCATGGCCCCCTTCTTCCCCCCGATGAGGACGAGCAGCGCTCCAAACACCACCAGCAGTCCAGCCAGCACGAGTCCCCGGTCATAATTGGGCACCGAGATGATGTAGGGCTCCCCGTGATCGTCGTAGTCCAGGCG
>OJRD01001230.1_pt1 | contig 10902 bp, 10 predicted proteins | sample 1599051 | NCBI WGS metagenome assembly OJRD01 (sample SAMN03922523, study PRJEB24848) | human gut metagenome | isolation source: stool sample | host: Homo sapiens | place: Germany | collected 2010-02 | reverse complement strand
ATGTGTATAAGAGACAGGTGTAGATGTTGTTGCAAGTACTGTGGGTTCTATTATTTCCTGCAACCTTGTTACACCGATTTTAAGAAATAAATATGCTGCTAAAAAGCAGAAAGAAGCGATTGCAAAAATGCATGGAAATGATGTGCAAACTTTAAAATCTCCTCGTGGAATTACTATGGATGCTTACATAAAAATGTCAGCTATGAAGCATTCTTCAGGTAGTTTAAAAATATAATATTGCTATTATTCCTGCAACTATACAAGTTATCATTAGAAAAAACATTACAGCAAGTTTTAAGAACGGATCGGTTTCTGTTTTTTCGGTTTTTTGCTGAATTTGGTAAATTATCTGTTTTGAGTAATCATTCTTAAATTCATTTCTCGTCTTTTCAAATGATGAATGAAGAAGCTTTTTAAAAGTGTATATGTTTTCCAAATCCTGTCGTGCAAGAGGGTTTGAAATGGCAATTTTCTTTATTTTAATACTGTCAATATCATTCAATTCATTATCAATATATGCCGATAAATTCTCTTTGAAGTCTTCATATTGTTTAGTTGCATACGGATTTTCTATTTCTTCTGATTGAATATCTATGAACTTATTTACCATATTTTTTAAAGCTTCATATTTTTGCATACAGGCAGGGCAGTTTCTTAAATGCTCGGTTACATATTCAGATAATTTTGTACTTAATTTATCTTCGATATAAAACGGCATTAAAGCTCCTACTTGTTCACATGATAATTGGTTTTTCATATTTTCTCCTTTTAAATATAGGCTTTAAGTTCATCCTGAAGTTTATTTCTTGCTCTGGCAATTCTGGATTTTACGGTGCCGACACTTGAATGGGTTGCGTTTGCGATTTCTTCATAGCTCAGCCCTTGCAATTCTCTCAATATAATTGCTATCCTGAACTGTTCTGGCAAAGCCAGAATTGCATCTTTAATTATTCTTTCAAGTTCGGCTGATATACATTTTTCATGCGGCTTGCATTTTTTGTCAAGAAGCTGGAGTTTAATGGAGGATGCAGCCTCATTCTCCTCATCAATTGAAACTGTATCAGGACGTCTCTGTGTTTTTCTCAGTTCATCATAAAAAAGATTTGTTATTATCTGGTTAAGCCAGCCTTTAAAAAGTTTCGGATTTTTAAGACTTTGTATATTTTTTGCAACACGAAGTAATGCTTCCTGAGTTAAATCAGAAACGCATTCTCTTTTTTTGCAAAGATATGAAAATGCAGCAAAGACATTTTTCTGCTCACGTTTAATAAGTTCTTCAAGAGCTTTATAATCGTTTTGCTGTGATAGAACAACAAGTTCTTCCAGCGGCATTTTCTTGTATTGCAATTTGTTGCCTGACATAAACTTCTCCTTACATCCTATAGTAAGGAATTTTTGTCAGGAATTGCTCATTCATTGTTATATAACCAATTGATTATATTTTTTTGAAGACAATTCGAATTAAATTTTATTTTGCGCTTATATATCCGTTAATAGCAGTATACGCCGCAACATAAGGCGAAGAAAGATAGATAAATCCTTCTACATTACCCATTCTGCCTTGAAAATTTCTGTTTTGTGTTGCAAGACAAACTTCACCGTCAGCAAGAGTACCTGCATGTACGCCTACACAAGGACCGCAACCGGGAGGCAGAATTGCCGCATTTGCTTCTACAAATGTTGTAATTAAGCCTTCATCAAGAGCTTGAAGATAAATATCTTTTGATGCAGGACATATTAACATTCTTACATCAGGATTTACTTTTTTACCTTTTAATATACCGGCTACTATCCTTAAATCTTCAATCCTTCCGTTTGTGCAGGTTCCGACAAATACCTGATTAACTTTTATGTCTGCAAGTTCATCAACAGTTTTGGTATTGTCAACCGTATGCGGGCAGGACACTGTGTGAGGTACATCTTCCGTATTTATTTTTATAACTCTTTCGTATACGGCATCTGTATCTGCTTTTATGCTTCTGAACTTATCTTCACGACCTCTTGATTTCAAATATTCTTTTGTTTTTTCATCTGCCGTAAACAATCCTGCTTTAGCGCCTGCTTCAACAGCCATGTTTGCTAAAGTAAATCTTTCTGACATTTCCATATTTTCTATTGTATCACCGCAGAATTCTAAAGCTTTATAAGTAGCGCCGTCTGCGCCTATCATACCGATAAGATGAAGCATTAAGTCTTTAGAACAAATGCCTTCTTTAAATTTGCCGTTAACCTCAATTTTAAATGTTGCAGGAACTTTTAACCAAGTTTTGCCTAAAGCCATTGCAACAGCTATATCGGTAGAACCCATTCCTGTTGCGAATGCTCCGAGTGCGCCTGATGTGCAGGTATGTGAATCTGCTCCTACAAGTATTTCTCCCGGATTTACAAATGTTTCTATCAGTCTCTGGTGGCAAACACCTGCGCCTACGTCTGATAATACAGCACCGTATTCTTTGGCAAAATCTCTCAAGACAGTATGTGTGTTTGAAAGTTCTTTTCTTGGACTTGGAGATGCATGGTCAATAAATAATATTGTTCTTTCGGGATTGTTTAGCTTTTCTTTTCCAAGTTTTTTAAATTCCTGAACGGTTAAAGGTCCTGTCCCGTCCTGTACGGCTGCAACGTCAACACGTGCTATAACTAATTCTCCTGCTCTAACATCTTTTCCTGCGTGTTCGGAAATTATTTTTTCAGCTAAAGTTTGTCCCATATACACTTCTCCTTCTTATACAATTTATTCTAGCATAAACCTAAAAAAAAACGACCATTGGTCGTTTTATTAAGGGAAAAGGGAAAATATTTATTTATACATCATACGCTTTAAATCATGATCACTCATTATTATGCATGATGCTTCTTCTATCTTTAATACTTTAATAATTTCCAGCGTTACCGGATTTGAGGATTAGACTTTGTCTACCTTTAGCAGTTTTTGCAAAGTTCATCCGCCACCTGAGTGTAAGATTAGACTTTGTCTATCCGAACGTTTTGAATGTAGATTCAGTGTTCTTTTCAATAACTTTTTGTACGGCATCCATTTCAGTGGAAATCGCATCTTGCTCCGTATCTAATTGTTTTAATCTTAATTCTAAGTTTTTATCTTCTGATTGAATAATTTCAATCTTAGCATTAATTTCCTGAATAGATTGATCGTATTGATACTTGTCGTATTCATACTGGTTCATCGCATCATCGTATTTAGCTTGATCCGTTAAAGTGTTTGTAGTAACAGCATAAGTCACTTCATCCGCTTCTCCCGGTCTTAATGTAACGTTAATTATACGTCCGGAAGCATCCTGCTCAAGTCTTGCAGTAACCCCTTTAACTTCTTCAGTCTTTTGAGCAGACCCGATTGTATAAGCAGGAATGTTGCTTTGTGAAGAACCAGTGTCAGAATAAATCGCAGAGTCTAATACTTCTTTCTTGCAGAAGTATGGAGACCAAGTCCCTGTAGAAGTGTTTTGAACATATCTAACCATCCAATCCGCTTCACCATATTGTTTGTTAAGAATTTCAATATATTCGTTTTCTTCTTTCATTAATTTCTTTAATTGATCGTTAGATAATGTGTTTAGATATTCGTCATTACCTTTGAAAGCTTCTAATTCTTCATCGGTCATCTTATCAATATCAGCATCATCTCTGGTTTGCATTTGTCTGAGCTCTTTAGCCCCAACATTGTAAGTATATGACCCGTCGTCATTTTGTTTTCTTGTGACAATAGATTGTCCTGCCGCAATAGCCGCAAAATCATCAGTCCAAGAAGAAGTATAGCTTATTAAATATTCACCGTTGCTTTGCGCAATCATAGATGAAATCGAATTGCTTAAAGCTCCGTCTTCGAAAGTGTAAACAGTCTTAGTATAATCGGCAACCGATGGCGGAACCGGCACAGACATCCCTAACAACTGGTTGTAATAGTTAGCAGATTGGTTAGACAAAGTAGTTCTTTGTTGGTTAATCTGTTGTCCTTCATATTCAACGTTTGTTTTTCTGGCTGTAAGTCCTAAGAACCTAGCCTGTGAAGCTGCCATACCCATGACATTTTCCCTTTCGTTTTTGTCCCTTGTAATATTGTATACGGTCGGGGGGGGGGCAAAACTTTAAGCTTTTAACTATATTTGTTACATTTTGTAATATTTATATAAAAAAATAAGGACTTACATTTAGCTGTAAGCCCTTATTCTGATTGATTTTATGTCCTCTTGTTACTTGATGTTAGAGAAAGTCCAAGCATCAAATGTAGGAGTTTCAGAAATATTCATTTCTTTTTTCTTTTCTCCCGAACAAGAATCATCATGAGCAATTGGTTTATACAATCTGTTGTAGTATTCAATAACCATTCTGTCTGAGTTGAAGTAAGCTTCAGAAGTTCTGATTGCTTGTCTCATCAAACGAGCCCATTCTGTTTTATTTTCATAGTATGTAGGAATAATTTCGTTTTCGATAGTGTTCATGATGTAATCATGATCTTTCCAGTGACGTTCTTCCCAAGGAATATCATCATCCAGACCAGGATATTCAACAGAGTATCCGTTAATGCCGTTGAATGTACCTTCAACAGTCCAGCCGTCATAGATTGATAAGTGTAATGCACCGTTAGCGTTAGCTGACATACCGGAAGTACCTGAAGCTTCGAAAGGTCTTAACGGAGTATTTAACCAGATATCAGAACCACGTTTCAATCTTCCTGACAACTCAAGTTCATAGCCTGGTAATACAACAACATTTTTCAAGCTGTGAGAACGGTTTAACAGTTTGTTAAACATATCTTTGCCCATAACATCATCCGGGTGGAATTTACCAGCAAAGATAATTTGAACTTTATTTTCATTTAATAACTTGTTAATTCTGTCTGTATCCATCAAGATTAACCAGGCACGTTTGTAATCTGCAAATCTTCTTGCCCATGTAATAGTTAGTACATCAGGATCAAATCTCTTACCTGCAACGTTTGCAACGTATTCAAACAGTTCAGCTTTCATTTCACGTTTTACTGCCAGTAAATCTTCAGCAGTTTTAGCTGATTTAATTCTCGGATCTTGCCAGTAATGAAGGTTAACAGCGTTAGTGATAGCACGGATAGGACATCTGCCTTCAACCCATTCCCACATTTTGTTAGCCACAAGACCGTGTAATTGAGATACAGCGTTTGCAATTCTTGACATTCTTAATGCCGCAACTGTTAATGAGAAGTTTTCACCGCCAAGTTCAACAGCAGTTTCTCTTGAACATCCTGCAAAGAAGCCGCCGTCAAGAAGTGTGTCAACCCAGTGAACTTCGTTACCTGCAGTTACAGGTGTGTGAGTTGTAAATACAGTTTTCTTTTTAACTTCTTCAAGGTTACCGTTATATTGTCTTAAAAGTTCAAATGCAGCAGGAAGTGCGTGACCTTCGTTCATATGGATTACATCAAAGTTATAACCTACCTGTTGAAGAATTCTTACACCTGCAATACCAAGAACTGTTTCTTGAGCAATTCTGATTTTTTCATTGCCGTCATAAAGTTTGTGAGAAATGCTCTTAGCCCAATCGCTGTTGCCTTCAACGTCAGTTGTTAAAAGATAAACAGGGCAAGCGCCGAATAATTCCGGTGCAACATAAAAAGCTTTAACTTTAACTTTTTCACCGAAGATTTCTACTTCAGTAGAAACATTTAAATCTTTTAAGAAGTCATAATATTTTCTGATATAAGCAACTTCTACTTGACCATCATGTGCAATACGTTGATCATAGTAGCCATATGACCATAACATAGTTACACCGACCATAGGCATTTGTAAATAACCTGCAGATAACATATGAGAACCTGCTAAAAATCCTAAACCGCCGGAATAAGTTTTCAATGACTGATCCATTGCGATTTCCATTGAGAAATATGCTACATTTGGTAATGACATATTAACCTTCCTCTTCTTATACTATGTAAACTAAATATTTACCCGTTTTTTGGGGTACTACAACAGCATACCACAAAAATTTTTCTGTCAATTGATATTGTAAAATGTTTTATAAGTAATACCTAAGAATTAGTTATATTTAGCTATTTTCTAACTTTATAAAAGTTAACAATTAACGAATGTTACAGTCTAAAAACTTAGTTAAAGCAATTTTAACGTGTGCATAGTTTAGACCGCCCTGCATATATGCAACGTAAGGTGCTCTCATAGGTCCGTCAGCAGAAAGCTCAATAGTTGAACCTTCAATAAATGTTCCGCCTGCCATAATTACTTTATCTTCATATCCGGGAATGTATTCGGGAATTGGGGTTACATATCCGTTTACAGGTGATAATGACTGTATTGTTCTGCAAAACTGTTCCAGCGGGTCCGGCGAGCCGAAAATAATATTTTGTATTATGTCAGTTCTTTTTTCGTTATATTTTGGGGCGCTGTTATAACCGATTTCTTCAAATATTTTAGCTGCAAGAACTGCTCCTTTAACGGCATCACACACAACTGACGGAGCCATAAAAAGTCCTTGAAACATTAGTCTGTGCTGATTAAACATTGCTCCGCCTTCACATCCTATGCCCGGTGCCGTAAGTCTGTTTGCTGATTTATCGACATATTTTGCTTTGCCTGCAATATAGCCGCCTGCTTCTACAATTCCGCCTCCGGGATTTTTGATAAGCGAGCCTGCAATTAAGTCAGCTCCTGCTTCAAGCGGCTCACGGCTGTCGACAAATTCTCCATAGCAATTGTCTACAAAGCAAATACAATTCGGATTTTTGGATTTAACAATTTTGCATATTTTTTCAATATCATCAACAGTCAATGATTTTCTTGTTGAATATCCTTTTGAACGCTGAATTAGTACCATTGTTACGGTTTCGTCTATCATTTCTTCAAGTTTTTGATAGTCAACGTCGTTATTTTTCAGCGGAACTTCGTCATAAATAATTCCGTGTGCAATTAAAGAATCTTCTTTGGTTTCTTCATCTCCTGCAGTACCTATAACTTCCTGCATTGTGTCGTAGGGGGAGCCTGCTGCGGAAATCAGTTTATTGCCGGGTCTGAGGTTGCCGAAAAGACAGCAGGCAAGTGTGTGGGTGCCTGATGCAAAATGCACTCTTGCGATAGCTTTTTCTGCCTTAAAAACATCTGCGAAAACTTTATCGAGAACTTCTCTGCCAAGGTCATCATGCCCGTAGCCCGACACAGTATAAAAATGTTCGGGTGCTACTTTGTTTTCAACAAATGCATTTAAGACTTTTTCCTGATTATAATCTCTTATATCTTCAATGATTTCAAATTCTTTTGCCAGGCTCTTTTCAGCTGCTTTAATTCTTTCTCTGCTATTCATATTTTCTCCGCCAATTCTGTTTATATTTATAATATTGCAAGCAAAATAAATCGTCAATGCGGTTAGCGGATACGGTTAATTGTTTACTATTAAGAATTAAATAATAATAATGATATGAAAAAAATATTACTGATATTATTTTTATTTTCAATGCCTGTTTTTGCGGGAAACTATGGTGTTTATACGCCTGATACATATTCTGCCGATGATGTTCAGGAGGATGAAAGAATATTATTTATTCTTGATTTTTCAAACAGTATGTCAGAGTATCTGGACGGCAGAAGAAAAGTTGATTTGATGATTGATACTATGAAATCTCTTTTGCCGAATATGAATAAAAATATATCTGTAGGGTTAAGAGTGTACGGACACAGAATGGGCTTAACTCCTTTTGAGGCTTGCAGAGCATCAACACTTGTTTCTCCGATTGCTGTTGCAAACGGTATAAATATCAGAAACTCTCTGCTGGATATAAAACCAAGAGGTATGACACCTATTACTTACTCATTAAAACAGGCTGTAAAAAATGATTTTCTGGGGTTCACCGGTAAAAAACATATTATACTTCTGACAGACGGCGGGGAAAACTGTGATGAAAGTCCTTGCAGTTATGTTTTGGAACTTATAAAGGTAAGAAAAGACGTGAAGATAGATGTAATTGCATTTAATATTGATGATGAAGATGATTTGTCCCAGCTTGAATGTACGTCTCTGGTAACAAGCGGGAAGTTTTATAATGCAAATACGGCAGCGGAACTTGCAAGAAGCTTGAACAGCAGTGTTAATTCTGTTAAGACAGTAGAAGCACGTATTATTGAAAATCCTTAATCATCAGTCATCTTAAAATCTTTTGGTAATTTGCTGTTAAGAAGTTGAATAAATTCGATAAAACTCATATCAAGAGAATTTACGATTTTCCATAATGTACTAATTTGCGGATCTCTAAGACCTTTTTCAAGCCTTTCAAGAGAACTGCTTGATAAATCATATTCATATGAATGCAGTAAAATCCCTTTTTGAGTTGCAATCCTTTTTTCGTGAATGATTTCTCCGATTGCATTCAAAAGTATTGTTTTCTTTGCTAAGTCAATATTTTTTTTACGCTTTTGTTGCATAAGTATAATAATATGTTATACTATTAATAAATCATGACTAATTAGTTATAGATAAGGAGGTATGATGAAAAAGGCTTTTACTATGGCAGAAATACTTATAACATTGGGAGTTATAGGAATTGTTGCTGCATTAACTATTCCCGGATTAATTGCAAATCATAGAAAAAAAGTAGTAACAACAAGAATGCAGAAATTTTATTCTGTTATGAACCAGGCTATAATGTTTTCTGTTTCAGAAAATACTCATGAAGGATTTAAATCCGGGGTAGAAAATATTTTGATTTTAAATTCCGATGGTAATAATGTGCTGAAATGGTATAACCAATATTTAAACAAGTATGTTAAAACATTAAAAATAACTGTGATATCTGACGGTATTTTAGGGGCAATGCCTGACGGGTCTGGATTTGTAATGATTTATGCAGGTCATACAACTTTTTGCCCTGTTTATGAAAAGTGTGAAATTGCTCTTAAAAAAGCAGGTAACGGAAAAAATCTATATATGAGTGGAATGGACGGCAAAAACACTTTTGGATTTATAATCAAAAACACAAGGCTTATAACATATGATGGATGCTGGGATGGAACGAGAGAAGGAGCAATAAAGTCCACAACGCCTTCATGTACTTCCGGTGACGGAAGCAGATACGGTTGTGCTGATTTGCATAAGCTGTGTTCAAAGTTAATTGAAATTGACGGCTGGCAGATTAAAGACGATTATCCTGTCAGATTTTAGTCTTGCATCCTGCATCTTCTTTATCAACTTTACCGTCAAAATTGTTATCAACTCCGTCTGTACAGGAACCGATTGAGTATTTCCCTTCTGCTCTTACGCCTTGTTTTAAATATTTGTCAGGGATTTTCTTCCACAGATACTCGAAAAATCCTTTATAGTGTCTTGCCAGCCTTTCATCCTCAACTATTAAAACATTTTCGTCATTTTTGTTTTCACCGCTGTTAGAAAAATTCATTGAACCGGCAATAATATATTTGTCATCTATAATAATACTTTTTGAATGAACTTTGCCTGCATAGTTTTCAACTTTTACGGGAATACCTGACATTCTTAATACTTTTAATTTATTCCTGCTGCCTGATGTATTTGTTGCATCAAGAATAATTTTTACATCAACACCACGATGTTTTGCACGTATCAGGGAATTTGTCAGGGCATCATGCGTAATTATAAAAGCAGGAATATAAATGTAGTTTTTGGAACTTTCTATTAAAGGGATTATATTATTTGTTATGATTTTGTCTTTTGGCGAGAAAAGCGGTGTTACAACGGTTTTGCCAAGCTTAATACTTTTTCGGCTGTTTGCGGTTTTCATAATGCTGAATTTGCCTGAAAGCATTTGATTAAATTCTTCGGTGTAGATATTTGCAATTTCTTGAGAATTTATAAAAAATATACAGTTTGTATTAAACCCTGAAAAACCTGTTGAGGAAAAGTTCATTGAGCCTGTAATAAGGCTTTTGTTATCAAAAATCATGAATTTGTTATGCATAAGTACTTTTGGACTGTCGCCTGAAATTTCGGCGGCAAGACTTAATAATTTTGAAGTTTCAGGGTAGTAGCTCTTAGTGCTTATGTCATAGACTATTCTTAATTTAACGCCCCGTTTTTTAGCATTTTCAAGTGCATTTGTTATATCAGGAATATTATCGTAACCGTAAAGAGCAATATCAATAGAATTTTGTGCGGAATTAATTCTTTTTAGTACTTCTTTACAGGCTGGAGAATTACATTTTCTGTCAGGTTTTAGTGTTGTGCTGTGATCCGTAAGGAACATTTTTATGCTTCCGTTTGAAATAAGTAAGGGATAGTCCGGTATAAAATGTTCTTTTGTTTTTAAGCTTTGGTGTGATTTTTTGTCTATGTGACAAAATTTGCAAGGTTTAGCATCATTAGGAATTTGTTTTCTCGGGATAATTATTGCATCGTGAGCAATGGTTCCGTATTTGCAATCAAGTGTATGGAATTTGTTGCTTTTATGGTTAAGAATTACAAGATTGAATTTTCTTGCTTTTGCAAGCTTATTTTTAAAATTGATATCATCAACAGGTGTTTTATTGACAAAGCCAAGTCCCGAATTTAAGAGTTTCTCTTTGTAGGACTGCTTATTTATATAAATATCTGCAAATTTACAGTTTTGGTTTTCTTTTCCTGTGAATTTAAGTTTAACATTTTTGTTGCTTAATAAATCTTCTGCGAATTCGTCTGTTATGTATCCCAGCTTTAGTGCATCCTGATTTGTGATATTTAATGCATTTGAAAGTTCTGATTGATTTTTTGCAATATTAGCAGTGAAAGCTTCAATCTGCTCAATACAAACTGTTTCGCCTGCATCAAATATTTTATTGCCGTTTAAATCTACTTCAATAATAGTTGGTTCAATAACATTTAATACTGTCTTTTCAGATCTTCTACAGATTTCAAAGCACGTAAAGGCTGAAAATATCCCTAAAATAAGTATAATAA
>OJRD01001227.1_pt1 | contig 10909 bp, 11 predicted proteins | sample 1599051 | NCBI WGS metagenome assembly OJRD01 (sample SAMN03922523, study PRJEB24848) | human gut metagenome | isolation source: stool sample | host: Homo sapiens | place: Germany | collected 2010-02 | reverse complement strand
ACGAGATTGCCTCTTGTCTCGTGGGCTCGGAGATGTGTATAAGAGACAGAATTAAAGGTGACGGAATAGGACCTGAAATAGTATGTGAAGCGCAAAAAGTGCTTGATAAAGTCGGCGTGAAATTCGGACACAAGTTTGAATATACCGACGTTTTGATGGGCGGCTGTGCTATAGATGCAACAGGCGAGCCTCTTCCGCAGGAAACGATTGATATATGCAAAGCAAGTGATGCAGTTCTTTTGGGTAGCATAGGCGGTGATACTACAACATCGCCGTGGTATAAGCTTCCTGCTCATCTGCGTCCTGAAGCGGGATTGCTGAAAATACGCAAGGAGCTTGGCTTGTTTGCTAATCTTCGTCCATGCTTGCTTTATCCTCAGCTTTCCGGTGCTTGTCCGCTTAAAGAGGAAATCTCCGCAAAAGGCTTTGATATGCTTATCATGCGTGAGCTGACGGGCGGGCTTTATTTCGGAGAGCGAAAGACTGAAGAAATTGACGGTGTTATGACTGCTGTCGATACGCTCGCATATAATGAAAACGAGATAAGAAGGATTGCTGTAAAGGCTTTCGAGGTAGCTATGAAGCGCAGAAAGAAGGTCACAAGCGTAGATAAGGCTAATGTACTTGACTCGTCACGTTTGTGGAGAAAAATAGTTACTGAGGTATCCGCAGACTACCCGGAGGTAACGCTTGAGCATATGCTCGTGGATAATTCCGCTATGCAGCTTGTTCGTGATCCGGCTCAGTTTGACGTAATGGTAACCGAGAATATGTTCGGCGATATTCTTTCCGATGAGGCGTCTATGATTACAGGCTCGATAGGAATGCTTCCTTCAGCGAGCATGAATGAAACCAAGTTCGGTCTTTATGAACCGAGCGGAGGTTCTGCACCTGATATTGCAGGACAAAACAAGGCAAACCCAATTGCTACGATTTTATCTGCGGCTATGATGCTAAGATATTCGTTTGATATGGCAGTAGAAGCCGACGCTGTTGAAGCAGCAGTCGATAAGGTTTTAAACGACGGTTACCGTACATCCGATATTATGTCGTCAGGCAAAAACCAAGTTTCATGCAGCGAAATGGGAGATCTTATTGCCGCAGCAGTATAATTGACAATTGACAATGGGAAATGGTCAATTTGATTTGGAATGCGAAATCAAAATTTGAATTATCATAATGTGTAACCCGTAATTGTTAATAAACTTTAGACACAGAGGAGTTTTAGATTCTTCTGTGTCTTTTTCGTATATTATGCAACGAACAATTAAAACTGACTATGGATTTAACAAAACATATTTTAAGCAAATGTTTTATTGGCTTAATTGTCAATTCTTCATTGTCGACTATCAATTCCGAATTAGATCGGCGTTGACTTTGAAAGCTTAATATGATATACTAACTGTACATAGACGATTGAATTGAGCGCAGAAAAGAGTGGTAATAAAATGAAGTATTATATAGGAGTTGACCTCGGCGGAACAAATATAGTAGCCGGTGTAGTTGATGAAGAATTTAATATTATTTCAAAAGCTTCAACAAAGACTAAAGCTCCAAGACCAGGAGAAGAGATTTGTAAGGATATAGTAGCTGTAATTATGCAGGCGACTGTATTGGGAGGCGTTTCTATTTCTGAGATTGAGAGCATAGGAATAGGAACTCCCGGAATTGCAAACAGCGACACCGGAACCATAGAATATTCCTGTAATCTTGGGTTTTTTAATTTTGAAATGGTGAGAATTATCAGGGGGATGATAGACCTTCCTGTATTTATAGAAAATGATGCCAATGCGGCGGCATACGGCGAGTTTTTGTCTGGCTCGGCTAAGCGCGCAAAAGACGCTGTGTGTATTACACTCGGAACGGGAGTCGGCGGCGGAATTATAATAGACGGAAAGATTTATTCAGGATTTAATTTTGCAGGAGCAGAGCTTGGACATACGGTAGTTGATCCGAACGGACCTGAGTGCAGCTGCGGAAGAAAGGGCTGCTTTGAGGTTTTCTCTTCGGCAACAGGACTCATAAGGATGACCAAAGAGGCTATAGAGATAAACCACGACTGCCTTATGGCAAAAATGAGCAGGGAAGAAGGAAAAATTTCCGGGCGTCTTTCCTTTAACGCAATGCGTGCAGGATGTCCTGTGGCCAAAGAGGTTTGCGATAAGTATATAAGATACCTGGCGCTGGGAATTACGAACATGATAAATATTTTCCAACCTGACGTTTTGTGTATCGGCGGCGGAGTGTGCAATGAGGGCGACGCTCTTTTGCTTCCGGTAAGGGAAATCGTTGAAAAAGAGGTTTATACGAGAAATTCGCCTAAAAATACAGAGATAGTTATAGCATCTTTGGGAAATGACGCAGGAATTATCGGTGCAGCATTTTTAGGTCTTAATAAGCAGAGATAACTAGATTAAGATGTCCCACACCTCTACAGGCGGTGGGTTCCGCTTAATTTTTTCGGCTGGTGGGATAGGGTTCTCCCACTGAAAACATTGAATGACGGGGCTATGCCCCTTATTGAAGGTGATCTTATGGGGCTTTTTGATTTGAAGGATAAAACTGAATCAGAGGAGGAGCTTGACAGACTTTTAGAGAGCTTGTCGGTTGACATCGGAGCTGAAAAGATTGATTACAAGGAGCTTACGATAGAACAGATAGACGAAATTCCGAGCGACGAGCTAGTAAAAGCTGTATGCGTTTGGATAAACGGAAAAATGGACGACGGTGAGGAATATGGTATAAGCCGTACCGAAACACTTAAAGGACTTCCCGAACCGTGCGGATTTGTTTATTCTATAAAGCTTTTGATTGATGAGTTTGAAAAAAACGGATTCAATAAGTTTTATGAAAATCCAAAAAATGCAGAGTATATGGACTTTGCTATAGAGGGATTTAGGACGTTGGGTGAATATGATTTAACTGAGATTTGTGAAAGGTCAGCGAAAAAATACAAAAAGCTTTATAAAAAGCATGGAGAGAAGTATTTTTCAAGATTTTTGATTGATTACGGTAACAATGCCCTTACCGAGCTTGACTTTGAATTTGAAACGATCATTGAGAAAAAGGATCTCAACAGAATCCTGATAAATTACATCAGAGGAAATTCAGACGACTTCGGCGACTAGGGGGAAGCAAAAAAATGAAAAGAACCGATTATATTTCTTGGGACGAATACTTTATGGGTGTGGCGATGCTTTCCGCAATGCGAAGCAAGGATTCAAATACACAGGTCGGCGCTTGTATAGTAAGCTCTGAGAACAAAATTATTTCTGTCGGATATAACGGAATGCCTACAGGCTGTGATGATGATGATATGCCTTGGGAGAGAGAGGGAGATACTCTTGAAACAAAATATCCGTTTGTGTGCCATGCGGAGCTTAATGCAATACTCAACAGACAGGCTGTATCTCTTAACGGTTCCAGAATATACGTAACTCTCTTTCCGTGCAACGAGTGTGCAAAGGCGATAATACAAAGCGGAATCAAAGAGGTTATTTATTTTGACAATAAATATGCCGATTCAAACGGTGTTAAGGCAAGTATTAAAATGTTTGAAAAAACAGGAGTCAAATACAGGGAGTTTGATAAAAACAATAAAGAATTAATGATCAATCTGTAACGGAGATGAAATAAATGAGCAGAAAATATGCAATTTTAGGCGAGGTTTTAAAGCATACTATGTCGCCGCCTATACATAAAAGGCTTTTTGAGCTTAGGGAGAGAGATTTCGAGTATGAAATAGTCGAGTTTTCCGCAGAGGAGCTTGCCCAAAAAGCATCTTATCTCAATTCGATGAACGGATATAACATAACGATTCCTCATAAGGTTGAGATTATAAAGTATATTGATAAGCTGGATGAGTCGGCTAAAAGATATAATTCCGTAAATTGTGTTGACAACAAGGACGGAGTTTTGACAGGCTATAATACAGACTGTGACGGCTTTCTGGAAACTGTACGCTCAATGGGAGCGAAGCTTTCGGGTGAGGTTTTGCTTGTCGGATGCGGTGGAGTAGGAAGAATGATAGCAATTGAATCAGCGCTCGCCGGTGCAAGTCTTAATATAGCAGTGCTGAAGTCGGATATGCCGTTAGCTGAGCAAGTAGAAAAAGAAATAAGAGCAATGCGTGATGACGCAAGGATAAATATTGTCCTAAATACAGAGATCGACTTATCAAAGCATTATGATCTGCTTGTCAACGCCTGCCCGGTAGGAATGTATCCGAATATTGACGCTTGTCCCGTTTCAGACGAAGTAATAAACAAATGCGATGCTGTTTTTGATCTTATTTATAATCCCGGCGAAACACAGCTTATCAAAAAATCAAAAACGCTGGGCAAAAAGGCGGCCGGCGGAATGGCAATGCTTGTGTGGCAGGCAGTTTCCGCTCATAAAATATGGGACGGTGACGAATATACGCTTGACGAGATAAACGGAATAATTAAAGAAATGAACGAAATCGTAAAGAGAGATTTTAAGTAATGAGTCAAAAAAACATTGATAAGATTAATAAGCCGATATTTCTCTGCGGATTTATGGGATCGGGAAAAACTACGATAGGTAAGCGTGCTGCAAGAGAGCTTGGGTGCGAATTTACTGATATGGACGACTATATTGAAGCACAAGAGGGAAAGAGCATAGCAGAAATTTTTAAGGACAGCGGTGAGGAGTATTTCAGGAATCTTGAAACCGAGGTCATAAAATCCTTTAAAAATAAAACAGGAGTGATCGCTACAGGCGGCGGTGCAATTTTGCGTGATGAAAACGCAAGGTATGCAAAAGAAATAGGAACGGTGGTTTATCTTGACGTTCGGTTTAATACCTGTTATATGCGTATTAAGGATGATGAAAACAGACCCATTGCCGCTGCGTCTACAAGGGACGAGCTTTATAAAAGATTCAGACAGCGCAGACCGATATATATTAAAAATTCGGATTTTTCGGTTGACGGAAACCACGGTGCACTGACAGTTGCAAAAAGTATAATAGAAGCAATAGAAAAAAGATGAGGAAAGGTGATCATTAATGAAGAGTAATTTTATTAAAGAGGGAGTAAACAATGCTCCGCACAGAGCGCTTTACCACGCTTTAGGACTTACAAACGAGGAGGTAGAAAGACCGCTTGTCGGAATTGTTTCCTCCTATAATGAAATAGTACCCGGACACATGAATATAGACAAAATTGTAGATGCTGTAAAGCTCGGCGTTGCAATGGCAGGCGGAACGCCTATCGTTTTCCCTGCGATCGCCGTATGTGACGGAATTGCCATGGGACATCAGGGAATGAAGTATTCGCTGGTAACTCGTGATCTTATTGCAGATTCAACAGAGGCTATGGCTATGGCGCATGCTTTTGACGCTTTGGTAATGGTTCCGAACTGTGACAAAAACGTTCCGGGGCTTTTAATGGCTGCGGCAAGACTTAACATTCCGACGATTTTTGTGTCGGGCGGACCGATGCTCGCAGGACACGTTGACGGAAAGAAAACGTCTTTCTCAAGCATTTCCGAAGCGGTAGGAGAGTTTAATGCAGGTAAAATAAGCGAAGAAAAGCTTTCCGAATACGAGGTTAAGACATGTCCTACCTGCGGTTCCTGTTCGGGAATGTATACTGCAAACTCGATGAACTGTTTAACTGAAGTTCTGGGAATGGCTCTTAAAGGAAACGGAACTATCCCTGCTGTTTATTCACAGAGAATTGAGCTTGCAAAGCATGCAGGAATGCAGATCATGGAGCTTATTAAAAACGATATAAAGCCAAGAGATATTATGACCGAAAAGGCGTTTATGAATGCGCTTGCCTGTGATATGGCGCTTGGATGTTCTACAAACTCAATGCTTCATCTTCCTGCAATTGCACATGAATGCGGAATTGAACTGAATCTTGACATTGCTAACGAGATTTCAGACAGAACTCCTAATCTATGTCATTTAGCACCCGCAGGAAGAAACTATATCGAAGAACTTGACGAAGCGGGCGGAGTTTACGCTTTGATGAACGAGCTTGATAAAAAGGGACTTTTAAATACAGATGCTTTGACCTGTACGGGAAAAACGGTAGGCGAGAATATAAAAGGCTGTGTAAATATGAATACGGATATAATCCGACCGATTGACAATCCTTATTCTAAGACGGGCGGAATCGCAGTGCTTAGAGGAAATCTAGCTCCTGATTCCTGCGTTGTAAAGCGTTCTGCAGTAGCGCCTGAAATGCTTTGTCATGAAGGCCCTGCTAAGGTTTTTGACTGCGAGGAGGATGCAATGGAGGCGATACTCGGAGGAAAAATCAAAGACGGAGATGTTGTTGTTATCCGATACGAAGGACCTAAGGGCGGACCGGGAATGAGAGAAATGCTCAATCCTACCTCTGCTATTATGGGCATGGGACTCGGTTCTACTGTTGCACTTATCACAGACGGAAGATTTTCGGGAGCAACAAGAGGAGCTGCTATCGGACACGTTTCTCCGGAAGCGGCAGTAGGCGGACCTATCGCTATGGTTCGTGACGGAGATATTATAAGCATAGACATTCCTGCTAATAAAATAGAAGTAAAAATAAGTGATGAGGAAATGAATAAGAGAACTCTTGAATGGAAACCGAGAGAGCCGAAAATCAAGACGGGATATCTTGCTAGATATGCTTCTTTGGTTACATCGGGCAACAGAGGTGCAATTTTAGAAACCAAGTAGAGTTCATCAAAAGGAGAAATAAAAATGAAAAGACTTTTAGCATTAATCTGCGCTTTGTCGGCATTTGCGGTTATGTGTGCTTGTCAGGAAGTTCCTGTTGACAGCAGTCTTGCGCCGACTGAAGCAACCACTTCGACTACCTATGAAACATCTGAGGAAACAACAGAATCTCAGATTAATTCGTCAAACAGCTTGACAGACGCACAGGAGGAAATAACTTCAGAAGCGACTGACGAGGAGCTGACAAGTGAGTCAACAACAGAGTCTGTTAATATAAACGAGGATTCTATAAAGAATCTTCAGTATTCGAGTTGGGGACAGGCAAACGCCAATGCAAAGGTTCAGATCGCTCAGAGAATTCTGACATACATTGAATCTCAAAAGGGTGAGGTTTCAATGGGAACAAGCGAGTTGGTAGCATCTTTAAACTCTATTAAGAACGCAAACAGCACCGATAGCTTGCTGTCGCTTTCATATCAGATTATCGGAATTGAGGAATAGTGATTTGAAAAAACTTTTTTTTAAAAATGCAAAGCTTTCTAGCGGCGATGTCACGGATATTCTAACAGAAAATGAATTCATCAGTGCAGTAGGCGGAAATTTGGAAGCACCTGATGCAGAGGTTATTGACTGCAAAGGAAAGCTTTATGTTTTAAACGGACTTTGCGATATGCACGTTCATTTCCGTGATCCCGGACAAACTCATAAAGAGGATATTACAACGGGAGCTGATGCTGCAAAAGCAGGTGGTTTTACAGCAGTCGCTTGTATGCCGAATACTAAACCTCCTGTTGATAACGAGGAAACAATAAAGTATATTCAAAAAAAAGCAGAGCAGACTAAAATCGACATACTGCCCATAGCTTGTATTACAAAGGGAATGAAAGGCGAAAGTCTTGCCGATTTTGATATGTATAAACGTCTTGGGATAAAAGCGATTTCTGATGACGGCAGACCTGTTGAAAACGCAGAGCTTATGAGAGAAGCGCTTGAAGAAACAGTTTCCAACGGTCTTATTGTAACATCGCATTGCGAGGATCTAAAGATAATCGACGGCGGTATCATAAACAAAGGAAGCGTTTCTGATAAGCTTGGAGTAAAGGGAATGGACAGAGCGAGTGAGGATTATATTACAGCTCGTGAAATCGCCCTTGCGGCGAGCTGCGGTGCTAGAATTCACATTTGCCATGTGTCTACCAAAGGTTCTGTAAATATTATCCGTGCAGCAAAGAAAGACGGAGTGAGAGTGACCTGCGAAACTGCTCCGCATTACTTTACATTTACTGATGATAAGCTTTATTCAAAGGACGCAGACTACAGAATGAATCCTCCGCTGAGAGAGGAAAGCGATCGTGCGGCTATTGAGGCGGCTGTCATTGACGGAACGATCGACTGCATTGTCACCGACCACGCTCCGCATACGGCTGATGAAAAGGCGGACTTTTTAAAAGCTCCTAACGGAGTTGTAGGCCTTGAAACTTCGCTCAGCGTAACTCTTACACGCCTTTATCATACAGGTAAGTGTACAATGGCTGATATTGAGAGAATAATGAGTAAAAATCCAAGAAGAATTTTAGGACTCAGCGAGCTTAAGATAGATGCCGGTTACCCTGCTGATTTAACAGTAGTTGATCCAGATTTGGAGTGGACGGTCGATCCCCAGAAGCTTCATTCAAAGAGCAAAAACAGCGTTTTCAAAGGCGAGAGGCTTAAAGGAAAGACTGTTATGACCGTTTCAAAAGGAGAAATAGTTTTTGATTCGGAATTAAAATAATTGACAGTTGATAATGGAAAATGGACAATGTAATTTTGAATTGTAGACTTTTGTCCGTTGATAAATTATATAAAAAGGAGAATGAAAATGTCATTTGACAGATTGATCGAAAAAATTATTAAAACTCAAAACCCAACCGTTGCGGGGCTTGATCCGAAGCTTGACTATGTTCCCGAATATATTAAAAAGAAAGCTTTTAAGAAATACGGAAAAACTCTCAAAGGTGCATCAAAGGCAATTCTTGAGTTCAACAAAGGAATAATTGACGAGATCTGCGATATTGTTCCTGCTATAAAGCCTCAGGCTGCGTATTATGAAATGTACGGCTATGAGGGAGTAAAGACTCTTTACAAAACAATAAGCTATGCTCAGAAAAAAGGAATGTTTGTAATAACCGACGCTAAGCGAAGTGATATAGGCGCAACGATGGAAGCGTATGCCGCAGCGCACTTGGGAACAGTAATGGTAGATGATGAGGAATTAACTCCTTTCGGCGCTGACGCTATGACAGTGAACGGATATCTCGGTACTGATGGAGTAGAGCCGCTTTTAAAGCTTTGCCGTGAGAACGATAAGGGGATATTTGTGCTTGTAAAGACTTCAAACAAGTCTAGCGGCGAGCTTCAGGATTTAAAGATCGGCGATGAAACAGTTTACGGTGTTATGGGAAATATGTGTGAAAAATGGGGTGAAACCGCGCCCGGAAAGCTTGGATATTCGTCTGTCGGTGCAGTTGTCGGCGCAACCTATCCGGAACAGCTTGCTGAGATGAGGGCGAAGCTTCCGAATACATTTTTCCTGGTGCCGGGATACGGCGCACAGGGTGGAGGAGCTGAGGGGGTTTCCAAAGCGTTTGATGCAAACGGACTCGGCGCAATAGTAAACTCTTCCCGTGCGGTAATGTGTGCATACAAAAAGGAAGAATGTGAGGAAACCGATTATGCCCGTGCAGCCAGAAGAGAATGTATAAGAATGAAAGAAGACATTTTGTCATATCTTCCTAAAATTTCACTCTAAGCTATGAAAAGACTGAATATTGTTTTGGTAGAGCCGCAAATTCCCCAAAATACGGGCAATATTTCAAGAACCTGTGCTGTAACTGGTGCAGCGCTCCATCTTATAAAGCCTTACGGATTTGAAATAACGGATAGGCAATTAAAACGTGCAGGACTTGATTACTGGGATAAGCTTGAGGTTTATGAGTACGAAAATTTGGACGAATTTTACGAGCGAAACAGCGGCGGAAGCTTCTATTATTTCACAACTAAGGGCAAGAATCTCTACAGCGACATAAGCTATCCTGATAACTCTTTTATACTTTTTGGAAGAGAGGACAAGGGGCTTGACGAAACGCTTTTATATAACAATAAAGAAAGCTGTGTAAGAATTCCCATGCGCCCTGAACTTCGCAGTTTGAATCTTTCAAATTCTGTAGCGATAGCTGTTTATGAGATTTTAAGGCAGTGGGATTTTCCGGATCTCAACAGAGAGGGAAGTCTGACAAAATATACTTGGTGATGAAAGGAAATTTTAATATGGCTAAAACCGTAATTCTTACCGATGCAGCCTGCGATATAACGAAGGAGCAGGAAACAGAGCTTGGAATAAAAGTCGTACCGTTTAAAGTGGCGGTCGGAGATAAAAGTTATCTTCCAAGAGTAGATATAGATAATTTTGATTTTTATAAGGTTATGGACGAGTATGAGGGAATTCCGACAACAAGTCAGGTTACAACACTTGAATGGTTCGATGTTTTTGAGGAACTGGCTGAGAACAAGGAAATATCTGATATCATAACCGTTACAATTTCTTCACATGGCTCAGCGACATACGATAATGCTGTAATTGCAAAAAAGAACTTTTTTAACAAATACAAAGAAAAAGCGGGCAGGTTGAATATTCATGTAATAGACAGCGATAACTATACAGGAGTTTACGGTTATGCAGTTGTTCAGGCAGCAATGAAAGCGAAAAACGGCGTACCGGCAGAACAGATCATAGCGTTTATAAAAGATTGGGTTGAAAGCGCATATGTGCTGTTTGCCTGCTACAATTTAAAATACGCTAAAAAGTCAGGAAGAATATCGGCTGCTGCCGCATTTGCAGGGGAGCTTTTAGGATTAAAACCGATTCTAAAGATTCATCACGGAGTATCCTCGATACTCAAAAAGGTAAGAGGAGAGAAGAGCATAATTCCTACAATTTTGGAAATTGCAAAGGATGATATGATTCCGAAAACTCCGTATGTGATTATATGGGGAAGCGATGAAACTTTAAGAGATGAAATGGCAAAGGCTATGGAAAAGGCGGTTGGATATCCTCCTGCTGATTATTGTCAGATAGGAGCTGCTGTTGCCTGCAATGCAGGTCACAGAGTATCGGGAGTAGTTATTAAGGGAAAGCAAGAATAATTCGTAATTCATAATGCGCTGAGCAAGCAAC
>OJRD01001220.1_pt1 | contig 10946 bp, 14 predicted proteins | sample 1599051 | NCBI WGS metagenome assembly OJRD01 (sample SAMN03922523, study PRJEB24848) | human gut metagenome | isolation source: stool sample | host: Homo sapiens | place: Germany | collected 2010-02 | reverse complement strand
TGCTCCTTTCCTTTCTTGACCTGATACAAATATAAACTATATTTAGATAATTTTCAAGACTTTTGTAAAATTTAATGCTTGTTATATAATAATCATATGGAAAAGACTTTATATCAAATATTCAAAACTTTTTTCAAAGTAGGAACCTTACTGCTTGGCGGAGGTTATGTTATATTGCCTCTTTTGCAGTCTGAGTTGATTGAAAAAAGACAGTGGATAGATGATGATGAGTTATGTGAATATTACGCATTAAGCCAGAGTATACCGGGGCTTATTGCGGCAAACCTTTCTATCTTTGTTGGTTATAAATTGAGAAAAACAGGCGGAGCTTTAGCTGCTATTTTAGGAATGATTACACCCCCGTTTATATCAATTATAATCGTTGCAAAATTATTGGAGGAAATTGTACATTTCAAATTTATTCAAAGTATATTTTGGGGTGTAGGCATTGGTGTTTTGATGCTTCTGTTTCTTGCGGTCAAAGAACTCTGGAGAAAAAGTGTTGTTGATAAATTTACCTGCTGGGTGTTTTTCCTGATATTTATTTTATCAACATGTTTTAAAGCTCCACCTGCCGCTCTGATTATTCTTGCAATATTCATAGGTTTGTGGCTTCAGGTACAGAAAAAGATTGAATATGGAGATAAGGAAAAATGATGATTTATTTAAAATTATTTTTAGAATTTTTCCATATCGGCTTATTTTCATTTGGCGGCGGATATGCAACGTTGCCGTTTCTCTATCATATAGCTGATGTTCAAAAATGGTACACAACGAAACAGTTATCAGATATGATTGCAGTATCATCAATCACCCCGGGACCTGTAGGTGTAAACGTTGCAACCTTTGCAGGATTTAAAACAGCAGGGCTTTTAGGAGCTGCAATTGCCACTACATCAGTAATATTGCCGTCATTTATAATAGTTATAATAATTTCTAAACTTCTCGAACAATTTAAGCATAATAAATATGTACAGTCAGTAATTTATACTCTTAAACCCGCAGGTTGCGGACTTCTTGCTGCTATCGGAGTTGATATGTTTATAGATAGCATAAACCTTCTCGGTATGGTTTTGCTTGTGTGTTTATTTGTTGCAAGCATTACCGAAAAAAGAGATCCGTTATTTTACTTAGGTGTTTCTGCTGTTGTAGGACTTGTTGCCGGTTTCTTTAATTTGACGACTTAAATACAGAAGTCTTGACAAAACATCTGCGATAGTAAATAATAATAAGAGAAAAGGAGGCTTTAGCCTCTGGCAAAGATATAGAAAATCCGATGCTTGTCGATAAAGATGGCAAAAAAAAGGAGGCTGAAAATGATTAAGTCAAGAGCATTAAGGGTTGCCCCCCCCCCCGAGCAAGGTTTGCATTATCTTAAGGGGTTAAAAGGGTTTACATTAGCTGAGGTGCTAATTACTCTCGGTATTATTGGTGTGGTTGCGGCGATGACGATGCCGTCGTTGATATCAAATTATCAAAAGAAAGTGCTTGAGAACCAGTTTAAAAAGTCTTATTCAACTATTTCCCAGGCTGTTCAATTTACTGTACTTGAAAGCGGTGAGGGATTAAACACCCAGTTCAACAACTATAATAACGAACTTCACAGTTACACACAAATTCCGGCTTTTAAACAATTATTTTATAAAAATGCCAATGTAATTAGTGATATTCAATATGATAAAGTACAAAATTACAACGGTACACAAAGTTATAAAACCGGAGGTGTAGATTATCCTATACCTGAAAAACTTATGAAAGACGGTACTGCCGTAAATGCAACTATTACAAATTACAAAATTTATATTGTTGTAGATATAAACGGTCCTAAAAAAAGACCGAACAAATACGGGCATGATATTTTCAAGTTTTATCTTGATAACAGAGATGCATTAGTGCCTTCAAAGATGAGCAAAATTTATACGGAAGATGAGTTGAAAGACGAGATTTGGGCAGATATGCTAGGAGAGCCTTGCACAATAAAGTCCAATCAAAAAGGAAACGGTATAGGTTGTGCTTATTATGCATTCAATGACATTTGTCCGGATGATGAAACTAAAGGCTACTGGGAGTGTCTTCCTCATTAACCTTTGTTATTCATTCTGTATTGAAGCGCCTGCATAAGATGAGCCTGTTGAATATTTTCAGAGCCTTCCAGGTCTGCAATTGTTCTTGCAAGTTTGAGAATTCTATCGTAACGTCTTCCTGATAACTGATATTTAACTGAAGCTATTTTTAAAAGTTCTGCACTTGCTTTATCAATTTGACAATATTTTCTGATTAATTTGGAGGTTAATTCCGAATTAGTCAGAATACCGTCATTTTTATATCTTTCAGCCTGTATTTTCCTTGCACTTACAACACGTTTTCTTATATCATTAGAATTTTCACCTGACGGCTGTGTATTTAAAAGTTCTTCGGATGTAAGACGTGGAACATCGACATGCAAATCTATTCTGTCAAGCAATGGACCCGAAAGTCTTGATTGATAACGGCTTATCTGATATTCGGTACATGTACACTGTTTTTCTTTATCACCGAGATATCCGCACGGGCAAGGGTTCATAGCGCCAAGAAGCATAAACTTTGCAGGATATCTGACAGTATGCTTTGTTCTTGAAATAACAACTTCACCATCTTCAAGAGGCTGCCGCAAAACTTCAAGAACACTTCTCGGAAATTCAACCATTTCATCAAGAAATAATACACCTCTGTGCGCAAGTGTAATTTCACCCGGCTTCGGCGAGGAGCCTCCGCCTATAATTCCGTTTGTAGATGCAGTATGGTGAACTGACCTGAACGGTCTTTTTGTCATAAGAGGTTCTTCACAAGACAATAAACCGGAGATACTGTAAATTTTTGTAAGCTCCAAAGCTTCCTTAAGTTCCAGCGGAGGCAAAATAGATGCAAAACATTTTGCCATAAGAGTTTTACCCGACCCCGGAGAGCCTGTCATCAAGATATTATGACCGCCTGCAGCAGCAATTTCTAACGCACGTTTTGCTTTCTGCTGACCTTTTACATCTTTAAAATCATATAAATATTCCTGATTAGAGTTCTCAGTTAAATAAGTATTAATATCAACAAAAGTCGGTTTAACCGGGGTATCAGAAAAGTGATTTACAACTTCCGCAAGATTTTGTGCGCCGTAGATATTAACATCATTTCCAGCAAGTGCCGCTTCTTTTGCATTTACATAGGGTACAAAAATATTTTTTATCCCCTCTTCTTTCAGCCCCAATATCAGAGGCAATACACCGTTTATCCCACGCAATGAACCGTCAAGAGAAAGCTCTCCGATAAAAGCATAATCTTCAAGTTTTTCAGGCTCTAACACACCTTCTTCTGTTATAAGACCTATTGCTATAGGCAAGTCAAAATTAGACCCTTCTTTTTTCAAATCTGCTGGAGCAAGGTTAATTACAACTTTTTTGGCAGGAAAAGTAAAGCCCGAATTTTTTATTGCCGACCTTACCCTGTCACGTGCTTCGTTGATAGCTGTATCAGGCAATCCTACGATAGAAAAAGATGGTAGTGAATTTATTACATCCGTTTCTACAAAAACTTTATATGCATTCAGTCCGATAACTGTAGCCGTCTTGACTTTATTTACCATAAATCAATATTACTACAAACAAAATTTTTTTATTGTATAATCAATTTATGAATATATTAGCAATCAACTTTGGCGGAATAGGAGATGAAATATTTTTCCTGCCGACACTTATATCACTAAAAAAAGAATTTCCTGATTCCAGAATTACTCTTGCACTTGAGCCCAGAAGCAAAAGTGTTAAAGATTTGACGGATGTAATAGACGATTTATTTCTGATTGATGTAAAAGGAAAAAATAAATATGCAGAGCTTTTAAAACTTGTATATCTTGCACGCAAAGGGCATTTTGACCTTGTTGTATCATCAGGCGGAAATAAATTAATCAGTATCCTTTTGACACTAACAGGGATAAAAAAGCGATACGGATATAACACAGGCAAACTTAGCGAATTTTTATTAACTAAAGCAGTACCCTTAAACAAAAACCAGTATGCCTGTGCAATGTATCATGATTTGGTAACTCCGATTACACAAAACAAAACGTACCTCCCTGAGATTAACGTCAAACCGCAGGAAAAAATTAGTAATTCGGTTTTAATTCATCCGGGCGTTAGCAAAATGAGCATTCAAAAAGGAATGATTAAAACAATTCCCGCAACAACCTGGGCTGAAGTTATTGATTTGCTGATTGAAAACGGTAAAAAAGTTATTCTGGTAGGCGGTCCTGATGACAAAGAATGCATAGACATTATTTTAAATAATACTAAACATAAAGACTTTGAAGGGTATTACGGTAAAACAAAAAGCCTTAAAGACCTTGCCGTATTAATAAGTAAAGCTGAAAAATTCATCTGTTCAGATTCTGCTCCGCTTCACGTTGCAGTAGCACTGAAAACAAGAACATATGTAATTTTCGGACCTACCGATGACAAAAAATTAATCCCGCAATCAGACATTGTTACTGCCGTAAAAGCTCATGACAAATGCCCTGTTAAACCTTGTCTTTGGGAGCACAGACAAACAACCTGCGACAAATTGGATTGTTTAAAAATTACTGCGCAAGATATCATTAACATAGTTCTTTAGAATATAAATCCTCAAAAATTTCACGCAGCAGCTTTGTGTCTGAAATTATTGTTCTAAGTTCTTTCAAACGCTGTGCATTTTTTGAATTTTCAAACCAGAGTTTCATATAACCGTTTTCTGAATATTTTTCGTCCATATGCTCTGTTAAATGCCGCCAGTGCAATTCTTTGTCAGGCGAAGGTGTATTTTTCATTGAATACTGAATTGTACGCTTAATAATTTTCAACGGTACAATATCTCTGTCAGCTTCTGCAACAATATTTCCGTAAATACTTCTCGGAGGATTTTTTGATGATGCACGGTGATCTTCAACAGCTTCTTTCATTAATTTTATTTCATCAGGCGAAAACCATTGTGACAGACGAGTATCAGCCTCTAATATCTTACCGGACACTATATGATGCAATTCTCTGCCTTCACATAATCCCAAATCATGATATGCAGCTATAACATAGGCATACTCAAGCTTTTCATTACATTGTGAAGCCAGTTTTAAACTCTCATCTATAACAGTTTTAACATGCTCTATGTTATGCCCCTTATCAAAGTCAGCATAACGAGGTATAATCATACTTTCAACATATTCAACAAGCTTTTTATTCACTATATGATGACACATTTTAAATTCCCACACTTAATCCTGCACAAAGATTTACAGCTTGTCCCGTAATACCTTTTGCATCTTCTGAAATCAGGTATTTGCAAAGCTTTGCAACTTCTTCGGGTTTGACAAAACGTTTTTGCGGTATACATTCGATAATCTCATCTTTAGAAAATTCACTATCCTCTATAGAATTCATACCTAATTCAGTTTCAACCCAGCCCGGATTAATCGTGTTCACTGTTATATTATACTCAGCAAGCTCAAGCGCAAGAGCTTTACTAAGCCCTATAAGTCCGGCTTTGGATGAAGAATATAAACTTGCATAAGCCTCTCCCATTACACCTGAAATCGAACCAATATTTATAATTCTGCCCCACCTATTACTTTTCATATGAGGAACAGCTCTGGATATAAGATAAACAGGCGCAATAAGATTTGTTTGAAAAATCTCATTAATCTCTTCTTTGTTTGAAGTTTCAATAGCTCCATAAATATATTCGCCTGCATTATTTATCAGAATGTCAATTTTATTTTCAACAATAAATTCGGCAAGATTATCCAAATCTTTTGTAAGATCACAAACGCAATATCCTTTAGCATTGCAAGCAGCAAGCGCCTGTTCGTTTCTTCCCGTAACATATACATTGCCCAGCTCTTTAAGTTCTTTTGCTATTGCATTTCCTATGCCTTTTGAAGCACCTGTTACCAATATATTCATTATCTGTAATCCTTTAAAAAACTTTGTGTAATATAAGAAGCCATAAAAATTCCTGCACAACTTGCGACAAACGGGGTTGATGAAGGCGTAATTTTCGTGAATTCAATGTTTTTGCCTGACTTTGTTACTATTTGTTCCGTAGAGCTTAATTTTTCCCGAACAAATGGCTTTTCACGGCTTGCAACAACAGTGATACCTTTTTCTATTCCCCGTTTTTTAAGCTGATAAATAATATTAGAAATAAAAGGTGCATTTTTATTTTCAATGCACGAAATATCACAAATATAAAGTTTTGAAGGATCAATACGATTACCTGCTCCCATAGAACTTATTACAGGAATACTTATTTTAACGCAGCTTTCAAGAAGTTCTATTTTCGAACGCATTGTATCAATAGCATCAGCAACATAATCAACACCGCAAAAGTCAAAGCTGTCCAAATAAAAATCATCAATTACATGGAGTTTAATATTCGGATTAATATCTTTCAATCTGGCTTCAAAAAGTTTTGCTTTGCTTTCGCCTACAGTTGAATGAAAAGCCACACACTGCCTGTTAATATTTGATAAAGAAACTTCATCAAAATCAATAACTGTGAGCCTGCCAATGCCCGCCCTTGCAAGAGCCTCGGCACAAAATCCGCCTACACCGCCAAGCCCGAAAATTGCAACGTGTTTATCAGAAAGGATATTTTGGTTTTCCTTCCCCCAAAAAAGTTCGTTCCGTGAAAATATGTCTTCACTCATAACGCTGCACTCATAATTATTTAATAATGCCGTAACCTAAAAGGAATGTGCATAAAATAAATACAGCAGCCAGAATACCTGTAACTTTATTTAAAGTTTTTTCAGCGCTTTTTTGTGATGTAAAAACGTGTGATGCTCCGCCAATCCCTGCAATGCCGTCGCCTTTAGGTGAATGCAGCAGAATAAATACAATCAATAGAAGGGCAGAAATAATTTGAATTGCCCAAATTATATTAACTAACATTATTTTTTCTCCTTTTTCTTAGAAATAAAATGGGCTCTTTTAGAGTTCAATTTAATAGTTTCGAACGTATACAATCTTGCAGGTCTTTTGGACGAAGATTTAGTATACTCGTCGAGTTCAATCAAACCGTCAGTTGAAAGTGCTTTTTTCCTAAAATTGCGTTTATCAAGCTTTTTACCCATAATAAGTTCATAAGCCTTTTGCATTTCAGTAAGGGTAAATTTTTCATTTAACAACTGATAAGCCACAGGGCATAATTCTAATCTTTCACGAGTTCTTTTCAATGAATATTCAATAATTTCTTTGTGGTCGAATGCCAGAGGCGGCAAATCAGAAATCTTATGCCAGCCCAATTCAGGGGTTGTCACAATTTGAATATCTTCTGATCTTACAAGTGCAAAATATGCACAGGTAATAACTCTTGCATTCGGGTGACGAAGCGGATCGCCGAAAGTATAAAGCTGTTCAAGATAAATGTTATCAACGTTAGTACGTTCTTTTAACACTCTCAAAGCTGCCTGATCAAGGTTTTCTGATAATCTTACGTAACCGCCCGGAATTGCCCACTTGTCTTTAAACGGTTCATTTACACGTTTGACAAGCAACACTTGAAGCTCATTATTTTTTAAAGTTAAAATAACTACGTCTACTGTAATTTCATGTGTTTTCGTCTCGTTAAAAATCATAATTTTCCTACCCTAAGATATATAATATAATAAACATAAAAATTTACATTAGTTAATAGTTAATTTTTATTAATATATTTTAACATGTAGTGAAAATTTTATCAATTTTCTTAACATTAAATACTTTATATATATACGGGGAATAAATTTTAGGGATAAAAATGTTTTGCAATAATTGGGGATTTAATAATTTCTATATAAACAGATGTATGCCAACGGTGTTTACTCCATACCATGGCGGATGCGGATGCAATTCGTTCAATTCCGGTTTCAGATTTGGAATGATGAATTCACTTTTCAATTTTATGATGCCTCAGCAAAATATGAATATGTTTATGCCGCAGCAAAACCTGTTCTTCTATCAGCAAAGTTTTGCAATGCCGGTGTTTATGCCCTATAATAACATCTTTGCGATTGCAAATCAGTTAATGGCGCCTGCATTTTCAGCACCTGCTTACAATTTTGCACTAACTCCGCAAGCTTCATCTTCCGTAAACAGAAATTTAACTGATGAATATAATAATAATTATTCAACCCAAAATACAAAAACTAACAACGATTTTACTTCGGTAACAAGAAAAAGCAAAACAAATAATAAAGAAAATCAAATAATAAAAAAAGAAGATAAAAATTTTGAAAACACAGGCAAACTTGACAAAAATTTCTTAAACAGAGTTAAAGAAGTTGCCAAAAATCTGAACTGTGATTATAAAGATTTGCTTGCGGTTATGAACAGCGAATCAGGGCTGAACCCTACAGCATGGAACGGGACAACAGCTGTAGGACTTATTCAATTTACCGATAAATCAGTAGCTGAACTTAATCGTGTACATGGCTTAAATTTGACAAAAGAAAAAATTGCACGTATGTCACCTATGGAACAGCTTGATATAACAGAAAAATACCTGAAAATAGCTAAAAGCTATAATTTCAGCAGTGATGCAAGATTGTCTGCCGGCGATTTATATGCAATAACATTTCTTCCTGGTCGAGCAAACAGAGAAGTTCTTTGCACCAAAGGCGAAAGAGGAAAAAACGGTCAACTTTTAAACTATTATGAAAGCAATCCTCTTGATAAAGACGGCGATAACAAAATTACCAAGTCTGATTTAGAAAAGCACCTTGCCGGAAAATACGTTAACGAATCCATATTTGTTTAAAAACATTACAATTCGAAATAATTCGTTGATGTTCTGAAATGTTTCATGTATGTTCATGAAATATAATACAGATTTGCGGAAGGGAAAATTATGGATAAGGGATATATCGAAAACGGTTTTATCGTAGACGTTTCAAACGCCCGTAAAACTTCGGAAATCATTTATGAATTAAGCAGAATTCTGGACCTGCCCGATGCACAAAGCAAAAGGGTGTGTTTAAAATTGGGTGCGGTTGACTTAACACCGACAGAACTCACAAGTATCAAAGCTCTTGTAGAATCCATGAACTCTGAAATTGAATTCATAAATACAAGCTCGGAAGCTACAATGCAATCAGCAGAAGAATTGGGAATTGAAGTTTCTATTCTTGAAAATAAAGTTCCGCTTCCCGAATTTAATGCCGATCAGGATAAAGTCAATGTGGAATTGGAACGTGCACTTGATAAAATTTTCGGTGACGAAAACAATCCTATTCAAACTTTTGCTCAGGAAAAAGATTTAAAAGAACTAAAAAAAGATGCGCCCGCAGAACAATTTGCACCAATCGAAAATACGGTTAACAAGGCTGAAACTATTGAACCAACAATAATTGAGCCTGAAACCAAAAGTCCTGTTGAAGAAGAAAATTTATCAAAATCCGAAACGCCTGTTATTGAAGAAATTCAAGTAAATAATGACTATGATGAATTTGAAGACTTTAACAGCGAACTTGAAAATGCGAACAACATTGAAGCAGAAGAAATAGATTTTACTTCGGAAGAAATTCAAAAATGCTTGCGTGAAACCGAAAAACTTCCGACATTATATATCCAAAGAACATTGCGTTCAGGTCAAAGCATCACCTCTGACGGAAATATTGTCATTATCGGAGATGTAAATCCCGGTTCGGAAATCATTGCAAAAGGCGATATTACCGTATGGGGAATTTTGGGCGGGATAGCTCACGCAGGTTCTGAAGGCAACCAGTACGCAAGAATTCGTGCATTAAAAATGAATGCAATACAATTAAGAATAGCAGATGTTTTTGCAAGACGTCCGGACAATATTAATATACCTTATATTCAAAAAACAGAAACTTTCACTCCGGAAGAAGCTTGCATTCACAAAAAACAAATAATTATACATAACATGAAGGCATCACTGCCTCTTAGCTAATAAAAAGGAGAAACAATGAGCGGTAGAGTTATCGTAATAACATCCGGAAAAGGCGGTGTAGGTAAGACTACTACAAATGCCAATATAGGTACAGCTCTTGCAAAAGCCGGCAAGAAGGTTGTAATGATTGACACCGACCTTGGATTAAGAAACTTAGATTTATTACTAGGTCTGGAAAACAGAATAGTTTATACAATTGTAGACGTTGTTGAAGAACGCTGTAAACTTAAACAAGCACTGGTTAAAGACAAGAAAAATCCTAACCTTTGTCTTTTAGCAGCAGCACAAACACGTGACAAAACAGCCGTAACAGAAGAACAACTTAAAGATATTTGCGAAAAATTAAAAAAAGATTTTGATTTTATTTTAGTAGATTGTCCCGCAGGTATTGAACAAGGTTTCCAAAATGCAGTTGCAGGTGCCTCAGAAGCAATCGTTGTTACAACACCTGAAATGTCAGCAGTTCGTGATGCTGACAGAATTATCGGTTTACTGGAAGCTAAAGAAGAAATTAAATCATACAAATTATTATTAAACAGAGTTCGTCCAAACCTTATTAAATCAAATGATATGATGAGCGTAGAAGACGTTGTAGAAATACTTTCAGCTGATTTAATCGGCATAATTCCCGAAGACACAGGCATTATTACTTCTACAAACAAAGGTGAGCCGATTGTAAATGATGAAAAATCACTTGCCGGTCAAGCTTACAACAATGTTGCAAGAAGAATTATCGGCGAAGATGTTCCGTTTTTAAATCTTGAAGAACCTAAAGGCGTAATGGCTAAAATGAAAAAATTCTTCTCAGGTTTGATAGGAAAGGAGAAGTAGAATGATATTAGCAAATTTATATAATAAAGTTTTAGGCTTCTTCCGTCAAACGGATTTAGAGCAGGAAGAAACAGCAAAAGATACAGCCTGCAACAGATTACGTGTAGTTTTAATGCCTGTCTCTTATACACATCTGACGCTGCCGACGATCTACTCTGTGTAGA
>OJRD01001214.1_pt1 | contig 10993 bp, 5 predicted proteins | sample 1599051 | NCBI WGS metagenome assembly OJRD01 (sample SAMN03922523, study PRJEB24848) | human gut metagenome | isolation source: stool sample | host: Homo sapiens | place: Germany | collected 2010-02 | reverse complement strand
CTACACAGAGTAGATCGTCGGCAGCGTCAGATGTGTATAAGAGACAGGAACAGATTTAACCAAAATTCAAATATGAAGTTTGAACCGGAAACCGAAAATGAGGATTTTGAAAGGTAGGATGGAACCATTGATAGGGCATTAACCGTTTACTTTGAAAATCAGAACAGGAAATGGAGGTGACAGCTTGAGTAAAGCGACCATCCTTGCCGACCTCTACAAAAAGGCGGTACAGGAGTACACAAAATCCCCGACTGAATGGAAAGGTTTGTTGTCCTGTGTGGCACGGTTTTATAAGCGTTCCTTTGACAATGCTGTGCTGATTTACGCACAGAAACCGGATGCCACGCAGCTCGGTACATGGGATGACTGGCACGATGAACGAATCGGGCGCAGGCTGAATAAGGGAGCTAAGAGCATTGCCGTCATTGATATGAGCAATCCGTCTGCCAGCCTGAAATATCTTTATGACTTCATGGACACTAATGGGACAGAGCAGAGTTTTTGGAACTTTATGCGCTATCATTGGGAGCTGGAAGAGCAGTACCGCCCCAGCCTGATGTTACGGTTCCATGAAAAATACGCTGCGCCGACCTCCAGCATTGAAGCCTGCCTGTATCAACTGGTAAGTAAGCGGGTAGCGCAGATACTTCCGGGTTATATGGAAAATTTCAAGGTGCGGGAAGAGAACAGTCCTCTTTACGGTATGCCGGAGGAGGCAGTCAAAGCAGAATTTCAGGAACTTGTCATCAACAGTGTGGCATACACGGTTTTTTCCAAATGTGGCGTGGCAACGGAATCATTTGAGGAAAACAGCTTTGAGAATATCATCCGGTATAGCACATTGGGGATGTTCATGGCGCTGGGGAGCTGTACAGTTTCCCTTGCGCGTCCTATTTTAAAAGAAATCCAGCAGGAAATAGAAGCGATTAAAATCGAAAGGAGCCGAATCTATGAGAACAGAACCGTTAATGAACTTCAGTTACAGGCAGGGCGAGAACGGAATGATGTACCCCGAACTTCAGATTTCAGAGAACCCACAGACGGACAGGATGCCGGTGGGCAGGTACGGGAAACTTTGGAAAGAGTATATGATGGAGAAGCACCCACACCGCCTGTCGGAACTGGTGGCGCAGGGCAAAGTCAAAGAAGTGATCCTGAAGGTGGACGAAGAAGCGGAGCAGCGGAAGGAACGGTTGATACAGCAGTTCTTGCTGAAACAGCCGATGCCGGACACCGAGGATACGATGGAGAGAGCCGGCCATATGAACAGCCTGACAAAGCAGGCGGAGGAGATCGTCCTGGACGAACTGGTGATGAAGGTCAGGTAAGACAATCGAATAAGGAACACATAGTGCCGCCCGCAGATGGTATGAAACCGTCTGTGGGCGGCTTTTTTTCTGTCCCGCCTAAAACGGCAGAAATTTCAGGAGAGACAATACCAGCCGCGATTCCAGCCGCATCGCCTGCAAAAGAAAACAGCGGTACAGTGACAGCCACGACACCGGAGCAGACCACACCGGCAGCAGAACAGGATCTTGCTACCCAGTACCGGCTGTTAAGCCGCCTGCGCTCTGACTGTGAATATTTTTTAGGAGCAGGGCAAAGAAGCGAAAAGGATTTGTGGGCAGGGAGTGTGACAGCACAGATTTCCAAGATGCGGGAGTTATACGATGCTGTGCCTGAAAAACCCGAATGGCTGACAGAGCAGGATATTATCCGATATGAAAGGCAAATGTCCCCTCCCGCCATGCCTGTGCTTGACGAGGAAGAAATCTCCGACCTTGTGGATGTGGTGCTTTGCGCTGATGATGTGACGCTTGATACACGGGAATGGCTGAAAGAAATCTGCGATTTTTTCGGGGGCGGGCATAAAAAGTCTACAAAGGCAAATGTGTTCAGAGCCTTTTATGGCAAGCTGGATACGGATTACACAACCAAAACCGGCGATTACCTACATATCACTGCTATGGATGACGGCCTTGCTTTTGAGATAGAGGGGCAGAGGTTCTCCTTTTCATATCGGGAACTGGCTGACCGGATCGACCGCCTGATCCTGCAAGGTATTTATCCGTTTAGTGCCGAGGACAGTATGCTGGACGATTACGCCATTCCGGATGAAGCCGATGAGATGAACGGTGCCGGGAAGGAACTGGAGGATATGGGCGGACAGCCGGAACCGTTAGACGGAGAGCAGACCATAGCGGATTTTTTGAGGCTCGGCTCCGGTGTAAGTGGTGGCAAACAGAAAATTTACCGTGCTGTTCTGGCCATGCAGTCGAAGAAAGACCGGCAGGTCTTTATCAAGCAGGAGTATGGCTGGTATAGTATTTCAAGCCAAGGACGGCGCTTAGAGGCCACTCCAACAAATGGTATCATGATAGAATACCGCACAGGGGAACAGCATTTCCGCCAGCAGCTTTCATGGGCAGAGGTGGAACGTCATATTGTGGAGTTAGTGCGGCAGGATGTCTATCTGACTGAAGAAGAAAAAGAAGAATTAGAAGCGCTGGAAGAACAGCATCTTACGGAGGAGGAATTATTGGAGGACAGCCTGCCGTCCGTTCAGGCAGAGCCAGAAATCCGCCAGATCACACTGTTTGATATTGCACCTAAAACAGATACCTATGAGGACACAGACGGTAGCGACCATGACAATCTGTTTGATAAGAACACCACCGAGCCGGAGCAGCTCCCATTTAAAGAGAGCGACCGCATCTACTATCGAGGCCAGCTATATGAAATCCTGCGGTTCCTGCATGATGGGCGCACCGTGGAAATCGGCGAGATTTCCCAGCTTCAGAACCTTGCCGGGTTTAAAATCAGGGAGCGTGTGCCGCTTTCGGAAATCGCAGACAGCAAACTGCTGAAAAACAGCTATTCCGAGGGAGAAATTGCGGAGATGGTGGTGGGAGCCGTTCAAAGCGGTGACAACTCCGGGGAAACCAAAGAGGCACTAAAAGCTGCCCTGCAAGTGAACCAAGCGAATGATGGGTATGCCGACGCGGTTATGAAGGACTTTGACAGCCGTGTTTCAGGGCGGGGGTTGAATTACCACTATTCCGAAGAACACCATCTCTATGACGGAGGTGCAAAGACCAAATGTAAAAATAACATCGCCGCCATCCGTCTGCTGAAAGAATTGCAGACGCAGGGACGCATGGCAACCGCAGAGGAACAGATTACCCTTGCCCGTTTCGTGGGCTGGGGCGGTCTTGCAAATGCTCTGACGCCGGGAAAATCCGGCTGGGAAAGTGAATATGAGGAAATTAAGAGCCTGCTCACAGAGGAAGAATTACTGTCAGCGCAGGAAAGCACCCTTACCGCCTATTATACCGAGCAGAGTGTCATCGGACATGTCTATCGTGCGCTGGAGCGGTTTGGTTTCCGGGGCGGGAACATCCTAGACCCTGCCATGGGAACAGGCAACTTTTATTCTGTGCTGCCGGAGAGCATGGAAAACTCCAAGCTGTACGGCGTGGAGCTGGATACGGTATCCGGGGAGATAGCAAGGCAGCTCTATCCAGAAGCAGAAATTCAGGTCAAGGGGTTCGAGCAGACGAGCTATCCCGACCACTTTTTCGATGCGGTCATCGGCAATATCCCCTTTAACTCGATCCGGGTGGACGATCCCCGCTATAACCGCCATAACTTCCGTATCCATGATTACTTTCTGGCAAAATCACTGGATCAGGTGCGGCCGGGTGGAATTGTGGCGGTCATCACTTCCAAGTACACCATGGATAAGGCAAACTCCAAGGCGCGCCGGTATTTGGCACAGAGGGCGGAGCTGCTGGGCGCCATCCGGCTCCCGAACAATGCGTTCAAGCAGGTGACTGGAACAGAGGCTACCACGGACTTATTGTTCCTGCAAAAGCGGGAACGGGAAATCGTGCCGGACGAGGACAACAGCCCATGGATTTCCATTGAGGAAAATGAGGATGGTATCCCTCTGAACACCTATTTTATCAACCACCCGGAAATGGTGCTGGGCAAGATGGTGTTTGACGAGAGCATGTTTGGCAATGAAAAAACCACCGCCTGCCACCCAATCGAGGGTGACGATCTGAATGAGCGGCTGGAACGGGCTGTTTCCTATCTGGAGGGCGAGTATCACGAGGCCACATCGGAGTATGCCGAGGAAAAGGGCGTATTAAAGGACTCCCTCCCCGCTGACCCTGCGGTCCGCAATTTCAGCTATGCCATACAGAATGACGCCATTTATTTTCAGGAAAATTCCCGTATGTACTTGCAGGATATTACAGGCAAAAAGGCGGAGCGTATCCGTGGCATGGTGGGGATCACCGCCGCTGTCCGCACGCTTATCGATTTTCAGAACCAGCAGTCCGGGGACTTGCCCACGGTGGAGTATGAACAGAAGCTGCAAGGGCATATCGACCATCTGAATAAGGTTTACGACCGTTTTGTAAAAAAATACGGCTACCTCAATTCTTATGGCAACGTGATTGCCTTTTCACGGGACGCTAACGCCCCGCTCCTGCGCTCCATTGAGTGGGAGAGCAAAACAGAAAAAGGCGTGTTTGAAAAGTCCGCGATGTTCTACAAGGCGACCATCAGACCCAAGGTCATATCCAAGGTGGTATTTTCCGCAGAAGAAGCCTTAAAGGTTTCGCTCAATGTAAAAGGCAGGGTTGACCTTTCCTATATGTCGTGGCTGTACCAGATGCCTGACGGCAGGAAGGCAGAGCCGGAGGAAATCATAGCGGAGCTGGGGGACGCTATTTACCAAGACCCTGACGAATACAGCGGGAACCCGCTCTCCGGCTGGCAGACCGCAGGGGAATATCTAAGCGGCTATGTCAAGGATAAGCTGACGACAGCCATCCTGCGGGCAGAGGAAGAACCGGAACGGTTTACCCGCAATGTGGAGGCTCTACGCACCGTGCAGCCGGAACCGCTGACCCCGCAGGACATCAGCTTTTCCCTGGGAACACCGTGGATACCGCTGGACGTGTATCAGGATTTCATGTATGAAACTTTTAAGACCGCTGGATATAACCGGAATGGGCGTTACGCTGTGGAGCTGGAGTTTTCCAAGTTCAGTGGTGCCTACTTTATTTCAGGCAAAAGTGCAGAAAAGTCCTCCGTAACGGCCAACCAGACCTACGGCACCGGGCGCATGAACGCCTATGAGATACTGGAAGCGTCCTTGAACCTCCGTTTTGTGGAGGTAAAGGATCGGATGGACTATGTGGACGAGAATGGTGAGGATAAAGTCAAATATGTCCTCAATAAAAAGGAAACCATCCTTGCCCGTGAAAAACAGGCGCAGATCAAAGGGGAGTTTGAACGATGGCTGTTTGCCGACCCGGAGCGTGGGGCGCGGCTGACGAAACTTTACAATGATAAATTCAACAATATCCGCCCCCGTGTGTATGACGGTTCCGACCTTGTTTTCCCGGACATGTCAGAGGATGTCCATCTGCGGCCCCACCAGCGGGATGTAATCGCCCATGGACTTTATGGGGAGGGCAACCTGCTGATGGCCCATGAGGTAGGGGCTGGCAAGACCTACGCAGCCATCGCCCTGGCCTATGAACTGAAGCGGCTGGGAAAAGTACATAAGCCGCTGTTCGCCGTCCCCAACCACTTGGTGGGACAGTGGGCAGATGCCTACATGGAGTTGTACCCCAATGCCAATATTTTGGTGGCGGAAAAAAGGGATTTTGAGAGGAAGAACCGCCGTCGTTTTGCCGGGCGGATTGCCGCCGGGGACTATGACGCTATCATTATGGCACATTCCAGTTTTGAACTGATTGGCCTGTCCAGAGAACGGCAGCTTGCAGCCATGCAGGCGGAGATTGATGCCGTGACCGAAGCCATCAGTGAACAGAAGGCAAAGAGCGACAAGGACTGGTCCCTGAAACAGATGCAGATATTCCGCAAGAACCTCCAGTTCCGCTATGACCGCCTGTTTAACGCAGACAAGAAAGATGATGTGATCAACTTTGAGGAATTGGGCGTGGACGCCCTTATTGTAGATGAGGCCCATGCCTATAAGAACAATTTCTCCTATACGAAAATGCGGAACGTGGCCGGTGTCAGCGGGGCAAGCAGCCAGCGGGCGATGGATATGCACCAGAAATGCCAGTACATCAATGAAATCAGCGGCGGCAAGGGCGTAGTATATCTGACCGGTACGCCAGTGAGCAATTCGATGGCGGAGCTGTATGTCCTGCAAAAAACTTTGCAGCCGCAGGAACTGGAGCGCCGTGACCTGCTTATGTTTGATGAGTGGGCGGGAACCTATGGCAAGGTGGTTTCCTCATTGGAAATTAAACCGGAGGGCAACGGCTATCAGATGAAAAACCGCTTCTCCCAATTTCATAACCTGCCGGAACTGATGAATATGTTTGCCATGATTGCAGACATCAAGACGGCGGATATGCTGGACTTGCCCACGCCAAAACTGAAGACAGGAGGTACTCAGGTTGTAAAGACGGCCTGCACCCCGGAGCAGAAACGGATCGTCATGGAACTGGCGGAACGGGCGGAGAATATCCGAGTCGGTACAGTGGACAGCAGTGTGGATAATTTCCTGAAGCTGACCCATGAGGCCCGCCTGCTCTCCATTGACCCACGGGCGTTAGACCCCACCCTGCCGGATGACCCGAATACCAAGCTCAATGTCTGCGCCCGGAATGTGGCGCAGATTTACCATGAGACAGCAGAGGAGCGGCTGACACAGCTTATCTTCTGTGACCAAGGCACTCCTAAATATGACGGCAGCTTTAATTTCTATGAAGCGATGAAGGCGGCGCTGATTGCACAGGGCGTGAAACAGGAGGAGATTGCGTTCATCCATGACGCCAAAACAGACGCCCAGCGGGAACAGCTGTTTGAAAAGGTAAGGAAGGGGGAAATCCGTATCCTGATGGGCAGCACCGAAAAGATGGGAACCGGCATGAATGTTCAAAATAAGCTGGTTGCACTCCACCATCTTGATGTACCGTGGCGGCCCTCCGACTTAATCCAGCGCGATGGCCGTATCTTGCGGCAGGGCAACGAGAATGAGGAAATCTCTATCTTTAATTACATCACGGAAAATACCTTTGATGCCTACCTCTGGCAGATTTTAGAACAGAAACAACGGTATATCAGCCAGATCATGACCGGCCGTTCCGCCCTTAGAACCTGTGAGGATTTAGACGAAACGGTTTTGCAGTATGCTGAGTTTAAGGCGCTTGCAACTTCTGACCCAAGGGTGAAGGAAAAAATGGAGGTGGATAATGAAATTAACCGTCTGACCGTGCTGAAATCGGCGTGGCAGGTACAGCAGAATGATTTACGGTTCAATATTACCAAGCGTTATCCGGATGCAATAGCGAAAACGACCCGTAAAATAGAGGGTATGGCCGCAGACCTTTCCACCTATGAAAAAGAGCGGCTGGAAGAATTTCAGATGGTCATTGATGGAAAAATCCATGGGGAACGTACCAAGGCGGCAGAGCATTTCATGGTGAGGTCCCGTAAACTGGGACGGGAAAGCGGTGATACCCTTGATATTGGCGCTTATGCCGGGTTTAAGGTTCGGCTACTGCGCGATTGGGCTGGCGGTGTGAATATTCAGCTTTGCGGGAAATGTACGTATCAGACGGATATGGGGGATTCAGAACTGGGAAACATCACACGTATCGAAAATCTGGCACAGCGTATTGCCGAGCATAAAAAAGACGAGGAGATTAATCTGGAAAGCCTGAATCAACAGTTTGCGGCATCTAAAGCAGAGAGCGAGAAACCTTTTGCGGATGAGAAACGGCTGGCGGAACTGCAACAGCGGAAGGTATCCCTTGACCTTGCGCTGGAATTTAAGGACGACGGCGATGATGTGATGGCGGAGGATGGCAGCGAAGAGGAAACAGTAAACACAGCAGGCACACCTGTGACACCAAGAAGTCCGCTCACGCTGGAACAACGGCTCTACCAGAAACTGGCGGTGTTTGCCCTCCCCATACTGGAAGGCAGTGCTTACTATATGAAGCTGAAATCAGAAGGCTATGAGGATTTGACACTCGAGGCCATTGGTGGCGGTGAGTACAGCATCGCCCACTATTACAGGAAAGACGGCGATGCCATGCGCGACCCTGAAATTACCTTTATCATTGATAAGAAAAACAAATCCATTCACCCCACTTCGTTCCTTCAGGATGAAATGGGGATTTTTTATGAAACAGAGACCGCTTCTCCTGAACAGGTAAAAGGGGTGGGGCAGTTTATGAGCGAGTGGTTCACCAGAATTAAAAATCAAGGTTTTGAGCCGGACACAGTGAAGACCTACGAACAGGAGGAAGAACAGGAATATGAGAGATAGGAGGGAGCTCTATGAAGCATGATATATCCCCGGAGCTGGCCGCCGCCTTTACAAAAAGGGCGGCGGCTCTCGGCTTTGAGATAAGAACCGCTTTTGCAAACAGTGATAAAAAGCTGTGTCTGATTGCCTATCAGGGACAGACGGAGGTGTGCCAATTTGAATTGTATGGGGGTATGCGTTACTTCCCGGACAATCCCCTGGTTGTGGAGCGAAAGCAGCTCAACGCACTTTTGCTGGATATGAAGCAGGCCCACGACCTTTATGCCGATGCAAGGCCGTTTGTGCTTAGAGGAATCCACAAAGAGGACGGCTACCGGCTGATTTCCGAATTTGGTGACACCGTGCTTGCTGCAAGAATGGGTAAGGATAATGAAGTCCGTTTTACAACGTGGCAGTACGATTATGACCGTATAGGGGTTCATCGGGGGAATTACTACGAAACCAACTATGAGGGCGCAAAACTTGATTTTGCGGTCCGTGCAGGACTGATTGATAAGAAGCAGCTTTTTACCAAGGATGAACTGGTGGCACTCCATGACGCCTGCGTGTTCCGAGGGCGAAACGATGATGAGATCATCTACGAGGACGGGAGAAAATTGCAGGCTGTCATGGAAAAGGTGGAGGATAATATTCCCGACCTGATTTTTGTCAGAGAACAGCCGGAACAGGAGGACGGACTTGGAATACAGCCAGATTAATGCCCTTTTCAAGCGTAATCACAATGATTATGAGCTATGGAATTTAACCCTGCCCCGTGAGAAGATTCAGAAAATACGGCAGGTGCAGGAGGATATATCCGGCGATTTGCGGCAGATTTTTGAGGAGCTGCCCCTTGATGACGGGCAGATGGAAAACAAGATCCATTTCGCTCTTCCCCATCAGGACGGGCTGCGGATCGTCACCGTGGATATGGGCGAGGGTTTTGCGGACAGGAACCGCTACAATGGAAGTTCTGTCCGGGGATCACGGGAGGAAATCATTTCAGAGCTTCGTGAGACTTTAAAAGCGCAGGGTTATGCACTTCGTTCCAATGCCGCCTTTGCAGATGTGGACGTGATTGCCACCCTGCAAAAAATCATGGAGCATAACACAGATTTCTTTCAGACAGATTTTCAGTACGATGTAGAAAAGCTGCGGGAGGCCGCTGAGGATCGCGGAGGATACCGTGGATTCTTCTGGTTGACCCGGAAAGGCGGAACATGGTGTTTCCCAGAACGGGACGTTTATATCCGTAACACAAGTACAGCCAATACCTGGATGTTTTACGGCGGCTGCGGCAGTGAAAATGTAAAGGCCTATTGGATCGGCCTGAAACGCGTGGAGGGCGATGACAGGAAAATCATTGGTGATATTGTGGAAATGGACTACCAGAAGCACCTTGACTATCTCTGCACCCATTCCCTTGACCCTGCCTATGTGGAGGTGGTATTCAAGAGTCCGAATGATGTCCGCACCTTTTCTTATCAGGAGTATCAGAAAAACTGGCAGTCCATCAGCCAGCGGTACGGGACGGTGGAGCGTGTGAAATATCTGGTGGAAAATCAGCAGGAACTTGCTCGTGCGGTTCTCTCAGCACACGGACTGATTTGGGAGGCAGCCGAACCGATGGAGATTGATACTTACTTAAATCGCATGGAGCAGGAACGGCTCCACGATTATGGTTATACTGTCGGTGACGTGCGGCGCATTGGCCCACTGGACGCTGAAAAAGCGGTAAAGCATGGACTGGAGTGTTTTGCCCTGCATCAGGACAGTACGAAGGAACTGATCGCCGGCCGGGAAAACTTTCAGCAGCATTTGTTTCATGACGGTTTATTTGGCATAACCGGGCAGGAAAATCAGCTTTTGCAGTATCTTAAGCAGGACTGCGTCCCGCTATTTACACCGGAGGAAAGCGCATTGATCTGCCGCCTTGCTATCCAGTCAGGAAAGGAAGCCGGCCGGGACAGCGCCGGTTTGCTGGACAGCATTATCCGCAAGGCAGAGCTGTCGATGGGGCAGTCGGAACGTGTGGAGTGTGAACCATGCGTGGAATATGACCATGAGGAACAGGAGGAACTATGAGGGATTCTTAAAGCCTTATCAGGTGGAGCAAATCAAAAAGAAATACCCCGTTGGCACACGGATTCAGCTTGACCATATGGAGGGCGAGCGTGATATGCCGGACGGCCTTTGTGGGACGGTAAAATTCGTTGACGATTAAGGGCAGCTCCATATGCGCTGGGATAATGGGCGCTCCCTTACCCTAGTCACGACCGTGGATGACTTTCATATCCTGCCGCCACAGGAACAAGGAGATAGCCTTAAACCAGAGAAACCCATTTCTGAAGAACCGGACGCCAGGTACGAACCTATGAACTTTTACGTGGATTACATCAACCTCACTGTGATGACAAAAATTGACCACGTGCGGCTTCAGGCAGACTATGCCACAAAAGAAAAGGCTTATGTCAAGTCTGCTGAACGCACTGCACCAAGGTGTTCAGGTGGTGTATGGTACGGAAATCTTTGACCGTGATACGGCAGGCGGCTATGTGCTGCTCCCCGGCGTGGTGCAGTCCAAGGATACCGGCGAGCTGTGCATTGCCCTGCTGGAATTGGATTTGCAGTCCTCCGGCGAACACTGTGCCACAGACTTCCTGATTCGTTATGGCTGTATCAGCC
>OJRD01001205.1_pt1 | contig 11072 bp, 10 predicted proteins | sample 1599051 | NCBI WGS metagenome assembly OJRD01 (sample SAMN03922523, study PRJEB24848) | human gut metagenome | isolation source: stool sample | host: Homo sapiens | place: Germany | collected 2010-02 | reverse complement strand
CCAATCAGAATAGATATGAAATTAGATCATAATAGTGATAAACCGCTTCATATTCAGGCAGAAGAGATACTAAGAAGACTCATAGAATCTGAAGAATACAAAAACGGGAAGCTATTTCCCAACGAGGTCGAATTGTCTGAACAATTACATATTTCAAGGAACACATTAAGACAAGCTATCAACAAACTCGTGTTTGAGGGGCTTTTGGTGCGAAAGAAAGGTTACGGAACGAAGGTAGTAAAGAAAGGTATCGTAGGCGGAGTAAAGAACTGGCTTAGTTTCTCACAGGAGATGAAGATGTTAGGTATCGAGATTCGCAATTTCGAGCTGCATATCAGTTTAAAGCGTCCAACCGAAGAAATCGGCACATTCTTTGATTTAGGTTCCAATCCCGACACTCGCTGTGTAGTGATGGAGCGTGTCAGAGGAAAAAAAGAATATCCGTTTGTTTACTTCATCTCTTATTTCAACCCCAATATTCCACTAACCGGAGAGGAAGATTATACACGCCCATTATACGAAATGCTGGAAACCCAATATAATATAGTGGTAAAGACCAGCAAGGAGGAGATTTCAGCCAGACTTGCAGGGGAATTTATTGCAGAGAAACTGGAGATAAAATCCAATGACCCTATATTAATAAGGAGAAGATTTGTTTATGATGTGAACGGAGTACCTATTGAATACAACGTCGGATATTATCGGGCAGACAGCTTTACTTATACAATAGAGGCAGAAAGATAGACCGTATGTTCATACATATATAATATAAGGAGGCTATTTTAGAAGTTGAAATCTCTATCTTTCCTTTAAAATAACCTCTTTATATCATCTCTCTTTCCATAATCATGTCCTACCCGTCATTTATTATCGAACTACCATTAGAGCATCCGGCAAGAATCCGATCCAGACTTTCATCCACAACACCTATCATCTGAAGTTTGGATAATAAATGATAGTAGGAAGTTTTTCCTACTCCTTCTATTCTCAACAGACTTTTCCAACCTCTTCCCGATACTATATCCAACAAATCTTTCACCGTTCGAACATCTTGATTATACAAGATATTAGCCAACCGGGTATCAGCTACTTTACGAACAGGCAATTGAAGTATCCACTCCTCCTGCCCAACATTTATATTCTTATTATTGTCTGCCAAGGATAAAAAACGAGCATCGATAGCACGCTTTCGATAAGTAGCCAATATATCTTTTTCAGTTTCAACCCTTTAAGTATAGAGTTATACATTTGCAATGTCTTCCCATAGGTAATTCGATGCCGATCAGCCACTTTCGCTACTGATTCTCCTGTAGAAATTGAATAGAAGATATCGCGGGTAACAGGGTGAAGAATCAATGCTGACAGTTCACGAATGATTATTTCATATAGCGGTTTACAAGTCGTCTGTGTTCTCAATACATATAGTAGATCATCGTATTTGGAAATGATAAAGTCCCGTTCCAGTTTCTTTTCTTCTACGATTTTAGAAAGGTAACCTGCTTCTAAACCAAGTCTTTTGTGAGCTTCCAGATAAGCATCCAAACTCTCATCATCCAAAAACAACTGATCGTTGATTCGGGAACTCGTAATGTATCCAAGATTTGCCCAATTCTTTAAAATAGCTTCTTGGATGTCGTGTCTTTCGGACATCTGTTTTGTTGTGAGCCAATTTGACATAAAAAAACGGAACTAGATTAATAATATCAACTAGTTCCGTACCTTTTATTATAAAAGAGTACGGAGCTGCCACAATCCCGCAAACAGGAGGTAGTAGCGGCTACCTTTCAGACACGGGCAGACAGCCCGTACCCTATGAGAAGTCATAGAAGTACAGGCGTCTCCCGGTGTCTGAAAAAAAATCCGCTACGATTTCCTGTTCACCGAGGAAACGCACAATCGCATACCACAAAGGCATGCTACGTTCCAATGACAAAGGTACAAATACTTTTCGGAAAATAACAAGAGAGAGTTATAAATGTTTAGGAAAGAAAATGAATGATGATTGTATAATTAAAGCGTATGTATATAAAAAGGCAGGCTTCAATAAGTTATCTTATTCATATAAGAAACCACTCTACAATTAAAGCACCTCTCTCTTACATAAACTAGCTACTTTTGTAACACACATCAATTCGTTCCACAAATATGGAACGAAACAATAACAGATGTGGAACTAAAGGGAAACAACTGTGGAACTAAAAGTCAACAGTTGTAGAACGAATTAACAGTAACTATAAAACCACTAAACATTAGTATATGAGTGCAATATATGACCTATTTGAGACTCCTAGTCCAAACAAAGAAGAGAAACAACCGCTACATGCCCGTATTGTCTCCAAAGGAACCGTAGATAAAGAAGAGTTTCTGGATCGTGTCCACAAATTTACCGGTATCAGCAGAAGTTTATTGGCAGGAGCCATGGAAGCCTTTGCCAATGAAGCACGGGATTTACTAGCCGACGGCTGGAATGTAGAAATGGGAAACTTCGGATTCTTCTCTACATCGTTACAATGTCCGCCGGTTAAAGATAAAAAAGAAATTCGGGCAGCGTCTGTCCAAATGAAAAATATTAATTTCCGCGCAAGTCGTCCATTCAAGAAAGAAGTAGGCGACAAAATGAGGCTGCAACGAGGAGAATCTATTACACGCCCTAAGAAAAATAGTATCTCCCGTGAGACGTGTCGCGACCGCCTCAACACATACTTGGAAAATCATCTATTCATCAGCCGGACAGATTATAGCCATCTGACAGGACGAAATAAAAAAGTAGCTATTGAAGAATTAAATTCCTTTATTACCGACAGAATAATCCAAAAGGAAGGGGTTGGAAAGTTGACTGTATATATAAAGGTATAAACTCTTGGAACACAGAATTAAGAGCCACAACAAGATTATTGCTGTTGTAACTCAAGTATGATTTCATCAGTGATGTAGGCATCACTCAATGTTATAAGCGGGTATTGTTTATTAAGAAGCAATGCATATACCTTACTATTATAGAACAAGTGCAATGCTTTTTCGGGAGAAATATTCAAACGCTCCGCTAATTGCATCACCACACGAGTGTATTTATTCCATACTAATACATCTATCATAAACGTAGTTTATTTTATTGTTACATATTCTTTGAAAGAGAGACACTCGTCAATGAGACGTTGATTGAGAATCCTTTACCAAAGTCGAGGTTTTCGCGTCCGACACCGACCAAAGGATACTCTACGGCCTGCGTACTACCATGATAGACCTTCATACAGATTCTCCTTTTTCTTTATAATGGGCTTCCCAGTTTTCAAGAGCTTCTACCAACGTATCGGCTATGTACTCACGACTCTGGGTGTGAAGCATGTCATATCCACTTATCAGGTATTGACGGATAAGATTCAGTTTTTCCAAACGGTTATAGAGAGTAGGAGCCGGAATACCCAACTTCTGGGCGGCACTCTCAATGGCAAAAATCACAAACTCCATGACTTTGCCATCAACAACGGGGGCTGATTGGCTTGAATGTAGCATAGCTATACCTCTATTATCTTAATGTAATATGTACAAATATAGTGTTTATTCTTACAACGTTCATCGTTTTTCGGCATATTTTATGATTATCAAGAACATTTGAGTATCGTGAAACTGATTGAAATATTCCCTATTTGGAAATGGCTATTAAAGCAGAATATATAAGGATCTATAAATCAGAATCATACAAACAAAATAAATAAAAGTGAATCAAAGTACGTACATCTAGGATCGTTAAAGCACCTCCCCGGAAAGTGCCCATAGTATCTTTGCATTGTGATCACAAAGAGAATTGATAAGTAAAGTAACTAATTAAAAAAAACAAAAAACTATGGCACTTAGATACGTCATTAAAAAAAGAACATTCGGCTTTGATAAAACTAAAGCTGAAAAGTATGTAGCACAAAATGTAATCACCAATACGGTGGATTTCAGAGATTTGTGCGAGGAAATCACTAAAGTAGGAATGGTTCCCAGTGGAGCGGTAAAATTTGTACTCGATGCTTTGATCGATACATTGAATCTCAACCTTAGAAAAGGCATCTCTGTTCAATTAGGAGATTTCGGATGCTTCCGTCCAGGTATGAATTGCGAAAGTCAGGATGCTGAAAAAGATGTAGATAGCGATACGATACGCAGAGTGAAAATCATTTTCACTCCGGGCTACAAATTCAAAGAGATGCTAAGTAAAGTCAGTGTTCAAAAAGCGGTGGCTTCCGATGATGGTTCCATCAGCCCGGAGCAACCGGATCCCAACCCGAATCCAAACCCGGATGACGGCAAAGGAGAAGCACCGGACCCGGCAGCATAAGATTAATCATCAGCCTTTAAAAGCAGGAAAACAGTACCCGCCTACGGGCGGATACTGTTTCCCAAAGTATTCCTGTAAAAGACTTGACAACGCCTTTTTTATTTTGTATCTTTACCACATCTTAAAACATTAAAATATCAACATGAAAGAATTGCCATCAGAAGAGGAAGAAATTCCGTTTCGCATTAAAACTTATAAGAAAAAGGAATTGGCTTGTATGTACAATCCGAACATTACACCCCGTTGCGCCATACGCATATTCACCAAATGGATTAAAATAAATAAAGAACTGCTCCGGTTATTGACTGCCACAGGTTATCATCCGCGTACACGAACTTTTACTCCCCGACAGGTACAAATCATCACCAGTATTCTGGACATTCCATAAGGATGTCCAGAATACTGGTTTTATCATTGCAGTTGTCCCGCCGCTTTCAAATAAGCCACATAATTCACATACAATTGGAAATGGGCATCCACTTTCGTCTGATAAGCCTGCTGCCAAAGCACTTGTGCTTCCAGATAATCCGAAAGAGTTTCCAGTCCCACTTCATATTGCTTACCACTGACTTTCATATTCTCCTCTGCCTGTTCCAGCGAACGTTCGGAAAGCTCCGTTTCCAACCGGGCCTCATCCAGATTATTGGCAGCTTGCATCAACTCCAGCAACATCTTTTCATTGACATTTTCCTGTTCAAGACGAGCTTGTTCCAACTTCACTTTGGCAGACTTTACTTTATTGGTACGTTCGCCAAAATGAAACAGAGGGACAGAGACATTCAGGAATACGGAAAAAGCACCCTTTTTCATCAAAGTTTCATCATTGACTTCCAATCCGTGAAGATAATCATAACTACCTCTGACGCCGATACGCGGCAATAGTTCACTACGATTCAGCTTTACTTCCTGCTCGGCAATGGCTATTTGTTTGTTCAAGATTCCATATTCGGGACGGGCGGTAATATCAGAAACCTGCACTTTCCATTCCTGCTCCACTTCCGGAAAATCATCAGATATATCAATCTGTGCTGTCAAAGGGCGTCCGATGTAATGACAGAGATTCATACCCGCAAGACGGAGGGCGTTATCAGCCTTTCGCAAAGAAAGTTCACTCTCGTTGAGCTTCACCTGCACTTTCAGTACATCATTTTGCGGTTTCATGCCATGTCGGTGAGCACTCTTCACATTTTTGAAAAGTTCCGTTAGTAAGTTATGATATTTTTCCGCCACTTTTCTCATTTCCTTGGCTTTCACTAACTGCACGTATGCTTTATCTGTATTCAGAATAACTTCCGAAGTAGTTAAGGCTTCGTTCAAGTGTGCCATTTCTTTTCCCAGTAGTGACATTTTATAGGCGGCACGGATTTTTCCTCCCATATAAAGAGGTTGCTCCACTTGTATACCGCCCGAGTAAACAGTTCCGACCTTATAATCCAGATTCAATCCGGGAAAATAAGCGAAACCGCTCGATACCAGTTCTCCGGTAGCAGGATTGGGCAGGAAAACCGGAAGGTTTCCTCCCGGAACTCCGAGACTTCCATCCGCTGTGCTATAAATACCCGTTCCGTTGGCTGTAAAATTAGGGAAGAAATTGGCTTTATAACTAAGAGACATCAATCGGGCTGCTTCCGTCTGCTTATTAGCGGCAGCCATATCCTTATTATATTTCAGTGCCATTTCACGGCATTGTGCCAGACTTAGTTTTTCTTGCGCGGCAAGCGAAACCGACAGGCCGAACAATACACCCGCTACACTAATGGCTACAAGAATTTCTTTTTTCATTTGTCTGTCTTTTTTATATGAAAGAATAATGCATACAAAATCGGGATAAAAAGCAACGTTATCAACGTGCCGAACAGCAACCCACCCATAATAGAAGCCGCCAACGAACCGAACATGGCATCCGGCAACAATGGAATCATTCCCAAAATCGTAGTCAGCGAAGCCATCATCACAGGACGGAGACGACTTTGCGAACTGTCTATCAATGCCGTCACAGGTTCTACTCCCTGATTAATCTGCAAAGTGATCTCATCCATCAATACAATACCGTTCTTAATAATCATACCGATCAACCCCAATGTACCGACGATAGCCACAAAGTTGAATGTCTTCCCGGTAAGCAGCATTACAGCAACAACACCGACAAATACCAGCGGAATAGTACAGAAGATGATAACCGGTTTCCGGTAATCTTTGAACAGCATGATTAGAATGGATATCATCAGAATGATAGCAAACGGGAAATTCTTGAACAGATATTGCATAGACTTTGTGCTGGCGTTCCTCTCGCCTTGCCATTGAAGCCGATATCCGTCAGGCAGCGGAATCTGTTCAATCTGCGTGGCAATGGATTGCCGCGCCTTCTCCGTTTCTACCCCCGGAACAGGAGAACATTGCACCCGTTGGCTACGCTGCCCGTTATAACGGGGAACCACCGGATCTTCCCACTTCACATCAATCCGCTTACTGATTTGTTTTAACGGAGTTGTTCCCATCAACGTTTCCACCAGTTCTTCTTTTGATAGTGTTCCTGTCTTCAGTTTCATCATCATTTCCTGTGTCAGCAAACCGTTCAGAGAAGGAAGAGACGAGAATATCTGCGTATTGTCCAGGTTCTCAATCGGATTTCCGTGTTCGTCCAGGCAACGCAAGTAGATATTATCTTTGTGAATACCTTCATAGAAAGACCCGATAGGGATGCCGCTGGTAGCTGTCAATAAAGAAAGGCTTACATCGTTCCGGCTCAATCCGATAGCACGTGCCGTAGGCTGGTCATACTCAATAGTCAGCACCGGGATCTGTGGTTCCCAGTCCGTAGTAATCAGGTAAACATCCGGACAATTCTCCATAATCTTGCGGGCACTATCCGCCAACTGATGCAAAACAGCAGGGTCAGGACCGGTAAACTGCGCTTCAATAGGGTATTTTTTGAACATCAGGTTGTAGCGGTTCATCTTTACGTAAGCATCCGGATAATGTTGCGAAAGATATTGTTGAATTTCCGCCATGTTATCCACCAAATCATCCGGAGAGGTGAAGTCAATAATCAGTTCACCGTAAGATAAGGAGGGATTGGCTACGTTACGCACCAAGTTATAACGGGCAGGAGTACCACCAATAGAAGCAGTGACGTGTGTGACTTCCGGACGCTTTTTCAAGTAAGCTTCGATTTCCTCCAAGTCACGCGCCACGCGAGTGGAGTTAGTTCCTTCCGGCAATTTATATTCCATATAAAGCTGGTCGTAGACCATATCCGGGAAAAAGCCCTGCTTCATGAAACGGTAACTGAAAGCTGAAAGTAATACCAAAGCGATCATTGTAAACACAAAGCTCCAACGATGCGCCAGACTGAATGTCAACAATGAACGAAGCACGGCATAAATCTTTCCTTCATACACACGCTTTCCGGCAGCAGTTGTCGCAGAGATTTCCGGACGCAAAATCCGGTCGGCCATCAACGGAACGTGCACTAAGGCCAGCACCCAGCTAAGCAACAGGGAAACAGCGAGTACGATAAACAAATCGCGCGTATAGACGCCTGCCGTATCAGGCGACATAAAGATAGGAAGAAAAGCAATGATGGCAATCAGAGTAGCTCCCAGCAAAGGCATTGCTGTCTGCCGTCCGATAGCAGTCATTGCTTCCATCCGGCTCTTCCCGGCTTTCAAATCTACCAAAATACCGTCAATGATAACAATTGCGTTATCCACCAGCATCCCCATCGCAAGCACGAACGAGGCCAATGAAACACGCTGCATCGTACCATCCATAAAATAAAGGAACAGGAAGGAACCGAATACCGTCACTACCAGGCTGATACCGATAATCACCCCGCTCTTGAATCCCATAGCAATCATCAGGATAACGACTACGATAATCACAGATTCTATCAGATTAAGAATGAACGTCCCTAACGAAGTGCCTACGCGTTCCGGCTGATAGAAAACCTTATGACACTCTACTCCTGCCGGAAGGCGTTCAGCCTTTAGTTGCTCCAGTTTCTTTTCCACTCGATGCCCCACTTTAATAATGTCGGCATCCGGAGAAGCAGCCACCATGATTCCTATCGCACGCTGGCGGTCATAAAACAATTCGTTGCGGGTAGGGTCTTCATAATCTTTCTCAATACGGGCAATGTCACTCAACCGCAACTGATCGGCATCATGTCCCTGAATCAGCATACGACCGATGTCCTCCACCGTCTTAAACTTATCACTGACTGTCACCCGGATACGATTATCGCCATTATCATAATAACCAGTATAAGTAGTTTGGTTCTGTCCGTTCAATGTAGCTAGCACTTCGGCGGGTTTCACACCCAAGTTGGCCATCCGGTCTTGCAGGAGAGAGATGTTAATACATTCGGGACGTTTACCGTATAAGTCAACGCGCTCCACCCCATCCAATTCACTGACTTCACGTTTCACCAGTTCTGAATAATCAGACAGTTCCCTGTCGGAAAGTCCGTCACCCGTCAAAGCGAAAAACATTCCGTAAACATTTCCAAAATCATCTTTTACAATAGAAGGACTGGCACCTTCGGGAAGTTCTGCCTGTGCGTTCGCCACCTTACGACGCAACAAATCCCAGCATTGCTCTACGTCCGTCTCTTTGACAGTCGTTTTCAGTTCTACCTGAATCAAAGAGAGATCATTGTAGGAATAACTTTCCACATTATCTATATTCCCCATGGAGCGGATATTTTTCTCCAGCACATCCGTCACTTCCAACTCTACCTGATGTGCAGACGCACCGGGATAGGTAGTGACTACCATAGCGAGCTTTACCGTTATTTCGGGATCCTCCAGTTTACTCATTTCATAACTGGAATAAGCTCCTCCTACAATCAGTACGGCAATCAGGAAGTAGATCAACTTCTTGTTCTCAAATGCCCATTTACTAATATCAATCATAGCAGTCCTCCCACATTGGTTTCAGTAGCCGGAAGAAGCGGCTCCACCTGTTCTCCCTCTTTTACATGATGTACCCCCGAAGCGACAACCAAGTCACCGGGATTCACTTCTCCTGAAGTAATCAGACATCTGCCGTCACTAAGCAGACGGGTTACTGTCACATCACAACGGCGAATAGCGTGACTGGAAGCATCATAAAGAAAGATACTCGTACGCCCGTTCTCACGAAGAATCGCTCCACCGGGAACCGACAGGTTACGCACATCTCCTTCACTACATTCGATAGTTACCATTGTATTCATGCCGGGCGATGGAACTACCTGTTTATCCTCTTTTTTCAGTTGAAGCCGCATGGTGTACAACTGATTGGCATTTGCCTTAGGGGTGACACTAATCAGTTCCAAAGCATATCTTTGATGAGGATAAATATCGAATGTACAATAGTAGCGGGTAAACTGCTGTCGACGAATATATTCCACTGCCGGAAGATTAATCTCCACCTCCGGGCTTCCCTCACTGATGATGGAAACGACGGGCATACCGGCAGCTACCGTCTCATGGGAATCAAAAAGACGTTTCTGCACATATCCGCTAAAAGGAGCATACAAACGGGTGTATGCCAACTGGTCTTTAGCATGGTTATATTTGGCGGTAATCTGTCTCAATCCGTACACGGCCTTATCGTTAGCATCCGGTGTTGTCACATTTTCCTTATAAAGTGCCATCACCCGTTCCGCCTCCGCTTTCACACTTTGATATTCTGCTTCTGCCGCATCCAGCTGAATCTGATAGTCTGTCGGATCTAATTCTGCCAGTAATTGCCCTTTACGCACATAGGCACCGTCATTTACATGCATATACTGAATAGTACCACTCACCCGGAAAGACAGACTTATGTCCTGTGCCGCTTTCACCCGTCCCGGAAACTGCAAAGCTATTTGTCTGTCGGCAGAAAGTACGGTATCAATCTTCACTGCCGGCTTACTGTCTGTGTTTTGTACACGTTGCCCACACGAAGTCAACAGAACTGCTAAAAATCCTGTTAATAAGAAGTCTAATCGTCTCATATTTTCACTTATTAGTTAGTTGCCACAAAAGTATCCCAAGCAAACATGAGGAGAAAGGTTGATTTAGACGAAACATTGTTCTATTTGTACGTTACCTAAGATAAAAAGCCGAAATAGTTTGCTATTTGTATTTATTTGTTTATTACTTTGTAAAGAAATTCATTTCAACGAAAAGGAATATGGAACCACTGATGCCATTCAAGTATGTTATAATATCTCCGGAAGATACTTCCATGAAAGAAGGATGCATTATTTCCGAATTCAACCAATGCGGACTTTTCCTCTGCCAGAAAGGACAGGCGGAAATCCTGCTGGGAGGTAGACCATATCAGATTAACAAAAGGAATCTTTTCATATATACTGCAGCCAACCTTCTACAGATACGCCAAAGAAGCGCAGACCTGGAAGGAATCATGATAGAGGTCGATCTGGATTATATCATACCGATAGTAAACAAAGTAGCCAACTCGGAAAACTTGCTTTATTTGCGGGAAAATCCCTGTCTGTCGCTTTCCGAAGAGCAATATACATTTGTAGAGAACTTGCTCAAATCTGTAGAAAAACGAATTAACAGGGAGAATATCTGTAACAGTTCCCGACAGAAACAACATTTAATTTCTGAATTAATCAAATCCTGGGGACAAGTGATATGCTATGAGTTATTAAACATCTATTTCAACAACGAACCGCAAACACCACTACCACAGGACAAAAAGGATAAGATTTTCCAAAATTTCATGATTACCCTCTATCGATATTATCATC
>OJRD01001195.1_pt1 | contig 11165 bp, 13 predicted proteins | sample 1599051 | NCBI WGS metagenome assembly OJRD01 (sample SAMN03922523, study PRJEB24848) | human gut metagenome | isolation source: stool sample | host: Homo sapiens | place: Germany | collected 2010-02 | reverse complement strand
TTGACTATTACCGCACCCAGGTGCTGGGAAGAAACCAGACGATTGAGGATTATCTCGCCTTTAAGCTGATTAAGGCCACCAGAAAACTTAAAAACCTCGGCGGCTTCATCTTCGCTCAACAATACAAACTTTTTGACTTCTAAAAAAATCCCCGGCAACCGCCGGGGACTTTATTTAAATTTTACTTTTCAGATTAGCAATCAGAGCATCCACGCCACCGGGATTGTTTTTGATAAAGGCGGTGTACTCGTTGCGAGCCGTAATTGCCAAGCTGACATTTTCAATGATGATGTCAACGATTTTGAAACTGCCGTTCTTTTCACGAACGCGCCAGACAACTTTGGCCGGTTCGCCCTGATCCATGGGAACTTTTGAATTTACAAAAATCTGACCTTTAGAATTAGAAGGCGTCGTTCCGTTAAAAATGAAATCTTTGCCTTTAAATTCGTCAAAACGTTTTGACCAGGTGCTGATATTAAGCTGGCGATAAACCTTAATGAACTCTTTGCGCTGCTCCGGCGTAGCGGTTCTCCAGTTACGGCCGAGAACGAATTGTCCGATAAAGTCCAAATCCAAAGCATCGTTAAAAAGTTTGGCAAAACGCGCGTCTTTTTCCGCCTGAGAAACATTGGCATTGATAATCTGTTCAATTCCCTGGCGGGTGACGTTTTTAACAAAAGCTTCCGCAGCCGCAGCATCCACTTCGGCATGAGCTGAAGCGGAAAACATCAGCACAGCGGCAAGAAATGCAAAAAAATTCTTCTTCATATAAAGGTTCTCCTTTAGTCGGTTAATTATAAACTATTCGGCTTCCATTTCATCAAAAGCAGCGTCTTCGTCTTCAATGCCAAAATCGAAGTCATAAGTGTTTTCGTCTTTTGAAACATCGTTAAAGCATTTAAGCTTGCTCTGATTTTGCAGATATGCAGAACGCATGGTCGCATAGAAGTCAACGGAATTACGCTCCAAATCATCCAGAATATCCAACGCGGCTTCACGGGCGGTAATTCCCTGAGCAATCGCATAACCCCAAGAAGCTTTGTCATGCACATTGGCATCCTGATAAGTCGCCCAGTAAACGGGATCAAATACAAAGTCAAGCGCCATACCGGTGGCAGCACGCGGCGTGCTCGGTCCCAACAAGGGAAGAACGATGAACGGTCCCTGAGGAATACACCATTTGGCAAAAGTTTCATTAAACGTGGTTTTATCCTTGGGCAGTCCCCAGCCTTCGGCAACGTCAAACATACCGACCAATCCCAGCGTCGAGTTGATTACAAAACGGGACAAACTCTTGACTGAAGCTTCGGGATCAGCCTGCAACAAATGGTTTCCGGCAGAAACCGGCTCTTTCAGGTTGTCGATAACAGAACTGATGCGCTCGCGGATAAACGGCGTGGTAACGGCACGATAGCCCTCGGCTACCGGTTTTATCACATATTTATCCACCTGGTAGTTAAACGAGAACATAGCCCGGTTATACCCTTCAAAGGGATCGTCATATTCATGTTGTTCTGTTGCAGAAGAGGCACAGGCGGCAACACACGCCACCATTACGGCCACAGTAAATCTTTTTATCTGGTTCACGACAGTCTCTCACCTTTTTTGTTTTTAATTAAAAGTTAATATAACATTATATTTTTCGAAATCAATCAATTTACGCAGTAACGCAGAACTTTTTAGCGGATATGTCCGTATGTATATATTTACCGCGGCATATGTTACAAATCAGAAACCTTTTGTGTTTTGCAATTGAATTATTTTTACCATATTATCACCCTCAGTTAAAACTTTTAAGAAAAGGACAATGAACTATGACTAACCAACCTTCTAAACCGATTATGCTCTTTGACTGCAAAACTTCTCAAAGCGTTATCGGTCAGGATAAATTTTTAGACTCATTCAAAACCATTCTGAACCACGGCGGCTATGCCCAGGGTCCGGAAACCCGTGAACTGGATGAAAAACTGGCACAGTTCTGCGGCAGCAAATATTGCTCTACCTGCGGTTCCGGCACTGATGCTTTGACCCTGGCGCTGATGGCTTGGAATGTAAAAGCCGGCGATGCGGTATTCGTATCCTCGTTTACTTTCGTCGCTTCTGCCGAAGCACCTGTTCTGCTTGGGGCTACACCGATTTTTGTAGACTCTGATCCCAATACCTACAATATGGATCCGAAAGACCTGCAACGCGCCATCGACGAAGTCAAAAAAGAAGGCAAACTGACTCCGAAAGTCGTTATTCCGGTTGATATTTTCGGTTCTCCCTGCGACTATGACGCCATTAAGAAAATCGCTCACGACAACGGTATGAAAGTTTTGGCTGACTCCTGCCAGTCTTTTGGTTCTGAATACAAAGGCACCAAGACCGGAAACGTTGCCGACATGACTGCGGTTTCCTTCTACCCGACCAAACCCCTCGGTTGCTACGGCGACGGCGGTGCCGTATTCACCAACAGCAACGAAGAAAACGAAATGGTCAAATCCTGCCGCGTTCACGGTATGAGCCCGGAAGACCACTATGACAATATCCGTCTCGGCATGACCGGCAGAATGAACTCTTTTCAGGGTGCCGTTTTGCTGCTGAAGATGACCGTATTCGAGCAAGAGCTGAAAGACCGTTTCAGAGTTGCCAGCCGTTATGACAACGAACTGAGCAATTATTTCGGCAAACAAAAGATTTTGGACAACTGCAAATCAGCTTACGCCCTCTACACCATTACTTGTGAAGACCGCGACGAGCTGGCTGCATATCTGAAATCCAACGGTATTCCCTGCGGTACCTATTATCCGCGGCCGGTTCATACTCAGACAGCATATGCACAGTGGAATACCCGCAGCCTGCCTGTTTGTGAAAAACTTTCCAAAACGGCTCTCTCTATTCCGATGACTCCGTATCTGGACAATCAGGATTTGGATTATGTCATTAACTGCATGAACGAATTTGCAGCAAAAAAGACATCTAAGGCTGCTTAGTACAAATCTTAAGTACATCAAAACGGGAAACTAAAACGGTTTCCCGTTTTTTTATGTTCCGGCTGATTGATTTGTAAAATTGTGGATAATAAAAAAATCTGCATAAATATGAAAATTAATACTGGACAAGCAGAAAAATATGCATTATAAAACACCTCGTCTACTTCAGATGACTACTGCTCAGGTAGCTCAGTCGGTAGAGCAGAGGACTGAAAATCCTCGTGTCGGCGGTTCGATCCCGTCCCTGAGCACCATTTCAAAAAACCTTCCCTTAAGGAAGGTTTTTTTGTGCTCAGATCCTATCGGACCGAACATATCGGTCCTCTCGGGGACGGGCCTCGCTTTGAAACCTAGTTGCGCTGCGGGCGCTTTGCTTCCTTGCTTAACAAGGTTTACAAAGATGTTGCAGATAAAAACAAATGCTTTGTTTTTACTTAGCCATCCCTATTCGCACCATTTCAAAAAACCTTCCCTTAAGGAAGGTTTTTTTTGTGCTCAGATCCTATCGGACCGAACATATCTGTCCTCTCGGGGACGGGCCTCGCTTTGGAACCTAGTTGCGCTCATATCCTATCGGTAAGGATACAATCTATCTCTTATCAAAAAAACGGATGCGGAAAATAAAAACATATTACGAAATTTTCATTAAAAAATTTCATATTATTCAATTCCTTAAATATTTTTTTACTTATTCGCCTCTATTATTGGTTTTGATTAGATAGATTTTGACACTTATGGAGACTACATCATGTTTAAATTCAATGAAAAAGATATTCAACTGGCTGCTTATTACATTTGGAAAAACAACGGTTGTCCGGCCAATACCAGCTCTCAGGACTGGAACAACGCCATTAGCCAACTGTCAGCTTTGGCTTCTATGAAAAACAACAACAGTAAATCGTCTTTAAGCAGTTCATCTTCCAAAAAGAATTCATCTTCTTCAAAGACATCTGCCTGCAAAACAATTTCCGCTTCTCTGAAAAAGACTTCCAGTTTGAAGACTGTTTCCAAAAGCTCAAATTCAACGGCAAAAAAATCATCTAAAAAATCCAAATAATTTAAGATGTATAAAAAAGACCGTATCTCAACGAGATACGGTTTTTTTGTGTTTTACTAATTGCTTTTATATGACTGGAGTCTTAAAACCAGCTCTCGCGGCGAAACGGTCGTTTGGCGGCTTTGTTTCTGAGCATCCTTAAATTTCCGATATTCATAATAACACGGCTGCTGTTCTTTCATTATGGCGGCCACTTTGGTATGCTGCAAAAATAATTTTTCCGAAATATTACGGTTAAACAAATAAGAATCTATATGTTCAGCCAATTCTTCGGTCGGAAACTTTCCGGAGGCTACCATCCTGTGATGTTTTTCATACACGTTGTCCAAATGCATTTTGCCCAAAGCCCGAAAAAAATCGAGCTCATCCCGCGTCATCCTGTTATATGCGGGAATGCTTTGCAGAGAATGTTCCCAAGCATCTTTGTCCACCTGCTGATATGTATAAAGCGGCAGCAAAAAATTCTTGGTTAACGACATTTCCAACTGTTCAGCCAATTCCGCGGTATTGTATTTGGAACCAGGAGAAAAGCCGTTCAAGTATTCATGCAGGAGCGCACGTTCCTTTCTGTCAACGTTGCGTATTTCATGAGTGCACCGCAACAAACTGTTTTTCATTTCAACATCTGCGTTCCGCTCAAGTTTGTGCAGTGCCTGAGACGAATAGTAAAGCACTTTATATTTTTGCAGTCCGTCCGGCAGCATATCCAGTTTATCGGCATAACTTTCCGTTATAGAAGCATTGTACACCGGAATAAAACGTCCCGGTTGTGCATCAAAATTTTGTTCGAATGATGCCAGCAGCATATTAACAACGTTCAAATCATAACGGTCCAACGGACGTTCCGCATCGCGAATCTCTTTTAACTGCGACAAGGTTACGCCGGCATCGTTTATCTCAATCCCCGCAAACTCACGCAAAGCATCTCCAACCTTTACAATTCCCTGAGCCTGGCGCAAAATTTTCATCTTCAAATTTTTCTGGTCGGGAATTTCTTCCTGATTGAGCACAAACTGTTTCGCATAGGCCAGATTATTGCCCAAGATATACAAATTATCCTCTTCAACGGCAACCCAATTTTTTAAAAGACGATTAAAATCGGCTTGTATTTTCGGCGGCAGTGAAACTTCACGTTCATATAATTCCCACTTTTGTTCAGCGGCATACTGTTTACGAAACAATTTGTCTGCCTGCCTGTAGTCTGTTTTATCCATCGGAGGATTTCCCCCTACACTGCCGAGGGAAAAATATTTTTGATTTACCGGACGCAGACGGGAATATTCATCAAGCTTCTGGCGTTTTATCATTTCTTCCAGTTTGCGGCCGTTTACAAGAAGCGGCAATTCATCGAGTGCCATACTTAGCATACGGTAAGAATTTTTCAGGTTATAATAGGTGTGATTGTTTTCCGAAACAATCTGTGCAATAGGCTGCAACGTTTGAGGACTGAAAACAACCCGGCGACGCAATTTTATACCGTCAGAAGAGCGCAGGCTGTTCAACAGCATTGTGCTGATTTCATTATTGTCTGCCAAATTCATACGTCCGAGAACATTTCGACAGCTTAGAAAGATAATCTGATTCAGGCTCTCCTCGCTTAACTCCGGCAAGGTAACTCCGTTTTGCACCAAATCGTCCCACAAGCTGGGGGCAATCTCCGCATCCGCTATCTCCTGGAAAATATATTGTTCCTGCCGGTGCTTACCCTCTTGTACCTGCAACGAGCTTAACAACAAGGCCTGACGCATCCAGTTATAGGCTTTGATGTTTTGCATGGTATCTCCGTTACATCCCAAATATTCAATAATTTGCCCCAAGTCTGAAGACAGCTCTTGATCCAGTTTTTTCAACAACGGTTTTTGTCCCGAAAATTCAGGATGAATTTCCAGCACATCAGACAAGCTTTTGCATAAAACAAAAGCGGCAGCGGCCTGCTCGGTTAAGCTGTCGGGAATCTCCTCGTTCATGGGAACTGAGGTATCATAAAAGTAATTCAGTTCGCGGACAAGACAACGCAAAAAAGGATAAAATTCGGCAATATCATCATAAAACTCGCATCCCGCCGCATGCCGGGGCTCTTTTATATCGGCAACAGCAAACAGCCGCTTTGCAGAATGCATCAGCGTTACGATTGTTTGCGGATAATTTATTTGGTTGGATTTGCTCATAAAAAAAATCTCTCGCTTAAGACAAAATATACACAAAATAACTGTTTTTGTCAAACCAAAAGCGAGAGATTTTAAGGACGACCGTCTTATCCGACAGCTAAGTTTTCAAATTTACTGCGGTTTGAAGCATCTCGTCTGCGGTTGTAAAGGCATTTGCATTACTGCTGTATGCCCGTTGCGTAATAATCATACGAGAAAACTCTTCTTCAACATTTACTGACGAACTTTCCAAAGACTGCGGTACAATATAGCCGTTGTCTGAGACATAAAAGCTCTCCCCGACGGAAGAATCCACCTGAAACAAAGTCCCTTCATAAGGCGTCAGATTGTTCGGAGCGGTAAACCCTACCAGAGCCAGTTTTCCGCTGATATAGGTATCGCCGTTTGAATAATAGGCCTCCACAATACCGTCTTCGCCAATATAACTTTTTACAAAGTTTCCTTCCGGTGCACCGTCTTGCTTTACATATGTTACTCCGGTGCCGGCATCAAGCTGGGTCATATTCGAAATATCCATATGGATGCTATTGGTATCCCCGTCATCCCAGTTTACCGAGACATCGAAGGTTTTGGGGCTGACGACATTGCCGCTGGAATCAAATACGACTTCCGTTGCATCGCTGGTTACGGTTCCGCCTTCTACGTCAAAAGAAAGAGCCCAGGTATTAACTTTGCCCTCCACTTTTTTAAATATCATATTCATCGTTTCGCCATTATGGTTGGGCGAATAGATGGTTATTCCGTAACTGCTGCTGTCCACGTCAATCGCGGGAACATTGGCGGTAATAGTCGCTTCAGTCGTCGGAACCGGAGGAATCTTCTCCGGATACTTAATAATTAAATCCTCCGGCGCAGCACCAAAACTGCCGTCGCTCAAACGGGGAAAACCCTGAACTTTCAACCCGTTTTGAGAAACCAGATAAACTTCTCCGTTTTCAGTCCGGGTGGTAAAATTGCCGGCACGGGTATAAAATGTATTGTTGTAGGCATCTTTTACCATAAAAAAGGCGTTGCCGGTGTTATTAATAGCCACGTCATAATTGTTTCCGGTAGAATAAATAACGCCTTGATCTTCAATATTTGTCCGGTCATAGTAGCCGACACCCTGAATGTCTACCCTTGAAGAAGAAAGCCCGGATTGATTACTCTTAACCACGGGAGCCGCTCCCAGCAAAGAGTAAAACATCGTCTCGTTCGACTTATAACCAACGGTGTTCATATTGGCGATATTCGTACTCACCTGGCCAAGAGCATGAGCCTGCGCTTCCATGCCGGTGGTTGAGGGAAGAAAGATATTTAATGCCATAATATAACCTCGCATATTTAAATTAGATTACAATTTTACATGCAAAATACGTGCCAAAGGCAAATATGCAGACAATAAAAAAATCCCGGCAATGCCGGGATTTTTTCAACCTGTATGTCCTTAGCTGATTTTTTTGACTTTTGAAGACGCAGAAGCGTCGGTAAGCATCAGGTCGGGTTTTGCCTGCTCAGCCGGAATCGGCGATCCCATACGCATACAATGACCGTCGACATATGCACCGGGCTCAATTGCAATCGTATTGTGAGTGGCGTCGCCTATCATCTTTGCAGACTTGGCAATAAACAGATTGTCAACCGCCGCTTTGCCGTTCAAGGTACCATAGAGCTGGAGGTTTCCGGCATTAACGGAACCGATAACCACGCCTTTCATCCCGATAACCAACTCATCGCAGCTGATGTCGCCTTCGACACGGCCGTCGATATGCACAATGCCGTCGCTGATAATGTCTCCCTGAACCTTGGTGTTTTCACTGATGATGCTGGGCACCGGCGCTCCGGCAGAACCGCGGCTGAGACGGCGGGCGAGTTTAAGATAGACAAGTCTTTTAATTTTTTTCATTTTGACCTCTTTTGTTTAAGACAGCTTAGCCTGAATAAAGGGCATCGGATCAACCACCTGTCCCCGGTAAATCACTTCATAGTGAAGATGGGGGCCGGTGGAACGCCCGGTACTACCAACTTCTCCTATAGTATCATTTATTTTTAAATAATCACCTTTTTTTACATATATCTTGTGCATATGCGCATACCGGGTTTTAAAACCATTACCGTGGTCAACGATGACCTCGTTGCCGTACCCCTTGTTGCTCAGCTTGGTCTCAATTACCCGTCCCTTGGCCATTACCTGAATCTTGTTGCCGGTGCGGCTGGCCAAATCGACGCCTTTGTGGCCGGTTTTCTTTTTATTAAACGGATCGTTGCGGACACCGAAACGAGAAGTCACCCAATAGCTCCACACCGGTTTGCCGATAGGAACGTATTTGGCAACTTCACGATAATATTCCAAGTCATCCGCGGTTTTAAAAATGCTGGAGATTTTATCGTTAATGTCCTTATCCTGCAATTTGGAAGTCGAAACCGGAATAAACGGGCCGCCGACCGAATCCTTCTTTTTGCTGTTGGCAAGAGGGTTAAAATAAAGACCGCGTTTTTTCAAAGGAACGTTGATTTGACTGAAAGCGCTTTTGATTTTATTGACCTCGCGGGCGGCAATGGCTTCAACACGATTAAAGACTTCAAGCTCAGCCGCTTTAATCTCTTTGACCGCATCTTCCAGCTCGCTCAGCTGTTTGCGCAGTTCGTCACGCTCGGAGGCGGCTATATCCCTTTGCAGCAAGGCTTCGTTAAGAGTCATCTTTTCATTGAGCTTTTTATCGTCAACCCAATCTTTTTCTGCCGTAATTTGCTTGATTTTGTCTTCAACCACCATAGCCTGGCGCTTATATTTATCCAGTTCCTTACCAGCCTTGGCTCCTTTTTTATCCAGAGAAGCAAGGACGGAATCAATGTTTTTGTGAATGGTGACAAAATCGCTCATCAGGTCAGCGTAAGCGTCCCGCGTTTCGACCAGTTCCTGATCTTTGTGAGAAATTATGCGGTCAGACTTATTATATAGATGGTATGAATAAAAACTCCATATGCCGACAAGGCAGATAAAGCATAAGAAAATAACCTGAGCACGCGAAGAAATCTGAAATACTTTGGCCCGGCCTTCACTTCTGAATATTATCTCTTTCTCTGAAAAAAAAGGTTTTTTCTCGGCATAATGCGGAGAATAAGCCTTCTTAGAGGCTAAAGGATTTTTTCGTTTCATAAACAGACCTGAGTTGTTAGTACCAAAAATGCGCCTTTGTCAGAAAAAGCACATAGTGCTGTAGTTATAACAAAAAAAATTTTAAAATACAGCTTTTTTTGCAAAGTTATCCAAAACAGGCAAATAATCCCTTGTTTTCTGCGCATTTTTGAGCGTACAATCAGGTTTGCTCATATACTATGTTTAAAATAAAGGCGTTTGAAATGTTCAAAAAAGAAGTCAGCAAAATCATCAGCACCTGGTTTTACAGCGGTTTGGCTCCTAAGGCCCCGGGAACATTCGGCTCTGCGGCAACGCTGCCGTTCGTATACGTTCTTGCCGCCTGGCAGGGGTGGACGGCGGTTCTGGCATTTGCCCTGATTGTCTCCGTCATCGGAATTTGGGCGGCAGACACTTATGCCAAGGCCGTTAACATAAAAGACCCCGGCTTTATCGTTATCGATGAAACAGCCGGTCAAGCAATAACCCTGCTGGCGGCAGGGACCAACCTGTGGCTTTATCTTATCGGTTTTGCACTGTTTCGCCTTTTGGACATCAGCAAGCCCTGGCCCGTCGGCTGGGCGGATAAAAACGTCAAGGGCGGACTGGGAATTATGCTTGACGATATTTTAGCCGGCATTATCGGCGGGGTAATTCTTTATTTTATCCGCAATCAATGGTTCTCGTAAAAAAGGCTCCTTCGGGAGCCTTTTTTAGTTAATTTTCGGCTTCATCAAGAATAATAAACTCGTCCTGCCCGGCCAAATTCAGCACAATACGCGCCCGTTCTTCGAGCAAATCCAAATCCAGACTGCTGTTTGAAAGGTGTTTTACCTTTTCTTCCAGCTTCAGCTTCTGGCTGTTGTAGTGGCCGGCAATTTTCTGCGCCTCGGCTATTTCCTGCCGCAGATAAAGGTATTTCAACAGGCCGCGGTCGCCGTTGATGGCATGGAATGCAAAATAAATCATCAACAAGGCTCCGAATATCCAGAAACCGGAGTTTCTCAGCCTATTTTGTAAATCGGAAAAAAGCCCCATTCTTAATTGTTTCCTAATCTTTATTAAACAAGGCGAAACAGACTCGCTAGGATTGAACTTTACTTGGGGTAAGTGGAACATATTTAAGTTAAAAATTAGTTACGTCAGGTAAAATCCGAAAAGTTATTTTCATCGATATGCCGTATTTTTACTTTCCGACGACATTCGGAAAAAAAGGAAAACCATGCAAGGTTTTCCTTTTTTCATTAATATGCCACACAATCATTGCCGCGCCATTTCCAACCGGTGACCATTCCGTTTTGAATCAGAAATACGGTCTGGCAGATATTTTCTACCTCATAACCGAAAGCGGCTCCGTAGGGCGAAAAATCATAATCTCCGAGGAAAGGCGAATAAATCCCGTCATATTCGTTAGACAATGCCCCCTGATTATACAGGTAGAATTCGGAGGGAACATAAACATCGTTTGCCTTGACGTAGGCCAAAACCTCGTCTCCGTTGGCAAATACTTTGGTTGCGCTCGGTTGGCCCATATCTTTTATTAACTGGCTTTTGCTGACGCCAACCAAACGGTTTAATTTTGAATCGTATTTGGCGGGAGTGGCGCAGGCAAACAAAAGAAAAGTCAAAATCAGAATAAAACTCATTTTTTTCATCGTTTCTTCCTTTCTGCTGTTAGATACAATTCGGAGATAGTCTTTGCCGAACCTTTTTCAATTTAGCTTAAAGGTGAGTTTTTTCGTCCATAAGGCTTAATACCCTATTTACATAACCCAATAAATCTGTTAAAATGAAAATTAAAGCAAACGGCTTTGGTTTTTATTACAGCAAGGATGACGGTCATGAAG
>OJRD01001172.1_pt1 | contig 11346 bp, 9 predicted proteins | sample 1599051 | NCBI WGS metagenome assembly OJRD01 (sample SAMN03922523, study PRJEB24848) | human gut metagenome | isolation source: stool sample | host: Homo sapiens | place: Germany | collected 2010-02 | reverse complement strand
TACGAGATTGCCTCTTGTCTCGTGGGCTCGGAGATGTGTATAAGAGACAGGTAAACACCGGTGCCGCCGTGCTTGGTTTGGGATATATCGTCGGACTGAAATATGCTTCCATCATTTGTGCCGGTTCATTGGCTGTGTGGTGGATTATCATTCCGGGAATGTCTGCTATCTGGGGTGACAGTGTACTGAATGCATGGAATCCGGAAATCACCTCTACCGTAGGTATGATGAGTCCGGAAGAAATATTCAAATATTATGCCAAGAGCATCGGTATCGGCGGTATCGCTATGGCAGGTGTGATCGGTATTATCCGTTCCTGGAGCATCATCAAGAGCGCTGTCGGACTGGCAGCCAAAGAGATGGGCGGTAAAGGGAATGTAGAGAAGAGCATTATCCGTACCCAACGGGATCTTTCCATGAAGATTATCGCCATCGGTTCCATCATCACACTGATCTTAATCGTATTATTCTTCTACCTTGATGTCATGCAAGGGAATCTGTTGCATACATTGGTAGCCATTGTTCTGGTTGCCGGCATCTCTTTCCTGTTCACCACAGTAGCAGCTAATGCCATTGCGATTGTTGGTACTAATCCGGTTTCGGGAATGACATTGATGACACTGATATTGGCTTCCGTAGTGATGGTAGCTGTCGGACTGAAAGGTCCTTCGGGCATGGTTGCCGCATTGGTAATGGGTGGCGTAGTATGTACCGCGCTGTCGATGGCAGGAGGTTTTATCACCGACTTGAAGATTGGTTACTGGCTCGGAAGTACGCCTGCCAAACAGGAAACATGGAAGTTCTTGGGAACAATCGTATCGGCTGCAACAGTAGGCGGTGTAATGATTATCCTGAATAAGACATACGGATTTACAAGTGGCGCACTGGCTGCTCCGCAAGCAAATGCGATGGCGGCCGTGATCGAACCACTGATGAGTGGTGTAGGTGCACCCTGGTTGTTATATGGTATTGGGGCTGTCTTAGCTATTATTCTGACTCTTTGTAAAATTCCTGCATTAGCTTTCGCATTGGGTATGTTTATTCCATTGGAACTGAATGTGCCGCTGGTAGTGGGTGGAGCAGTGAATTGGTTTGTTACAACACGTAGCAAAGATGCATCTCTGAATACGGAAAGAGGTGAAAAAGGAACCTTACTGGCATCCGGTTTCATTGCCGGAGGTGCATTGATGGGAGTAATCAGTGCCGCGATGCGCTTTGGTGGAATCAATCTGGTTAATGAGGCATGGTTGAACAATACTTGGTCAGAAGTGTTGGCATTAGGAGCGTATGCCTTACTGATTCTTTACTTTATAAAGGCTTCAATGAAAGTTAAATAAATCATTATGAGGAGACTATTATCCATTATAGTATCACTTGTAACTGCCATATCATTTGCGCAGCAGCCCGTCGAGCTACCTTTGTGGCCCGACGGTGCTCCCAACTCCAGTGGACTAACCGGAGAAGAGCAGGAAACGCGCCCTCATTTTGTCACGAATGTCACGCATCCCACCCTGACGGTCTACCATCCGGAAAAGCCGAATGGAATGGCTATTATCATGTGTCCCGGAGGCGGGTATCGTGGATTAGGTATAGATGGAGAGGGGTATGATATGGCTCCCTGGTTCTGCGGACAAGGTATTACCTATATAGTATTAAAATACCGGATGCCGAACGGACATTGGGAAGTCCCCGTATCAGACGCCGAACAAGCCATTCGCATGGTACGTCAACATGCCAAAGAATGGAATGTCGATCCTTACAAGGTAGGATTAATGGGAGCCTCTGCGGGAGGGCATTTAACTGCTACACTCGCTACTCATTATAATTCGGAAACACGTCCGGACTTTCAGATATTACTTTATCCGGTGGTTACGATGATGCAAGTCACCCGGGGAAATACCAGAGCTGCATTGCTTGGCAAAAATCCCACAATGGAACAAATACAGAAGTTCTCTGCCGAATTGCAAGTAACGCCCGATACTCCACAAGCATTTATCGCTCTTACCTCCGACGACCCTTCCGTAGCACCTTACCACGGAGTGAACTATTACCTTGCTTTACAAAAAAACAAGGTTCCGGCAACTCTCCATGTTTATCCTACCGGAGGACATGGCTGGGGATTTCAGGACCATTTTAAATATAAGCAACAATGGACACAGGAATTGGAGAAATGGTTGCGCGACGGCGTTGTATTCCCGGAAAACCCCGAACCCATGTTACGAATCGGGAAATCTTACCTGGGAACTAAATACGTGGCTAACACATTAGATCAAAACGGAGAAGAATCATTAGTGATCCGGACTGATGCCGTAGATTGCCTCACTTTCGTAGAATACACGTTGGCACAGGCACTCGGTTCTTCCTTTGCCGACAATCTGCAAAAAATACGTTATCGGGACGGCATCATCAACGGATATCCTTCCCGGTTGCATTATACTTCCGAATGGATAGAGAATGGAATCCGCCACGGATTCCTCACCGATATTACTGCCAAAAACAGTGCACATACCCAGAGAATCTCTCTTTCCTATATGTCTACCCATCCCAAGCAATATAAAAAATTGGCTGATTCGCCGGAAAATGTACGACAAATGGCCGAATATGAAAAAGCAATCTCCGGAAAAGTCGTACATTGGTTGCCGAAAAGCGAACTGCCGGAAGCCGGATTACCCTGGATCATGAATGGAGATATCATTGCTATCACAACGAAGATGCCCGGACTGGACATTGCTCATGTGGGAATAGCAGAATATAAAGAGGGAAAACTGCACCTGCTGCACGCTTCTTCTACATTGAGAAAAGTAGTTGTCAGCGACGAACCTCTCAATCACATGCTAAACAACAATAAATCGTGGACAGGCATACGTGTTGTCCGGATGTCTCACTCTAAAAATAACTGATTATGAAACGAGTAAAACATTTCCTTCTCGCCTCGTGCTTATTCCCCACTTTGCTGGGAGCACAAGAAATGGCAAGCGCCTATTTTCTGGAACTTACTCCGGACGCCCAATCGGCAGGTATGGCAGGTACAGGATTAGCTACCACCGATAACGGTAGTACAGCTATTTTTCATAATGCTTCTACCATCGCTTTCTCACAAGAAGTGATGGGTGCGAGTTATTCATACGCTAAGATCAACCAAGATTATGCGCTACATAGCGCCTCTCTTTTCTACCGGATCGGAAGGGAAGGCATACATGGATTTGCTGTAGGTTTCCGACATTTCAAAGATCCTAAGGTGCTTGATTACCGTCCTCACGTATGGGACTTAGAAGCTGCTTATTTCAGAAATGTAGCCAAGAATCTGTCTCTTTCATTAACGTTCAGATACCTGCAAGCCAAAGCCGCGGAAAGCGCAGACAGCAAGAATAGCGTTTGTCTGGACTTCGGCGCGACCTACTATCGCAATATGGCTCTATTGGACGAAATGGCTTCCTGGAGCATTGGTTTCCAAGCTGCCAACTTAGGTAAAAAGCTGGACGGACAAAAGTTACCCGCCAGATTAGGATTGGGAGGTACAATCGACCTGCCATTCAGCATAGAAAACCGTTTGCAGGTGGCGCTCGACTTCAACTATCTGCTCCCCTCTGAAATCCGTCATCTCCAGGCTGGCATAGGAGCCGAATATAATTTCCTGAAATATGGTGTTGTCCGTGCGGGATATCATTTCGGAGACAAAGACAAAGGAGTAGGCAACTACGGCACTCTAGGCTGCGGAATAAACTTCTGGCCGATACGTGCAGACTTCTCATACGCCTTGGCTGATAAAGATTGCTTTATGCGCCGCACCTGGCAACTGGGAGTTGGAATAGTTTTCTAAGCTCCTCTTCGAGGCGTTGCTTCACTTCGTCCATCGGCACATCGTGCTTTAATTCCTGACGAAGAGAAGTGACGCCTTTATCTATAAATCCGCAAGGGTGGATATAACTGAAATAACGTAAATCGGTATTCACATTCAGAGCCAGTCCATGCATCGTGACATAATGGCTGCTTCTCACTCCGATAGCACAAATCTTACGCGCACGAGGCGTATCACCTTCCAACCAGACACCTGTCGCTTTCTCCAAACGTCCGGCTTCAATGCCATAAGAAGCACATACCCGAATCACCGCTTCTTCCAACAGATGAACGTACTCTTTCAATCCTAACTGAAATTCTTCCAGGTTTAATATCGGATAGCACACCAGTTGTCCCGGACCATGATAAGTAATGTCCCCTCCTCGATCAATATGATAAAGGGTGGCATCAATTGCTTTCAGTTGTTCATCACTCAACAACATATTATTTTCTTTCCCGCTACGTCCTAATGTATAAACATGGGGATGTTCGCACATCACAATACGGTTTTCATAACTCTCACCCTGAACTTTTGCCCGGACAATGTTATCAAACCATTCTGTTTGCCGTTGCCATGCTTCGGCGTATGGTATCAAATTCCAATCAATAAAAAATGTTTTCATAAAAACAAAGGTAAGAAATAAAAAGAAAATGCGTACATTTGTTGGCCTAATATAACACACACAACTATGAAAATGGACTTTCCACAGGTAGACTTGCCTACCGAAGTATTAGCATGGACGAATGTAACAGAAGACATTCTCAATATTTACAAGCAATCTTGTCGGTTGCAAGCATGTATTGTTGCCATCTGTACCGAAGGTTCGATGAAAGCCTCCATCAATCTGCTTGATTACGAAATTCACCCCAATGACTTAATAACATTATTACCGGGAACAATCATTCAGTTTCGGGAGAGAACGGAAAAAGTATGCCTTTGCTTTGCCGGCTTCTCTGCTCATTGTGCCGGACGAATCAATCTCATGAAGAATATTGGTAACGCATATCCCAAACTGATAGAACAGCCGGTAGTTCCTCTTAATGAAGAAGTAGCCAGTTATCTGAAAGACTATTTTGCTCTATTATCACGGGCCAGTTGCAATGAGAACTTCGAAATGGATTCCGAATTGGTCGAATTGTCTCTTCAGACTATCCTGACAAGCATACGACTGATATATCATAAATTTCCGGGCGAAAATAGCAGTTCGAACCGCAAAAAGGAAATCTGCCGGGAACTGATTCAAGCCATCACCGAGAATTATAAAAATGAACGTCGTGCACAGTTCTACGCAGATAAATTAGGTATATCTCTTCAACATCTAAGCACGACCGTGAGGCAAGTGACAGGTAAAAGTGTTTTGGATACCATTGCATATATCGTTATCATGGATGCTAAAGCCAAACTGAAAGGGACCAATATGACTATCCAAGAGATAGCATATTCTCTAAACTTCCCCAGCGCCTCTTTCTTTGGCAAGTATTTCAGACGATATGTAGGAATGACACCATTGGACTTTAGAAACAGATAATTTTCACGAAGGACGATAGAAAACATAAATGGTGAGATGCAAAACAATGAACGGTGAATAAATTGCGCATTATCCGCAAAGTATTCACCGTCTATTATTTACAGTTCGCTGTTCATAAATAACAGCTTACCATTCATCGTTTACAGCTTACAGGTTCCTGTCTTTTATGGTTCGTTTCTTATTTTCGTCCCAAACTCAAAGAATTGAGCACTACACTCACGCTGGAAAACGCCATTGCGGCACTTGCCAGCATCGGATTCAACAGCAAACCATTCAGCGGGAACAAGATACCGGCAGCAATAGGAATACCAATCAGGTTGTAAATAAACGCCCAGAAAAGATTCTGATGAATCAGTTTGACCGTCTGCTTTGACAACTGGAAGGCTTTAGGAAGCAGCAATAAGTCCGATGTCATCAAAGTCACCATAGCCACGTCCATAGCAATATCAGTTCCTTTTCCCATGGCAATACTGACGTCAGCCAATGCCAGTGCCTGCGAATCATTGATACCATCGCCCACCATCGCAACCTTCTTTCCCTGCATTTGAAGCTCACGCACAAATTCGGCCTTATCGTCCGGTAAAGCGTCGGCAACAAAACGTTCAATTCCTAAACGGGAAGAAACGGCTAGTGCAGTCCGTTGTCCGTCGCCCGTCAGCATACAGATGTCAATCCCTTGGCGTTTCAGTTCCTTCACTGCTTCGGCAGAAGTAGCCTTTATCGGGTCGGAAACAGCAATGATAGCCAACAACTCGTTTTCACGTCCAAAGTAAATGATGCCGTTACCGTCCGATTCATAGTGAACCAGCATTTCAGCCATCACATCGCTTACTGTCGCACTGAAATCTTTCAGGAGTTTATGACTGCCTACCCAGTAAGTATGTCCCTCATACGAGGCTTTGATTCCTTTTCCCGTAATGCTTTCAAAGCTATCCAACGCGGCAGGTTTTATTTTTTCTTCGTCCTGAAGCGCAGAGACAATAGCGCCGGCAAGCGGATGCTCCGATTTCATTTCCGCAGCTAAAAGTACATCTTTGAAATGTGGTTCCTGCGACTGCGCCCATAACCATCCGGTAGCTGTAGGATGTCCTTCAGTCAGTGTTCCCGTTTTATCCAGAACAACGACATCTACTTTGCGCATTTGTTCCAAAGCCACTGCATCTTTAATCAGAATATGCTGGCTGGCAGCTTTACCTATACCCACCATCAACGCAGTAGGTGTAGCAAGTCCCAATGCACACGGACAAGCAATGACAAGAACAGAAACAGCCGACAAAATACCATAAGAGATATATTCACTACCACCAATGGTAACCCACAATACAAATGTTAGAATGGCAATACCCAACACGACAGGTACAAAAATCCCCGTAATACGATCGACAATGCGTTGCACGGGAGCTTTGCTACCCTGCGCTTCCTGCACCATAGCGATAATACGGGCAAGCACGGTTTCACTGCCTACCTGTGCGGCACGAATGATAAATGAACCACGCTGGTTGATCGTTCCTGCCAACACTTTATCACCTTTCTTCTTTTCTACCGGAACCGGTTCACCGCTAATCATACTCTCATCGACATACGAGTCGCCTTCGGAAAGCTGACCGTCCACAGGTATTTGCTCTCCCGGACGTACAACTACCAAATCACCTACCTGAAGTTTCTCAATCAAGATCTCCTCCTCCACTCCATTGCGCAGAACACGAGCCGCTTTAGGCTGCATTCCCATCAACTTACGGATGGCTGTTGAGGTATTTCCTTTGGCACGTTCTTCCATCAACTTTCCGGTAAGAACGAAAGCAATAATCACCGCAGAAGCCTCATAATAGACATGCGGTTCCAATCCGCGGTCATACCAGAATTCGGGGAAGAAAGTGTTGAACAGACTGAACAGAAAAGCAATGGAAGTACTAAGCGCAACCAAAGTATCCATATTGCTCCGTCCTAATTTAGCCTGTTTCCAGGCTCCGGTGAAGAAACCACCTCCGAAAAAGACCATAACAGGGATAGCAAGTACCATTTGAATCTCATTAGAGTATGGCACATGCATCAGTATCATGGAATATACCAACAATGGTACTACCAAAATCCACGCTCCAATTACCTTCCATTTCAAACGAGTGTAACGCTTATGCTGTTCCTCTTCCCGGCGTTCTTCTTTGTGGGCTTCTTCCACAATCAGATCATAACCTGCCGCAAGCACAGCCGCACGAATCTCTCCGGGAGTCAGCTGCTCTTTCTCATAAGAAACGGTCAATGTATTGGTAGCAAAATTAACGGAAGCCTCAATGACTCCCGGCAATTTTTTTACTGTTTTTTCTACATTATTGGCACATCCTGCACAATGCATATTAAGCACAGGAAATGCCTTTTTTGTTGTGTTACCCATATAATTATAGTTTACGGCCTTCCCCTCCTCTCAAAAAAGGAGTTGGGGAAGAACCTTTGTTTGTTTATAGAAACAAGCTAATACAGGTATTTGTTCAATTACTTCTTATCAGCCTTCTGATCGTCTTTTTTTGTTTCTTTTACAAATTCGGCTTCATAACTGAACTTATTAAACCCTGCCTGCAACTTCTTTACATTCGTTTTTTCAGCATCATACGTGATGGTTACCATTTTCGTTTTTACTTCGGTCGAAATATCCTTCAGCCCTTTCTCAAAACGCATATTGTCCTTTACTTTCTTTTCGCATTTCTCACAGTGCATCTGCGACACTTTAAATACAACAACACGAATATCTTTTGCCAATACAGCTGTTACACTCAAAAGAGCCACCACGCAAGTGGCCATCCATCTTTTTGTTCTCATTTTTCTTATCAGTTTAAAATTAATATTCTTTATTATGTGATCGTTTCTTTCATCCGCTATTTCCTGCTTTTACTCACTATTTCTAGCTAAGTTAAAACGTATTCCGATATATCCTTTTGCTCCGTGCACCGGTCCCCAAATCATGGTAGAATCAAAGTTGTTCCCCCAGGGATTTGCCGCATCGATAATCGGATTCTTTTGTTTGAAATTTGTTAGGTTCTCGCCTCCTACGTAGATAGACCAGCGGCGGAAGTAACGGGTCACCTGTAAACTCAACTGTTCAAAACTGCCATAACGACGTTCCCAGGACAACTGTCCGTCTCCCAGTTCATAAGGAGTAGGCATCCTACCGCCACCATTCAGTTGCAGTGTGGCGTCAAACTGCCATATTCCCAGCGGAGTTTGGTAAGAAGCCGTGAGTAGTCCTTTATATTTGCTGGTCAGCGGTTTCTCCATTCGTTCACCTTTGTAGGTCGTTTTCGCATCCGTGAGCCGGTAAGCACCTGTCAGAGTGAATCCTTTGAAGAAAGGATAACTTGCTTCCACTTGGAACACATGCGAATAAGAGCGTCCATCCAAATTGTAAAAAGCTACTTCATGGGGGTTGCTATCCATATCCACTATCACTTGTTTCAGGAAATCCGTATAATAGTATTCTGCATTCACATTCAGCGTTTTGCCGAATATAGGGATATAAGTAGAGACGCTGGCACCGTAGTTCCATGCTTCTTCCATATCCAGGTTCTTTGCTATTTCCACCTTACGACTGCTGGAAAGCAGGTAGTTGTTTTCTGCCAACACATGATTGGTACGGTACCCTTTTCCGGCAGAAAGACGGAAATTCACATAATCATTCGGATTGTACTTCAGATGCGCACGCGGAGTCACGAAGAAACCATGTTCGTTACTGTAATCACCACGCAGACCGGCCATTACCATCCATTTATCATTCAGGTTCAACGTATATTGCACGTAAGCACCGGGAACAGCTTCCTTTTCAAAGGCTTTGAGAGGATTGTCCGTTGTATTTTCCAAACGGTAATGTTGGTCATAAGCGTCATAATTGAAGCTCAACCCTGCGGAGAAACTATTTTGCGGATTAAATTCCGTTTCAAACATCAGCGAAGCATAGACGTTGGTTTGATCCACATTATACAGTTTGCGTCCATACGTAGCATCCTGATTGTGTAAAGTGGTGGAAAGAATCAAAGCCAGGTTCGTATTCTTCTCCTTATTAAAGATATAAGCATTCTTGGTGAAGAATTCATAGCGTTCCGTATCGATCCCTACTTTATACAGGTCACCGGAGTGCATTGTCCCTCCATGATTGGCCTGTCCGCTGGTACGTGTTTCAGAAAGGGCTTTGATACCTGCCTGGAAAACATAATGGTCGCCCATGTATGCCCACCGGTTCCACACATTACACTGTTCCACCTGCGGAATATCCACAAATCCGTCATCGTTGCCATCATGCGCCTTGGTCTCATTTTCGTAATGCGCCAGCAGAGAAGTGCTCCATCGTTTGGAAAGTTTCAATGTAGCGTCCGCATTGGCTTCATACCGGTTAGTAGTGCTTGCAAAAAGATTGGCAGACACCCAATCGGCTTCCGGCAACTGTGGTTTCTTAAATTCTACGTTTATCTGTCCTGTGATGGCTTCATAACCATTCTTCATCGAAGATGTTCCTTTGGAAACCTGTATGCTCTGCATCCACGGACCGGGGACATATCCCAATCCATAAGGAGCGGCGGCTCCCCGATAATTCGGAATATTTTCCGTCAACATCTGCACATAAGTGCCGGACAGCCCCAACAATTTAATTTGTTTGGCTCCTGTTGCCGCATCGGAATAACTCACATCTACTGAAGGATTGGTCACAAAACTTTCACCTAGATTACAACAAGCAGCTCTACTCAATTCAGCACTGCTTATCATATCTTCATTCATCACGCTACTGCGTAATTTCATCGTCCCCAGTTTGCGAGTGACAATATTCACCTCATTCAATTCCACTCCATCACGAAGCACAATATCCAACTGCTGATTTTTGCTGCTCACATGAATGGTATCATTCTGGAAACCAATAAAACTAATTATTAACATGTGGCTTTTGGAAGGTTTTGCAATAGAAAAACTACCATCTTCCTTAGTTGTCACTCCTTGTCCTGTATTCATCCAGAATACATTTGCACCCGGAATAGCCTCCCCAGTACTATCTTTTACCGTTCCCCGTACTTGCGCATATATATTACCGGCAAATAACAGGAACAGTCCTATTATCATATATTTCATTCTTTCTAAAGTTACTTTCGAGATACAAAATTAATTCATTTCTCATGCAACTTAGTTGCATTCAGTTTCGCTTTACTTCCATATTCAATAGAAAGCAAAGGAATAAATAAGAAAGAAATAGTGGCTAAATAATATAAGTGGAATATAGCGCCAGCTTCTGCCTCGAACAGAGAGGTGGCGGAGAGGTCAGACTATCATATTCTACCGATTTATCCGCATAGGTCGGAGTCAACAGATAGCAAAAATGCTCACACAAAAGATCGACTACTAAAGCTGATGTTGTCAGTTCAGTAGTATGTTTCATCAAATCGAGCTTATAGATAATAGCTGTACAACCCTTATCTTTACAACCTTTTTTTGAATCACAAGTATGAGTCTTTTTACACTTCGGACAGCCTGTATCACAACAGCTCTGCACCGTTTCACAACGGACACAGCAATAATGCACAATAGAGACTCCACCTCCTGAATAGATAATCAGGAGAGAAAGGATAAGTGCTGTTATGTAGGCTAGTTTTTTCATTTCAGAGGACAAAGATAAGAATAAAAACAGGTTTTCCTATAATTTTTCGTAATTAAGATTCAATCAATCCAATACAGACACATTCTCTTTCCTTTATTTGGCTATTTTAGAGTCATATCAGCACTATTAACTCTTTTTACTCAACAATAAAACCTATCTTTGCCCCAATAAATTCTCTGATTTTTAAGTAAACGCTATGCTTACATATTTACTCATCATTATCACTCTTTATCTGGCAGGTAATGCCTACATATTTATCAGAGCAAAGCAAGCTCTGAAAGTTAAATCTCTCGGAGTAAAAATATTCCTGACCGTTTTATTCCTGTCTCTTATACACAGCTGACGCTGCCGACG
>OJRD01001165.1_pt1 | contig 11397 bp, 10 predicted proteins | sample 1599051 | NCBI WGS metagenome assembly OJRD01 (sample SAMN03922523, study PRJEB24848) | human gut metagenome | isolation source: stool sample | host: Homo sapiens | place: Germany | collected 2010-02 | reverse complement strand
AGTTCGTATACTTGCATAATTATATCAATTTATATTGTATACTTTTCACAAATTGTTTTAATCTATAATTCAACAAGTTAATTTCATTATAAATTCAGCTTAAGCAAGTCAAAAAATAAAGGCACACTAAAAGAGCGTGCCTTTAATAATATTATTAAAACATTAAACCATGCTGTCCTCCCAGCAGTCAGGAGCTTCAATTCCTAAAATCTTGAGAACTGTCGGAGCTACATTTGCAAGTCCGTAATTTCCGTCCTTGATCTCGTATGTTGTATCCTTGTCATAGATTATAAACGGTACACGGTTAAGTGAGTGAGCAGTTCTTGTCTGAAGCTCACCTTTCTTATTTTTCTCGATCATTTCATCGGCATTTCCGTGATCGGCAGTTACCAAAAGCGTACAATTGCACTCGTCAACCACCTTTAAAAGTCTTGAAAGACCGAGGTCGACCGATTCAACGCCGACAATAGTTGCGTCCATATTTCCCGTATGACCTACCATATCGCCGTTAGGATAGTTACATCTTAAAAATCCGTACTTACCCGACTTTATTGCATCAATAAGATCGTCTGTAACCTCAGCAGACTTCATCCACGGACGCTCGTCAAATGAAACTCTGTCTGACGGGATCTCAGTCCATGTTTCAAGCTCCTCAGAAAACTTTTCGCTTCTGTTTCCGTTCCAGAAATAAGTAACGTGTCCATACTTCTGAGTTTCGGAAACAGCATACTGATTAACAACTGCCTTGACCAAAACCTCAGAAAGAGTATTTGTGATCTCAGGAGGACTAACAAGATATTTCTTAGGAAGATTCAAATCTCCGTCATACTGTAACATTCCTGCGTATACAACGCTTGGAACGAATTCCCTGTCAAATTTATCAAAGCTTTCATCATCAAATGCCATTGAAAGCTCGATCGCTCTGTCGCCTCTGAAGTTGAAGAGAACAACGCTGTCACCGTCAAGAATCTTTCCGACAGGCTCTCCGTTTTCAGCAATCACGAAAGCAGGAAGATCCTGATCAATTATACCATCGTTTTCTTTTCTTGCGGTTTCAATTGCGATCGTTGCGTTTTCAAACTGTCTGCCTTTACCTAAAACGTGGGTATCCCAGCCGTTTTTAACCATTGCCCAGTCAGCCTGATATCTGTCCATTGTGATCTTCATTCTTCCGCCGCCGGAAGCGATCTTAGCGTCGAATGAATCATCATTTAAACTCTTCAAATGATTCTCAAGTTCGTCAACGTACTGCAAAGCAGATGTTGCGGGAACATCTCTTCCGTCTAAAAGAATATGACATCTTACTTTTGATACTCCGTCCTCTTTTGCCCTTGTGATCATCTTTTCAAGGTGGGAAATATTAGAATGAACGTTTCCGTCAGAAAGAAGTCCGATAAAATGAAGTGTAGACGACTTTTCTTTGCAGTTGCCTGTTACTTCATTCCATGTATCGCTCTCAAACATCTTTCCGCTCTCGATAGATTCATTAACAAGCTTTGCACCCTGAGAATAGATCTGTCCGCAGCCAAGTGCGTTGTGACCTACCTCGGAGTTTCCCATATCATCGTCTGTAGGAAGTCCAACTGCTCCGCCGTGAGCCTTTAATGATGTGTTAGGGCAAGTTTTCAAAAGCTTATCAAGAGTAGGTGTGTTAGCCTCAGATACTGCATCTCCAAGTCCTGTAACAGAATATCCAACGCCGTCCATTACTACTAAAACAACAGGTTTCATATAAGTTAAATCCTTTCAATCAATATTAACCGTTTACAGCTGCCTGTACAATAGTGTTAAAATCAGCTGCCTTAAGAGAAGCACCGCCGATAAGTCCGCCGTCTACATTCTCTTTTGATAAAAGCTCAGCACAGTTTCCTGCATTCATAGAACCGCCGTACTGAATTGTAACAGCCTCTGCTGTCTCCTCGTCATAAAGCTTTGCCAAAGTCTGGCGAATAAACGCACAAACCTCCTCTGCCTGATCCGATGTAGCAGTCTTTCCTGTTCCGATAGCCCAAACAGGCTCGTAAGCGATAACTGTCTTTTTAACGTCCTCAGCAGATACATCATAAAGGTCAAGCTTGATCTGACGAGCGATAACCTCTTCTGTGATGTTGCACTCACGCTCCCACAAAAGCTCTCCTACACAAACAATAGGCTTAAGTCCTGCTGCAAGAGCTGCCTTAGTTCTCTTGTTTACAGTTTCATCAGTTTCAGCAAAATACTGTCTTCTCTCGCTGTGTCCGATAACTACATACTCAACTCCAAGCTCAACGAGCATATCTGCGGAAATTTCTCCTGTAAATGCACCGCTCTTTTCAAAGTGAACGTTCTCAGCGCCGATCTTGATGTTTGAACCTTCAGTTGCAGCTATCGCTGTTTCAAGGTTTGTGAATGGTACGCAAGCTACCACCTCAACATCAGCGTTAGCTACCAATGGCTTGATTTCCTCTAAAAGAGCCTTTGCCTCAGGACGTGTTTTGTTCATTTTCCAATTTCCGGCAATAATTGCCTTTCTTACACTTTTTTTCATTGTCATTTCTCCTTAATGTTTTATTTATCAGCAATGCAAAGGGATTGTCCAAAATTTAGGACAATCCCGAAAGATTTCTTACTTGTCTGCAATTACTGCAATTCCGGGAAGAACCTTGCCCTCAAGATACTCAAGAGATGCTCCGCCGCCTGTTGAAATGTGGCTCATCTTATCAGCAAATCCGAGAGAAATAACAGCAGCAGCCGAATCTCCTCCTCCGATAATTGTTGTAGCGTCCGTTTCAGCAAGTGCCTTTGCAACAGCTATAGTACCCTTTGCAAGAGTTGGGTTTTCAAACACACCCATAGGTCCGTTCCAAACAACAGTCTTTGCGCTCTTAACTGCATCTGCATAAAGCTCCGCAGTCTTTGTTCCGATATCGAGTCCCATTTTATCAGCAGGGATAGTGTCAGAAACAAATACATCAATTTCTGCATCAATCGGATCAGGAAACTCTGCTGCAATAGTTGTATCTACAGGAAGTAAGAGCTTCTTTCCTGCTTCCTTTGCCTTTTCGATCATTTCTTTACAGTAATCAATCTTTGTATCGTCAACCAAAGAAGTTCCAACCTCTTTACCCTGTGCCTTTAAGAATGTATATGCCATTCCTCCGCCGATAATGAGAGTATCACACTTTTCTATAAGGTTTGAGATAACGTTAAGCTTATCAGCAACCTTTGCACCGCCTAAAATTGCTACGAACGGTCTTACAGGATCCTCAACTGCGTTTCCGAGGAAGTTGATTTCCTTCTGCATGAGGTATCCTACGGCTGTTTCCTTAACAAACTTTGTAACGCCGGCTGTTGAAGCGTGCGCTCTGTGAGCTGAACCGAAAGCGTCCATAACGAAAACCTCATTATCAACTAAATCAGCAAGCTCTTTTGCAAACTCTTCACCATTCTTAGTTTCCTCAGCGCCTCTGAATCTTGTGTTTTCCAAAACTACGATCTCGCCGTCGTTCATCTCAGCTACAGCTTTCTTAGCATTTTCACCTACAACTGTGTCGTCTTTAGCAAACGTTACCTTTGCGTCAACAAGCTCTGCAAGTCTTTGAGCTGCCGGGGCAAGAGAAAACTTATCCTCAGGTCCGTTCTTCGGCTTACCTAAATGAGAACACAAAACAACCTTACCGCCCTCAGCAACAAGCTTGTTGATTGTCGGAAGAGCTGCTGTGATTCTGTTGTCATTTGTAATTTTTCCGTCTTTAAGAGGAACGTTAAAATCCACTCTTACCAAAATCTTCTTACCCTTGACACTTAAATCGTCAACTGTAACTTTGTTAAGTCCTGCCATATTAAATAACCTCTCTTATAAAATATATTTGACTCCGATTAAACGGACTCATATTATGCGTTTTACGCTAAGTATATTGTATACCATTTTAATCCAAAATACAAGTGGATAAAAGACATATTTTTCTTAATTTGTCATTTATTTAACAATCAATTCCGAATTCCTAATTCCGAACTCCGAATTAATTACGAATATACGGTCAGAAAAATAGTCGCCTTTCTCCGCTGTTCGCTGTCGAAATTCTCCTTATTTCTTCCCTTCGCAAACTCCCTGTTTCTCGCACTGCGAGCGGTCGCCTGCTCAGCGCATTGCGAATTAAGAATTATTAAACTACTCCCTTTTGCAGCATTATATTTGCATAAATCGCCTTTTCGCCTGTAGCAATAATAGCGTATGCTTTCTTTGCTTCCTCGTAAAAAGCAAACCGCTCGATCTCACCGATTGCGTCCGCCCCCCGCTCGTCGTGCTTTGCAACTATCTCCTTATACTCCTCCCAAATAGGAGTTTCGGCATTGTCACCAGGCATTACCTGCATAAGATTTACAGGCTTTTCAACATAAGTGTCGAGTGGAAACAGTGTAAGTATTGCATCCAAAAGCTCCGGCACGCCGTGACCGTCGCATCGGATCACTTTTGCGTTTTTGCCCATGCTTTCGCAAGGGAAATTTCCGTCCGCAATAACGATTCTATCCGAGTGCCCCATTTCGCAGAGCGTTTTCAAAAGCTCAGGCGACAAAATCGCAGGTATATTTTTAAGCATTTATTTTTCAGTCCTTTCCGTTCAATTCGGAATGCGAAATTCGGAATTTCGCACCCTAATACTTTTGAGTTTTTGTTATTGATACCAAAATTTTAATTAGATCTTGGCAATCTGTGTGAATGCTATCAAACATTTTGTTGTAGATATATCGCTTTCACTTAATAGCTCCAACCAGTAATAGAGCCTTATTATCCGCAATGCAAATATTTATTCTTGTCTACAATTAAATTATCTTCTTTCAAAATTAATTCCGAATTCCTAATTAATTACGCATATACGGTCAGAAATATAGTCGCCTTTCTCCGCTGTTCGCTGTCGAAATTCTCCTTATTTCTTCCCTTCGCAAACTCCCTGTTTCTCGCACTGCGAGCGGTCGCCTGCTCAGCGCATTGCGAATTAAGAATTATTTTAATTCCGAATTACTTTCTCGTATTTTTCATAAGCCTTTTCCCATTCGTCCGTGTTCTCAGGCTCAAAATAGGAAATCTTTTCGCTTGCTCTTACAATTTCTCTCGCACGGGATAAGTTCTCAACCTCTCCCTGTGCCATAAGCTGAATCAAAACATTTCCCATTGCAGTCGCTTCAACAGGACCGCTTGATACGGTTATACCGCAGGAGTTCGCCGTAAGAGCAGACAAAAATTTATCCTTAGTTCCTCCGCCGATCATATAAAGCGTTTCAAACTTCTTGCCCGTGCATTCCTCAAGCTCGCTGATTGCCGCCTTGTACTTAAGAGCAAGGCTTTCATAAATGCACCGCATAATTTCGCCGACCGTCTGAGGAACATACTGCCCGGACTTCTCGCAGTACTCTCTTATTCTTTTCGGAATATTTCCCGCAGGAGTAAACTCAGGAGCGTCCGGATCAATAAAGCACTTAAAAGGTTCGGCTTCTTTCGCAAGTGTTTCAAGCTCCATAAAGCTATACTCCATGCCCTCTCGAATCCACTGGCGGCGGCTTTCCTGTATAAGCCACAAACCTATGATATTCTTCAAAAACGAGGTCTTACCGGCATATCCCTGCTCGTTTGTAACGTTTAGCGCAAGCGATTTTTCATTTATAATCGGCTCGTCAAGTTCAGTACCGAACAGCGACCATGTTCCGCTTGAAAGAAAGGCAAAGTCGTTATTGTTTGCAGGAGCAGCAACCAAAGCCGACTGTGTATCATGTCCGCATACGGCAATGACTTTAATAGGCTTTATGTCAAGCTCCTCGCAAAGCTCCTTTGAAAGCGTTCCTATTACGCTACCGCTCTCGGTGATCTCGGGCAAAATTTCCTCGTTGATCCCAAGCGCCTTAACCGTTTCCCTTGACCAGTCTTTTGTATTTTGGTCAAAAAGCTGTGTAGTAGATGCGATAGATCGCTCCGCCTTTTTCTCACCTGTTAAAAAGTAGGAAAACAAATCGGGCATCATTAGCATTTTATCCGCACGCTCCAAAAGCTCAGGACGGTTTTTTACAAGCGACAAAAGCTGAAAGGCTGTGTTTATCTCCATAAACTGGTTGCCCGTTGCATTATAAAAATTGTCCTTTGGAATAAGTTTAAACGCTTCATCAAGCATTCCGTTGGTGCGTGCGTCACGGTAATGCACAGGGTTGTCGATAAGTCTTCCGTCCTTATCGATCAGTCCGAAATCAACACCCCATGTATCTATCGCCACACTTTCCACGTCATACGGCTTTGCTTTTATAAGGCTTTGCTTTATCTCATGGAATAATCTCAGCACATCCCAATACATAGTGCCGCCCAATATAACGGGATCGTTTGAAAAACGGTGTATCTCCTCAAGTGCAACTCGCTCACCGTCAAATATGCCGACTATGGCACGCCCTGAGGACGCCCCGAAGTCTATAGCTAAAACTTTTTTGGTCATATTGTCACCTCCTAAATATACGGAATACTATCCATGTATAGTTTATCGGGGCAAATGTCAATTTCGTTTCCATCCGGAGTACGCCATGTAACCGCACCGAATTCAATGTATGCTCGATTGAACAAAGAAACATCTTCAAGCATAGAGAAAACCTTTTTGTTCATTAACGGCTTAATATCCGCAATACACTTCTCTCCGTTTTCAAATTCAGCAATCAACCGATAATTATCCGGCGGCGTAACTTTTAATATTTTACGCATAACATTCCCCTTACAAGAACATCTTATCTTCTTTCAAAATTAATTACGAATTCCGAATTATCTGATGTTTTTATACATAGGTCCGTATGCTGCACAAGCTCTGTAGTCCTGTCCTTCCTTATCCATGCCGAATGCATTCCATGCAGCAGGACGGAAAATCTTATCCTCGGGTACGTTATGCATACAAACAGGGATTCTCAAAATCGAGCATAGCGTGATAAGATCAGCGCCGATATGTCCGTAGCTTATCGCTCCGTGATTTGCGCCCCAGTTATTCATAACGTCATAAGCCGACTTAAACGCACCCTCTCCGGTTGTGCGAGGAGTAAACCATGTGCACGGCCAAGTTGGGTTTGTTCTTTCCATAAGAGTATCCGAAACCTCGTCAGGGAGCTTAACTGTCCAGCCCTCAGCGATCTGAAGCACAGGTCCTAAGCCCTTAACAAGGTTAAGTCTTATCATAGTTGCAGGCATTTCTGCTCTTGTTGTAAAGTGAGAGGAGAATCCGCCTCCGCGGAAGTTGTCAAAACCTGCCTCACACCAAACGGTAGCGTCGGTCATCTTTTTGATGTCCTCATCGGTTACGTCCCACCACCGCTTCATAACAGCGTTTCCGTCCTCATCACGACACTCTCCGCAAGCGTCAAGACAAGCCGCACCTGAGTTGAGAAGGTGAATAATACCGCCGTTTTCTTTTGCTTTACCCTCAAGGTCATATCCTGTAACTCTCTTTGTAGCTTCAGGACTCCAATATGTGCGGACGTCAGCAAAAATCTGTGCACGGTTGGTCAAAAGCTTCATAAACAGCATTCCCAAGCCGTTTAAAACATCGTTTTCAGTTGCAAACGTGATAGGCTCTTTCTTACCCTCAAAGTCAAATGATGAATTCAAAATCGCTTCAGGATAATCACAATTCGGCCAGTGATCCGTCCACTGTCTTTGTCCCTGGAAACCTGCCGCTATTGCATTATGACCTGCCATTTCTTCTTCAAAGCCTTCAGGAAGCTTATCGTTTCCGCTTATGAGATCCTTGATAATACAGTACATTTTAATTGTAAATTCCCACTGCTTATCTTTTTCCTCTCGGCTAAATTTAACAAAATCAGGATTGTCGTCACGTCCCTCTTTACAATGCTCCTTTGTCCATGCAAGCGCTCTCTCATATTCTTCGTGGTTATAGATCCCCTCTTCCATTCGGCGAAGGATCTCGACCTCATCTACAGACTCAACTCTCATACCGAGATATTCTTCCATAAATGCCTGATCAATTATCGAACCTCCGATACCCATACACATAGAACCTATCTGAAGATAGCTCTTTCCTCTCATTGTAGCGGCTGCAACTGAAGCACGTCCGAATCGAAGGAGCTTTTCCTTTACATCGTCAGGAATAGTTTCAACGTCATCGACGTCCTGAACTTCATGACCGTAAATTCCAAATGCAGGAAGTCCCTTTTGTGCGTGAGTTGCCAAAACAGATGCAAGATAAACTGCTCCCGGTCTTTCAGTTCCGTTAAATCCCCACACACCCTTAATTGTCATAGGATCCATGTCCATTGTTTCCGATCCGTAGCACCAGCAAGGAGTTACTGTAAGCGTAATATCCACTCCCGCCTTTTTAAATTTTTCCGCACAGGCAGCAGACTCAGGAACTCTTCCGATAGTAGTGTCAGAAATTATAACTTTTACCGGCTCGCCGTCTGAATAGCACAAATTCTCTTCAAAAAGCTTTTTAGCAGCATTTGCGAGCGCCATTGTCTGATCCTCCAAGCTTTCACGAAGCTTCATAGGACCTCTTCTTCCGTCGATCACCGGACGGATTCCGATTACAGGATATCCGCCTATAAGTTTCTTATTTGCCATAATATATCCTCCTTGTGATATAAATTTATGTTTTAGTTTAACATTTTTATTTTACCATATATTACAGTAAAAATCTACTCCGGAAAACAAAAAATATTGCACAAAAGAACGTACTGAAAATTAGATAAAATGCTGTTTGTAAAAACAAAAACGGCAGCTATAAAAACTGCCGCAGGCAAAATGCCTGCGGCGGTGTTACAGATTACCGTATGAAAATTTATTTTTTTGCAAAATATACATCGTAAGATTCCGCTTCATAAACGTCTTTAGTTCCTTCCGGATAAGCACGAGTCGAAATAACGAAATCCTCGTATCCCTTCACCATTGCAAAATAGCAGCGGCATGAATATGTATTTCCCGGCTCATATTTTGAATCCTTTTCAGTCTTAAGACTGCGAACAGAGGTTAGACCTATATATGTTGCAGTTCCGTCGGCATTAGGAATTCCGCCGCCCTTCATATTGGATATAGAGAAGCTGAAGTTTGGAGATGCTACAGTGCCTAATTTTCCGACAGGAAAATCAGCAGGAATATTTACCTCGTAATCAAGTATACAAACCTCACAGTCAGAAGGAAGCTTAAGATCGGCAACCTTTATCTGACCGTAATCAGAGCTGCATTTGTTATTAAGCTCAAGTGCTTCATTGACATAATCTTCGTCCTCTGACGTTGTGGTAACCTTTGTCAACCTTACGTTTACATTATGATATACCTCGTCCTCTACTGCATATGTTGCAATTGCAGCCCAATCGCCGAGAGCAATAGGATCTTCCTTTGAAGTTTTAGAAGCGTCAGCTCCTGAAATATCTTCTGCGCCTGACGGAGCCTTTGTACTTTCTTCAGTAGCCCCTTCTGTTGTTTCCTCTGTAGTTTCTTCAGCCTGCGCTTCAGTTGTGGTGGTTGCAGCAGCTTCTGTTGTACTGTTTTCCGAACTGCTGTTCTCATTGTCACAAGCACTAAACGAAAACGCACATAATGCTGCTAAAAGAACTGCTATTATTTTTTTCATATAAATCTCCTCCGATATATTGTTTTTTTAAATTATAACATACAAAAAAGTAAAAGTCAACTATTTTTGTACTTTTAGTAAACATATTTCATATAATAATGTTGTAATCTAGAAGTTGAATCGAGGTATCAATATGGTTGACTTTGGAAAAAAATTAAAGAAATTAAGACAAGATGCCGGACTAACTCAGCAGCAGCTGGCTGATAAGCTTTGGGTAACTAAAACTACTGTGAGTTATTATGAATTGTCTGACCGAAACCCTTCCCCAGAAATACTGATCAAAATAGCAAAAGCTTTTCATGTTTCAACAGATTATTTGTTGGGACTTGAGGATAAACAGCAATACCTTGATGTCAGCGACCTATCGCAAGAGAATATCGAACTTATACAAAAAATGATAAACGCATTACGAAAAAAGAGCTAACCTCACGCATAACTTGTGAGCTTAGCTCTTTTGTTTTTACGCTATTATATTTCTAATTTATCACATATCAATCTCTTTGATAGCCTTTACTCTGCGGAAAATAAGACATACCATTACCCCTGCGATTCCTATTACAAAGAACAGCATTGCCGCGCCTGAGCCTTTTTCCTCTCCGAACAGATTTGTCAGAAAGCCTCTTGTATTCCGAGCCATAAACGGCTCAAACACCTTATCTACAAGCAATCCGCCGAGAAAATATCCCAAGGGTATAGTGAAAAACTGCAAAGTATTTCTCGCCGAATAAACACGCCCCTGCATATCCGTTGGAATTCTCGTTCGGAAAATAACGTCCATATTTGCATTCATAAGCGGAATCGAAAGCCATCCGAGAACAGCGCCGATACACCAAATTACAGGCGTTCTTCCGAACGCAAGCAGAAAATTTTCCGTACTCATTGAGATCAGCAGACAATTACATACAACCCTTACCCTGCTTTTAGGTGCAGGAGCGACTGTCGCAATTACGCTTCCGGCAAGTGTTGCAATTCCCACAGAAGCATTCACAACGCCAAGAACAGTTTGATTGCTTTTAGATAATATCATGGCAGGAAAGGCAGCGTCATAAATTGACGCAATGAAATTTATCGCTGCATGAAACAATATCATCCACAAAATCCCCTTGTTTGTTTTGAGGTAAACAAGTCCGCTTTTTGCCGACTGCAATACGCTTTCGGCTGTTTCTGATTTTCTTTCGGGTTCCGGAATTCTGATGAAAAACAGCAGAGTGAGAAATGCCGCCAAAAATGTAAAAAGATCAACTGCTATTACTGCCTCCACCCCTGCAAATGCGACGATTGCCGCCGCAAAAACAGGCGTTAAAATTGACACAAGCGAGTTTGAAAACGACCGCATTCCGCTTGTTTTCTGATAATGTTTCTCAGGTGTAAGCATAGTTGCCGCAACGTCCGAAGCAGGCTGTTGAATTGTATTCATGAGTCCGTTCAAAGCATTGAGAACATATAGATGCCATACCTCTAAGCTGCCCGTTTTAAACAGAATAAGCACTAAAACCGTACAGAGCGCCGCTAAGCTGTCACAAACGAGCATAATAGTTTTCTTGTTCCACTTATCGCTTACCGCTCCCGCAAAAATGCTCATAAGAACATACGGCGCATATGAGCATACTGTCAGCATTGCCGTAGTCAGCGCCGAGCCGCTGTCGTTATACAGCCAGATTACCAGCGCAAAGTTTGTCATTGCGCTTCCGAGTGCAGAAAACGACTGAGTAAGCCAAAGAATTATAAATGATTTGAGTTCTTTTAATGTATTCATAGTACCTGTCTCTTATACACATCTCCGAGCCCACGAGACAAGAGGCAATCTCGT
>OJRD01001163.1_pt1 | contig 11409 bp, 9 predicted proteins | sample 1599051 | NCBI WGS metagenome assembly OJRD01 (sample SAMN03922523, study PRJEB24848) | human gut metagenome | isolation source: stool sample | host: Homo sapiens | place: Germany | collected 2010-02 | reverse complement strand
CTACACAGAGTAGATCGTCGGCAGCGTCAGATGTGTATAAGAGACAGGTTCCGACATGGCCCATTGGTTGAAATTGAAACCGGAAGAAAAGAAACTGAATACAAAGCCTCAACCGCAGAAATGGTGTACACAGGAAGAACGCCAGCTGGCTTATGATAACTACGAAACGACTGATGACCACGGCATGCAGATTTATGGTATCGCTAAAGACCAGGAAGGTAACGAGTACTACATGGTGAAGAACTCTTGGGGTACTTCCAATAAGTATGAAGGTATCTGGTATGCATCCAAAGCATTTGTCCGTTACAAGACCATGAACATCGTCGTTCACAAAGATGCACTTCCTAAAGCAATCAAAGCTAAGTTGGGAATCAAATAAATTGACAATTGAGAAATAAACAAAAGAGGCATTCCGATTTCTTTCGGGGTGCCTCTTTTCTATTTATACAAAGATGTGCTGTGAAGATGTATCAATTATTGTACGAGTTTTAGCGTGTAATTAAGGTCGGAGGCGGCTTTTTGTAATTCCTGGTTCAACATGGTCAGGCTATCCCCTTCTGCCTGGAAATAAAATACCATACTGCCGTCACTTGGAATCAATTCATATATGATTGCGCTTGCATCGGCAGGAGTTCCTTTTTTTACCTGGCGTTTACCGGTAGAAGTGAATGTCTGGTCTTTGCCGTTTTCTGCTTCCAGATAAGTGGCGTCCAGTGCATAAACTCCGTCATCGCTATCTTGCTGATAGAATAAAGTCAGGTCGTAAACGATACCGGGGCCATCGGCTGCCGGAACAGTCCCTTTGTATTTTTTCTGTACGACCGCACCCTTTTTCGGGTCCAGTTTCAAGGAGTCACGCATATTGATTGGCTTTGCGGGTTTAGCCTTTACTACCGGTAGCTCCGGCAGGGAAGGAGCATCGGGAGCCGCTTCGGCGACAGCAATACTTTCTTCTTCAACCAACACGGGAGTGTCTTTTGCAACCTTCCCGTTACATGCAGCCAAAAATGCCAGCGCTGCTACTGCGATAAAATACTTTTTCATTTTGTACTTTTTATTTAGAGATTTAGTGACTTTTGGAGATATAACAAAAGACCCCCTGCATTTTGTTTTTGCAGAGGGTCTTTTTAACTATCTACCGCCGGCGGGTAGATGGTCCAGCCAGTATTTGGCCATCGTCATTCGCAAGTGTAAGGTCGTGCCCGGACGTTCGTAAATGCCATGGCTGCGCATCGGATAGCTGACTTGGCTGAACATCTTGCCATGCTTCACCAATTCATCGACCAGCATCTCGCAGTTCTGATAGTGGACGTTGTCGTCGCCAGTACCGTGTATCAGGAGCAGATTTCCTTTCAGTCCGGATGCGTATGTGATCGGAGAACCTTTTCGGTAACCTTCCGGATTGTTCTGTGGCGTGTTCATATACCGTTCCTGGTAGATCGTGTCGTAGGTGCGTTGGTCGGCAACGAAAGCGATAGCGATACCCGTGTGGAAGACGTCCGGATAACGGAACAAGGAGTTCAGCGTCTGACTTCCACCGCCGCTCCATCCGGTAATGCCGATACGATCCGCATCGATAAACGGATAACGGCGTGCCATATCCTGGATGCCTCGTGCTTGGTCTTCGGAAGCAAACGTGCCGACTTCACCATAGATACATTTGCGCCATTCACGGCCGCGTGGAGTGTTGGCTCCTCGGTTGTCGATGCTGACAACGATATATCCGAGGTTGGCGACATACTGGTTCCAGAGGTCGCCGCCGCCCCATACGTCCTGTACGGTCGAACTGGCCGGTTCGCCATAGACCTCTATGATGACGGGGTATTTCTTTGTCGGATCGAAGTTGACCGGTTTGATCATCCAGGCATCCAATTCGAGGTCGCCGGAGGTCACTTTGACGAACTCTTTAGGGTTCAGTCCCAGCGCGGCATATTGTTCGCGTGCCTTTACATTGTCCTCTATCACCCTTACAGATTGATGTTTGGGAAAGGAAACCATGTCGATCACCGAAGGAGTCGCCGCATTGCTATAGGTATGGACCGCCCATTTTCCGGTAGGCGACATATTATAACGATGCTGTCCCGGCTGGTCTGCCGGACTGAGCCGTTTCACTTCTCCCTTTCCGAAAAGCTCTGCGCTGTAGAGATAACGTTGGGTATAGTTTTCCGGTGAAGCGATAAAATATACCAATCCTTTCTGAAGATCCGTCCCGACTGGTGATATATAGTCGAAGTTACCTTTCGTGATCGGCTGTATCTCTTTCCCGTCCCGGCTGATGCGATAGAGATGGCGCCATCCGTCGCGTTCGCTCTCCCAGGTGAACCAGGTGTTGTCCTTCAGCCATTGAATATTGTCGTTCGTGTCCAGCCATGCAGCATCGGTGTCGGTAAAGATGTTTTGAGGTGTGGAACTGCCGATGCGGGTGATCCAGACTTTGTTCGTGTTCTGCGGACGGTTCATCTGCTGGATGAACAGCTCGTTGCTTCCGGGGATAAACTCCATACGGGGAATATAGTTGTTCCGCGGATCACCGGGAATCTCGATCCAGGTTGTTGTTCCCCCGGTTACTGGAAGATAGCCCACTTTGACCGCCGAGTTCGTGTTGCCGGCTTTCGGATAAGGGAAATGCAGGATGGTCGGGTAGATGGAATCCACATTATTGATGATGTCGAACACACCCGTTCCTTTCGTGTCGCTCTGCCAGTAGGCGATATACTGTCCGTCCGGGCTCCATCGGAAACCGTCGCGGCAGGCGAATTCTTCTTCATACACCCAGTCGAATGTACCGTTCACGATCGTCTGGCTCCCGTCATAGGTCAGTTGCGTGATCTGGCCGGAAGCGACATCTTCTACATATATATTATTGTTCGAAACGAAAGCCACACGTGTTCCGTCAGGCGAGAATTTGGCAAACATCATCGACGATTCGGGCAGTCCCTTCCCCAATTGGCGCAAAGTCCCGTCTTTCAGAGTCAGTACCCAGTAGTCGCCCTTCGTGTCGTAGCGCCATACCCGTTTCGTATTATTATAGATCAAAACCTTTCCGTTGTCAGTGCTCCAGGAGATACTGCGAATGGCAATCGGCTTCCCGGTCTCTTTGTTGATAAACATAGAAGAAGGAATGATGACTTCCCGCCGGTTGTCTTTGGCGCGGTAGGCAACAATGTCCATACCGCCTGTCTCGGCGTTTGGTTCCATCCGGCTGTATCGTTCGCCATCCTTCATCCATGTCATGGCGCCGATTCCTTTTGTCTGGACCAGTCGTCCTCCAACGACATCTTCCAAATGGAGTCTACCCTTTGCTGTGGTCGCTTCGCTTTGTGCAAACGGATCGCCGTCCGTCTCCGTCCGGTTTTCCCACGGCATGATTTGTGCCATACTTACATTTCCGGCCAGCAGGATGCACGCTACCGGAAGAATGAGTTTGTTTAGTTTCATGTATATTAGTTTTAATAATTAGCTGCCTGCAAAGAACGGAATGTTTTTTCGAATGTACAAATCATAATACAGAAGAAAACTGTCAGATATATGAAATCCGGAAACCTTGTCTTTCCTTATCTTTGCCGCAGAAATCAATCAATAAATAAACATACCATGAGTACATTACTAAACCGCTTTACCTTGCTGGCCTCTTTCGCCTTTTCGGCTTTTTGCTTGCAGGCTGTTGATAAAAAACCTTCCGGGCTGATGACTGACCTGATCGAGCATACCGGGCAGACGTGGCAGAACGGATACGCGTCAAACCTTCCGGTCTGGCAACTCGATGAGGCGATCGAACCTTTGCAATATGCCGCTATCCGTTCGTCACATCCCGCCTTTTCCTGGATCGTACCCGGTGAAACCGGGGGGACACGACAGACTGCTTATCGTGTGATCGTGGCCGATAACCATGAGGATGCTGCTTCGGGGAGAGGTAATCTGTGGGACAGCGGGGTGGTTGGGAGCGATCAGTCCGTAGCCGTCCGTTACGCCGGTGAAGCATTGAAACCCAGCAAATCCTATTTCTGGCGGGTAAAGACGGTGACGAACACCGAAGGAGAAAGCGAATGGTCTGAAGTGAAGGCCTTCCGTACCGCCGACCGTTTGTCCGAATATGAAACGGCCTACTATCCGCAGGTGAAGACGATGGAGTTTCCGGCCGGGATAACGGAAATCCACCCCGGTACGCGCCTTGTCGACTTTGGGAAAGATGCTTTTGGGCAGTTGGTACTGACGTTGGCATCCGATGGCACGCGCGATTCGGTGATCGTGCATTTAGGGGAATGTCTCGAAGGAGGGCGCATCCTGCGTGATCCGGGCAAGTCGACAATCCGTTATCACCGTTATCCGCTGGCTTTGCTGAAGGGTACTCATACATACCGGATCAAAATCGGCAAGGATAAACGGAATACAGGATCGGCTGCCGTGTTGATGCCAGCCTATGTGGGAGAAGTCGTTCCTTTCCGCTATTGTGAGATCGAAGGATATGAGGCACCTTTGTCACCGGCCTCGGTTGTCCGCGAGACGGTACATTATCCGTTTGACGAGACAGCCTCTTCTTTCCGTTCTTCCAATGAACTGCTGAACCAGATCTGGGATCTTTGCAAATATTCTGTCCGGGCTACTTCGTTCTTAGGCGTTTATGTGGATGGTGACCGCGAACGTATTCCTTATGAGGCGGATGCCTTGATCAACCAACTTTGCCATTATGGGGTGGATCGTGAATATGCGATTGCTCGTCGTTCGCATGAATACCTGCTACAGCATCCGACATGGCCGACCGAATGGATTTTACAGGCGTTGTCGATTGCCTGGTACGATTATCTGTACACGGGCGATAGCCGTTCACTCGAATCCAGTTATGAATTGTTGAAACCGCGTGTCTTGATGGCTCTCCGCGAGAAGAACGGGCTGATCAGCACGACAACCGGGTTGCAGACGGATGATTTCCTCCGCTCGATCCGTATGAAGGGACAGATACGGGATATTGTGGACTGGCCGCATACCGGAATACTCGGTTTGGGGAAGAAGCAAGGTGGTGAAGACGACGGGTTTGCCTTTACCGATTATAATGCGGTGACGAATGCCTGGCATTACGAGGCTTTGAAGCTGATGGAAGATATTGCCGGTGCGTTGGATAAGCAGGATGACGCCACTTTCTATGCATCTGAATCGGATGCTTTCAAAAAACGGTTCATCCGTTCGTTCTTTAATGCTCGCAAGGGTTATTTCACTGATGGCCTTGCTTCCGACACCGACCATGCTTCCCTGCATGGCAATATGTTTCCGTTGGCGTTCGACCTGGTCCCGGCTGGGAAGAAACAAAACGTCGTCGACTTTATCCAAACCCGCGGGATGGCTTGTAGTGTCTATGGTTCGCAATTCTTGATGGATGCGCTCTATGAAGCGAATGATGCCGAATATGCTTTGCATATGCTGACCAAGACGGACGATCGCAGTTGGTATAATATGATCCGTGTCGGCTCGACTATCTCGCTTGAAGCCTGGGACAATAAGTACAAACCGAATCAGGACTGGAACCATGCTTGGGGAGCAGCTCCTGCCAATATCATCCCACGTCGCCTGATGGGAGTGGAGCCTCTGACGCCCGGTTTCGCTACTGCCCGTATCAAACCGCAGCTTGCTTCGCTCGAATGGGCGGAGGCTACGATTCCGACGATCCGGGGTGCGATCCGTATGGAGGTTGAGAATAAGGCGGACACCTATGTCCTTAGAGTGACAATTCCTGCCAATATGGATGCCGAAGTGTATCTTCCGCTCCCGTCCGGTAAATATACCGTAACGAATAACGGCGTTCCGGTGAAAGTCGCTAAGGTGAAGGGAGAGCCGTTCCTCTCTGTCGGGAAGATCGGTTCCGGTAGCTATACCTTTGTAGTGAATTGACCGTCCCATTTGTTCAGTATGGCTTTGTATGCTATCTTTGCGCCTTCAAAACAATAAAAGGCTAAAGAACAAATGAAGAGATCTATTTATGCAGTAGCCTGTCTGATGATGGTGCTGCTGGCCGGGTTTACCGCTTGTGGGGATGACGATGACAGCAACGTTGCCTATTTCGAAAAGAATCGCGACTATATCCGCGAAAAGAAAGCATTGAAGGGAGACAATGGAGAGTTGCTTTATAAGCAGGTTGTTTTAGGTGGCGACACCGCTTTGTATCGTGTGTTGAGCAAGGAGGGAGAGGAAACGCAATGTCCGACGGCCCAGACCTCTGTGACAATGACCTTGAAAGGTGATTTTATCAGCGGCCAGAATTTCCAGAAGGAGATGACGATGACGCTTACTCCTGCCAGTGTTGTGCCGGGATTAGGAGCAATATTGCTGAATAATACTATCGGTGAACGTGTCGAGGCGATTATCCCTGCTTATTTGGGATATGGTTATTCTGATTATCGGGGCATTCCCGGCGGTTCAACCCTGATCTTCACCTACACAGTAGAGAAATTCAATTAATAGGATGAAGAATGTAAATTATCATTTATTATTCCTCCGAAAATAAAAGATCCACCAACCGCAAGCTCCGATGGTGGATCTTATTATATTAAAGAAACAATTAAGTCACGTGACGGGGGTTCGTTAAGCATTCAACACCTTGCGGAACCGTGCGATGAACTCTTTCGCTTCGTCCATACTTAGGCAGAGCGGCGGCAACAGGCGGATCGTGTTGGTTCCGGCCACTCCCGTAAAGACTTTTTCTTCGAACAGTAACTTGCTGCGTACTTCCTTGATCGATTCTTCGAACTCGATACCGATCATCAGGCCGCGTCCGCGAATCTCTTTAATCCCCGGTAACTTGTGCAACTCATCCAACAGATAAGCTCCTACTTCCCGCGCATTGTCAATCAGTTTTTCATTCTCCATGATTTCCAGTACGGCAATGGCGGCCGCACAAGCTAAATGATTGCCTCCGAAAGTCGTGCCTAACATCCCATATACCGGTTTGAACATCGGGCTGATCAGCAATCCGCCCATTGGAAAACCGTTGCCGATACCTTTTGCCACTGAAATCAGGTCCGGTTTGATTCCGGCATACTGATGGGCGAAGAACTTACCGCTGCGTCCGTAACCCGATTGAATTTCATCGAGAATCAGGCAGGCTTCATATTTCGTACATAAAGCACGCAGTTCCTGCATAAAGGAATCGGTCGGCAACTGGATGCCGCCCACACCCTGAATACCTTCGATGATAACCGAAGATACGTCCCCCTTCTGCAATTCGGCTTCTACGGCTGCCGCATCGTTCAGAGGTAGGTAGGTGACGGCGAGGTCTTCGTTTACCGGAGCGATGATCTTCGGATTATCTGTCACGCGTACGGCGGCAGATGTGCGTCCGTGGAAGGCATGTTTGAAAGCGACCACCCGTTTCTTCCCGTTGTGGAAAGAAGCTAACTTCAAAGCATTTTCATTGGCTTCGGCTCCAGAGTTGATCAGAAAGAGCGAATAGTCGTCATAGCCGGATGCCTTGCCCAAGCGGTCTGCCAACTTCTGTTGGAGACTGTTGAGGACAGAGTTGGAATAGAATCCTAACTTGTTTACTTGTTCGGTGATAGCCTTTACATATGTGGGATGGCTATGGCCGACCGAGATTACGGCGTGTCCGCCATACAGGTCGAGGTATTCGTTTCCCTCTGCATCCCATACATGACATCCTTTGCCTTTTACGATCTCTATATTGAATAATGGATATACGTCAAATAAATTCATGATGAATAAATGTGTTGTTTATAAATGATGATTTATGGGGTATGAATTAATAATAGCAACTCGTAGGGGTGGGGTTCTACTCCGCCCAATGTCAATAACGTTTGTCTTGCGGATTCAAAGGGTAGAGCAGAGCCCTGCCCCTACGGAACGACAATTATATTTGTATATGATCATGCCATCCATGTTTCACACCCATAAATCAGCATTCCGAATATAAATTAAAATGCCGACGGTTTCAAGTGCAGTCCAACTGTTTCTTCCAGACCGAACAGCAGGTTCATGTTGTGGACCGCTTGTCCGCTCGCTCCCTTCAACAGGTTGTCTATCATCGAAACGATAAGCAATTTGTCTTCCTGTTTCAGCAGATGGATCAGGCACTTGTTCGTATTTACCACTTGTTTCAAATCCGGGTTCTTGTCAGTAACGAAAGTGAATGAGTGATCGGCGTAGTATTCTTCATAAATACGCTTGATCTCATCCAGTCCGATTTTGCAATCCAAATAAGTCGTGGCGAAGATACCTCGTGAGAAATTCCCTCTCACTGGGATAAAGTTGATCGCACTGTTGAAACTGTTTTGCAATTGTCGCAAGCTCTGTCCGATCTCTGCCAAATGCTGGTGCGTGAACGGTTTGTAAATCGAAATGTTGTCGTTTCGCCAGCTGAAATGAGAGGTAGACGACGGCTTGACGCCTGCTCCTGTTGATCCCGTGATTGCATTTACATGCAATTCCGAGTTCAGCATCAGATGTTTGGCCAGGGGTAAAACAGCTAATTGGATACAGGTGGCAAAACATCCGGGGTTTGCAATATGCCGGGCGTTGCAGATACGGCGTCGGTTCAGTTCGGGCAGACCATAAACGAAATCGTGTTCAGGACTTTCGATACGGTAGTCCATGCTGAGGTCGATGATCTTCACGTTTTCGGGTACGGTATGGCTTTCCATAAACTTTTTCGTGTCGCCGTGAGCGGTACAGAAGAAAAGCAGATCGATCTGTTCTAGTGGAAGCTCGTCGGTAAATACCAAGTCTGTTTCGCCATAAAGTCCGCTATGCACGTCTGTGATCTTGTTGCCGGCATTGCTCGTACTGTTCACAAATGTAATCTCGGCGTCCGGATGGTTTAGCAGCAGGCGGATCAATTCGCCTGCCGTGTATCCAGCTCCCCCAATAATTCCGATTTTGATCATATCTCTTCGTTCTTATGGTTGTTGTAGTAAACACGCAGCGGAGTAGAAGTGACTTTGATGAAGCCTTTTGCATCTTCTGCTGTCCAACCTTTCTGCATTTCTCCGTATTCTCCGAACTTGGTCTTTACCAAATCGTCTTTTGAATCGACGCCGACAGTAGAGAACGAAAGCGGGCGAAGTTCCAGAATGACTGTACCGTTCACATTGCGCTGTGATTCTTGCAACATGGCTTCGATGTCACGCATAACCGGTTCGAGATACTGACTTTCGTGGAGGAACATTCCGTACCAGTTGGCAACCTGGTCTTTCCAGTATTGCTGCCATTTGCTCAGCGTATATTTTTCGAGGAAGCGGTGAGCGCCGATAATCAGCATCGGAGCGGCTGCTTCAAACCCGACACGTCCTTTGATACCGATGATCGTGTCTCCTACATGCATGTCACGACCGATACCGTATGCTGCACCGATTTCTTCCACTTTCTGGATGGCTGCAATTTTGTCTTCGAATACTTCACCATTTACGGCATAGATTTCACCGTTCTTGAATTCTATACGAAGTTCTTCGCTGCCAGTCTTTGTCACCTGCTTCAAATAAGCGCTTTCCGGCAAGCCTTGTGTGGAGTCGAGAATTTCACCACCACAGATGGAAGTACCCCACAAGCCTACATTGTAAGAATATTTCAGTTTTGTGAAGTCTGCTTCAAAGCCATGTTCTTTCAGATAATTGATTTCGTAGTCGCGGCTCAATGCCATATCGCGTGTCAGCGTGATGATCTCGACATTAGGAGCCAGCACCAAGAATGTCATGTCGAAACGGATCTGGTCGTTTCCAGCTCCTGTAGAACCATGGGCGATCGCGTCGGCACCGATCTCATTTGCATAGCGTGCGATTGCCAATGCTTGGAAGATACGTTCCGAGCTAACGGAGATAGGATAAGTGCCGTTGCGGAGCACATTTCCGAAGACCATATATTTCAAACTCTTTTCATAATATTCTTTTGTAACGTCGATTGTCACATATTTAGTTGCACCTAACTTGTAGGCGTTTTCTTCGTTTTGTTTCAACTGTTCTTCGCTGAAACCACCTGTGTTGGCACAAGCTGCATATACTTCGTATCCTTTCTCCTTGGCCAGATACATAACAGTAAAAGATGTATCCAATCCTCCGCTAAATGCGACTACTACTTTTTTCTTCATTTTCGTATATCTCTTTAATTATTAATTTTTTTAATTATTAATTGCCCTCGCCTCTCTCTCGGCCCGATGCGGATCATCCGGATCGAAAAGCATTCCGGTGCAGATGCAGTAACGGCGGCCGGTACGTTCGAGGACATCGTGGTTAACACAGCCTTCGCAACCTCTCCAGAAAGCCTCGTCGTCTGTCAGGTCAGCAAAGGTAACCGGTACATATCCTAATTCCGTATTCATTTTCATGACGGCGGCGCCCGAAGTCAGACTGAAAATCTTGGCGTGGGGCCAGCGCATACGAGCCAGCTGGAAGGTCATCTCCTTGATTCTTTTGGCAATGCCCAATCCGCGAAAGTCGGGATGCACGATCAGGCCGGAGGTGGTCACATATTGTTTGTTACCCCAAGACTCGATATAGCTGAAACCTGCAAATTTGTTGCCTTCCAATGCAATGACAGCTTTTCCTTCCTTCATCTTCTGGGCAACGTATTCATGCGTACGCTTGGCGATACCGGTTCCGCGTACTTTGGCAGCGGCTTCGATCGTGTCGAGGATGATATCTACATATTCCTCGTGGCAAGCTTCAGCGATCATCACATCAATTTTTCTTTCTTGTTCCATTTTATGTTTGTTCTTTTTATCTTCCGTATTATTAAATGAAATGTGCCAACGCTTTGACTATCTTATCCCGACTGATCCCTTCACGCGGAATGATCAGGATCGTGTCGTCTCCGGCAATCGTTCCCAATATTTCGTGAGGAGCATGTGTATCGATATCCGAAGCGATCCCCATTGCATATCCGGGACGGGTCTTGACAACGGCCAGGTTGCCTGAAAATTCGATATTGGGATGATGTTGTGTCTGCTCTTTCACTGGTTGCATAAGTGCCGAATAATCGGGCAAGCGATATACATAGTTCCCGTTTCCGTCATGTACTTTGACGACTTTCAGTTGCTTGATGTCGCGTGACAGGGTCGCTTGGGTAACCTGGAATCCGCTATTCTCCAATTGTTTAAGCAGCTCTTCCTGATTCCCTATTTTCTCGGTCTGTATAATGCGGCAGATGGCATCCAATCGTTCTTTTTTTGTACTCATACTTGTATATTTATGCAACAAGGCTGCAAATATAAAGAGTATAATTGAATAATTATACAATTTAGTCTTCTTTTTTGTATAAACCTCTATATTCTCCGGCTTTCGGATAAAAAGTGGGGGTGTCATATTGTTACCTTTGCATGCGGAAAGCAATACAATCTGAAACGTTAAAAAATATTAGCTGCTATACTAATTCCAAATATATGGGGTACTAATTCATTTTTCATAGGGTAGCAGT
>OJRD01001161.1_pt1 | contig 11418 bp, 12 predicted proteins | sample 1599051 | NCBI WGS metagenome assembly OJRD01 (sample SAMN03922523, study PRJEB24848) | human gut metagenome | isolation source: stool sample | host: Homo sapiens | place: Germany | collected 2010-02 | reverse complement strand
CTCGTGGGCTCGGAGATGTGTATAAGAGACAGCGTATAAGCTTCATGACGGCGACCCGAGAATTCCTGATGTTGTAAAGGATATGGAGGAGGAGCTTGGAAAGGGCAATATGAAGCCTGAAATTCTGCCGAAGCTTGCACAGTATGAGCTTACACTTCTCGACTGGATAGAGGCTCATAAGGGTTACCGTGAGTATGTTGCGATTGCCGGAAAGTGCTGGCCTGCATTCCAGACTCAGTTTGGTTTCGTTCCTTGTTATGTAAACAGCCGTCTTACATCCCGTGGAATTCCTGTTTCATGCGAGGTAGATATTTACGGCGCTCTTTCCGAATTTATCGGAACCTGCGTAAGCGATGATATCGTTACGCTTCTTGACATCAACAACACAGTTCCTTGTGACCTTTACGAGGAGGACATCAAGGGCAAGCATGATTACACCCTCAAAGATGTATTCATGGGCTTCCATTGCGGAAACACAAGCTCTAAGAAGCTTACAAGCTGCTCTATGAAATACCAGATGATTATGGCAAGAAGCTTGCCTGAAGAGGTTACTCAGGGAACGCTTGAGGGCGATATTCTTCCTGGTGATATTACATTCTTCAGACTTCAGTCAACTTCAGACTGCAAGCTTCGTGCTTACATTGCCGAGGGAGAGGTTTTGCCTGTTGCTACACGTTCATTCGGTGCGATCGGTATCTTTGCTATTCCTGAAATGGGAAGATTCTACCGCCATGTTCTTATCGAGGGCAACTTCCCGCATCACGGTGCAGTAGCTTTCGGTCATTTTGGAAAGGCTATCTTTGAGGTGTTTAAGTATCTTGGAATTGCTGAGATCGGTTACAATCAGCCAAAGAACTTGCCATATCCAACAGAAAATCCGTTTGCAAAGTAATAAATCTAATTCGCAATTAGAATATTCGATATAATTTGATAAAAAACAACCCTTGTGCAATGATAGGCGCAAGGGTTGTTTGCTTAACGGTAGGCGGTTTCTCCTCGCACGAGGAGGTGATAACTATGGTTACATACTCGGATATGTATTTATTTGCTAGTATAATTATCAGCGGTATCTCTCTAAGTTACATAATTTTCAGTAACAAAAAATAGAGTCTTTGTTTTTATAAAAATAAAGAAACAACCGCCTAAACTCTTTTCCTAGTTGGCGGTTATTTCTTTAACAATCAACTTGGGAGAAACCGCTTATCGCAGACTCCCTTTTTCATTTATATTATAGCATAATTTAATTGCGATTTATCGCAATTGTCGGCTAAGCCGACAGAGCGGCGGCAGCCGCAAATTAATGATACAATGTTCTTAAGGTCGGCGACAGCCGAATCGTGCGAATGCACGATAAAACAGTGATAAGCTGTTTTCCTTAAGGTTATTATAGCATATTAAAAGTGTTTGTCAAGTAAAAGAGAATTTTGCCTTTGGATTTTGCATTGTGAAATTTAAAACTTCAGCCTCATTTGATGCCATACTGCTCCGCCGTGAGATGAATTTGATATTCCTTCGTCTGTAAATCCAAACTTTTTATAAAATCCGATAAGCTTATTTTTGCAGGTAAGTACGAGTCCATCTCGTCCCTGTGCTTTTGCATCAGAAATAACTGTGTTTAGGATTTTTCCGGCGTAGCCTTTGTTCCGATACGTTAAAGAAGTGCAAACACTGAAAATCATTTGCCATTTTCCGTTTTCGTCGTGAAGGGATGCGTCTTCATACATATCATCTTCTAGATCTTTTATGTCGGTAACCATTCCGTTTACAAAACCAACTAAAATACCGCCGTCAAACATAAGCCAAAAGTGGTTCGGAAATACGGTAAGTCTATTTAAAATGCTGCTTTCACTTGCCGCTTCATCATTGCTGAAGCATTCTGCTTCAACAGAGGATATTTGTTTTAAATCGTCAATAGTTGCGTGTCGTATATACATTTTTGATACCTCGTTATAACAACGACTATGTATGGTCGTTTGTTGAATGATAGCGCGTTGCCCATTATTGAAAATTTGCGAAAAAAAAGAGCATCCAAAACGGCTGCTCAGAAAGTAAATCAGTGTAAAAATTTTGGAGAGGATGAAATGAGCTGAATACCTCGGGCATTCAATTCATATTCACGAGAATTCTTAAAGAACTCTTTAAGAATTACTGTAATTAAATTATAAGACGTTTGCCGATTGTTTTCAACAACAAAGCTGTTACGAATTGTGACAAATTTGTTACAGCAACTCGAAATATAATAACAAAACGATGAAGTTCTGCTGTTTTAAGGGAGTTTTTCTGTACATATATCCTAATTTTTCCACGGCACTTGAATTTTTCAAAAAATAGTAGTATAATGCTTTTGCAGTAAAATGTTACAGGAGGGCTTATTTATGGTGCTTACAGTCGATATAGGCAATACAAATATTGTTTTATCAGCATATACGAAGGAAAAGAGTCTTGAATTTTCTTCAAGATTTGCAACCGATTCAAGAATGACTGAGGATCAGTGTGCAATGCTTTTCAAGTCTGCTGCAGAGATAAACGAATTTGATTTGAAAAAAATCGACGGAGCTATTATTTCGAGCGTTGTTCCACCGCTTCTCACCGCTTGTAAACAGGCGATAAGAAGACTTACGGGGATAAATCCGCTTGTTGTCGGACCCGGAATCAAGACGGGGCTTAACATTAAAATAGACGACACGACAATTGCCGGAGCGGATTTAATATGTGCCGCTGTCGGTGCGCTTGAAAAGTATAAGCCGCCTATGATTATTTTTGATCTCGGAACGGCAACAACGATTACGGCGATAGACAGATCGGGAGCGTTTATAGGCGGAGCAATCATGCCCGGCATTAAAATTTCTCTCGATGCGCTTTCAAGCCGTACAGCACAGCTTCCGCACATCAACACCGAGCTGAAAAGCGACATTATAATAGGTGCAAACACGGTTGATTGTATGAAATCGGGAATCATACTTGGAAATGCTTCTATGATTGACGGAATGATTAAGCGGTACAAATCGGTGCTGGGTGAAGATGCGACAGTTGTTGCGACAGGAGGACTCGCACCATGCGTTGTTAAGCATTGTGAGAAAGAAGTTATAATTGACGATGATCTTGTTACCGAAGGGTCGCTGGCGATTTATTTCAAAAATAAACAGTAACACAGAAGCTGCTCAAAATTTGCGCTGTATCGGGAGATGCCCGAACGGCAGTAAGGAGTAATTTTTATGTCAAACACAACAAAAAAGGTAGTAGGAATCGGTCTGTTTACTGCAATCGTAGTAGTTTTGCAGGTACTCGCTGTAGTTATAAGACCTACGGGAATTTTCAACATTTCGCTGGTGCTTGTGCCGATAGTAGTCGGAGCGGCAATGTACGGTTACAAGGCAGGAGCGTGGCTTGGCTTTGTATTCGGCGTTGTGGTACTTATAACTGATGCTTCGACATTTTTTGCATTAAGTATTCCCGGAACTGTTATTACAGTTCTTTTAAAGGGAGCGCTTGCCGGACTTGCAGCAGGACTTGTTTATCTTTTACTTGAAAAAGTAAATCTTATTTTGGCAGTTGCAGTTGCGGCAATCGTATGTCCTGTAGTGAATACAGGTATTTTCCTTCTTGGATGCAGAGTGTTCTTTTTTGACACTATTAACGCATGGGCGGCTGCATCAGGGTATGAAAGTGCAGGAAAGTACATGATAATCGCATTAGTTGGAGTGAATTTCCTTATCGAAATGGCAATAAACATAGTTTTGAGTCCTACTATAGTTAAGCTTATCAGTATAGGAAAGGGAAAGCGTTTAAACGCTTCAAAATAATCACTGAGGCGGCGAGCAGCCGCCTTTGATATTTTAGGACGTGAGATAATAAAATGGATCTGGTATGGCTGCTTTTTAAGCAGGTTGTAATTATGCTTATACTTGTAGGAGTGGGTGCTATTTGTTATAAACTTAAGCTTATAACAAAAGAGGGCAGCTCATCTCTTTCAAACCTCGTTTTATATGTGGTGAATCCCGTTTTGATAGTGGTTTCATATCAGCAGGATTTTTCCTATCATCTTTTAAAAGGACCTGTCTCTTATACACATCTGACGCTGCAGTCTTTTAAAAGGACTTGGCATAGCGTTTGTTCTGTCAGCTGTTGGATTTTTGATTTTCGGAGCTTTTGCATATCTTTTGATAAGGGAAAGGCACAGCCGTAGTTATGTGACGGAGCGGCTTAATGCGATGTATTCAAATTGCGGTTTTATGGGTATTCCTTTGGCACTTGCTTTGTTTGGTACGGAGGGAGTGTTTTATGTAACTGCTGTAAATACTGCATTTAATTTAATAGTTTGGACGCATGGAGTATATTCTGTGACAAATGACAAGTCACATATAAGCGTTAAAAAGATAATTACAAACCCAACTATCGTCGCAACAGTTTTGGGCTTTTTGCTGTTTTTGTTTAGAATCGAGATTCCCGAGCTCGTTTATAAACCGTGCGATTACATAGCCTCCACCGTTACGCCTCTTGCCATGATAGTTGCAGGAGCAACTATTGCTCAGAATAACATCTTAAAAGCTTTTTTTAACAAACGAATATACCTTGTATGTGCGATAAAGCTTATAATAGTGCCGATGCTTCTTTGCTTTTTGTTTGCGCTTTTGCCGGACATTAATAATACTGCCGCCATGACAGCACTTATGTGTGTTTCATGTCCGAGTGCAACGATTGCAACGATGTTTGCAATAAGGTTTGATAAAGACGCAAACTATTCTGCACAGATGTTTGGAATTACAACAATTATGTCAGTTGTAACGCTTCCGCTTGTAATAGGTCTTTTTCTCGCTCTAAGATAATAAAATATATCTAAATTAAGATGTCACTCTTCGACATAGACGGCGTGAGATATCTTAATTTTTTCAGTGTGTGGAGATAAGTCCCCTTCACTAAAAACATGGAATAACGATGTTGTGTCTCCTATTGAAAAAATCAGGTCTGCTGTTTTTTTACAGCAGACCTTTTGTTATGCCTCAGGAAGCCATACTCTCATATCGCATTTATCTCTGTTTGCCCACGCATAGTAGGGAATAAGCTTAATCTTTACAGTCTTAGATTTTTGCTGACCGTAGAAATACAGTTTGTTTTCTGTCGTCAGTTTTTCTCCGTCAATCGTCATCTCGCAGATCCCGTAAAGAAGATTTGGATCAAATTTTGAAACTACGGGATTAGCAGGCTTTGAAACATATATGCTTCTTAGATCAAATTCGTTGTCGATGCCTTCTGCACAGTAAATCAGAGGACCTCTTGAGAAAGCGGTTTTTCCGTTTAAGTCAAATACGTTTCTTGACGCATAAATTTGTTTGGGCGACATATCAAACAGAACTGTTACTTCGTCTTTTTCGCAAAGCTCTAAATAAGCGTATCCGTCACTTTCCTCAAAAGCAGCAGGTTGGTTGTTTTTAAGAATTACTGTTTCTTCACTCCATGACGGCAGTCTTATTGCAAGCGTAAAGCTGCCTTTCCCCAAAAAGCTATAGCTTATTTTACCATCGTAAGGATATTCGGTTTTTGAAACAACTTTAACTCCAAGAATGTCGCTTAAATCAAGAACTCCGCCTATAAACAAGTTGATAAAGAGCGTTTTTTCGTCAAGTGTAAAGGCGTATTCGGCAATAGACGGCAAAAGTCTTGCAACATTTGGAGGGCAGCATGCACATGAAAACCATTTCGGCCTGTGTGCAAGAGTATGAAAGTGAGTTCTTGATTCACCTGAAACGCCTATCATACATTCGAGAGGATTTACATAGAAAAATTTAGTTCCGTCAAGCTCCATTCCCGCAAGAACAGTATTGTAAAGCGCTCTTTCTAAAATGTCGGCATATTCACTTTTCTTTTCAAGAGCAAGCATCTTTCTCGCAAAGAAAATAAGTCCTATTGATGCACAGGTTTCGGCGTAGGCTGTATCGTTTGGAAGATGATAATCCTTAGTAAATGCCTCTCCCTCATAGCCTGAGCCTATAGCTCCGGTAAGATACATACGCTTTTGCGTTATGCTGTTCCATAGTTTTTTGCAGGCGTCTTTAAGCCTTTCATCGCCAGTTATCTTAGCGGCGTCCGCCATAGCGGTGTAAAGATAAACTGCCCTGACCGCATGACCTACGGCGTCACGCTGTTCTCTTACAGGCGCAAAGCATTGGCAGTATTCGGTATCTAATGGGTTGTTTCCCCATACTGTCCAGCCTCTCAAGCGGCTTTCTTTTTCATAAAACTTACTGTCAACTCCTCGGACGTTTATAAAATGAAGCGACAGTTCCTTATACTTTTCGTTTCCGGTAGTGCGATAAAGTCTTAAAAGAGCAAGTTCTATTTCAGGGTGCCCGGGGTATCCCGCAGCTTTATTAGTTATGAAATGCTCGTAAATATTATCTGCCATAAGACACATGATTTTCAAAAGCTTGTCTTTGCCTGTGCATTCATAGTATGCGACGGCGGCTTCTATCATATGTCCGGCACAGTAAAGCTCGTGAGCCTCCTGAAGATTAGTATAGCGTTTGTCAGGCTTTTTTACTGTGAAATAAGTGTTTAAGTATCCGTCCTTGTGCTGAGCTTCTCCGATAATATTTATGACCTCATCACATCTTTTAAGAAGATCTTCATCGGGGAATAATACAAGAGAATATGCTGCTCCTTCAAGCCATTTAGCAACATCACTGTCCTGAAAAACCATTCCGTAAAAATCACCGCTGCATTTTCCTGTTTTTATAATTTCAGCGGCCATTTTGAAGTTTTCCAGAGCGTGGCTTTTTTCAGCGCCTTTTATCTGATCTTTGATTGCTTTTTCCTGATATGGAATCACTGTATTTTTTATAAGGCGCTCATATCTTCCAAAGAAGCTGTCATTAATTTTAAATCTGTTGATAAATTGCGTATCCATAGTATTTTTCCTTTACTTTAAAGCGGTAAAAACTCAGGCTTTCGATTTTTGAAATAGGTTATATATTTAAATCCCGTTTGTTTTGCAAGTTCTGCACATTCAGCGATTCCCTTTCCGAGATCTTCCCTGCAATGAGCGTCTGATCCGAGAGAAAGTATCTCTCCGCCGAGTTCCTTGTAAATTTCAAGAATTTCTTTGTGGGGAAACGGTTTGCCGTATTTTTGACGAAGTCCTGAGGTATTTATTTCTATTCCTTTTCCTGATTCAATCAGCTTTTTGAAGCATTCCCGAATCAAATCCTCAAATTTAGACATATCTACTTTTATGCCTGCGTTTCCTTCTATATATCTTAGAGTGTAGGTAACATGACCGAGAACATCGAATTTTCCCCAACAGCAAAGCTTATAAAGCTCCTTGTAATAGTCCTCGATAAGATTCATTATACCTTGATAATCATAGTTTTCGTATTTGATAAATGCAAAGTCATCATTGTTAGGAAGCTGATGCATTGAGCCGATTATAAAATCAAGACGTGAGTCTTCTGCAATCTTGTCGGCAATGTAATAGTCGTGGGTTGCCTGACCAAGCTCTATTCCGCAGATAAGATTTAGCTTACCTTTGTATTCTTCTTTCATATTTGTCACAAAGCTGACGCTTCTTTCGTAATCTTTATTAAAATCCCATGTGTCATATCCGTTTTCCTTTGCGCCGTAATGCTCCATAGAATACCAGCGGTTGCATTCGCAGTGGTCTGTTATCGCGTATGCCGAAAGTCCAAGCGAGATAGCCTTTTCAATCATATTGATTGCAGGCTCTTCGGAATCGGGAGAGAAGGACGTATGAGTATGACAGTCGATAAGTCCGTTGAATTTCATTTTTTATTCACCTTTTCATTATTTTTTGTATTGAGTATACCATAAAATTCATCAAATTTAAAGTATAAAAGAAAAAATCTTTTAAAACGGTTTGCAAAACTGGATTTTTATGTTATACTGTAGCTAAGAATAAATTTAAGTATGGAGGTAGTAAATATGAGAGCGATTGTTACTGTAATAGGAAAGGACGCTGTCGGAATTCTTGCTAAGGTGTCCGCAATTTGTTCTGAATACAATGCGAATGTAATAGAGGTTACACAGTCTGTTTTGCAGGATATGTTTGCAATGATAATGCTTGTTGACATTTCAAAGCTTAATACGGAATTCGGAGTGTTAAGCGACAAAATGACAGCAGCCGGCGATGAAATGGGACTTAAAATACACGCTATGCACGAGAGCGTTTTTAACTGTATGCACCACATCTAATAATCGGGAGGAAAATTTTAATGCTCAATGCCTATGACATATTAGAAACTATCAGAATGATTCAGGATGAATGTCTTGATATCAGAACTATAACAATGGGAATATCTCTTCTCGATTGTATTGACAGCGATATTGATGTTGCCTGCAAAAAGGTTTATGATAAGATAACCGACAAGGCAAAGAACTTAGTTAAGGTCGGAGAAGAGATTGAAAAGGAATTCGGTATTCCAATTATAAATAAAAGAATTTCCGTAACTCCGATAGCTATAATTTCTGCTGCTTGTAAATGCTCGCCTGTTCCTTTTGCTAAAGCTATGGACGAAGCAGCAAAGGCGGTAGGAGTAAATCTTATCGGCGGATATTCGGCATTAGTTCAAAAGGGCTTTTCAGCCGGAGATATAGAGCTTATTAACTCTATTCCGGAAGCTCTTAGCGTTACAGAGAGAGTTTGTTCGTCTGTAAACATCGGTTCTACAAAGACCGGAATAAATCTAGATGCTTGTAAAATAATGGGAAAGATAATCAAAGAGTGCGCTGAAAAAACAGTTGACAAGGCTTGTTTCGGAGCGGCAAAGCTAGTTGTATTTTGCAATGCAGTTGAAGATAACCCGTTTATGGCAGGTGCTTTTCACGGAGTCGGAGAGCCTGACTGCATGATAAACGTCGGCGTATCGGGACCGGGAGTTGTAAGAAGTGCGCTTTCCAAGCACCCTGATGCCAATATTTCCGAGATAGCTGACATAATAAAGAAAACTTCTTATAAGATTACAAGAATCGGACAGCTTGTCGGTGTTACTGCATCGGAGCGGTTGGGAGTGCCTTTTGGAATAGTGGATTTATCGCTGGCTCCTACGCCTGCGGTCGGCGACAGTGTGGCACATATCCTAGAGGAAATAGGGCTTGAGAGATGCGGAACTCACGGAACTACCGCAACGCTTGCAATGCTGAACGATGCAGTTAAAAAAGGCGGCGTTATGGCTTGTTCGAGAATCGGCGGACTTTCCGGTGCGTTTATCCCTGTATCTGAGGATGCAGGAATGATAGAAGCGGCTAAAGCGGGAACACTTTGCATAGAAAAACTCGAAGCTATGACGGCGGTTTGTTCAGTAGGACTTGATATGATAGTAGTTCCGGGAGATACTGCTGAGGATACGCTTGCTGCGATAATTGCGGATGAAGCGGCTATAGGCATGGTGAATTCAAAGACAACTGCTGTAAGAATTATTCCTGCAATCGGTAAAAAGGTCGGCGAGGAGCTTGACTGGGGCGGACTCTTTGGCTGCGGACCTGTTATGCCTTTAAAGAATGAATCAGCTTCAAAGTTTATAAACCGAGGAGGACAGATACCGGCGCCTATGCAGTCGCTGAAGAATTAACACTTATTGTGTGTAATATACGGAGGGGTTTAATTTGATTAAAAAAATTTGTGCTTTAGTTTTGTCGGTTTCAGTAGCGCTTACAGCTTTTTGCGCCTGCGGTAATGAAAATAAGGCTACTATTTCAAAAGAAGAAAAAGTATCCGAATCTACTGTTCAGGCGACTGAAGAAGTCGGAAGCGGAATACTTCAGTCGGGTGTTACGGAAATAAAAGAGCTTAGCGGCGAGAAGAGCAGAATAAACAGATATATGGATATAATAAACGGCGGAACGTTTACTCTTACAGGAACTCTAGAAACTCATTCTATGGGACTTATATCGGAAAACCCTGTAAAAATTTCTTCTTTTGAAGGTGACAAGTATTACTATAATGTAACAACCGTAGCTGCAAGCTCTGAGTATTTAATTACCGATTCTGTTGCATATGTTTTAAACGTGACCGATAAAACCTATGCAAAATGCGAGTCGAAAACGAGTGATAGCATAAGGGCGGGTATAAACACATATCTTCCGAGTCTGAAAACGCTGAAATCGCTTGACACATATGAGGTTGAATATAACGGTGAAAATTATATAAGAGAACGTTATGAGATAAAAAACAATGTCGGCGAGGAGCAGACCGTTTCGTATTTCTTTGACAACACTACGCTTAAGATTATAAGGTATGATTCAAATATTTTGGAAACGGTTATTCAGTCCGACTTTACGGTTTCAGAATTTAAAAACGAGGCTGACGAATCGGTTTTTGTGCTTCCTGATGACTATACAGAAATAACAGAAACAGAGCTTTCGCAGAATAAAAACAATACGCCTTCATCTGATGAATATATACTTGCGCTTTTTGATTCTCTGGGAGTGACTGACAAGGAACTTGAAAAGATGGGTTATACAAAAGAACAGGTTCTGGCGATGAACGAGCAGGAGCGAAGCGTGTTTTTAGCTCAGCTTTTTGGAGAAAATTTGGAATAAATTAAAAAAACACTTGAATTTTACAAAAGAATGTGTTATACTAATTTTTAGCCTTTACAAAAAGTGAATATTATATAAAAATATCGGAGGTTTTTAAATATGACAACGCTTGAAATCATCAGTGGGATTTTACTGTTAATAAGCTGCATTGCTATTATTTTGATCGTTTTGGTTCAGGAAGGAAAGGAACAAGGACTTAATTCGGCAATCGGAGGCGGTTCAAACGATTCTTTCTATGCGACTAATAAGAGCAGAACCAGAGATGCAAAGCTTTCACGAATAACTAAAGTTGCGGCGATTATACTTTTCGTAGTTACGCTGGTTGTAAACTTTATAAGTTACAGATTCTAAGAACTTTAAGCCCCTGTGAAAACACGGGGCTTTTTTTACGGCTTTTTGGGAAGAATAACTTTTGAAAGGAAGATGAAATGAAAAAGAAAAAAATAAAAATGAAAAATACAAAAAAGATAGATTACTCAAAAAAGATTTTAGATTATTTGAAAAAACACTCTGCTAATCCTGTTAAGTACAAATCTCTTTTAAAGGAGATGCGCAGTAAAAGATTTGACTTTGCAGAATTTACAAAATGTCTTGAAGGACTTAAAAAGAAAAATATGATAACGGAGGGAAAGGACGGAATAAAGCTTTTATCAAAAAAGAACTTGAAAAAGGCAAAGGTTGTAAGGCTTAATAAAACCTTCGGTTTTGCAAGGCTCGAGGATACGGGTGAAGATGTTTTTATAAGCGGACGGAATTTGCTTGGGGCGCTTCCGGGAGATATTGTTCTTATCAGACTTTTAAACTCAAGCGGAAATTCTCTTGAGGGCGAAGTAACGGAGGTCTGCGAAGAGAATTTCAGCCTTTTTA
>OJRD01001160.1_pt1 | contig 11421 bp, 22 predicted proteins | sample 1599051 | NCBI WGS metagenome assembly OJRD01 (sample SAMN03922523, study PRJEB24848) | human gut metagenome | isolation source: stool sample | host: Homo sapiens | place: Germany | collected 2010-02 | reverse complement strand
TCGTGGGCTCGGAGATGTGTATAAGAGACAGCTATGAATTTATAGGTCGTGCCTGTTTTCTCTCGGTAATTACGTATCTTCATTCGATATACGTCTTGTTCTGTCAACATATTTATTCCTCCAGTACAGTTTTGTCGTCTTGCTATCGGAATAAAGGCCCCCAGCCCAAAAGACTAAGGGGCCAATCTCCTGAAGAACGCTTTCCCTTATTTACGTTCTTATTATAGCAAAAATTTTTCATTTTGTCAAACAATAGGTGTAACAGTCTTTCTATGCCACTTGCCGAAGTCGTCTGGTACGAGTTCATTGAGCTTGGGCATATACCGTCTAATGTAAGCCTTCTCAAGGCCATCGAGCTAGCCCTCGCCGCAAGTTTCAAGGCAAACAAAGTGTAAGTGAAGCCCCATTTCCTTAGCTTTCCTGAGCTACACATACTTGCTCTTGTTATAGTCACGAGCCTCTGGGCACATGGCATTGATTTGGTGGGCCGTCCATCTATTGAACATATTTTTGGATTTTCCGACGTAAACAATCTCGTCGTCGAGCATGATGGCGTAGATGCCTACTAATCCTTCATACTCTTGTTTAATGGATTCGGGAGCCTTGGCATATAGCTCCTCGCGCATATTATATTCTGCTGTTGTCATAGCTTATTATCTCCTTTTGTTTGTAAATAAGTGGAAGCAATCTTCTTCCCTTTCATATATATATGAAAATTCGAGTAATTGAATAGTACAATTTTGTCCTGACTTGGTAAAAAATTTTTTCTTGACGTAGCCAGAAAAATATGTTATGCTTAGGACAGAAATGTATAAAACAACTTAGCGAATTTTCATATTCTATATGGAAGATAGAAGGAGGCTGTAAGTATGTCGAGAAAGAGTTATGATAACTTGCGGCCATCCACCCTTGAGAAATGGAAGTCTGTTGCAAGAGAATATACTAGGAATAATTACAACGGACCTCTAGCTTATTAGACTATCTATCCCAAGGCTAGTAGGACTACAGCACAAGCTGAGTGGTCTGCAATATTCCACTGTCCGCAAATCCAAGAATACCTACAGCAGATTCGTGAAGATGAATATAGGATGCTGATGATTGACAGACTCAGAATCAATAGTGAGCTTGCTAAAATGGCTTTCTCTCCTATTGATGCTGACAATCCTGTTACACCGTCTGTTAAGGTACAATGCCTCAAACTCTTGCAGGATGACATCAAGACTAGCGGTATCCAGCAACAAGAGGAAATAACAATAGGAGTAGATGACGATGAAGATTCGCCTGAAGAAGAGTCTGTTTAATCGCGTCTACTTTCCTAGGTTGACTGACTACAGCAAGAGGTATGAGGTATATTATGGCGGGGCTGGCTCAGGCAAGAGTGTCTTTATAGCTCAGAAGCTAGTGTTTAGAGCTATAAATGATAAGAGAAAAGTATTAGTCTTGAGAAAGGTAAATAGCACGACCAAAAACTCCACTTTCTCTCTCTTGTTAAAGACATTAGAGGATTGGAAAATTTTGGAAATGTGCAAGGTTAATAAGAGTGATTTCTCTATTGTCTTGCCAAATGGTAGTTAGTTCTTGTGTATGGGCCTAGATGACCCAGAGAAACTAAAGTCCATAACTGGCATTACGGATGCGTGGATGGAAGAAGCAACAGAGTTTACTCAGAACGATTTCAACCAGGTAGACTTGAGAGTAAGAGAAAGAGTTCAAGAAAGCCAGATAATCTTGAGTTTTAACCCAGTAAGTAAAGCTAATTGGTGTTATTTAGCTTTCTTTAAGGATAATCAAGAGCTAGAAGATTTTAGAAGTCAGTGCTTGATTGTCCAAACAACTTATAAGGATAATAAATTCCTGCCAGAGAAATATATTGAGAGTTTGAAGAGACTAATGGCAACTAACCCAGTATATTATAAGATATATGCCGAAGGTGAGTTTGGTAGCCTCGATAAGCTCGTTTTTTAGAACTGGCAGTCTTTCTCATTTGACAATAGTAAGATAAAGGGAGAGCATTGTGTGGGCTTGGACTTCGGCTTCACAAACGACCCGACCGCAATCATCTGTTCTATTGTTAATAAAGACGAGAAAAGGATTTATGTATATAGAGAGTTTGTCCAGACTGGCATGGTCAACTCAGAAATTGCCAAGCAACTCTCCGCTATGGGCTTGAGTAAGAGTTGCATTGTAGCGGACTCGGCAGAAGAGAAAAGTATTGAAGAGATTAAGAGATGCAACGTGCCGAGGATTAAACCTGCCGAAAAGGGGCCAGGCAGCATATTGGCTGGCATTACTAAGTTATAGGACTATGAGATTATAGTGCATCCTGACTGTTAGCACTTGATTGAAGAGTTATAGAACTATAGTTGGCAGAAAGATAAGGCAACTAACGAATACATTAACAAGCCTATTGATAAATTTAACCACTGCATTGACGCTCTAAGGTACAGTTTACAATGCCTTGATGATAGGAGTAAGATACGTACCATGAGTAAAGATATGCTATTCTAAGGAGGGTTCTCAATGTTTAGAATTGACAGTGCAGAACAGCTAACTCCCGAAGTGATTAGACGAGTTATCTACAGGTTCAGAGGAGAAGAGCTTCCTCGTTTGCAGAAGCTCAAGAATTATTATTTGAACAAGACAGCTATATTGTGCAGACAGAAGAAAGATAGTACGCGCCCAGATAACAGGGTCGTACACCCCTTCGCGCAATACATTACTGATACTCTTGTTGGTTACTTCGTAGGAGAGCCAGTTATTTATTCTAGTAATGAGGATATTGAAGCACTAAAGCTCGTATTTGATTATAATGACGAGCAAGATGAGAATATGACACTAGCCAAGGATTGTAGCATCTACGGCAAGGCTTATGAATATTGCTACGTTGATAGTGATGGTAGTGTGCGGTTCATGAGCTTGGACCCTAGAGAAATCATTCCAATATATAGCACTAATCTAGCAGACGAGTTGAAGGCGGTCATTCGCTTCTATACGCAGAGAGAGATTACATCTGATAATGAGGTACTTGTAATTGAGGTTTATGACGACAAGAAGATTACCCGCTATAAGACTAACGTAGAGATTGGAACTCTTACTACTATTGATGAGAGAGAGCACGCTTTTGGTGACGTTCCTTTTATTGAGTATAGAAACAATGATGATTGTTACGGAGATTTTGAAGGCGTTATTTCCCTGATTGACGCTTATGATGCTCTTGTTAGTGATGATATGAATGACTTCCAAGAGTTCGTTGACGCTTACTTGGCTCTGTATGGATATAATGCTGATAGAGACGATATTCAGCAAATGAAAGAGAATAAAGTCTTGCTTATGGACCTTGACAGCAAGGCAGAGTGGGTTGTTAAGCAGTCTGATGGTTCTGCCGTAGAAACTAAGAAGAGCCGCTTAGAGCGTGACATCCACAAGTTCAGCAAGACTCCTAATAGCTCTGACACTAACTTCTCAAGTAATGTTAGTGGCGTGGCTATGAAATATAAATTGCTCGGCACAGAGAATCTTGGCTCCATTAAGGAGAGAAAGTTTAAGAAAGGTCTAGTAAGACGTCTTGAGCTGCTTAGCCATATTATGCAGCTTCTTGGTAGAGCTTCTTTTGACTGGCTGGGCGTTGATATTACCTTTACTAGAAATCTTCCTATTAACGAGGATGATGTTTCTACTATGGTTAAGAACCTTAATGGCATTGTAAGCAAGAAGACTCTAGTTGGCCAGCTTCCATTTGTGGAGGATGCCGAAGCCGAGATTGAGCAGCTACAAAAGGAGCAAGCGTCTTCTATCTTTTATGCCACTCCTAACGCCATAACTGATGACCAGGAGTAATGCTATAACGGTTCAGACAGTCTCATTAGCTCTAGCTGCTCAACTTGAGGCTGTCATAGCCTAGAAATATGATGCCTTGAGTAAGAAGCTAGTAACGGCTTTAATAGCAGCTGATTCTCCAGCTATTTTAGTGCCGATTGCCACGATGGAGTTCTCAGCAATAGAGAACCAAACAATCGAGCAATTAGCAAGAGTCCTTCCAGCCATTTATGATTAGGCTTTCAATAGGACAATAGCTTTAGAAACGGCAAAGGCAGGTATAAAACTCTAGGGGTCATTCTATTCGGAGCAATGGACCTCCGATGGCCGCACGTTCAGAGATAGGACAATCATTAACAATCAATCTGCTCTTGATGAGTTAGGCACTATGTTGTTCTCAGAACTAGAAACACCAGTTAAGCTAGGGCTAATTACAGACATAGTTACTAAAGCTAAGAATAAGTTCCTTAGATTGATTCGTACAGAAGCAGAAGCTGCTTATGCCCAAGGCAACTTAGCTGCTTGTCGAGCCCTGGGCTATCTCTATTTGGTCATCGAGAATCCTGACCCCTGTGACGCTATTTGTGTGGATGAGGTTGGTGAACGCCTTATTTCTATTGCTGAGGCTAGAGTAGGGCTTGACTTACCACCCTATCATCCTAATTGCAAATGTATATTTCGAGGAATATATCCAGGACAATTTTGATTTAATCATTTGGGCGTTTTTTCAATTATAACATGAGGGCTAGAGGAAGGCCACCTGCTAGAACTCGAAGGAGAGATTAAGATGAACGAAGAAACTAACACTCAGCAAGAGCAGAAAACTTACACCCAAGAAGAAGTGGATAAGCTAATTCAAAGTGAGACTGATAAACGTGTCACTCAAGCTCTGAAGAAGCAGCAACGCAAATTTGACGAGGCTAGTAAGTTAGCTAATATGTCAGAACAAGAGAAGGCAGACTATCAGCTTAGTCAGAGAGAAAAGGACTTAGAAGAACGAGAAGCTGCTTTAACGAGAAAAGAATTAACTGCCGAAGCCACTAGATAGCTTGCTGATTAGGGTCTTCCCGCAAGTGCTGTTGAGTTTATTGTGGGAGTTGACGCAGAAGCAACAGCCAAGAATATTAAGGCGTTCAAGAAGATGTTTGACGAGGCTATCTCAAAAGAGGTTGCCGCCCGCGTGTCTACAGGAGCGCCAAAGGCAGATGCCGGCAAGTTGGGTATGTCTAAAGACGAGTTCAAGAAGATGACTCTAGCCCAGCAGAGTGAGCTCTTTAGAACCAATCCGGAACTGTATAATGCTTTAAGAAATCAGTAATCAACTCTACTGTTGATATATACAATTACTAATTCTAAGGAGGATGTCAATTATGGCACACACTTTATTTGAAAATGTTGTTCTGAGCGACAAGGTTAATGACATTCTTACTACCTCTGTCGACCTCAAGAATTATATGACCGTTGATACTAGCATGACTGAGACTGCTGGTATGAAGAAAACTATCAATGTTTATACTCCTTCTGGTAAGGTTGAGGACCTTGAGATGGGTGCCGGCAATACCGAGGAAATCACTGTTAGCTTCACTCCTGAGAGCTACGATGTAAAGACCACTCAGGGTAAGTTCCAGTATTACGATGAGCAGGCTATGCAGGACCCCAATGTTGTTGATGTTGGTCTTCGTGGTCTTACTCAGACTATGGTAAATGACTTCACTACTAAGGCTATTGCTGAGTACGGCAAAGCTACTCTTCAGGGCACTGTTGCTGACGTAAATAACATCACCTTTGATGAAATCGTTGATGCTATTGCTAAGATGAACCTTGAAGACGAAGCTGGTCTGTTCATGCTTATTAACCCTGCTCAAAAGGCTGGCCTTCGTAAGTCTCTGAAGGAAGCTCTTAGCTACTCTGAGGGTTATGTCCGCACTGGCTACATTGGCTCTGTTGCTGGCGTACCTGTTATCGTTTCTAAGGCTGTTCCTGAGGACGCGGCTTACCTGGCTACCAATGACGCTGTAACCCTCTTCATCAAGAAGGATACAGAGGTTGAGCCTACCCGTGATGCCGATAAGCGTAACAACATCATCTTCATCCGTAAGTACGCTGTTGTGGCTCTTACCGACAAGACCAAGGTTGTTAAGCTCGGCGCTGCTGAGTAATTTCTTTGGGGTTCTGGGAGTCTAAGAACTCCTGGAACCCCATTTTCTTTTTAGCTCTAAGGAGGAATAAAACATGACAATCTTAGAAAAGATTCAAGCTCTATTAGGGCCAACAGCCACGGGTCAGCGCAAACACGAAACTTTAGCTGCTCTTGTTGAGATTTGCAAGGACGAGGCAACACAGTATTGTAATTTGCCTGAGTATACTGAAAAGCTCGACAATGCCGTTGTTAAGATGGTCCTTGAGCGTTATAATAAATTAAACTATGACGGTTTAGAAAGCTCTACTGCTTCTGATATTACAGAGCGTTTCATTAACGGTTATTCCAATGATACGATGAATATGCTTAGAAGCAATAGAAAGATGAAGCGTATTGGAGGTTTTGATAATGGAAACTAATGTTATTACCAAGACCAAGACCACTTATATCCCCGATGGATAGGGTGGATATACTGAGCAAACAATAGAAGAAGGAACCTATGAGGTTCAGCTTTCTACCTCCAAGAACGAGGCAGAAGCTACTGCTTATGGTTGCAAAGTTGAACAGGTTATGAAAGTGATTGCGGACGAGCCGCTCTATGGTGACCAGGCATCTTTCTGGATGATAGTAGGTCAGACAGGTCCGCAGGGTATTCAGGGTAACACTGGTCCTCAAGGTGAGCAAGGTATTCAAGGCCCAGAGGGCAAGGCATTTACCTATGATATGTTTACAGAAGAGCAGCTTCAAGCCTTAACTGGTCCACAGGGTCCAAAGGGTGACAAAGGTGAGTAGGGTCCAGAAGGACCTCAAGGAGAGCCTGGTCCTCAAGGCCCCAAAGGAGCAGACGGCACAATGACATTCGAGGATTTAACTCCTGAATAGAAAGCCACTTTGAAGGGCGATAAAGGTGACCCAGGTCCTGCTGGTCCAGAAGGTCCTGCCTCTACAGTGCCGGGTCCCGCAGGTTTCAGTCCTACTGTAGCTACTGAGCCTGTTGAGGGTGGTACTAAGGTAACTATCACTGATGAAGAAGGTCCTCATGAGTTTACTATCCTTAATGGGGAGAAGGGAGAAGCAGGAGAGCCAGGCCCTAAAGGTGATACAGGAAGCCCTGGAGAGCAAGGCCCCGCAGGTGAAGCAGGTGCAGATGGTAAAACTCCTGTAAAGGGCGTTGACTACTTCACTGAGGATGACATCTCTTCTATTGTTGACCAAGTAGCTGCTCGTTTTACTGATGCAGAGGCGGTGAAGTATTGATGAGTAAGGTAATTCTTAATGATACAACTCTGACTGCTATTGCTGAGGCCATTCGTACTAAGGGTGGCTCTCAGGAACAGTTCTTACCATCTGAAATGCCTGCTGCTATTGCTAATCTTCCTTCTGGCGGTGGGGCTTCGTGGCCTGATACCGTGCAGACAGACATGGTAGAAGGTGGGTCCAATAGATTGAGCGTGCCTGTTGCTAATGCTCCACTCGACCCGCATCAGTGGGTAGGGATTCATGTAGCTGGTAACCCTATTTACGGTTCTACTGACTACATTATGGATATAGCTGCTTTCCCTCAGCAAGCTACTATCTATGAAGTTGATGATGGTGCTTATATTGTTCCTGCTTTTGCTGGCGGTTCAGTTGGTAAATATAACTATGCTGGTGTCTCTATGTATGGCTACGGAAAGTTTACATATCTCTATTCTGAGAGTGACAGCTATCCAATGTACTACTGGGCTTTCTACGTTGATGCTACTGGCAATGTAAGTCTTAGATATTCTGAAAGCCCAATCACCGACTCTAACCCAGGTGAGAGTGATGCTTATATCCTTGGTAGAAACTTCCAGATGACAGTTCTTTATTAAGGAGGAATAAGCCATGTATTATTACAAGTATGAAGATGAGCAGGGCGTTTGCTACGTTGCAACCTCTCAACCTTGCACTCGTGAGGGCTATGAGTCTATCAATAAAGAGGACTATGACAAGGAGAGACGCGCCGGATACCTGCAAGCCCGCAAACAACAATTATATAAGGAATTACAAGAGATATAGGAGGAAGAGAGCTATGACTTCTGAGAAAGATAAGAAGCAGAATCCAGAACAAGTTGAGCGCATCTACTTCCTCATTAACGGAAAGAAGTATGAGATACGCGCTCAGGTGCCTTACAGAAAGCAGTATCTAATCACTTTAGTTGAGGTGACAGAGTAATGGCCTATATGGGAGTCGAAGCAAGAGCAGATGGTTCTCTGTATTGTGATATTTCACTCGATACTTTAGGTCTGCCTCGTTAGACTTCCTACCATGGCTTTCCAATACTCTATCCTATTGATACATGGCAACAGCTTGGGTCTATATTTAAGTCTTAGGCTCAAGCTACTTGCCCTGTTGATACCGGTTACTTGCGGGACCACAATGATTTTGCAGCCGACGATGGAGGTTGTGAGATGTGGTCAAGCGCCCCTTATAGTGTCTATCAAGAGTATGGGACTAGCAGGTGTAGAGCCTAGCCATGGTTTGAAGCAGCTGTGCAGGCCGGAGTAGCCGAAACCCGCATTGAAGAAGAGTTCAGAAGTTTTGCAAGTGGTTGGAACGAGATAGATAGAGAGTTAAACGAGATAGAGTATATGCCTATCCTTTCTATTGTTGACTGTGAGACTGCTATTGGTAGGCTTCAAGCCTTGAAAGCAAGAGGAAGTGAAGTAAACTTCCCAGTAGATTATATTGACGAAGTGATTGCACGCATTGAAGCTACTGAAAATGAGATTCGTATTATGATGATGCAGGCAGAAGCGTTCGGTGGCCTCTTCGGCAAGGATGCTTACACAATAATGATGGAGCAGATAGGTCAGTATCTCGGTATGTTGATTGGCTCTATGTTAGCTGCTTTAATCTCTGCTACTGCTGATGCCCTATTTGAGGGAGAAGTAGCTCGTATGCACAACCCATCTCACTAAAGGAGGATTATTTATGCTAGACGTCAAGCAATTAGTCTATGATGCCGTAGCCGATTCTAGCTTGCCTCTGGAGGATAATCCCGTTCTTGAGCGCAAAGAGTACCCTTATGGGTTACTGAGAACAATCGGCGTGGTTAAGACACGTTACAAGAATTATTACAAAGCCAACTGGCTTATTAGAATAGATACCTTCTCTTGTTATCATGGGGAGAAGGAATCTCTAGCTCTCTTTGAAGAGTTAGAGAACAAGATATGGCCTGCTCTTATGGGGAATGATGACATTACTTATGTCAACATAAGCCATGACCTTATGGATGATAAAGAGCAAGGGCCAGTAACTAAACACGGGATAATTACAATATAGGCAGAAACAATGGAGGTATGAGCTATGAAAGGTTTCGATGTATTGCTAACAATAGCAAATGAGCCTGTGGCAGCTCAGATAGATGCTACTCTACAACGTGGCGCTACTACCTCTGATATTTCCAATATGATTGCTTTAGATTGGCAGGATTATCTAATCCATAATAAGTATTGGAGAGTTAATTGTAATGGTGCCTATGTTGTTAATGATAAAGCCATGGATAGTCTTGAAAAGGCGTTTGCGGCCGGCGCTTCTATCCAGGTTGAGTTGTCGTCTCCTACAGTCACGTTCAAAGGGGAAGGAGTCCTGATAGATTTCCCCATCGGAGCTGACTTTAATAAGGACACAACTTACAGACTTACTATCTAGGGTAAAGGAGCACTCACTCGTGAAGTTCCTGATGAACCTAGAGAAGTCGGATACTGCTTAGAAGTATGACTAAAGAACAAGACAACCATGAACTCAGACTAAAAGCTGGGGTGACAGGTCTCATCGACAAGTATTGGGACCTGGAACCCTGGCAGGTCGAGGCCGCATACGAAGGTTACAAACAAAGAATGTGTGACCTGGGTAATACGATAATTATAGCAGTTAGAAGAGCCTTCTCTGATTCTGAACCTTTTGTTTACTCTCCCGACCATACCAGAGAAGATACATTCAAACGCTTTAACATAAAGGAGGATTAACCATGAATTTTAGTGAGCAATTACAATCTATGGTTCTCTCCACTCCTGTTCCTAAACAATAGGTAGAAGATAGACAAGAAAGACCAGTGCAGAAGAACAAGCGGGAAGAGGACCTTCTGAACACCATTGGTCTAGCCGTAAAGAGGAGATGAGCCCATGCTTATAAACGGAACTGATATAACTACTTATAAAGCTGAGCTTCTTGATAGAGCAATCTCCACCACAGTCGTCAATTCAGTTACAGACTGGCTTGATGGTTCTGTTGAAGGAACTCTATTACGCCAGAGTTACGATTGGCGCAACCTCAAGTTAGTATTTCTAATTCGTGAGGTTAATGAAGACGAGGCATACAAGCGTATCTCTGCTTTGACAGAAGCTCTTATGGATTGCACTCTGCGGTTTGACGATATTGAGCTCGACTTCCCCTGCATCTTGGATGGTTCTACCATTCCTGATAGACTCCAGAACGGTGTCTTTAAGGTTATCTTTAACTTGAAGAATGACTGGGGCTATGGCGAGGTTGTTGAGGAAGAGTTTCCAATCGAAACAGTAGAAGGCAAGCTAATTCACGTTGACTTTGTTAGAAACTGGTATCCTACAGTCAAGACTTATAGCTGGTGCTTCACCGAGGACGAGCTATATGAAACAGTAGGACACCAAGATATTTATATTGACCCAACCCTAATTCCAACAATAGCAAGTGGAGTTGAAAGTTGGGAAGAGTTCTTCTTAGGCTTAGGACTTGACCTTAATGCCTACAGAAGCACGAATGAACTCCCCGGATTCCTAGACATCGCGAGGGAGTATAGCGTGGAGGCCGCAAGCACCTTATTTGATTAGATAACTAAGTTCACGGTCTACTACAACAGATACCAATGTGACGGGTATCCAGATATTCCTGGTCCTTACAACTATCCTTCTCTTGTTTGGAGCACTGGAGCTGAGAATCAATACTACTTTGACCTTGGCGTCGGCGCTGGCTGGAATATTCAGGACCTTACTGTGTCTCTTGTTGCTAGATATAATGCTTTGGCAGATATGAGCAACGGGCCTATGTTTGGTGCCTACACCGACCAATATTGCTTAACTCAAAACGCCGAGAAAGCTATCTTCTGGACCGGTGGCGAGAATTACTTCGGCTGGGAAGTCTATCAAGAGGACCAGACAGCAAGTGGTAAGAATGTCATTATAACAACCCTTGAAGATATTGCCTATGTTCCTCTTAGAGAGCACGCAATCAAGAGCAGCAATCAGGGTACAGCTCCCATTGAGGGACTGGCTGACTTAGTGTTCAATGGCCAGACGCTTACTAGAGTTAGAGCTTATGACTATACTCTTGCCCATAATCTGACTATTGCTTGCGGCCGGGCCTGGAACGAAGAAACTCAGACCTATGCTACTAACTTCGAGGTAGCTAGAATAAGAGCTGTCTCTTATACACATCTCCGAGCCCACGAGACAAGAGGCAATCT
>OJRD01001155.1_pt1 | contig 11441 bp, 14 predicted proteins | sample 1599051 | NCBI WGS metagenome assembly OJRD01 (sample SAMN03922523, study PRJEB24848) | human gut metagenome | isolation source: stool sample | host: Homo sapiens | place: Germany | collected 2010-02 | reverse complement strand
GTGTATAAGAGACAGCTCCTCCACGCTTAAACCGTTGAGCGCGTTTTCCTCATTTGCGCCGTCCGTCACCAACACGTATTCGCCGCGAGGCTCCTCGACGCGCGCTTCGGACAGATTGAAAAAAGTCACTTTTTCGTGAATTTTGCTTATTTCTTTTATTACCGCAACTCTCCTGTCTCCCAACCTTTCGTACAGATAACCGAGATTTTCGTTGACGTCGTGAGGCGCCGCGTAAAAAATCATTGCGGACAAGGACGCGACTCTTTGCATAAGTCTTTCTCTGTCAACTTTTTTTTCGGGCAGAAAACCGACAAAGGTAAAAGGCGCGGCAAAGCCGCTCAAAACAAAAGCGTTGAGAAACGCGCTTGCTCCGCTGACGACGGTATACTCCAAGCCGTCTTTTATCAGAGCGTTTACCAAAACGCGTCCCGGGTCGGAAACGCACGGCATACCCGCGTCGGAAACAATCGCAATGTTCTTTCCTTCGCGCGCCGCTTGCAAAATTTCTTTTAAGCGCTGCTCCTCGTTGAATTTGTGGTAGCTCCTTGTCGGAGCCGACGAGCCTATATGCTTCAACAAAAGGGCGCTGCGGCGCGTGTCCTCGCAATAAATCACGTCCGCAGACTTCAAAACCTCCGTCGCTCGGGACGTTATTTCCCCGAGATTTCCGATAGGCGTCGCTACGAAATAAACCAAAAAAATTTCCTCCTTACTGTTCGTCCATTGCGTACAAGCGTCTGACGGTGGGCGTGTAGCCGCCGTTCTCGTCAAACACCACAAGGTCGGGAAGCCATTTTAACCCCACCTTGCCCCCTTTGACGGCTTTAAACAGAGCGAGCTTGGGGACTTGTCCCGAAAATGACTTAATCAGGCACGCCTCTTTTAGCTCCATTCCGTTGGCACGCAGGGCGCAAGCCACGTCCGCAAAGCGCTCCGCCTGATGCACGAGAAAAAAGCTTCCGTTAAACCTCAGAACGGACGACGCAGCCCCCGCCGCTCCGAAAAGGTCTATCAGTGTTTCGTGCCGACAGTTTTTTATACTTTCCTTGATTTGTCCCTCGCCGCTGTTCAATGCGCGGTACGGAGGATTGCATACGACAATGTCCGCGCCGTTTACAAAATTTTCGGCGTCGCGCATATCCGCGCAAACGGTCTCTATGTCAAGTCCGTTGAGCTTTACGTTGCGTTCCAAAAGGTCGTACATGACAGGCTGTATTTCCACGGCGACAAGTCTTGCGGGACGCTGCTTTTTTGAAATCAGCACCGAAATGACTCCGCAGCCCGCGCCAAGCTCCACCACCGTTTTGCCCTTGGCGCCTTTGACGAAGTTTGCTAGCAGAACGGCGTCGGTCGTAAAACGGTACTCCGACGCGCTCTGTATTATTATAAGAGACAGCCTCCGTACTGCAAATCCTCTATTCTTTCGTCCGGCTTCAAATCGTTCATAAATCGATTATAACATTTTTTTGCAGGACAGGTCAACAGCGCGTCGACTGTTTTGAGGCAATAAAAAAGTCCGCCACAAGGCGAACTTTAAAACCGTGTTATTCCTCGCTGATTGCGCTCACGGGGCACTGTGCGGCGCACGCTCCGCAGCTGATGCAAACTTCGGGATTTATCTCGAATTTATCCGCACCCTGACTGATTGCGCCGACGGGGCAGGTAGCCTGACAGCTACCGCAAGAAATGCACTCAGAACCGATTTTGTAAGCCATAATACGTATCTCCTTGTAAAAATACTTTGTACGGATATTATAATGCCGAGCATTTCAAATGTCAACAAAAATCAATCCAAAATCGATTTAATTTCTTCGTCGGCAACCGTGTCGTCCACGTCCTCGGCTATGGTCTTTTTTGCCTTTACGTCGGCGACGTCGAAAGTTTTGAACTCCACCGCGTCGCCGTTCACGATTTTCACAAGCACGCTCTTTTTAAGCAGATTCACGCTTTCAACGCGGGCGCGTCCGTCGGGCGTAACCACCTCGCTGCCCACCTTGGGCATAAGTCTTGCTGTTTCCGTATAATGATTGTTTTCGTATTTGAGACAGCACATGAGCCTGCCGCAAAGACCGCTGATTTTTGCGGGATTGAGCGAAAGCCCCTGAGTTTTCGCCATTTTTATCGACACGCGCTCGAAATCCTTGAGAAATTGATTGCAGCAGCACGCTCTGCCGCACGGACCGAGTCCTCCCAACATTTTGGTTTCGTCCCTTATGCCTATTTGTCTGAGTTCGATTCTCGCGTGGAAAATAGACGCAAGGTCCTTTACAAGCTCTCTGAAGTCAACACGGTTGTCTGCAGTAAAATAAAACAGAAGTTTGTTGTTGTCAAATGTACATTCAACATCTATGAGATTCATCTTAAGCTCGTGCTTTGCTATTTTTTCCTCGCAAATCTTAAAGGCATCTTTTTCTTTCTCTTCATTTTGCCTTATCGTTTTCAAATCCTCCTCAGTAGCCTTTCTGATAACGCTTTTGAGAGGAGAGTTTATTTCATCATCGGAAATTTCCTTAAGCGCCAAAGAAACCTCTCCGCACTCGATTCCTCTTGCGGTTTCGACAATAACTTTATCGCCGAGAGCAAGTTCAAGTCCGTTTGGAGAAAAGTAATAGACTTTTCCGACACTTTTAAATTTTACACCAATTATTTCAGTCATAATAAAAACCTTTCTATGATAAATATATAACAACGACTATGTCCCCCTGCCTCTAAGGCGTCGGACAATTCAGCCTTTCAGTGGGGGATTGTTCCGACACTGAAACCCTAAGAGGCTAATGCTCGGTCGTTTATTGAATGACGGGACGTTGTCCTTATTGAAAAACTAAAATGCAGTGTCAGCAATCTCAGCTGTCAAAGCAGCGACTGTGACGGCCAGATTTGCGTATCCATGAATTTTCGTCTTCGCAAGAGTGAGCATATCAAAAATTCTGACGATTATGTTGCAGGTAAGCTTTTCAGCCAGATTTTTTGCACCGTCGTTGTATGAACACATTAGGACCTCAGCTCCTGCTGAAAGTTCCAGCGCAGAGCCAAGTATTTGCAATATAATACTTAAAACGTCTTCGGCCCCGGTTCTTGAATCAAGCTCGGAAAATGATTTTAAAAGCTCATATTCATTTTTTCGGCAAACGGCGTCTATAATGCTTCTGGCAACAACAACGCTGTCATAAACATCTCCGCCTTTTAAATATTCGATTTGTCTGCCGATATTACCAGGAAAAGCGGACTGAGCCTTAGCAGCGTCCTGATCGCTGAAACCGTTTTGCAAAAGATAACGGTTAGCTTCTCCTTGGCTCACAGTACTCATTTCAATGCTGAATACTCTTGAAAGAACCGTTTCCAAAACGCTCTGTTTGTTTTCGGCAGTCAGAATAAAAACTGTTTCTCCGGGAGGTTCTTCAAAGATCTTTAATAGTGCGTTTTGGCACTCCTCGTTTAGCTTTTCAGCATTCTCGATAATATATACTTTTTTACCCGATTCATTTGGGGAGATATATGCGTCAGAGGTGATTGGACGTATATCTTCTTTAACTCGGTAAAGACCTGATTTTGAAGTGGGTTTGACATAAATAATATCAGGGTGGTTAAAATGCAAAGCCATTAAACAGCTTCTGCATTTTCCGCATGGTTGTCCGCTGCGGCTTTCACAGTTAAGCGCAGCAGCCAGATATCTTGCCATTACGCTTTTGCCAAGCCCTTTCTCTCCATAGATCAAAATAGAGGGAATAATTCTGTCCTTGGAAATCATAGTGGAAAGCTTTTTCTTAGTGTATTCATTTCCTATAATCTGAAATCCGTCCATAAAAACCCCTCCATAAAGCCATAACAACTATATACACATTTATTTTACCACACTTACCTTTAAAATGCCATACTTTTTTAGAATTTTTATTGCGTTTTGATCAAAAACTTCTCCTGCACAAATTACCGGTATACATGGCGGGCATACCGTTTTTGCTGCGGAGCAAATGCGCCCTTCGGAAAACTCTGTATTTATCTCCTCAGAGTCTGCAAAAAAAGCATTTCTCATATTAACTGCCTGCACTTTTTCAGTTATTAGAAATTCGTTATCTAAGTTTTTATATTCGCTGATTTTGCCGGCAGCTTCTTTAAAAGCGGACAGAGTTTTTTCATAATCCTCCTCACCGTTCATAACGGAAAACATCATTACAAGCGAAGCGTCGTCTGCATATTCTGAAACGATATTTTTTAGTCTTAAAAATTCATAAAGCTCTTTGGTATTGATTCCCGACTGCATAGCGTCAATGGCAATTTTAAACGGCTCTTTGGAAATGTTTATAAATCCAAGCCTAAAAAGCTCCGACTTTAGTCTTTCGACCATTAAAGCTGTTTCGTTAAAACGTCTTATCTCATCGTTTATTATTCTGTTTGTAAAATCAAGCGATGCCATAATCATATAAGAAGGAGATGAGGTAGCAAAAACGCTCATAACACTTTTGGCATTTTTTATAAAAGCTTCGTCAGTTTCCCGACTTATGTGAAGATAAGCACCTCCGGTCATTGCCGGCAGAGTTTTGTGCGCCGAATCACAGCACATATCAGCGCCAAGTGAGATAGGGTGAAGATCCGGTGCAAGAAATTTAAGATAAGCACCGTGTGCGTTGTCAACCAGCAGATACGCTCCATGACGCTTACAAACCTCTGCTATAGCTTTAATATTCAAGATATTTCCGAGGTAATCAGGACTAGTGACATAAACAGCTTTAATTTCTGTTTTTGATAAAGCGCTGTCTATTAAATCTGCTGTATATTCTCCTGAACAAATGCTTGAAATTTTGTTGTCAGGATATATCCAGGAAACATTCATATCAGATAAGATGCAGGCGTTTAAAAAAGACATATGTGAATTTCTTGCCGCAAGGATGCTGTTTATCCCTGTTTTCTTTAAAAGTGCAATCATCGTTTTGATGCAAAGCGATGAACCCTCGGTTGAGTAAAGCGTAGCGGCTGTGTTAAATAAGCTTGATGCATTTTGCTCACTTTCTTTTATGATTCCATTGGGTGAGAATAAAAAGTCAGCCCCGTCTATCTCGGTTATATCAAAGCCAAACGGTATGCTAACTTTGCCTTTGCTTCCGGGCATATGAAGTCGAATGGGGTTTTTCTGATCATATTGTTTTAAAAAATCATAAATTGGTGTTTTCATAATCTACCTCTATTCTATATCAATAAAAAGTATAATACTTGAGTATATTAAAAATCTTTTCTTTTGCACGCTTTATCGTTCTTGAAACGGTAGAACGGTTTACGCCGTATTTCTCTGCAATTTCACAAACTTTCATTCCATGTTTATAATATAAAATGATATAGCTTTTTTGTGTTTTTGTCAAATTGTTGTTGATTACATAGTATAATGCCCTTTTCATAGCTAGATGCCTGCTCATTACCTCTTCACTGTCGCTTTTTTCTTCGGCAATACTTTTAAAAAGATCGACAGGGTAAAATACTCGTTTCATCAGCAGGCGTTTCCTTGATAAATATAGATCATTTCTGCCAGCTCATCGTCAGTCAGAAATTTTGCTATTTCTTTTGCATCCCGCAAAAGCTCAAGTCTTTCGGTTGTTAAAAGCTCAATTCTTGTGCAAAGACTTTTAATTTCGTCAGTATCGAAGCACTGATGTTTTGCTTCCTTGAGAGCATGAATTCGTTCAAAGAGTTTTTTTGCGTCATTAAGATAGTTAAGATAAAGTTCCTTCAATATTATTTTTCCTTTCTTTATTATTTCAACGGGAATGAGAACAAATGTTCTTTACAAGTATTATGATAGCATTAAATAAAAATAAGTCAAGCGAATTTCGTTGAATTTTTTTTGAGTGGGAAATTTTTTGTACTAAGACTATTGACAAGCAGTTTTTGTTCTGATATAATAACAATACACTTTCCAATTTGGGGGTAAAAAATGGACAAGAAAAAACTTGACCGAATATCCGAGCTCGCAAGAATTAGTAAAGAGAGAGAACTGAGCGAGGAAGAACTGAAAGAACAAAAGATATTGAGAGACGAATACAGAAGAGGCTTTGTAAGAGATCTTACAAATCAGCTTGAAAACGCAAGAATTTTAAATCCGGATGGAACAATCACAAATGTAAAGGATTTAAAAAAAGGAAAGTTGTTAAGCTAATTTACCGTATTTGTCTTATTACTTACATGGCCCAATCTTAAACAAAGCGAACGCTTTATGAAAGGTTAGGGTTTTTATTATGGCAGGATTGTCTAGGCAAAAGCAAAAGCTTTTGCTCTTAAAGGAGCTTTTGGAGAGGGAAACCGACGAGAAGCATTCTCTTACTGTAGCACAGATTATATCAAGGCTGGAGGGAATGGGGATAAAGGCTGAGCGTAAAACTGTTTATGACGATATAGCAACACTTCAGGATTTCGGGTTGGATGTTACCTGTCAGAAGGACGGCCATTCAAACGCTTACTCTGTTTCCTCCAGAAATTTTGAGCTTGAGGAGTTATTTGTTTTAGTTGACGCCGTTTCTTCATGTAGGTTTTTAACTATTAAGAAGTCAAACGAGCTTATTGACAAGATAAAAGGTCTGACTTCAAAATATCTTTCCGACAGCTTAAAGAGAAGCATTTATATTGAAAATCGTCCGAGAAGCACGAATGAAACGGTATATTATAATATCAATTTCATACACGGTGCAATGAACGACAAGAAGAAGATAAAATTCAAGTATTTTACATACAATGATAAGTGCAAAGAGGTTTTAAAGCACAAGGAGGATTATATTGTTTCTCCGCTTCATCTTGTATGGGAGAATGATAATTATTATTTTATTGCACACAGCATATCTGATGGTGAAAGTGCAATAAAAACTTATCGTGTTGACAGAATGAAGGAAGTTAAGGTTTTAAACGAGGAAATCGATTCCCTCTCAAGCGATGAGATTCAGTTTGCCAAAAGCCTGCGTGCAACATTTTCTATGTTCGGCGGCAGAGAAGAGGAAATTATTCTTGCTGTGAAGCCGAATGTATTTAACGCAATAATTGACAAATTCGGAAAAGGCGTTCATTTTAATGTTGCCGATGACGATTATTATACTGTAAAGCTTACTGTTAATATAAGTCCAACCTTCTGGGGATGGCTTTTCGGATTCGGAAGTGACGCTAAGGTTGTCGCTCCAAAAACAGTTGTAAACGAGGCGAAAGCACAAATTGAAAAAATTATGCAGGGATACAATAGATAATCTAAAACAGCATTTGAGGAGAATGTTAAAATACCGGAGAAATCTTGTTCTTCAATTTTTAAAATGGGTGGTCATAAGCTTATTTGTCGGCGGAGTAATGAGTGTTGTCGGCGGAGCGTTCAGAATTATGCTTGACGGCGTTACAGGTTTTCGTCAGAGTCATGCTTTTATAATATATTTTCTTCCTATCGCAGGACTGTTTATAGTCTTTTGCTATCAAACGCTTGGATTTAAGCATGATAAGGGAACAAACCTAGTTTTAATGGCTGTAAGAGATAACGAAAAGCTGACATTAAAGACTATGCTTTTGATTTTTTCAAGTACAATTATTACGCATCTTTTCGGCGGTTCTTCAGGAAGAGAGGGCGCAGCGCTTCAGATCGGCGGTTCGTTTTCAGCGTCTTTAGGAAGGCTTTTAAGGCTTGATGAAAAGGATCAGCGTATAATTACAATGTGCGGAATGAGCGCAGGGTTTTCCTCTATTTTCGGAACTCCTATAACAAGCGCTGTATTTTCAATGGAGGTTACAAGCGTTGGAATAATGCACTACTCGGCTTTAGTTCCAAGCGTTTTAGCGGCAGTAGTTGCAAATACTTTTACCTCGTTTTTTGGGATATCCTCAGAGGGATTTTCGGTTTTAAGTATACCTAAAACAAATCTCCTAACAATTTTTAAGGTTATTTTGCTGGCGGTTTTGTGTGCATTGATCGCTGAGGTGTTTGTCATAGTTTTAAAAGCGTTTCACCATGTTTTTCAGCGTATATCAGAGAATAAATATATAAGAATACTTGTAGGCTCGGCGGCGATAATTGTGCTTACGCTTATTGTCGGTTCAAGGACTTATAACGGAGCAGGCATGGACTTCATTGAAGATGCGTTTTCAAAAAGTGTTGGAGGACATCATTTTATTTTAAAGTTAATTTTCACAGGTATTACTTTAGGCTGCGGATTTAAGGGCGGAGAAATTGTTCCTGCTTTTTTCGTTGGAACAGCATTTGGAAATTTCATGTCAAGATTTTTAGGACTTGATTTTTCTTTTGGATCGTCGATCGGTCTTATTGCGGTGTTCTGCGGTGTAACAAACTGTCCTTTGACATCGCTTTTTATGAGCCTTGAGCTTTTCGGAATGGAAGGAATTGTGCTTTATGCGATTGCCTGTGCGGTTGCATATATGCTTTCGGGATACAGAGGGCTATATAACTCTCAAAAAATAGTTTATTCAAAAACCAAAACTGAGTTTATCGACAAACGGATAAACAGCTAAACATAGTTAATAGGCAGCTTTCTGCTTTAATTTTTGAATTCGGCTCGCCAATAGGCGGGTCGTTTTTTCTTGCCTTTTAGAGGCCGTATTGCCCTTGAAAAATGATGGTAAAAGTGTTACAATTAACAGAGGTGTTTTTATGGACGAAATAATTGCCTTAAATAAAATGATAGATGAATCGAAAAATATTGTCTTTTTCGGAGGAGCGGGAGTTTCGACCGAGAGCGGAGTTCCGGATTTCAGAAGCGCTGACGGTCTTTATAATCAGAAGTATGACTATCCGCCGGAGGTGATGCTTTCTCACAGCTTCTATAAATCTCATACAGAGGATTTCTTTAAATTTTATAAGGATAAAATGCTGATAGACGGAGTGCTCCCAAACGCTGCACATTTAAAGCTTGCTGAACTCGAGCGGCATGGAAAGCTTAAAGCGGTAATAACACAAAACATTGACGGGCTTCATCAAAAAGCGGGAAGCAAAAATGTTTTTGAACTTCACGGAAGCGTTTTGAGAAACTATTGTGAAAACTGCGGAGAGTCTTATGATTTTGACTATATGAAGAATTCAAACGGAATACCGAGATGTGAAAAATGCTCAGGTATTATAAAGCCCGATGTTGTTTTATATGAAGAGGGACTTGATGAAAACACAATGAACGGAGCAGTTTCGGCTATTGAGTCTGCTGATATGCTTATAATAGGAGGCACAAGTCTTGTCGTGTATCCTGCTGCGGGGCTTGTCAGATATTTCAAGGGAAAATACCTTGTACTCATAAATCGTGATCAAACCTCTTATGATTCAAGCTGTGACTTAGTTATAAGGGGTAAGATCGGTGAGGTAATGAGTAAAATTAATTCATAATGCGTAATGCGTAATGCGGAATTATGTTGACAATTAATAATTAGGAGCAGCCTTGGTACACGAAAGCTCAATAAAGCACTTTCCCATACATTACCGCATTAGCTCGCAGGAAACTAAAACCAATTCAAGACAAAAATTAAGGCAAGCAAAAATAAAAGGGTGATTTTCCCTTATTGAAGAGAGTTGATAATTATGAAAATTATGGCAGTAGATTATGGGGATGCAAGAACAGGTCTTGCGGTTTGTGACAGAACGGAGTTTTTAGCATCTCCTATTGGTACAATAGAGGAAAGGCGATTTGAAATGCTTGTCGCAAAGGTGGCGCATATTGCAAATCAATATGAGGTTGGCGAGATAGTAGTGGGACTTCCTTTGAACATGAACGGAAGCTTCGGACCGAGAGCGGAGGCTTGCAAAACCTTTGCCGACGCTTTGAATCAGGCAACTGATATTCCCGTAAACATGTGGGATGAGCGTTCAACAACCGTTTCCGCTCACGGAATTTTAAATGAAACAAATGTCAGAGGTAAAAAGAGGAAGGCTATAGTTGATACTGTTGCGGCAACAATAATTTTAGAAAGCTACCTTGATTACAGACGAAAGAAAAAAGAAAGGGGAGAAGAATAATGCCTGCAAAATTCGGACCTGCGGGAAATAGCGAGAGCTTTTCAAAAAAATATAAATCATCGACCGACGCACCGCTTTTTTTGAAAGAAATGGGACTTGATGCATACGAATATCAATGTGGAAGAGGAGTTAAGGTAACGGACAAAACTGCCGAAGCCATTAAGAAAAATGCTGAGGAATGCAAAATCACTCTGTCTTTGCACGCTCCGTATTTTATTTCCCTTTCTTCAATAGAGGAGGAAAAGCGGGATAACAGCATAAACTATATTTTGCAAAGCTGTGATGCGGCAAAACGTATAGGCGCTGAGAGAATCGTTATCCATTCAGGTTCATGTGCAAAGATTTCACGAAGTGAAGCTTTGGAGCTTGCAAAGGATACTATTACAAGAGCAAGAAAAATGGCTGTTGAGAAGGGATTTGAGGAAATAGTGTTCTGCCCCGAAACTATGGGAAAGGTAAATCAGCTCGGAGATTTAGATGAAGTTCTTGAGCTTTGCCGGCTGGATGATACATTTTTGCCCACAATAGATTTCGGACACTTAAATGCAAGAGAATTTGGGTATATTAAAGGTAAGAAAGAATATGAGCAAATGCTTATCAGTGTAGAGAATAAGCTTGGAAGTGACAGACTGAAAGTTTTTCACAGTCATTTTTCAAAAATTATGTTTACCGTTCCGGGCGGTGAGAAAAAGCATCTTACCTTTGACAACAATCAGGGATTTGGACCTGACTATGAGCCTTTGATGGAGATCGTTGCAAAGAAAGGTTTGTCACCGACATTTATCTGCGAAAGCGCAGGTACACAGGCAGAGGACGCACTAACTATGAAACAGTATTATCTTTCCTGTGAGGAATAATTTTAAGAATATTCAACATTTAACGGAGGAATGTATGAAAAAAGTATTGGTTATACACGGACCTAATCTGAATTTGCTCGGAGAAAGAGAGCCGGGAATTTACGGTAACGATTCATTTGAGAGTATCAATAATGAGATTTTGGAAAACGCAAGGGCAAAAGGCCTTGAATGTGAAATTTTTCAGTCAAATCATGAGGGAGCGATAATTGACAAGCTTCATGAGGCGAGAAAAATATTTGATGGCGTTGTTTTAAATGCGGGTGCATACACTCATTACAGCTATGCAATAAGAGATGCTATAAAAGCGATTAAGATTCCTGTTGTTGAGGTTCATTTGAGCGATATTCATGCTCGTGAAGGATTCAGAGCAAATTCTGTAATTGAAGAGGTCTGCATCAAACAGATTTCAGGTTATGGAAAGAAAAGCTATTTTTTAGGTCTTGATGCGTTAATAGATTTGGAGGAGAATAAAAATTGAACAATATCCAAAAGCTTCAAACCAAATTAAGTAATGACGAATGCGCCTTGCTTTTTGACGGAGTCAGCAGACGCTATTTTACAAAGATGAAGTCGTCAGCAGGTACAGTTGCGGTTTTTTCTGACGCTGCATATTTAAT
>OJRD01001151.1_pt1 | contig 11494 bp, 8 predicted proteins | sample 1599051 | NCBI WGS metagenome assembly OJRD01 (sample SAMN03922523, study PRJEB24848) | human gut metagenome | isolation source: stool sample | host: Homo sapiens | place: Germany | collected 2010-02 | reverse complement strand
TTGCCTCTTGTCTCGTGGGCTCGGAGATGTGTATAAGAGACAGGGTTAAAGGAGGAAGTCCTTTTTCCAGTACCATGGCGGCAATACTGCGAATATAAGGTCCGGTAGCTTCAAAATCGGCATCGGGTGCATGATTGCACAAAGAGAAGCCTATAGAAGGGATTCCATTCAAACAGCCTTCGAATACCACTCCCATTGTGCCGGAATAATGCACGTTAGTGGCAGAGTTGTCTCCATGATTGATACCGCCGACTACCAAGTCCGGTGTCCGGTCGAGCACTGTGTTCCGTGCCAATTTGATACAATCGGTCGGTGTTCCCGAACATTTATAAACAGTTAAACCTACTTCTTTCTTTACTAACTGGTAATGAACAGGCTGCGTCACCGTCAGCGCACAACCACTGCCCGAGCGCGGAGCATCAGGTGCCATTACCACAATATCTCCCAAAGGGCGAAGAAACTTCACCAGTTCATTAATCCCTTTAGCCATCACGCCATCGTCATTCGAAACAAGTATCAACGGCTTCTCTTTTTCCATATATTCAATCCTTTCCTTTTTTATATTCGCACAAAAGTAACAAAAAGAAGCCGTACCGCCAAACACCTCCCTACATCAGATCGAAAAGTCTCTTTCCGCCCCACTCCTACCCGTTTACAAATCTTAATCTTCTGCAAGCGAGCAAAAAAAGAAATAGATATCCAATATAAATATGTATATTTGCAAGCTCGTTAAAGAGAAAAGAAGATGATGAACCTGTTGAAGTTTTGTAACCGTTTCGTCCGACAGTTATTAACAAAACAGGCGACTTATCAACAGAAATTGCAAAGTTTCTCTTTTTTCGTAGGCGCTCTAAGGATTTATCACTTATTTCGCTGCCAATAAATTTAGAGAATATGGGAAAAATTATTGCTTTGGCCAATCAAAAAGGCGGTGTAGGAAAGACAACGACTACGATTAATCTCGCAGCTTCACTTGCTACACTGGAAAAAAAGGTACTCGTAGTAGATGCCGACCCGCAAGCTAATGCCTCTTCCGGCTTGGGAGTAGACATCAAGCAGTCGGAATGCACTATCTATGAATGTATTATTGACAGAGCCAACGTACAGGACGCTATCCTTGATACGGAGATTGATTCTTTGAAAGTAATCTCTTCGCACATCAATCTCGTAGGAGCAGAGATTGAAATGCTGAACCTCCCAAACCGAGAAAAGATACTAAAAGAAGTACTCACGCCTTTGAAGAAAGAATATGACTATATTCTGATAGACTGTTCTCCTTCATTAGGACTAATCACGATCAACGCCCTAACGGCAGCCGACTCCGTGATTATCCCCGTTCAAGCTGAATATTTTGCTCTTGAAGGTATTAGCAAATTGTTGAATACCATCAAAATCATCAAGTCGAAACTGAATCCGGCTTTAGAAATCGAAGGTTTCTTACTGACAATGTATGACTCTCGTCTGCGTCAGGCTAATCAGATTTACGATGAAGTGAAACGTCATTTCCAGGAACTGGTATTCAACACCGTTATTCAACGAAATGTGAAATTGAGCGAGGCTCCCAGCTACGGTGTCCCGACCATCCTTTACGATGCGGAATCTACCGGCGCCAAAAATCACCTGGCCCTTGCTAAAGAGATTATCAACCGAAATAAATAAAAGAAAGAAGAAGATATGGCAACACAAAAAAGAAATGCATTAGGACGTGGTCTCGACGCCTTGCTCTCAATGGATGATGTGAAAACCGAAGGGTCTTCTTCCATTAATGAAATAGAGCTGGCAAAGATTACTGTCAATCCCAACCAGCCCCGCCGTGAGTTTGACGAAACAGCATTGCAGGAACTGGCTGATTCCATTGCGGAAATCGGTATCATCCAACCTATCACTTTACGCAAACTCTCGGACGATGAGTATCAGATCATCGCGGGAGAGCGTCGTTATCGTGCATCACAAAGAGCAGGACTGAAAACAATCCCTGCTTATATACGCACTGCCGACGACGAAAACATGATGGAAATGGCGCTGATTGAAAATATCCAGCGTGAAGACCTGAATGCCGTAGAAATCGCACTTGCCTACCAGCATCTGCTCGATCAGTACGAACTGACACAGGAACGTCTTAGCGAACGTATCGGAAAGAAACGAACGACGATCGCCAACTACCTGCGCTTACTGAAATTGCCGGCTCCAATACAGATGGCCCTGCAAAACAAGCAGCTGGACATGGGACATGCCCGTGCGCTGATTTCATTAGGCGACCCTAAACTACAAGTTAAAATATTCGAAGAAATACAAGAACACGGATATTCAGTCCGCAAAGTAGAAGAAATTGTTAAATCATTAAGCGAAGGAGAAGCTGTGAAAAGCGGCACACGGAAAATAACACCCAAACGTGGCAAACTTCCTGAAGAATTCAACTTATTGAAGCAACAACTCTCCGGCTTTTTCAACACCAAGGTACAACTCACCTGCTCTGAAAAGGGAAAAGGCAAGATCAGTATTCCTTTCGGGAACGAGGAGGAACTGGAACGTATCATGGAAATCTTCGATACGCTAAAGAAGTAAATGACAAGAAAAAGTAAGAAATATCAGTTACTAGTCAGCGCCCTGCTTCTCTGTTTTTTACAGGTGGCAGGGATTGATGTGTATGCACAATCCACTGTTACTCCGGCACGGAAAGATACAACAATCATACAGCGCGAAGCGCCGAAAGCCCGTGCACGAAGGCATCGTGATCCGATAATACAGGACTCGGTGAAGAAGGATTCTATCCAAATCATACCATCCAAAGAACTTCCGGCCATCGACAGTTTGTCAGCTGCTAAAATACAGATAGCGGATAGCTTGGATGCAGCCAACAAGAAAGAGCTGAAAAAGATAGAGCAACCTGCCTCCATTGTTGTAAAGACCGACACTGTGCCGCCACCTGCTCAAGATATTAACAAGAAAATATTTATCCCAAATCCGACCAAAGCAACGTGGCTGGCAGTCGTATTCCCCGGTGGAGGACAGATTTACAACCGTAAATACTGGAAATTACCTATTATATATGGAGGATTTGCTGGTTGTGCTTACGCCTTAAGTTGGAACGGTAAGATGTACAAAGACTATTCGCAAGCCTATCTGGACATTATGGACAGCAATCCGAATACGAAAAGTTACGAAGATTTGTTGCCCCCGAACTCCACTTATAATGAGGAGCAGCTAAAAAACACACTAAAAAGAAGAAAAGATATGTTCCGTCGTTATCGGGACCTTAGTATATTTGCATTTATCGGAGTTTACCTGATCTCTATCATCGACGCTTATGTAGATGCGGAGTTGTCTAACTTCGATATAACCCCCGACTTGAGCATGAAAGTAGAACCGGCTGTTATCGACAATAACAACCAGTTCCGCTCCAACAGTTTTAAAAACAAGTCGGTTGGTCTGCAATGCGTATTACGATTTTAAAAAACACAATTTAGATTGATCTTATTATTGAAGCATGAAGAAATTAGTTAACTATTGTTCGATTATTTTTCTTTTACTAGTGGCCACGTCGCAGGTAAAAGCGCAAAGTGTAGATGTAGTGATTCGTGAAAATGGAACTGAACGCAAAGAAAGCATCGACCTGCCTAAAAGTATGACTTATCCACTTGACAGTCTATTGAATGACTGGAAAGCTAAAAATTATATTGATTTAGGCAAGGATTGCAGTACGGCTGAAATCAATCCTTTATTCAGTGACTCTGTCTATATCGACCGCTTGTCACGCATCCCGGCCATCATGGAAATGCCTTATAATGATATTATCCGCAAATTCATCGATATGTATGCAGGACGCTTGCGCAATCAGGTTTCTTTCATGCTAAGTGCCTGCAACTTCTATATGCCGATCTTTGAAGAAGCACTGGATGCATACGGACTTCCACTGGAACTAAGATATCTGCCGATTATCGAATCTGCGTTGAACCCATCAGCCGTATCACGTGCAGGTGCTTCCGGTCTGTGGCAATTTATGATCGGTACAGGTAAGATCTATGGTTTGGAATCAAACAGCCTGGTAGATGAACGCCGTGACCCGATTAAAGCGACTTGGGCTGCCGCACGTTACCTCAAAGAAATGTATGATATCTATGGAGACTGGAACCTGGTAATTGCTGCTTATAACTGTGGCCCCGGTACAATCAATAAGGCAATCCGCCGTGCCAATGGCGAAACTGATTATTGGAAAATCTACAATTATCTGCCTAAAGAAACACGTGGCTATGTGCCTGCCTTTATCGCTGCCAACTATGTGATGACTTACTACTGCGATCACAATATCTGCCCGATGGAAACTAATATTCCGGCAAGTACTGACACAGTGCAAGTAAACAAAAATCTGCACTTCGAACAAATCGCTGACCTTTGTAATGTACCTCTGGATCAGATCAAGAGTCTGAATCCGCAATATAAGAAGCAAATGATTCCGGGTGACAGCAAACCTTATACGTTAAGACTGCCTATTGACGCGATCAGTACTTTTATCGATAAGCAAGATACGATTTATACGCATCGTGCCGATGAGTTGTTCCGCAACCGGAAAACCGTTGCTGTAAAGGATATTACACCTGCAACCCGCAAAACGACATCAGCAGTTGCCGGTAAGGGAAATCTGACCTATTATACAATAAAAAGTGGAGACACTTTATCCACTATTGCCAGAAAGTATGGTGTCACAATTAAGGATATACAAAGGTGGAATGGAATGTCTAGCACTAAAATTGCAGCAGGAAAACGATTGAAAATATACAAATAAATAACTTCCTGCTTGCATCGTTCGGAAATTTGCTTATTTTTGCAGAACTAAGCAAGTGAAAGGATAACAATTATGGATAATCTGCCCCCTAAAGAAATAAGTGATGAAGAGATGATCAATCAGGCGTTCCACGAACTACTGAATGATTATCTCAATACTAAGCATCGCAAAAAAGTTGAAATCATTACGAAGGCTTTCAACTTTGCCAATCAGGCGCATAAAGGTATCAAACGCCGTTCGGGCGAACCTTATATTATGCACCCGATTGCCGTTGCCAGCATTGTATGCAATGAAATAGGTCTCGGTTCCACTTCTATATGTGCAGCCTTGCTGCATGATGTGGTAGAGGACACTGATTACACAGTGGAAGACATCGAGAATATCTTTGGTCCGAAGATCGCCCAGATTGTGGACGGACTGACTAAAATATCCGGTGGAATCTTCGGTGACCGCGCTTCGGCACAGGCAGAGAACTTCAAGAAGTTGCTGCTCACCATGTCGAACGACATCCGGGTCATTCTTATCAAGATAGCAGACCGCTTGCACAACATGCGTACCCTTGGTTCCATGTTACCCAACAAGCAATATAAGATTGCAGGCGAAACGCTTTACATCTATGCTCCACTTGCCAACCGCTTGGGGCTTTATAAGATAAAAACGGAGCTTGAGAATCTAAGCTTCAAATATGAACATCCCGAAGAATATGCGGAAATAGAAGAGAAGTTGAATGCTACTGCCGCTGAACGTGACAAGGTTTTCAACGACTTCACGGCCCCGATTCGTACCCAACTGGATAAGATGGGATTGAAATACCGGATACTTGCCCGTGTAAAATCAATCTATTCCATCTGGAACAAGATGCAGACCAAACATGTTCCTTTCGAAGAAATATACGATTTACTGGCTGTTCGAATCATCTTCGAACCACGTAATGAAGAAGAAGAGCTCAATGACTGTTTCGATATCTACGTTTCTATCTCCAAGATATACAAACCCCACCCGGACCGTTTGCGCGATTGGGTCAGCCATCCTAAAGCTAATGGTTATCAGGCATTGCACGTCACTCTGATGGGTAACAACGGACAATGGATTGAAGTCCAGATTCGTAGTGAACGGATGAATGACGTTGCCGAACAAGGTTTCGCAGCCCACTGGAAATACAAAGAAGGAGGAGGCAGCGAGGATGAAGGTGAATTGGAAAAATGGTTAAGAACGATTAAGGAGATATTAGATGATCCGCAACCGGATGCCATTGACTTTCTGGATACCATTAAGCTAAATTTATTTGCTTCTGAAATATTCGTGTTCACTCCTAAAGGCGAACTGAAGACTATGCCGCAGAACTCTACGGCTCTCGACTTTGCATTTTCCCTGCACACGGATATTGGTAGCCATTGTATTGGCGCCAAAGTCAATCATAAATTAGTGCCGTTGAGCCACAAATTGCAAAGTGGTGACCAAGTTGAAATCCTTACTTCAAAATCGCAACGCGTACAACCGCAATGGGAAGTTTTTGCAACCACTGCCCGTGCCCGCGCCAAGATAGCAGCCATTCTCCGCAAAGAGCGTAAAGCAAACCAGAAGATAGGAGAAGAAATCCTTAGTGAGTTTCTGAAAAAGGAGGAAGTCCGTCCGGAAGAAGCTGCTATCGAAAAGCTACGCAAACTGCATAATGCCAAGAATGAGGAAGAACTGCTGGCTGCCATTGGCAGTAAAGCAATCGTTTTGGGAGAAGCGGACAAGAATGAACTGAAAGAAAAGCAAACCAGTAACTGGAAGAAATATCTGACTTTCTCTTTCGGCAATAGCAAAGAGAAGCAGGAAGAGAAAGAACCGCAGGAAAAAGAAAAAATCAACCCGAAAGAGGTGCTCAAACTGACGGAAGAAAGTTTGCAGAAGAAATATATCATGGCCGAATGTTGCCATCCTATTCCCGGTGACGATGTATTGGGATATGTGGATGAAAACGACCGGATCATTATTCACAAGCGCCAATGCCCTGTTGCTGCCAAATTGAAGAGTAGCTATGGCAACCGCATATTAGCGACCGAATGGGATACACACAAAGAACTGTCTTTCCTGGTATATATATATATAAAAGGTATAGACAGCATGGGACTTTTGAATGAAGTCACCCAGGTTATCTCCAGACAGCTCAATGTAAATATCCGTAAGCTGACCATCGAAACCGAAGATGGCATCTTTGAAGGAAAAATTCAGTTGTGGGTACATGATGTAGATGATGTAAAAACCATCTGCAACAATCTGAAGAAAATACAGAATATCAAACAGGTGAGCCGTGTAGAAGAATAGCTTTCAAACGGTAAATAAGAAAACGATGAACGGTGAATAAGTTGCAGTATCATGCAAATTGTTCGCCGTTCATTTTGTTATGAGGTTTCTTGCCTATCGAATCCATGATCGATTAGCATTTATTTATTCCCGTCCATCCAATTCGCGTTTAATAGCCAAAAGCTCTTCTTTTATCGCTTTCAGCTTATTTACAATCTCATAATTACGAACCGTAGCTTCTTTATTATCCTTCAAACGTTGCCGGGCACCGGGAAGTGTCATGCCTTTTTCTTTTACCAAATGATAGATAAGACCGATCGTTTCTACGTCTTCTTTGCGGTACTGACGTATTCCTCTTCCTGCTGTCTTAGGAGAGATTTGCGGAAATTCCTTTTCCCAAAAACGGAGCAATGACGGATTGACTCCGAACATGTCGGCAACCTCCCCTATTGAATAATATAGCTTCAATTCTTTGTCTGTATTAAGCATAACACTCCTGTTTTAAGATTTTAATCGAATACTTTACCATGATTGGCTGCCAACTGAATCATTTTTTCATAATCTTCGGCACTCAAATCCATGAAATAATAATTGACCGGATTCACTACCTGCCCTTTCACGTGCACTTCATAATGCAGATGCGGACCGGTACTTTTTCCTGTACTACCCACTTTTCCGATAATCTCACCACGTACCACTTTCTTTCCGACTTTCGTATTAAATCCCTGCAAGTGAGCATACCGAGTGAGATACCCGAAGCCATGATCTATCTCAATGGTATTACCATATCCGGTTTCCCATCCCACTTTCACCACTGTTCCGTTTCCGGTAGCATAAACATCCGTTCCCGGATGAGCAGAGAAGTCCATGCCTGCATGGAACTTTGTCGTACCATAAATAGGATCGATACGTGTACCATAACCGGATGCTGTCTGACGAAGATCCTTATTCGAAATAGGCTGTATGGCCGGAATACATTTCAGCATCTCATCATGGTTCTTACACATATCAATCACATCATCGAAAGATTTCGACTGGATATAAAGCCTTTTGGAAAGCACGTCCAATTTTTGAGTCGTGTTCACCACCAGCTTGGCATTCGCCAAATCCATCAGTTCTTCGTAACGGTTCGTCCCGCCATAACCTGCCTGACGAATAGCCGGAGAAACAGGATCTGCCTGTAAAATCACTCGATACAGATTATCGTCACGTTGCTGAATATCCTGAAGCACCCCCATAGCGTCGTCCAAACGCCGGGAAAGCACATTGTACTGCGCCAAAAGACGGCTGTTTTCAATTCTTAATTCCTTCTCCGACGGAGAACCAAAAATCAAAAGCAATACAATAAAGCAACCTGCTCCCAACCCCATTCCATAGAAAAGCCGACGCAGGATACTAAGCGCACGCTGCCGTACGGTAGGGTAAATTCGATCATAAGTCTGGGTCTGTGGATTATAGATGTAGTATACTTTGCGCATCTTTTTGGAAATATTTCGCTTGTTAATACGGCAAAAGTAATAAAAACAAGCTATCTTTGCACAGTTTTTACGAATTTATGAGTTGTGATTTATGATTTATTGGGGATTCCTCCCCTCTCTCATATCCCACAGCCCATAATTCATAATTCATAAATCATAATTCTTCATTATATGTTGACTGCAAAAGAGATCAGAGATTCATTCAAGAATTTCTTTGAGTCGAAAGGACACCACATCGTTCCCTCGGCTCCGATGGTGATTAAAGATGACCCTACCCTGATGTTTACGAACGCGGGTATGAACCAGTTTAAAGATATTATTTTGGGTAACCATCCGGCGAAATACCAAAGAGTCGCGGACTCGCAAAAATGTTTGCGTGTAAGCGGAAAGCATAATGACCTGGAAGAAGTAGGACACGATACGTACCACCACACCATGTTTGAAATGCTTGGTAACTGGTCGTTCGGCGATTACTTCAAGAAAGAAGCGATCAGCTGGGCGTGGGAATATCTGGTAGAAGTCTTGAAACTGAATCCGGAACATCTCTATGCAACCGTATTTGAAGGAAGTCCCGAAGAAGGATTGAGCCGTGACGACGAAGCTGCTTCTTATTGGGAACAGTTCTTGCCAAAGGATCACATCATCAACGGTAACAAACACGACAACTTCTGGGAAATGGGTGATACAGGACCTTGCGGACCTTGTTCCGAAATCCATATCGACCTCCGTCCTGCTGAAGAACGCGCCAAGATCTCCGGTCGCGACCTCGTGAACCACGATCATCCGCAGGTAATTGAAATCTGGAATCTCGTATTCATGCAATACAACCGCAAAGCAGATGGCAGCCTTGAGCCGCTTCCTGCAAAGGTTATTGACACCGGTATGGGATTCGAACGCCTTTGTATGGCTTTACAAGGAAAAACATCCAACTACGATACAGACGTATTCCAGCCAATGCTGAAAGCTATTGCAGCTATGTCGGGTACAGAATACGGAAAAGATAAGCAGCAGGACATCGCCATGCGTGTAATTGCCGACCATATCCGTACTATTGCATTCTCTATCACAGACGGTCAGTTGCCTTCTAACGCGAAAGCTGGTTATGTGATCCGCCGTATCCTTCGCCGTGCTGTTCGTTACGGATATACTTTCCTCGGACAGAAACAGGCATTTATGTATAAGTTGCTTCCTGTATTGATTGATAATATGGGAGAAGCTTATCCTGAGCTGGTTGCACAAAAGACACTGATTGAAAAAGTAATCAAGGAAGAAGAAGAATCATTCCTCCGCACTTTGGAAACTGGTATCCGTCTATTGGATAAGACAATGGAAGATACCAAAGCCAATGGAAAAACTGAAATCAGCGGTAAAGATGCCTTTACTTTATATGATACATTCGGTTTCCCGCTCGACTTGACAGAGCTGATTCTCCGTGAAAACGGAATGACTGTCAACATTGAAGAGTTCAATGAAGAAATGCAGCAACAGAAACAGCGTGCACGTAATGCCGCCGCCATCGAAACAGGTGACTGGATTGTACTGAAAGAAGGGACTACTGAATTCGTTGGTTACGATTACACTGAATACGAGGCTTCTATCCTTCGTTACCGTCAGATCAAACAAAAGAACCAGACATTGTATCAGATTGTACTCGACTATACTCCATTCTATGCAGAAAGTGGTGGTCAGGTCGGTGATACCGGTGTATTGGTAAGCGAGTTCGAAACGATTGAAGTGGTCGATACAAAGAAAGAGAATAATCTTCCGATACATATTACCAAAAAGTTACCCGATCATCCGGAAGCTCCGATGATGGCATGTGTGGATACCGACAAACGTGCTGCCTGTGCAGCCAATCACTCGGCGACCCACTTGCTGGATGCTGCTTTACGTGAAGTATTGGGTGAACACATCGAACAGAAAGGTTCATTGGTTACACCGGATTCATTACGTTTCGACTTCTCTCACTTCCAGAAAGTGACCGATGAAGAAATCCGTAAAGTTGAACATATCGTCAATGCAAGAATCCGCGCTAATATCCCATTGAAAGAATATCGCAATATTCCTATCGAGGAAGCTAAGGAGTTGGGGGCTATCGCTCTTTTTGGTGAAAAGTATGGCGACAGAGTTCGTGTGATCCAGTTCGGCACTTCTATCGAGTTCTGCGGTGGTACACACGTAGCTGCAACCGGAAATATCGGTATGGTAAAAATCATCTCCGAAAGTTCTGTTGCTGCCGGCGTTCGCCGTATTGAAGCTTATACTGGAGCACGCGTGGAAGAAATGCTGGATACAATACAAGATACACTTAACGACTTGAAGGCTCTCTTCAACAATGCTCCTGATTTGGGTATTGCAATCCGCAAATATCTGGATGAAAATGCAGGATTGAAGAAGCAGGTGGAAGACTTCATGAAAGAAAAAGAAGCAGCGCTGAAGGAAAGACTGTTGAAGAATATACAAGAAATTCACGGCATCAAAGTGGTTAAGTTCTGTGCTCCGCTACCGGCAGAAGTAGTGAAGAATATCGCTTTCCAACTTCGTGGTGAGATTACAGAAAACTTGTTCTTCGTTGCCGGAAATATAGATAACGGAAAACCGATGCTGACAGTCATGCTTAGCGACAATCTGGTTGCGAGTGGTCTGAAAGCTGGCAATTTAGTGAAAGAAGCTGCCAAACTAATTCAAGGCGGTGGCGGTGGTCAGCCTCACTTTGCAACCGCAGGAGGTAAAAACACTGACGGACTACCGGCAGCTGTTGAAAAAGTACTGGAGCTAGCAGGAATCTAAAAGTAAATGAAAAGGAGTCTAATAAAAAGATAATAGGCTGGTTTTACATAAAGATTTAAAATTAGGCGCAGATTACGCGAATTACACGGATTTTTTGTAACCATTCTATTTTCCGCCTTGACATAAGTTGTTAGCCGCCATATCTTTGCGC
>OJRD01001150.1_pt1 | contig 11506 bp, 10 predicted proteins | sample 1599051 | NCBI WGS metagenome assembly OJRD01 (sample SAMN03922523, study PRJEB24848) | human gut metagenome | isolation source: stool sample | host: Homo sapiens | place: Germany | collected 2010-02 | reverse complement strand
TTGCCTCTTGTCTCGTGGGCTCGGAGATGTGTATAAGAGACAGATCATGATGTCATTGATTCAAGTCTGAAAAATAAATTGGAAAATTTGAGTAAAAACATAATATAAAGGGGAAATTATGGCACTAATACAACCTGATGAAATTAGTTCAATAATTAAAAGCAAAATAGAAAATTACGATGTTCAAACAGAAGTGTCTAATACAGGCACTGTAATTGAAATCGGTGACGGTATTGCAAGAATTTACGGATTGAGAAACGTAATGTCAAACGAACTTGTAACGTTTGACGACGGTAAAAATACTCTTGGAATTACAATGAACCTCGACGAAGACAATGTCGGCGTAGTAATTCTCGGCGAATATACACAAATTAAAGAAGGAATGACTGTTAAAACAACAGGCAGAATTGCATCTGTTCCCGTTGGTGACGGGCTTATAGGACGTATAATTGATCCGACCGGTAAACCTATCGACGGTAAAGGTGAAATTATTTCTGATAAAACAAGACCGATTGAAAGAGTTGCACCGGGTATTGTTGCAAGAAAATCCGTACACCAACCGCTTCAAACAGGGTTAACAGCTATTGATGCCTTAACTCCTATCGGCAGAGGTCAGCGTGAATTGATTATCGGTGACAGACAAACAGGTAAAACTGCTATTGCAATAGATACAATGATTAACCAGAAAGGTCAAAATGTTATTTGTATTTATGTTGCAATCGGTCAAAAAGCTTCAACAGTAGCACAGCTTGCAAAAACTCTGGAAGAACACGGAGCTATGGAATATTCAATTATTGTATCGGCTACGGCAAATGAGTCTGCACCGCTTCAATATATCGCACCGTTTGCAGGCGTTGCTATCGGTGAAGAATTTATGGAACAAGGAAAAGACGTTCTTATCATATATGATGATTTGAGTAAACACGCACAGGCTTACCGTGCAATGAGTTTGCTATTAAAAAGACCGCCGGGACGTGAAGCATATCCGGGCGACGTATTCTACTTACATTCAAGATTACTTGAACGTGCTGTTAAATTGAATGATAAACTTGGCGGAGGAAGCATTACAGCACTGCCTATTATTGAAACACAAGCAGGAGATGTTTCAGCTTACATTCCGACAAACGTAATCTCAATTACTGACGGACAAATATTCTTAGAATCAAACTTGTTTAACTCGGGTGTAAGACCGGCTATTAACGCAGGTATCTCAGTATCTCGTGTTGGCGGTGCCGCTCAAACTAAAGCCATTAAACAGGTTGCAGGTAAATTAAGACTTGACCTTGCACAATTCAGAGAATTGGAAGCTTTTGCCCAATTCGCATCAGATCTTGATCAAGCGACCAAAAATCAATTATTAAGAGGTGAAAAACTGACAGAAGTGTTGAAACAGCCTCAATATAATCCGTTAAGCGTAGCAGAACAAGTTACAATCCTTTTCGCCGCAAACGAAGGAGTTCTTGATGATGTTGAAAATACAGACATTCAAAGGTTTAAAAAAGAATGGTTTGTACATTTGAACACAAATATGCAGGAACTTGTTGAAAGACTTAACAACGGTGCTAAACTTGAAGATGCCGACAAAGAATTATTGAAACAAAGTCTTGAAACATTCAAGAAAACATTTTAAGGTTTAATATGGCAAATTTAAAAGATATAAAAAACAGAATACAGAGCGTTAAAAGCACACAGAAAATTACACGTGCTATGAAAATGGTTGCTGCCGCAAAAGTGAAAAAGGCTGAAAATACAGTTAAAGCATCACGTCCTTTTACATTTGAACTCGTTTCCATGTTCAAAAAACTTTTGACATCAGTTGACGGTTACAGCGCCCAGAACCTGAAAATAAAAACCGCAGTTGACAATTATCCTGAACTGCTGGCTGTAAGAGAGATTAAGTCTGTAGGGCTTCTTGCTATAACATCAAACAAAGGACTGGCAGGAGCTTATAACGCAAACGTAATCAGAAAAACCTTAAAAACAATTGAAGAATACAACAAACAAGGAATTAGAACAGTGCTGTTTGTTGTCGGTCAAAAAGGAATTTCAACCTTGAAACGCAAATGCAGGGACTTTAACTGCGAGTTTGCAAAAACCTATCTTAATGTTGCCAATAATCCTTCAGGCGAAGGCGCAAAAATAATCATTGAAGATATGGCTGAATACTATGTTAATAAGCAAATAGACAAAATTGAAATCATCACAACAAGATTTAAGAATATGATGAGTTATTTTGTTGAAAGTTGGGAAGTTTTACCGTTAAAAGGATTAAATGAAGATTATGAACGCAGACATGACAATGTTCTTGATCCTTTAATGGAGTTTATTCCTGATATGCATAATATTTTGCAAAAAGTTGTTCCAATGTATATGACAAACATTTTGTATCAATCATTGCTGGAAGCGCAGGCAAGTGAACTTGCAAGCAGAATGACAGCAATGTCTGCGGCATCAAACAATGCCGAAAAAATGATTAACGATTTATCGGTTGAATATAACAAAACACGACAATTTGCGATTACCCAGGAAATTATTGAGGTAGTTTCGGGTGCAAATGCTCAACTAGGATAAAATAAAAAAAGACTTCTAAACGGAAGTCTTTTTTTTTATAAAGGTAATAACTTATCTAAAGTAACACCTAATGCTTTTGCAATATTTGCGACAACTAATATTGTAGGGCAAACTCTTTCGTTTTCAATTCTGTATAAATGCTGAGGAGTAATATCAGCCTGTTCAGCCAGATATTCCTGTGATATCTTCTTTCTTGCTCGTTCAACTCTTATGTTTTCTGCAAGAATTTTTAATGTTTTTTCTTTATCTAACATAATAAATATTGTACAGTTATTGACAAAAAAATATCACGTCATATAATTTAATTATTGAACATATATGTTTACTATTTAAATATAAATGAGGGCATGAATGCACAGAAAATTAGCAAATATATCAATGACACTAATATAACATCACTCAAGTTCTCAAATGGAGCCGAACTGTACAAAAAAGGGATATGTGTTATTTTATTTATCTATTGACAAAAACAGAAATATGTTAAATAATGTACAAAGTCAAGAAGACATATTTAAATTTAAATTAAGGAGGCTGAATATGAACTATTCAAAAGCATTAAGGGTTGCCCCCCCCCGAGCAAGGATTGCATCATGTCAAGGGGTTAAGGGCTTTTACACTTGCTGAGGTATTAATAACACTCGGCATTATTGGTGTGGTGGCAGCGATGACGATGCCAAGTTTAATTTCAAATCACAAAAAATCTGAAACATCAGCAAGACTTAAGAAATTCGTTTCTTCTGTTAATCAGGCACTAATCTTTGCAGAACAAGAGAATGGGATGAGAGAAGATTGGGAGATAGGAGAAATGAACAGTCAGGAAGGTTCATTCAATTTTCTTGCCAAATACATAAAGCCCTATGTTAAGTCTTATGATATTGAAAAAACAAGTTTTCAGGGAAAAATGGGCGCAAAATTAACATTTTTAGATGGTTCTCAAATGTTTATAAAAATAGGCACCTGCTATGATATTTATTATGACATTAACGGTGACAAGCTGCCAAATACGTCAGGTAGAGATATCTTTGCCTTTATATTATGCAGACATAAAGAATGCAGATTATCAACCAATCAAGTTACAGGTTTCTGGTGTTCTGCAGATGAAGACAGACCTAGAGATAAAGCAAGATTATATCAACTTTGCAAGTCACAAGGCAACAACTGCACAATGATATTAGAGGATAACCAGTGGGAAATACCAGATGATTATCCTATACGATTATAACTACATATTTTTGCTCAAGAATTCCAAGTTTGCAGGGTTCATCATTGACTGATAATTAGCATCGTTTTGAGCATTTGCAGAAGCTGTTTGAGGCTGATCTCCTTTAGCAGCTTTTTCTGCTGCAAGCCTTGCCTTACGTTTTGCTTCAGATTTATTTGTCATATAGATGTTTAACTTAGGTATACCTACACCCAAAATCAAGCCTGAATATAAATAACCCGCAACTTGAGCTATGCTTAAAGCTCTTAATTTACCTTTAGTTTCTTTGCGTATAGCCTCAGATACATTCTTACCAGAAAGCTTTTTAAGCATTTGTTTAAAGCTCAAAGCCTTACCGTTTTCAATAGTATCAATTCCTGCAGCTTTCAAACCTCTATGTAGAACTTCATCTCTTGACACCATAGGAGCATTAATTATTTTTTTGAAGAAGCCTTTACCATGTTCTTTTTCACTGTAATTGATAAGATTTTGATCCATAGCATTAGCAGTCATTTTAGAAACAAAGTTACCTAAAACAAGCCAGTTAAAGAAACCTAAAACATCTTTTACAACAGATTCTCTAAGTTCATCCTTGTCCCTTGCTACCATAAATCTAGACATAATTGTTACGCCATAGATAAATTTAAATTGGTCTAATGTAGGTGTTAATCCTTTAAATTGAATTTTCTTTAAAATACCTTTAATACCGTCCTGAATACCTATAGAAGCGATTATTCCGCCTCCGAATGCAGCCGCTGCAAGAGCTTTTAACCCTTTAAAACCAGCAGAATTGTCTTTTGTACGCCCTTCAACACCAACGAAACCGTCGCTGCCTGTTTTACGTTTAGTAAGGTAAATATTTAACGGCTGAATTGACATACCAACAGCAGAAGCAATACCAAGTCCGAATAATGAACGGCGAAGGTTCATTTTCTTCATAGACTTAATAAATGCATTAGTATCAACCTCTTTAGCATCTCTGAACGCCTTATCAACATTAGTTTCCACAAAAGTTTTAGAAACATTGTAAATACTTTCAAGCATATTAGAAAGAGAAGCAGTATTTTTACCGTTAGCAAATCGGAAAGTATTTTCAGATCCTGTAGAGTGAGTGATAACTGATTTTGCATAATTTCTAAGTTCATCATTTAACACAGAAGGAGTTTGTTTGTTGGTAAGAGCTGCATTGTATTTTTCAACAACCAAATCAATATTTTCTTTAGGAATTTCTTTCCACTCGCCGTTAACAAGAGTTTGCAGCTTACCGAAAGTTTCTTGCAGGTAATCTTTTACAGGCTCTGTTTTGTTTTGTTTAATCTGCTTATTCCAGATATTTGCTAATTCTAATAAAGTTTCATCATCGGCAAATATCTTGTGAGCTTTAATTCCATAGTTTTTATTTAAAGATGCAGCAACCGCAAGACCTGCAATTGTGCCGTATACACCGACTAAAGAGTGGTTAACCGTTCCTGAAGCTTCACGGCGCATAGTTTCAGTACCGGCAGCAGGTCCTCTGTTAACAAAGTCTACCGTAGTTCTCGGAATTACCATTGAAGCTAAATCAACAGCATTTGCGCCCCACGCCTGATTTGTTTCCAAAAATCTTAAACCCAGACTAACTGCATCAAATGCGCCTGTAAATCGTACGTTATCTTTTTTATTATCAATATTTTGTTTTTGGGGTATTATCGGTTGAATTTTCATAATATTTTATCTCCTACGAATTAAAAAATGACTTAAACGCTGTATTATCCTTGATTAAGGATTTTGTGAACTCATCTTGCGATGAGCCTTTCCCGGCTCCTGTCGTTTCCGGCGAGGAGGAAGAAGCGTTTGAAGTTCCGGAGGATTTTTCCGCATTTAATTTCGCAAGTTCTTCTGCATGTTTTTTGTTTGTTTTCGATCTGGTGTAAATAGGTATGAATACTCCTAAAGATAACAATGAGAAAGCAATATTGCCGATTTGGCAAATTGTTCTCAGACGCTTATCTTTAGCGGTAACTAATTCATCTGAAGATTTCAAAGATGTATGTTTTGCCCAGTTCCAAAGTTTTTTAAGCGGGTTAGCATCTTTAGAAGTTTCTTTCAGTCTGTTAATTAAATGAACTCCGTCATTTTTCTTTTCTAAGAAGGTTGCAATACCTTTTGCAACATAATCACCTAAGAAATAAAAGCTTGCAAATGTTGCTATGTCACGAACAGTTGCTTCACGCAGTTCATTTCTGTCTTCCGCAGCACCCATACGGCTTGCAAATGTTGCTGTAGAAATAATTCTTGCCTGATCCATTGTCGGGAAAAGACCTTTAAATTGTAATATGTTTTTCCAAACAGGTCTGTCCATAAACATTGAAAGTCCAGTTACACCAATCATAGAGCCTATGGAAATAAATTTTTGGGCTAAAAGTTCGTTCTTTTCTTTTGGTGTAAGTTCTTTATGTTCAGTTTGCTGGTTAAAGTCCTTGTAAATCGGTGCACCTTTTTTACCTGATGTTTTGTGCGTAATCCATCTGTTAATAGGCTGCATTGATATTGCAAGAGGAATAATTATGCCCAAACCTGCTATACTCTTAACATTAACAAGTTTTTTAGCCTTATTAAAGTACTTGGTAAGCTTATCCGCATCGGTAATATTTTCTTTTACAACGCCTCTAAGCATTTTAACAGTATCATCACAAACAGATTCAAGGTTATTGGAGAAAAATCCTTTGTCATCTTTAAATCTAATGTTTTCAGCAATATGCGTTTCTTCAACAATAGCTCTGTAAGCTTCAGAAACTTTCTTTGAACTATGCTTATCGGATAACACAGCATCAGTTAACGATTTAAGAGCATTATGAATTTTTTCGTTACCTGCTTTACCTGCAAATTTGCCGTCATGGCTTCTAGGAATTTGGAATATATCTGCAAAATCTTTGACTTCATTACCGTCAACACCTACAAGGCTGCCGAGCTGGTTTCTGAAAGTATTATAAATTTTTTCTTCTTTAGTAGCACCTGAGGCTTCACTGTAGAATTTATGAATTTTATCAATACTATCACTGTTAGCCCATGTATTTACAAGATTTGATTTACCCTTGCCGCAGAAATCACCCATTAAAGGTTTTTGAACAAGTTTAGCAATACCCATTACGATAAAGCTTGGTAAAAGGCAGTTTACAAACAGCCCTGAAGATTCACGTCTGAAAGCTTCAAATCCTGCATGTCCGTTAGACTCTTTAGTTTCAATAATTGTACGTGGTATTATAGCAGTAGACAAATCAAGCGCAGTTACATTAAGCATAGGATATTTTTCGCACAGCTGAACGCCTGCAATAATACCGCTGCCCAATCCGTTAAAGCTGGGATTTTGGCAAGAGTTATCCCTTTGAGGGGTATTCTTTTTATTTACACTTGATAAATTAATTTTTTCAATCATAATTTGTCTGGTTTAAAACTACACTGTCTATTATATCAATCACACATTTATATTAAAAGTCAGGCAAAAAAAAAATTGCGCAGGTCACACTTAATGTTAAGGAGATATTAAGAAGCATTTTTGAATTATTTTTTAAAAATATATAAATTTTAGAAAAATTTTTCAAAAAAAAGTCAAAAATTTAACAAAAAAAGATCAAAAATAAAAAAAATAATGAATTTTTAAATCAAAATTTATTGTAAATAATTGTAACAAATACGCTTATTGTTTATAAAATTATAGCCAAAGGATATACTATACAAGCTTTTTAACAAAATCTACAGCATGCTCTCTGGAAGTAATATCCCCAGAAAGCTGTGCTTCATGAAGAGCATTCATAATTTCTCCGAGTTCAGGTGACGGTTTAATGTTTAAAATAGACATAACTTCATTACCGCTAAGCAGTTTTGGAAGCGGCTTTAAAGTTTCCCTGGCTTCGAGATAAAATCTAAGAAGCATATTTAAAGAATTAATATTTCTTTCAACTATTTCATCCGTAATCTCAGGACCTCTTGCGGATAATCTGTCAGCTTGAGCCAGTATAATTGCATCAATTGAGTTTTTATCCATTTTACGTACATAACGCATCATTATCTTTTCTGTAATCTGCGGTGAAGTCATTACATGAGAAGGATAGATGTGATATTTAATCATTGATGAAATATAATCAATCTGTTTATTAGAAAAATGCAAGTCTTTCAAAATCTTTAAAGATAACTTAGCACCTGCATCATCATGTTTTATAAAACGATGTTTTCCTTCTTCAATTGTCCAGGTAGAAAATTTGCCTATATCATGCAAAAAAGCAGCAAGTTTTAAATGAGCAAGTCTAGAAAAGCCTCCGAACTCAATTTTATCCAAATGCTCCTTAACTTCTTCAACAGCCTCATTATATAAATTCTGCACCTGTTTTACGGTTTCAACAGAATGGTGAAATAAATCAAGATGATGATGAGAATTTGGAGGAACCTGTTTTAACTCCTTAACCACAGGAAAAATTTCTTCTAAAATCCATGTTTTATTCATATTTTCCAGAGCAATATGCGCATATTCACCGCTAAACAGCTTCATAATTTCATAGTTAATTCTTTCAGGCGCCGGTTTATGAATTAAATAAGAATATTTGCACACAGCACTGATAGTTTCGGGAGCAAGATTAAATCCGTACATAGCCTGAAATCTGTAAACTCTTAACAATCTCAAAGGATCATCTACAAAGTTCATCTCATTAACATAATTTATGCATCCGTTTTTAATATCGGTAACACCTCCGGAAATATCAACAATTTCACCTGTTCTGATATTTACAGCAATTGCATTAATTGTTAAATCCCTGCGCATTAAGTCTTTTTCAAGAGAATTTTCAATTGGATTTGTAATATCAATGTAATTAATCTTGTCACGCATTACAAGTCTATATATCTTGTTTTCTTCATCAAGCGGAACAAAGGCAGCATTAAAAAATTCCGCAAGTTTCAATGCGAATTTACGAGCATCTTCATCCATAACAATAATATCTCTGTCTACACTGTCGTTTCCAAGATAAAAGTCACGAACAGTACCGCCAACAAGATATATATTATTATCAAACGATGCGATAATTTTTGACAGAATGTCATCACATTTAATTTTTTCTATAATTTTCGAATTCATATATTACATTTCCTAAAGCAACTATAACAGCCGTTTCAGCTTTCAGTATCAAATCACCTAAAGTAAGCATAGGTATTTTATTTTCCTCTAACAGTATAAACTCTTTTTCTGAAAACCCACCTTCAGGACCTATAATAATAACAACTTTATCATTACTTACAATCGGATTTTCAACACAGTACTTATGCAGAGATAAATCAGTTAACCTTTCGCAAAAAGCTATAACCTTATATCCTTCATCTTTTAATTTAATAACATTTAACAAATTCGTCAATTCGTAACATGTGGGGGTATAAGCCCTTTCACATTGCTTAGAAGCTTCATACATAATGCGCTGCCACTTGCTGATTTTCTTTTCGACAACAGATTTGTTAAGAGCACAATTATCAGTAAGCACAGGATATATCCCATCTGCACCGAGTTCGGTTGCTTTTTCAATAATGATTGACTGTGCATCACTCCTGAGTGGACTTTGTGCAAGATATAATCGAAAACCAAGCCTTCTAACAGACCTATAACTATTTTTAATATCAACTGTTATCTCCTTATTGGTAATTTCTTCAACAACAGTTTCGTATTGAATTTGATTTTCGTCAATTAAAAGCAGTTGTTCACCTTTCTTAATCCGCAAAGATTTAGCTATATGAATATAATTTTCTTTATCCGATATAGTAATCTTATTATTCTTCACGTCTTGTGAACTGATAAAAAAATGCGGCATTAAAACTCCTTCTTTATCTAATTTTACAACAAAAATATGTAAAATATATTAATAAAGGATAGTAAAAATTTTTCTTTTGAAGTATTATCATGGTAGTAGAAATAAAAAGGAATATTTAACTTTGGAAAACAATTCAAAAAACAATGATATGGTAATCGGCATCCCACGTGGAATGTCTTTTTATCATAATTATCCGTTTTATCACGGATTTTTCACTGATCTTGGGATTAAAATCGTTTTATCAGATGTAACAACAAAACAAACAATGACAAGCGGTTCTGCTCTTGTAGTTACAGAAACCTGCTTACCTATTAAAATTTATATAGGACATGTTTTAAATCTAATTGACAAAGGTATTGATAAAATACTTGTACCGTCAATTCAGTCTATCGCACCTAAGATATACAACTGTTCTAAAATCAGAGGCTTACCTGATTTAGTAAGAAATGTTGTAAAAAAAGATTTTACCATGATTGAAGCAACTCTTGACAAATCTGAAAAAAATCAGGGACTTTATGAATTTTTAAAAGAAATGGCTGCTCCATTCGGGATTAGCGATGAAGAACGCATTAAAAAAGCATCAAAAGCCGGCTGGAGAACATATAATAATTTCCATATTATGTCTAAATCAGGAATGAGTTATAAAAAAGCAATGAATTATGCTTTGCAGGGTAAAGTATTCATCGAAAGCCAGACAAAAGAATTTCCTATCTCTATCGGCTTGATTTCACACGGATACAACATCTTCGACGAAAGAGCATCTATGAAAATTTTTGATAAACTTGAAGCAATGGACGTAAGAGTTTATTCGTCATTGCAATTATCAAATGAGCAGATGGATGACGGTATTAAAACGCTCGGTCAGGACATGTACTGGGCAAACGAACACGAAATGACAGGTGCAGCCGGTCATTATCTAAAAGATAATAAGATTGACGGACTTATAACCTTAACAGCATTCGGATGCGGACCTGATTCATTAATGATTGAAAGAATTACAAGACGTGCAAAACGGTTTAACAAACCGCTGTTAAATCTTACAATAGACGAACAGACAGGCGAAGCAGGTTTTATAACACGACTTGAAGCTTTTGTCGATATGTTATTCCGCAAAAAACGTGCAAAAATCATTAATAAAATCGAAATTAACAACGAAGGCTCATATATACCGAATACAAATTACATTGAAACTAAAAAATAATAAATAAAAAAGGCTCTATTTAAAGAGCCTTTTTTTAATATGTCATATCCCAATTATCGTTTAATATTAAACCGAAACATCCTTTAGCATCTGAACGTCCCGCACAACCAAGTGCAGCCCTGGCATCCTTCGCACTGGTCTTCCCGGAACCACATCCGGTACCGGAAGCTCTGCATGAACTAGGAACGCCCTCTTCATCAATAGTCCCGTCATTGTAAAATGCAATAAAAAACAAGTCACGACCCGCAATGTTTGGACCTTTTTTACCATTAACATCAATTGTTAAATGTCCAAAAGTTCCATGAAGCGTAACCCATTCCACACACACTGATGCTCCATTTGCAAGTGCATAACAAGGAACTTTTTCTGAAGCATACCAAAAAGAACCATCATTAAGTTTTGTTCCGTTAATATTTCGATATCCTCCATCCCAAAAGCATTCTGCCAATGAATCAGGGCAATACTTTACTATCTTAAAATATTTATTCATAAAATCATTAACATCAGCTGCAGATATCAGCCCTGCTTCTTTAAGATTAAGGGCATTTTTATCTGTTTGGTATTGCAGAAAAGCTTGTGATAACTCGTTATACACCTTATGCAACTGGGTTACATACGTTTTTCTCTGATGATTTTGCATCAAAGAAGGTACGGTCATTGCTGAAACTACACCGATTATCCCCAGTGTAACCAAAACTTCTGCTA
>OJRD01001148.1_pt1 | contig 11512 bp, 10 predicted proteins | sample 1599051 | NCBI WGS metagenome assembly OJRD01 (sample SAMN03922523, study PRJEB24848) | human gut metagenome | isolation source: stool sample | host: Homo sapiens | place: Germany | collected 2010-02 | reverse complement strand
TGGATGATTATAATAACCTGAAAAGAGAGATATATACAAGGGTGCGAAACTACAGTTATACAATAACCTCCTTCAAAAGAGCGATATTCATATTTATCTATCATCCAACATTTTATACTATTGCGGGTTTCTTAAAAAATATTACCCGCAATAGTAATTTGAAATAAATGGGGTAGAAAATCAAATTTTATGCACTACTGTTTCGATTTAGACCAACGGGGATTTTGGAAAACCATACAATAACTACAAGAACTTCGGTCCAGATAGATGTAAACGGAGGAGTTATTTGTTATTCGTATATTTCACCAACAACAGGTTCCGGAGTTCCCGGTATGTCTGCATGATCTTGTCGGCACATTCTTGTGCATAGTTGTTCAATAAAGCGGTCGCCTTTTGGGGGTTCTTCTTCTGTAAAGCCATATATTCCTGTTCGATCGCGGCATTGCGTGAGAAAAACGACTCTTCCATCGGGGCACGGGCAGCCAACAAATCCTTCTTTCCGTCCTGCCAGTTCAAATAAAGCATGTTATCGACAAAGTCGACGGCCCAACGTGCAGACTGATCGCTGTAAGCATTCGGATCATAAGTACGATAGACTTCCGGAATAGCGGTCGTGCCGGTAAAGAGCGGGAAATAAGGAGATGTATAAGCATTATCGACAAACACCCAATAGAGGCCCCCTATCTCACGCGGAAGCCAACTTCGCAGCTGGGCTACCATTCCATATTCGCCATCCATACGGGCAACCGCGCGGCGACGGGTTGTCTTCATCTGCTTCTGCATCTCACGGGTCGGGAACGGAGTCGCCAATTTACTCTTCACCGCTTTTCCGTCAGGACCGACATAGTACCAGGCGGCATCATTTTCTTTATCATAGATCGTCCCTTCGAATGTGGAACGCTGGAAAGCCATGATATCCTGCACCGCCAACTTTTTTGCCGGGACGACGGAGAACGGATAGGAGCCGAGCGGTTCCACATACTGCGTGTATTGATCGAGGTTCTTGAACGGATCGTTCGTATGACGGGGAATACTGGTCGTTCCGGGGGCAAATGTCTCATAAAACAACCAAAAACGGTTCGTCGACCACTCACGCGGCGTCGGGGCATATACTTCCTGCCATACAAACGGATGTTTGCCGGAAGGATCATACCAACCCCGGTCGACTGCTTCCTGCATATAGTTGGACGAAGCCCTGAACTGGTCCGGTTTACTAAGATCGATTTCCTTTATAATACTCCAATTCGGGATAATCGCCACCTGATCGTCCGGTAACCGTTGTGCAGCCCAGATAACACCCGGCTTACCACTTTCGGGCGTCCAGTCCTTTCCCACACTGAAAAGTTCGAGAACCCACACTTTATCCGGATCGGCAAGCGTCAGACATTCCGATTCGGGACCGCAAGATGGCAGAAAACCGTATTTTTCCATCAAGGAGGTAATCAGACTCAACGCCTCTTCTGCCGTTTTACAACGCTGAAGGGCAAAAACAGCCGCCTGTTCCACCGTCATGATCTGTTTGCCTTCTCCCTTGCCGACCTGCAATTCGGGGCGCTGGCTCATAGTGCTTTCTCCAATGCAAAGCTGATATTCGTTAATATGGGAATAAGCAGAATGAAAATAGGTATAGGTTTCCTCCACCTGCGGAATATACCCCAGAATCTCCCCTTCTCCCATTTCCGGACGGTTACGCGTCAAGATGCCATAATAGACAGGCGCCATCGTCCCTTTGGGATATTTTTGTCCGGGGACTACCTGTATACGGCAATCGGGACCGCAATCGGTATGCGAGTTCAACACACTGCCGTCGACTGTCGCTTTCTTACCGGCAATGACGACCGTACAGGCATCGCCGGTTTGCACAAGTGCGGCTACGGCAAGCATCACGGTAATTAATTTGAGTTTGTTCATGATATGGTAATTTATAAGGTAAATCAGACTCCTATTTCACAGAGGCACGTATCCGGCTAAGCGACTGCGGGGTAATTTGCAGGAATGAAGCAATATGCTTCAACGGAACCCGTTGGAAAAGGTCCGGGCGCGTACGCAGCAAGGTCTCGTATTGCTCACGGGCATCACTCCAACTGTCATTGATAAAGTAATTCTCATATTCACGGAGGTAATAATCCGACAACGGATAGAGAAGACGCTGCTGCGCGATGAATTTATCCATATCTTTCATGTCATTACCTTTTCAATCAAATACAAAGATATTCAATTTTCGGTTCCGCTTATATAACGCGACAACATATCCCGCATCCGCCCGATCGCTTTCTGTAACTGTACATCGACCGTATTGACACTTATGCCCAAGTCTTTCGCGACCTCGGCATAAGACTGCTTTTCTTCACGTACACGGATAAATATTTCACGACATCGCTCCGGCAGGCGATCGAGGGCCTTGACATAGTGGGCGAAAAGTTCCTCACTGACCAAGATGTCTTCCGGCGATTCACCGGAGATGGACACACCGTCAAAAGCATCCGCCGTCATGTCTTTCCGGCGTTGTTCCTTTTCGAGATAGTTCAGAGAGGCATTTTTTATCGTGATAAAGAAATAATCTTCCAAATTGGCTATATGGTGCAAAGACTCGCGACGTTCCCATATTTTCAGGAATACATCGAGGACGACCTCCTGTGCCCACTCTTCCGTATGCAGATAGTAGTAGGCTATGCGAAAGAAACGGTCGAAGCAAAGATTATAAAAGCTACGCAGAGCAGTCTGGGAATTCTCTTCTTCGATCCGCCTTAAATATTTCCTTATCTCCTGCTCTGTCATCGTCTCATCTTAGTATAACCTGCGCAAAAATAGTCAAATTTTCAAACTATGTCCATCATAATAAAAAAATCCGGGGACGAAGCATAGGGTATTTGCCGGCTGAACCATCTTAGTAATACAAGCACGAGTATTTACTTATTAAACTATATGAGATATGAAAGCGATGCATAAGCAACTATGGGGATACTTGCTCATTACACTGTCGCTGGTGGGATTCACGCCTTTACAGGCACAAACGGATTCGGCTGACGAAGGGGGGTACATCACGGTCAGTGGTATCGTAAAAGATAAAAAGAGCAAAAAGAGCCTGGAATATGTCAATATTTCTATTCCGGGCAGTACGACCGGCACAGTCACGAACGCCGACGGTGAGTTTTCTTTCAAGGTAAAGGATTCCATCCATGCCAAAGAAGTAGAGATTTCGCACCTCGGATATTTCAACAGTAAAATAGAACTCAACGGCAAGGATGTGGAAGAACAGACCGTGTGGCTGACCCCCTACACGAATATGCTCGACGAAGTTATCATCCATGCCCGCGATCCTCGTTACTTGGTGGAAGAAGCAATCAAAAAGATTCCGGCCAACTACAGTTCGAAGCATAGCCTCCTAACCGGATTCTATCGTGAAACGGCCCAGAAAGGGCGCCGGTATATCAACATCTCGGAAGCGGTGATCGATATCTACAAGACTCCTTATGACGAGGGAGTAGACCGCGATCGCGTACAGATATTCAAAGGGCGCAAGCTGCTCAGCCAGAAAGCGAGCGACACATTGGCCGTCAAACTGCTGGGAGGCCCGAACCTGTCCGTCTATGTGGATGTGGTGAAGAATCCGGATGTACTGCTCGACCTGGAAAGCCTGCCTTACTATAAATTTCGGATGGAAGAATCGACAACGATCAACGACCGGCCACAATACGTTATCAATTTCGAGCCGCAAGCCATATTACCGTATGCGCTTTATTATGGAAAACTATACATCGACAAGGAACGGCTCTCTTTCACGCGGGCCGAATTCTTTCTCGACATGAACGACCGCAACAAGGCCACGCAGGCGATCCTCCGGAAAAAACCGTTCGGGTTACGGTTCAAACCGGTCGAAGTCTCGTTCCTGGTCAACTACAAGGAACGCAATGGACTGACTTATCTGAGCTACATCCGTAACGGCGTCCGCTTCAAATGCGACTGGAAACGCAAATTGTTCTCAACCAATTACACCATCCTTTCGGAGATGGTCGTAACGGATGGCAAGGAAAGCGGCATAAACACTATTCCCTACAAGATGGCATTCAGATCCAACCAGTCCTTATCGGACAAGGTTTCCAATTTTGCCGATGAAGGTTTCTGGGGTTCTTACAATATCATCGAGCCGACAGAATCATTGGAACACGCTGTCAACAAACTGAAGAAGCAACATAGGTAATGTGCCAATTTGCCAATGAGCAGATTAATGTATAAATTAGCAACATTTCTCAATTGGCACATTGAATAATTATTAAACATGAAAGACCTGCTTACACTTACAAAGATCAAAAATGGAGACGTCAAGGCTTTTGAACAAGTATTCCGTCTGTATTATATGCCTCTTTGTATGTTTGCAGCCAGCATAACCGGTAGAATGGATATTGCGGAAGAGATCGTACAAGAATTATTCTATGTGTTTTGGAAGGAAAGGGAACGGTTACAATTGTTTCATACGATAAAAAGCTATTTGTATGGGGCCGTGCGTAACCAATCCCTCCAGTACTGGGAACACCAGGATGTACGCAACCGTTATCGGGATGCCATCCTCTCCCACCCGGATAAAGACGACACACCGGACGACCCACAGGAGCAGATCGAATACAAGGAACTGGAAGCTCTGGTAAACCGGACACTCGAAAAGCTTCCCGAACGTCGTCTCCGCATATTCCGGATGCATCGTTTCGAAGGAAAGAAATATGCGGAAATCGCTTCCAGCCTCTCCCTTTCAGTCAAAACAGTCGAGGCCGAAATGACGAAAGCACTCCGAACACTACGAGACGAATTAGAGATTTACATGAAATATGATTGAAACAGAAAGAAATAAAAGAAAAACAGACCGGGCCTGGAATACGTTGTACCAACGCCTGGATGAAGAAGGTTTGCTTTCGGGCAGACCGGCTTCGCCATTCAGAAGCCTTGCATGGAAAAGAGGAGTAGCCGCTGCTGCCGTCGCCCTTCTTTGCCTGCTTGTCTCTGTCACCTACCTGAACAGGTCCGGGCAGGATACCGATCCGAACCTGCTCACCCGTCGGAACAGTGAGACGGCAACGACATTGGTAACCACCCTTGAGGATGGTTCCGTGGTCTATCTGGCAGGAAATACTTCATTGAAGTTTCCCGAACACTTCTCTTCCGACCGGCGGGAAGTGAGCTTGCAGGGGAATGCCTTGTTTGAGGTAGCCGGTAACCGCAAGCGGCCGTTCGTGATTGAAACCGAAGATACACGTATCGAAGTGTTAGGGACGGCCTTCAATGTGAAAAGTAACGATAGCTCTCCTTTCGAACTGTCTGTACAGCGAGGGGAAGTAAAAGTGACGTTGAAGAAGGACGGACAGGACATCCATGTAAAAGCCGGGGAAACCGTCACGCTCCTCTCCCGGAGACTGCAATTGAGCATGACGCCCGATCCGGCACTATTCGACCGCTATACCAAACGAATCAGGTTCAAAGACGAAAAATTAGGCAATATCCTGCGGGTGATCAATCTGCAAAATCCGGATATCCGGTTGGAAACGACACCGGAGCTATGGAACCGGACGCTTACCGTCACCTTCTCCAATGATACACCCGAAGCGATGGCTGAACTGATCTGCCTTGCCCTCGATTTGAAGAAAACACGACAGGACAACATGATCCTTTTATCCAATTGACAATTAAATGTTATTTATATAGTGAAGCTAATGATTCAGATTTTTCGCCTTCTCTGTCTGTGCTTTTGGATGCTTTTGCTTCCGACAGGCCTGTTATGCGCAGAGGAAGGCGATGATGTTCTGGCCCGCATGATTCACTTATCCAAAGAAAAAAATACCGTCTACCGCCTGCTTGACAAAGTATCGGAACAAACCGGCTTTCTCTTTATCTATGACAGCAAGCTGATCGATAATGAAAAAACGGTACGCATCCCGAAAGGAGACTACACCATCCGGCAGGCAATTTACCTGATCACAGGAAACAAAGAACTGAGCTTGCGTATGATAGGCGATCACATCCTGATCTCCGGACCGCAACCTGCCAGGCAAACAGCCATTCCCGAGACCATTCCTCCGAAAGAGGCAGACAACCATTTTATTGTCAAAGGAATCCTACAAGACCAACAGACGAATGAACCGATCGAGGCGGGCACTATAGGAGTCCTTGCTACTTCAATCGGCAGCATCACCAATGCAAACGGGGAGTTCCGGCTCACGCTGCCCGACTCGCTTCGCCGGTCTACGCTCTACTTCTCCCACTTAGGCTACGAACCCCGCAAGATAGAGGCCTCTCTTCTCGCCGGACAACACACGGTGATCACGCTCGATGCCAAAATAATCCCGATCCAAGAAGTCGTAGTGCGCATCGTCAACCCACTCCGCCTGCTTCGAGACATGAAAGAAAACATCCGGAAAAACTACCCGCAATCACCCGCTTACCTGACTACTTTCTACCGGGAAGGAATCGAACGAAAAAATAAATTCGTAGGATTGACGGAAGCTGTATTCAAAATTTACAAATCGGCCTACAAGCCCAATCCGGCACCGGACCAGGTCAAACTGCTCAAAATGCGCCGGATCATCAGCCAGCAGGAAAAAGACACGATCATCGCCCGGATGAAGTCGGGAATCAACGCCAGCCTGAGCCTGGACTTGATAAAGGAATTGCCTGACTTCCTTCTGACAGATGAAAAGATAGAGTCTTATATGTATGCATCTTCCGATATCGCCGTGATCGACGACCGGTTAGCCCATGTGATCTATTTCGAACAAAAAAGAGACATCAACTCCGCCCTTTATCGGGGAGAACTGTATATCGACACGGAAAACAACGCATTGCTCCGCGCCCATTTCGAAATCAACCCCAAATACATCAAACAGGCTACCGGGATGCTGGTAGAGAAAAAGAGTCGCAACCTAAAGATCACTCCCCAAAAAGTGATCTATACCGTAACATACAAACCTTACAATGGCCAATATTACATCAACCATGTCCGAGGCGACCTCTTTTTCAGGATAAAGAAAAGGAAACAACTGTTCGGAACTTTTCCGCTGCATACCTGGTTCGAGATGGTTACCTGCAAAATAGACACGAACCGAGTAAGCCGCTTTGCCCGTAGCGAAGCATTACCGACACGGACAATCTTTGCGGAAACCCGATTTACTTACGATGAAAAGTTCTGGGGCAACTTCAACATGATCCCACCTGAAGAAAAACTCAATGATGCGATTGGGAAAATATCGTCAAAAATAGAAGAAACGGAAGAGTAACCCTCTAAAAATCATAAAGAGGACCTTTTCTCAAAGGTCCTCTTTATAGGTTTTAATAGGTATTAGTCTTTAAGGCAAAAAGATTGTTTAGGTTATCTGCTTGCAAAGATGAGGCATTTTAAATTACTGAACAAATAAAAAAAGATATTATAAAACACATTTTTAAGATTATCGAAACTTATTTGCAGCTTCTTCTATTTTTTAACAATATAGGACTGCTGCCGAAATACTGGTTCAAAGACATTAAAACCACCTCATATCTTTGATTATGAAGCAAATTAATACATAATATTTTTATTTCACAACAAAAAAGTTCATTTTTACGATAGATCCTCCCCTGATCTTTGTTTTAAATACATACAAACAGTTACAGATATTTTTAATATTTCAATACATTAAGTACCGCTTCGGAACCCGATTTTTTCAGTAAATTTGCACCTTGTACCGAGGTGACATTAGGTGCAGGCATTATATTCTAAAACAGTTTTATCGTATGTATACCGTTATCAAACGTATGGAGATTTCGGCAGCTCACAGTCTGTCGCTTTCCTATCCGAGCAAATGCGAATATCTGCATGGTCACAACTGGATTATCACTGTGCATTGCCGTTCCAAAGAATTAAACACAGATGGCATGGTGATCGATTTCACCCATATCAAGCAGGTCGTAAAAGATCAACTCGATCACCGGAACCTCAACGAGGTGCTCCCCTTTAACCCGACAGCCGAGAATATCGCCCGGTGGATATGCGACCAGCTTCCCACCTGCTACAAAGTAGAAGTTCAGGAATCAGAAGGAAACACGGCAATCTATGAGAAAGATTAACGAGATATTCTACAGTCTCCAAGGAGAAGGTTTCCATACGGGTACGCCTGCCGTTTTCGTCCGCTTCTCCGGATGCAATCTGAAATGCAGTTTTTGTGATACCCGACACGAGGAAGGGATCTTGATGTCTGATGAAGATATTTTACAAGCTATTTCAGCCTTTCCTTCAAATGTCGTTATCTTGACAGGGGGCGAACCTTCGCTCTGGATCGACCAGACTTTTATCGATCTGCTACACATGGCAGGGAAATATATTTGCATCGAGACTAACGGGACAAACCCGATGCCGGAAGGCATCGACTGGGTGACCTGTTCACCGAAAGGGTTTCCCTTGAGGCTGGCACATATAGATGAGGTCAAAGTGGTCTATACAGGACAGGACCTGACGGAATACGCCGGTTTGAAAGCAACCTGGCATTTCCTCCAACCCTGTTCCTGCCTGAATACAAAAGAGGTGGTAGAGTACATCCTCCACCACCCCCAATGGCGCCTCAGCTTGCAAACGCACAAACTTATTGATATCAGTTGAAAGGTGAAAGTTATAAAGAGACGTAAAATTAACTTTCAACTTTCAACTATACCGAGCCTCCATCCCACGAACCTCATCATTCACCCGTCCATTGTCATAGGCCAGTTGCCCGTTGACGAATGTTTTCCAGACGGCATGATGGAATGTATAGCCTTCGAAAGGAGACCAGCCGCATTTATACAGTATATTTTCTTTTGCCACTGTCCAGGTTTCTTTCGGATCGACCAAGACAAGGTCGGCATAATAACCTGGACGGATATAGCCACGGCGATCCACGCGGAAAAGTTCTGAAGGCATGTGAGCCATCTTTTCCACCACTTTTTCGTAAGTGAAACGGCCTTCCATCGCCAATTCCAGCATAACAATGAGCGAATGCTGGATCAGCGGACCTCCGGAAGCGGCTTTCAGGCAACTTCCCTCCTTTTCGGAAAGGAGATGCGGGGCATGGTCGGTCGCCACAATATCGATCGTGTTGTTATTAACGGCTTCACGCAGTGCCGTACGGTCTGCCAGCGTCTTAATCGACGGGTTCCATTTGATACGGTTTCCGAACTGTTCATAATCGCCATCGTGGAACCAAAGATGATGCACACATACTTCACCTGTGATCTTCTTTTCACTAAGCGGAAGCTTATTGCTCAACAAAGAAAGTTCTTTTGCTGTCGAAAGATGCAGAATATGCAGACGGGAACCGAGACGGGTAGCCAGTTCGACTGCCTCGGACGAGGAAGCATAGCAGGCTTCCTCGCTACGGATCTTACTATGGAAGGAGATATCCAGGTCGTCACCGTGCAAGCACGTATAATGAGCGATGTTCCGTTTGATGACCTCCTCCTTTTCGGCATGGATAGCGATAAGCATTCCGGCTTCGCCGAAAATACGTTCCAGGCTATCCTTCTTATCGACCAACATATTACCGGTGGAAGAACCGAGAAAGAGTTTCAGACCCGGCACACGGCTACGATCCAGTTTACGGATTTCATCCATATTGTCGTTCGTCCCGCCGAAGAAGAAGGAATAGTTAGCAACCGACGTTTCAGCTCCCCGTTGCAATTTCCATTCCAGATCGGCAAGAGTTGTCGTCTGAGGCTTCGTATTCGGCATATCCATGAAGGTAGTCACCCCACCGGCTACGGCAGCACGGCTTTCGCTGGCGATATCGCCTTTATGCGTCAATCCCGGTTCACGGAAATGCACCTGATCGTCGATAGCACCCGGAAGCAGGTATTTACCTGTAGCATCTATCACGGTCGCATCACCGGACTCAGCCGGAATTGTCCCTTCATATACTGCGGCAATCTTATCATCTTCGATCAGTACCGAACCGGTGAAGATGCGGCCTTCGTTAATGATAGTGGCGTTTTTTATCAGCGTTCTATTCATATTTCTTTTATTTTAGTCGTGACAAAGGTACGAAATTCTCCAGTTTTAATATTCCCAAAGAAGACGGGATATGGAAATCCGGTTCGGCAGCATCAGGGACGATCCAGGACGACCAGATCACGCGCTCCCCGGCATCGTCGAAATAATCGGCCCGGTAAACACCCATGCGGATTTCATCTTCCGGAGAAATCAACCCTAATTTTCTTAGCGTCTTCAACGAAATGCTCCCTTCCACACGGTAAGAATCTTTGCCAACGGAAGTTGCCAACTTCAGATCCTTGAAGTTCCAGTTAAAATCAAACTTACGATAGTTATGCGCTTCATAATCCATCACTTTCCCCTTCGGATCGATCTCCGCACAATAATACGTCTTCATCTCCGGATCCTTGCTCATAAAAAACTCGATCCGGTCTCCATCACCGACAGAAGCCTCCGTCTTCTCGTCATTATAAACTAAAGTAGTATCAGACACCTCATACAGGAAATACAGGTTCTTTTGATCATGACAGGCATAAAAAGCGGTTTTGTCTTTTTCCGCCCCGTCCCAGGGAGCGATCAGACCAGTTACAGCCGGGACGTTTTTCCAGTCGTCTTGTTTACCATCCACTTTGATTCCTTTGGAAAAAGGAGCACTGATAAACGGTTGGGCAGAAATGCTTTTTCCCGGTTCATGGCAGGGAGGGAAGACGATCTTCACATCCTTCCCATTCATTTTGAGCGACAGGGAATGTTGCTTGTGTGTCGGATCGGCAGCTTCGATCAACCAATTTCCATTATGCAGACGGAACATATAAATACCCGGAGTCTGTAAATCGACCTGCAAGTCTTTTTGCAAGTTTACTACCTGCGGCTCATACGCTGTCACATAAAAACAGTTGCCGGCAGCAACAGCCTGAATGGATGTGTCATTCCGGATCACCCGGATATCCTGTACTGCAAAAGCTGCGGTTTTTTCGGCGGTAGAAGCAGGAAGGACCAAATATTGGTAATCGGCGTTATCCTCTCTTCCATGATCGATATAGAGACTAACAATCTCTCCTTCTACCGTTTTAGGAGCATATGATCCCATAAAATCACACCAGCGCCCGGATCGCTTTTCCGAAATGGCCACATAGGCGGAAGGTTGTAACAGAATATACCCTGTGTTATCATGGAAGAAACGTTGTTCCTCCGGAGAAGAAACATACTTTCCCTGTACCGGCAACCAATTACCATCGGCATATCGGAGCAAATCGCCCCGTTTCACCCGCTGGTCTACAGATGTCGTAATCGCCAAAATGCTGTCCGAACGAATCCCAGCACCTAAGCAAAGGACATAATCGCGGGTAAAGATCCAGGACTTGTGCGCCTGCAAACCATCCCGGTCCAAGACCATTGCCGTCATTCCGGTTTCACCATCCGTCACACCTCCGACAAAGGCAGTCTTATTCCTCACATGCACCCCATAATTGAAAAAAGCAGGAACGGGAGCCTCGCTCTCATAAGCCTGTCTCTTATACACATCTGACGCTG
>OJRD01001145.1_pt1 | contig 11543 bp, 9 predicted proteins | sample 1599051 | NCBI WGS metagenome assembly OJRD01 (sample SAMN03922523, study PRJEB24848) | human gut metagenome | isolation source: stool sample | host: Homo sapiens | place: Germany | collected 2010-02 | reverse complement strand
GGCTCGGAGATGTGTATAAGAGACAGCTACAGAGCGATTGACGCGGCGTGCATTTTCGGTACAAATTCGCCGTTCAAGACAAACATTATGAACGCTATAGACAGCAAGCATATGGTTGTTACAGACAACACAAATATTGATATTGCTATATCTGACGCAATGTCAATGATTGAAGAAAACGGCTATGACCCGTCGGGATTTATCGGTCGTATCGGTGTTAAGAATATGCTAAGAAAGCTACGTGACGCAAACGGCGCACCTGCATATGTCAACGGTACAACAGGCGGTGAGCTGTACGGTCAGCCTATCGAATTTGTACGTAACGGTGCGTGGGACAATAAACGTGCCGATATTATCACAGGTAACTTCAAGTATGCCGTTGTCGGTATGCGTGCAGGTATCAACTATGAAATTCTTACAGAGGCAACACTACAAGGCACTCTTGACAGTGACGGTAAACCGCTATCACTTGCCGAGCAAGATATGGTTGCAATCAAGGCTACTATGCGTTTAGGTTTCCTTGTGGTTAAGGACGACGCATTTGCCGCATTTAAGAACGGTGTTCCGACACTCGGCGAATTGACAGTTGAATCGGTTGCAGGCACAACAGGCAACACTGTTATTACGGTATCGCCAAAGCCTATCGGCGGTCACAAGTTGGTTTACAAGACTGCCGCAAGCACCGCTCCAAGTGTTGCGTATGACGACGATTTGTCGAAGTGGACAGAGTTTAACAACGGTGACGAAATCACTGCGACAAACGGTCACAAGATTACAGTTGCGGAAGTTACCGCAGACGGCAAGGCGAGAAAGTCGGGCAGTGCCGACGTTGTAAGCGGTGAATAATATGGAACAGTTGGGGACACTAAAAATGTTGTTGGGAATTAAGGACGACGAGCAAGACAGCTTGTTGTCCTTTTTGATTGAGGACACGGTTAATATGATTATGGCGTATTGTCATATTGATGTACTGCCTCGTCAGCTTGAAAGCCTTGTTCCGAAGATTGCGGCGGATATGTACAGGGCGAAAGGTTACGGGGACAGTAAAAGTCCCGAAGTAGTCAAGAGCATAAGTGAGGGCGAACGTTCCGTGACATATGCCGAAACCGACAACGATAAGATTTTCAGCAACTATTATAAACGCCTTGACCCGTTCCGAAAACGAAAGGGGCGTGTTCCGAGTGACATCAGTATTCAGTGATTTTTACGATAAAACTGTTATAATCGCAGAATATGAAATTGATGACTATACAGGTAAAACCGAAAAGACTGTATTGTCCGAAATCAAAGCCGATGTACAACCGTACAGCGGTGGCAGAGCAAGAGAGCAATACGGTTTGGATATAGAATGTCAAATGCGTATGTTCTGCGATATGTCAGACGACGTAAAGGTCGGTAACAGGGTTGAATATGACGGCGACATATATGATATAACATATGTGCAGAAATGGGACAGCGGTTTGGTAGCAATGCTCGAAAGGAGTAGGCTGAAATGAATTTTTCAATCGAGGGGATAGACGACGTTGTTGACAAGCTGACACAGTATGCGTCGGGCGATAAAATACAGCGAGGTTTGGCAATGGCGGGTGAAGTCGTAAGAGCGCACGCAGTGGCAAACTGTCCTTTTGCAACAGGACGTTTAAAGGGCAGTATCGTAAGCCAAGTGGACGGTGACAGTGTTGCAATCGGTCCGACTGCCGATTACGGTATTTATGTCGAATTTGGCACAGGCTCAAAGGGCGACAAATCTGTTTCGCATACGTCAAAAAGGCACTGGACGTATTACAGTGGCGGTCGATTTTACACAACGTCGGGGCAAGCACCACAGCCGTTCCTCGTACCTGCACTGAAAAATAACATCAGCGAGATAATCGCTAAGTTTAAGGAGGTGTATAACTCGTGAAACGAGTTATAGCGAGCAAATACGAAGTATTTGTGTTAGCGTAGGGAGGGTGATACGGTGTTTGATATTGGTTTGGAATTACGGGATATTTTAAAGCAAATAGACGGTGTAAGTGTATGCTTTGCATATCCCGATAATTTTAATAAATTGCCCGCAATAGCATATTACACGCTAACGGACAAAGGCTCAATGTCATATGACAATACGGTCGTTACGAATGATACGACTGTTCAGATTGATATTTACGCCGATTATCCGCAAACGTGTTTTGAATTGTCGGAGAAAGTATATAAATTGCTTACGGATAATGAATATTATCACGAAATGACAATGGACGTACCCAATCCCGACGACAAGAGTATAAAACACAAAACAATGAGATTTGTAAAAGTAGTAGAAAGGAATGATTGATTTATGGCAAATACAGAAAAAAGAAAACCACTACCTACAATAGGTGTGGACAGATACACATTTTTTGCAGTGACAACAGATAATGCAGAGGGTACAACATATGGTGATCCGTATAATTTGAGAGGTACTGTCGAAATTGCACCGACAGACGCAGGCGGCAGTGATGTTTTTGACGCCGATAACGGTGCGTATGAAACATCAAACTACATTGAAAAATTAGGTCACGACATCACAAATGCCGATATTCCGCCGGAAGTTGATTCAATGTGGCGTGGACTGACACAAAAAGACGGTGTAGTAGAGGTCGGCAACGATACAAAAACCGTTTATTTCGGTGTTGCATGGAGAATTATGAAATCCGACGGCTCATACCGCTATGTGAGATATTACAAGGGTTCATACAGCTTTGCGTCAAATGTCGGAGGTAAAACAAAAGCGTCAAGCGGTGCACCGGAAAAGCAAACCGCAAAGGCTACATACACAGCCGTACAGCGTGATTTTGACAACAACTATTACGCATACTTTGATGAAAGCGATTTGCCGGAGGGCGTTACAAAGACAGAACTTGAAGAAAATTGGTTTAAGGATATGAACTACTATCCAGTGAAGAAAGCACTGTAAAATAAACGTAAATTGACATTATACGTCGATTAATGTAAAATATATTATAGGCGAAAGCCTTGATATATAGGAATGGCTTGGCGGTTATTCCGACACCTCTTGAAAGGAGGTGTTATCTTGGACTTGAATTTAGTTATCGACCTTATAATACTTGTTATTATTCTCGATATAATCAAGAACATAAAAAAATAACCGCCTACTCTGCCAAGTAAGCGGTTAGTCGTAGAAGTAATTTCTTTCTACTAATTACGTTACATTGCGGAATAACTAAAGCCATTCCTTTTATATCTAAATTATAACACAATAAAAAAATTATGTCAAGCACGCTATATGCGTGTTTTTTGTATGCAATGAATTAGGAGGAATATTATGCAACACACATTAACATTTACACAAAACAAGAAAAAGTACGTTTCAAAGCCGTTTGATTTTGAGGCAATGTGCATTATAAATGACGCACATAACGACGAAAGCAAGAACGGACCGCTTAATATTTGCCGAGATGCGGTTGATTATATGTTCGAGGGGACAGAGGCAACACAGGATATTATTAATTCTCTTGATGTGAATACACGTTCAAGACTGTGTATTGAGCTGTGGAAGTTCTATATAGAAGCATTGACATCAAAAAACGAGTAAAGGGTAATAACTCTAAAAGCCGACCACTGCGTACTTTGTACGCAGATTGGTTTAGGCAAAGAGGGTTATTGCCGGATGTAATATCAAAACAAAATCCGTTTGTTTTGTTTAAAATGATAGATGATTTAGAAGATGATACGGAAGATGACTATACAGGAAACGACCCGTATTTAAAAATGTTTTATGGAATGTAGTGAGGTGATTTGTAGTGGCTGACGCGGCGGAATTAGTAGTAAGAATAAGAGGTGATGCGTCGGATTTAGAGGCGACAATAAGCGGTGTATCGCAACAACTCGAAGAATTGGAACGAACACAAAGCAATACAAATGGTGTGAAAGGTGTAAGAGAAAGCACAAGTGCATATCAAGGTCTTACAAGTCAGCTTGAAGATACCGGAAAAGGTATAAAAGAAGTCGGCGAAAGTATTGACACGATAACAAAACCGATACAATATGCATCAACGGCTCTTGCCGCGGGCGGTGTTGCAAGTGCGAAGTTTGCGATAGATTTTGAGGATAGTTTTGCCGGAGTTAAAAAGACGGTTGACGCTACACCGGAGCAGTTAGCCAAAATAAAGCAAGGCATTATTGATTTGTCAACAACAGGTATTGACGGCAGAGGCGCGATACCACAGACGGCAACTGAACTAAACGAACTTGCGGCGGCGGGCGGTCAGTTGGGTATATCACAAGAAAACATTATCGACTTTACGGAAGTAATGGCACAAATGGGTTCAGCCACAAACCTTGTCGGCGAAGAGGGTGCCGCAACACTGGCACGTTTTCAGAATGTTATGGGTGTCGGTCAAAACGAAATCCGTAATATCGGCAGTGCAATCGTTGATTTGGGTAACCACAGTGCTACGACTGAATCGGAAATCGCGGAAATGGCATTGCGTATGGGTAAATACGGTTCATCTGTACGAATGTCAGCGGCGGACGTGTTGGGTTATTCTGCCGCATTGTCCTCATTGGGAATTGAGGCACAAATGGGCGGTAGTGCGATAGGTCGTACGTGGCTGTCCGTAGAAACAGCCGTTGCAAGCGGCGGAGAGGGCTTGACGAAATTCGCAAAGTACAGCGGTAAGAGTGCGGAAGAATTTAAAGAGCAGTGGAATACTGACAGCTCCGGTGCATTTAACGGACTATTAAAAGGCTTGCAGTCTGCCGAAAATCTAACTGTTGCGTTAGATGATTTAGGCATAAACAATACACAGGATATACAGGCTATGATGGCATTAGTCAACGGTTATGATTTAGTAACCGAGAGTGTCAATCGTTCAAACACCGCATACCAAGAAAATACGGCATTGCAAGAAGAATTTAACGCAAAGAATGAAACGACCGCATCAAAATTGGCGAACACAAAAAACAATATTATTGAAGCGGCGAGAAGTATCGGCGAAACAATGTTGCCGTCAATACAAGACGCAAGCACCACAGTAGCTGATTTTGCAAAAGGATTGTCGCAAATGGACGACGAACAAAAACGTGCTGTTGTTAATACCGGTGCAACAGTTATTGCAATAGGTGCTATTTCAAAAGTCAGTGCCGGAGCAATCAAAGGTGTTGGCGGAATTGTTGAGGCAGTCGGCAACATCAAAAAGGCATTTTCAACAGGCGGAGCATTGGCGAAGTTTGCACCGACATTGACAAGTATCGGTGCGGCGGCAGGTCCTGCCGCATTAGCTGTTGCCGGTATTGCTACGGCGGCGATAGCCGGAAAGGTTGCATATGACAAATGGTATCAATCACAATACAGATGGAGTGAGGGGCTGTCAGAGGGCAACGAGAAAGTCAAGGAAAGCCTTGAAAAATACAAATCCTTGAATGATATTCAAGGACAAATAAAGTCGCTGAAAATGGTTATTGAAAGCCCCGAAAGCAGTCAAGAACAAGTTGACAATGCAAAAAGCAAGTTAGAAGAAATAAAGGAAATGCTATCACAGGAATACAATCTTGTTATCAATTCCGATAATTCTAATTTAGACGACGCAGTTGAACAAGTTACAAAACTGTCTAAGAATGAATTGCAATCTAACATAAATAATCAACGTGCCGAATTATCTGAATTAGTAAATAATAATGCTAATTATATACAAACACGACGCGAGGCACAAGAAAATTATAACAAAGAATTGGAATTGCAGACCAAATATTCAGAGGCACAGTCTAAAGTCAGTGACATTACTGCAAAAATAGCAAATAACGAAATCACTGCGGCTGAGGGGTATGCGAAAGCTAAAGAGATATATAAAAATACAATAGGTAGTGACTATGAAAACGCAATAACAGATGAATCCGATAAGAATGCCGAAAGCGTGCTTGCTTCAATCACCGGCAGTTATAAGGTTGCGACAGGAATACTTGAAGATTATAAAAAGCAACTGGATGATTTGGACGGTTCACATCAAGAACTACATGATACAGCAGAAGAACTGTCTAACATGGAGCTTGAATTGTTAAAAATGTCAGTGGCAAATAAGGATAATGAGAGTGTGGAAAAATCATTGTCCGATATGAAAGAATTTATTTCAGCGGGCAAACTGGATATGAACAGTTATGCTCAAGCCGCGGCATTGGCAATCAATGGAGTTGATAATTTAGAGTCTGCGTGGGAAAAAGCGGCAAATGGTGACGGAACAGAATTGAATAATATAATTAACGATTATGTTCATTCAATGCAGAAGTTTGGAGCATATTCAGGTGATATTGCAACAAATGCCGCTTTACTGCAAAATGGATTTAAGACTGTAAAAGAGGCTGCCGAAAACGGTAAACTTGATGTTATTACCGAACAGGCAAACGAATTAGCACACAGCATGGGGCTGATTCCGGAGAATAAGCGTATAGTCATAGATGCCGACGGGAACATTTCGGTAGTAAAGGAACTTCAACAGGCTGTAGATGATGTAAATACGAAAGGTGACGTAAAACTGCAAGTCGGTGCAGAGGGTGATATATCTGTATTAGATACAGCTGATGAAAAATTAAAAGAACTTGTCAAAAATGACGAAGTTCAGATTAAATTTAATGTCGATACAGGCGGTTTTGATATTAACGATTTGAATGGTAATAAGTTGGGTGAAATCACTGCAACGGGTAAAGTTATATGGACTAACGACAGCACAGAACCCGACAACTATACGGCACCACCCAAAGAGGGCAATGTTACATTTAAGAAGAATAGTGCAGAACCTGACGGCTATCAACCCGAAGACAAATTTGCGACAGTCCATTATACTGTTTCTGTTGAGGGTTCGTCTATAGAGGGACTAAGCGATAAAAATGTTCCGGCGGCCAAGTTTGGCAGTACGGGAATGTTCGTAAAAAAAGCCAGAAAAGCCAAAGGTACACAAAACTTCGAGGGCGGTTTGGCAATGGTTAATGATGAAAAGGGTATATCTGACCCGAGAGAATTAATCGTTGACAAAGGACGTGCATTTATACCGCAGGGCAAGGACGTGTTGTTGCCGTTGTCAAAGGGTGCAAAGGTGTACACAGCATCACAAACCAAAGCGATAATGAACGGTATGGGTATACCGCATTACGCAACAGGAAAAGACAATTCGGACGCGTTTACATCAGCCAAGGACGATTGGACGCACTACACCAAAACGCACGCAGTAACGACCGCACAAGAATTAGAGAAGTGGTTAGAATTTCAAGAGAAATTCAAGTCGAACGACAAGGATATTGCCGACATAGAGGAACAAATATTCAGTTTGACACAGAAACGCACGCAGGAGTTAAACAACCTGTCAAAGTCGTACATTGAAGAACGTGCGGCACTGAATGACTGGGACGACAACGGCGACACACCGCTTGACGCATTTACCCGTATTCGTGACCGCAATATGGCGGAAGTCGAGGCAGGACGTATGACGTGGGAGGACTATACGACAGAAATGTCAAGTATAGGTTCAACGTTATACGAGAATATGACCGAATACAGTCGCGATTGGTTGGAACACCAAGAAAAATACAACGGTATGAGTGCCGCCGATTATATCGCAGGTATCGGCAGAATACAGACGTACACCGAACAAATGTACGCACAGGGTATAATCAGCCACAAAGAATATGTAGAGGCAAAAAACAAGCTGAATGATGAGTATTTGGACAAGCGTAAAGAACAAATTGAGAAAGAGTACGACATATCAAAAAACTACATCAGCGAGCATACATATTTTAACGACTGGCAAGATAACGGCGACAGTCCGCTTGATGCATACAACCGCGTTATGGACAGGCACCGTGAGGAATTGGCGAACGGCGAGTTGACACAGGACGAGTTCGACAAGTATCAAAGTGAATTAGGTTCGGATATGTATTCGGAGCGTGTGGAGCAGTCAAAGAACTGGTTGGAAGAACAACGCAAGTATTACGGTATGACTGATGAAGAATATATCGCCGGTTTAAAACGTATTCAGCAGTATACACAGGAATACTATGATTTGGGGTTAATCAGTCGCAAAGAATACAACGAGAATATGACCGAACTAAATCACGATATGTTCGACCAAGCGGGCGAATCGTTTGACGATATGCTACAGCAACAGCAGGACTACATCAACAAACTGCGTGATGAATTTTCTGCACAGGAACAGGCCCTACAGGACAGTTGGACGGTAGAGGACCGCAAGGCTGATATGTCCGAAACACAGGCACAGTTGGATATTTACGCAAATGCAGTAACAGACAGAGGACAGCAGAAGTACAAAGAACTGCAAGAGCAGATGAAACAACTGCAACGTGACGAGGAATTGTATCAGTTGCAAGTCAAAAACAATGCCACTATTGAAAAACTGGAGGCGGAGTATGACGCATTGGAAAACAGCAAGGCCGATTTCATCAAGTCCATTGCAACCAACATTGACAGTATAGACGTGACGGGTATTGTGGCGGATATAACACAGGAAGTCAGCGGTGGTAATGACAAGATAACCAAGACGTTAAGTGAGATTATAGACGCAATTAAGGGCATTAAGATTGAACAGCAGAACTATAACAACAACAGTAAAATCACAATCAATACGACTGACAGCGCCGTTTTGGGTAGCTATGTATAACGTGCGGAGGTAGAAAATGCGAAACGGATTTTATTTTAAAAACAAACATTCAAACGATTTCGGCGTGACTGTACAAACGCAGTCACGTCCGATTAAACCGGAAATGAAAATACAGACATATGACAGCCCGTATATAGACGGTGAATATGATTTTTCAACGGCAAATGCGTACAACCGTGAATTTTATAAAAACCGCGTATTTAAAATGAATTTGCAAATATCGGCGGCGGATTTGTCGGAATTAAATAACAAAATAACAAAAATAACAACGTGGTTAATGGGACGCGGTGAGTTGATATTTGACGACACACCCAATGTCAAATGGAATGCGTCGGTTATTGAAACAATAGATTACAAACCCGAAAACTACGGACACAAAGCGGTCATTTCGGTGTCGTTCAAGGTGCAGACGTGGGCGGCGTTGGTATTTGATATTTTTGACGGTCCGATATTGGATAGCCAAAATATCAAATTAGATGATGAAATACCAATCGGACCGAATGAATATTACACGATTACAACGGCAGGCGACAGTACAATACATAACACAGGCGACCGCCCTGTCAGACCTGTTTTGCGTGTTACAAACGTCACAAAACCTACAACGATAACCTGTAACGGTATCAGTGTTACGGTGTCGGAAAACTGCGTTATTGACTGCGACAAACAGTCGGTAACAGACGTAAACGGCAACAGTATTATGAAAAAAATCAAAGGTAGTTTTTTTGAACTGGAAACAGGGGCAAATACAATAAATTTATCCACGACGGCAACGGTTGAATTTTCATTCTATCCGCAGTACGTTTGGAATACAGAAACGGAGGATATATACAAATGGGACAGATAACATTTATGCGATTGCACGACAGATATACAGACAGTTTTGAAACAGGTGAGGTACTGAACAACGCATATAACGTCAAAGAAACAAGGATATTGAACGATACGGGAAGTATTGAATTTGACTATCCATACGACGAAAAGGCGCGTCTAATCAGTCAAAATATGTTGGTTAGTGTAAACGGTCATATATACGAAATCAGCCGAACAACACGAAATACAAACGGTACAGACACATTGCACGTTTACGGTACACCGCATTTCGTATATGAGGCGCAGAAAGCATTTATACCGACAATCGGTGATAATATCGGTAAAAGTTCAAGATATGTTCTAAAACAAGCGATTGATATTATATCAGAATTTAAAAAGTATGTCGGGGAAAGGTGCATTTTTCACATAATGACAGAGGCAGAGCTTACCGCCAAAGGAATGAAGTGGGTAGCAGATGACAAACTGTTAATTGATTTTTTCTCAACGGATAAAACTAATTTGTGGGACGTTATAAAAACGATAATAGAAAATTTGGGACGTGGCGAAATATATCATGAAACAGGCATTGACAGCAGTAACAACGTTGTATGTAACATAGCCATTGTTGAACGTATAGGTAAGGATAACGGTGTAAGACTGCGTTTAGAAAAGAATATGCAAAGCATATCAATAGAACGCAACGTAAGCGATATGATAACGCGTTTATGGGCGTTCGGAAGTGACGATTTAACAGTCAGCAGTGTAAACGGCGGCAAAGCATATATAGACAGTCCAAACATTGAAAAATACGGTGTGCAAGAGGGGTACAAAGATTACAGCGACTATACGTCAGCGGAAAAGCTGTTGAGAAATGCTAAATGGGAGTTTGACGATAAAAACGAAGATAGAATAGATGCACCGCAGTTGACAATCAGCGGTAAATTGATTGACCTATCAAAATTAGCTGAATACGGTGCGGCGGAAAAGTTGGAAATAGGCGATACGGTACACGTATTTGACATAGACGGTACGGAATATGTGCAGAGGGTAATTGAGTATCAGGCATATCCGTTGGAGCCGAAAGAGAGCAATATATCAATCGGGCATATCAGACGTGATTTTTTTATCGGACTATGGCAGACAGAACAGGCAACAAAGAAACATGCAAAGTGGCAGACAGCGAACAACAGTGTAAATATCCGAAAAGTACAAGGAACGGTGAACACAGACCGAAACGAGGTGCAGTCGGACAATAAGCTGTTGAAGATTGTCGGCGATTTGCTATATATCGAAGATAATAAGGGCAGACGTCGTATAAATCTCGGCAATATGGACGGTAAATTTGTTTTTGAGTTGTTCAATCAGTTGGAAAAGAAAACAATCAAAATGGACGAGGACGGTAATGTAACGATAACGGGTATATTTGCGACGGGTACAGATACAGAAGCAAGAACTGTTATAGATAAAAACGGTATCCAAAGTTACGACGCTGACGGTAATAAGTACGGATTGTGGTGTAATGCACCAAGCAGTAATGGTCGAAGATATGCCGATTTAATATTGTATTATAACGGAAAAGTGGTTTTCCAAGTATATAACAGTATCAGTGAAGCATATATACAATTACAGGGAAATACTATCTTATATGGTGGCAACGGAGCAACACATGGTGTAGGGCAGTGGAAGTTTGAGCAAGGAGCAAACGGAACATTTCAAACCGCAGACGGAAAAACTGTAACAGTTTCGGGAGGACTTATAACGGGAATTTCATAAAAGTATTTACAAAAATCTTCCTTTGTGGTACAATTTGGGTATCAAAAGGGAGGTTTTTATTATGAAAAATATCAAGAGTTTTATATGCGGTATGCTTGTTATGGGTGTTATATCGTGCGTGGGAGCATATGCGACTGACGTATGGCAAAATATAAATGTTTTACCGAACACAATAAAAGTTGTTGTAGACGGTAAAGAAGTACAAGCCGATAATTTCTTGTACAATGATACAACATACTTGCCGATAAGGGCGGTAAGTGAAGCCTGTCTCTTATACACATCTCCGAGCCCACGAGACAAGAGGCAATCTCG
>OJRD01001133.1_pt1 | contig 11662 bp, 11 predicted proteins | sample 1599051 | NCBI WGS metagenome assembly OJRD01 (sample SAMN03922523, study PRJEB24848) | human gut metagenome | isolation source: stool sample | host: Homo sapiens | place: Germany | collected 2010-02 | reverse complement strand
ATTGTATGCCCTCCCCCTGTGGTCACGCTCAGGTCCCCGCTGGTCAGGTTGGTGAGGCGCACAGTCATATTCGTGATGTCAAAGGTAATGGCCGATGCGGAGGCCGACCCCGTCACCTTCACCCCGTTGACCCAGGCCGTCTTGCCGCTGGCGATGTCCTTGGCGGCAGCCGTGCCCTTCGTCTGGGAATAAAGGCTATTGGCCTGCACTTTCCCCGTGCCGCTGTGACGGCCCGCCGGAATGGTGTGGGACTGGCCGCAGTTTAAGTATGTAATACTGCTTGCAATGCTTGGCAGGGTCCCGTCTATGGCAATCCCCGCGGAGCTGGTGAACGTCTTGCCCGCGGCCACATCCATCGCCTCGGCGTTGCCCAGGTGCGCCAGAGGCTTTTTGATCATGACAATATCCCCGGATCGCAAAATGCCGTCCTGGGCCGCTGCGCCGGAAAGGCACAGGTCCGTACCATCCTGGACTGCGTCGTCAAGCTCCATCTGCATATCCGCCAGGCTTGGAAGCGACCCCGTCACCACGCCGCCGTCCTGCCCGATGGCCTGCTTGCCTGCGGCCATGTCTCCCGCCCCGGCGGGGTTGGTCAGGGCCGGCAGGTCCGCGCCCGCTTCAATCCCCGCAATCGCCGCCGCCATCCCAGCCGGGAAGGTCAGAAGGCCGCTTCCGCCGGTCTTGGCTCGGATGGCGTTGCCCACCGTGGTCAGGTCGGCCTCGTCTACAAATTTAATCGCCATCAGTAACTCCCTCCTGCCGCGTTTTCGATGGTGACCGCCGTCCATACCCCGCCGACCACCTGGAGCAGTTTGCCGTTGTCGGAGGCGGTGACGCTTGGCACGCCCGCGCCTGCGGGGCCCCGGGGCCCGGTGGCGGACACGCCGGTGTCCTCTCCGCCCACCGCCCAGTTGCCCACCGCGTTGACAGTGGGGATCTGTCCGGCCACGGCAGTTGCCCGTGCGGCCGCAGCAGAGGCGGTGGAAGCGCTGGCCCCCGCCTCTTCCGCCGCGTTCTGAGCTGCGTTGGCAGAGCCGCCGGCCAGGTTGACGCTGTTGGCCGCCGCCTGCTGGCTCTCCAGCGCCTGTGCGGCGCTCCCTGCCGCCGCGTCGGCCTGCTGGGCGGCCGTCTGGGCGCTCCCCGCCGCAGCCGTGGCGCTCTGCCCCGCCGCCGTGGCCTGCTGGGTGGCCTGGGCCACAATGCCGGTGTCGGTGTTTACCCGCTCCTGTTCCGCCGCTGCGCGCTCCGCCTCGGCGTCCTGGCGGGCGGTCTCCTGGCTCACACGGGTGGCCTCTGCGGAGGCTCGTCCCTGCTCCGCCGTGGCTCGACCCTGCTCGGCTGCCACGCGGGCCTGTTCGACTGCCACGCGGGCGGCTTCCTGGCTGATGCGGGTGTTCTCCGCGCCCGCCCGTCCCTGCTCCGCCGTCACCCGGGCGGCCTCGGCCGCCACGCGGGTGGCCTCCGCCTTGGCGCGGGCATCGGCCTCCGCCACTGTGTCGCTGATGGCAGGGAGAAGCTCGTTGTTGATATAGCTCTTGATTGCGTTCGGGCCCTCGTCGAACTTGGCTTTCAACTGGGCGGCGGTCAGCCCGCCCACGTCGTTGGGCTCGTCGTCCAGCTTCTGGATGACGTCCAGATCGTCATCCAGATCAGGGATGACCAGCGACTGCACAATATTGAGGTCCGCGCTCAGTGGTGTGATAGACATGGTTCCCTCCTATTTGACGTTCCCGGTGTAACGGATCTGCACGTCCACGCTGAGGATGGTGGCCGTGGCCGATGCGGAATTGGAATACAGGATCAGCTTGTAGAATGTGGCTTTTTTCACCTTCAGCTTGGCCCGGACTACCTGCGGCTTTCGGTTGGTGCCAAAGCTCCAGTGTGCAAAGCTGGCGTGGGTAAAGTTGGAAAGCCCAGAGGCGATGACCTTGACCGGGTAGTCCGACTTGATGTTGGACTCTGCCGTCATGTACAGCACAGCCTGGGTCTCCGGCTTGATGCCCACCCATACGACGGAGCTGTATTTGCGCATCCACTCCCGGTCAAAGGCCATAGAGCCAGATTCCCACCGGGCGTCGATGGGAGAAAGGTTGTCGTTCCGGTAAGTCCGCGAGAACTCCATCAGCCTCCCGTCCGGCGTCCCGAAGTACAGTGTGCCGTTGACCTTTTCCATGCAGGCCATGGGCACGTTGGTGTAGTAATACCAGGTGTCGTTGGCGTAGTTATGCACCAGGGCCTCGTCCCCGCACGCCACGTAATACTCCTGCTCTTCCTCGTCGTCAAAGGCCACGGCGCGCTCCATTGTGAACGCCTTCAGCGTGGCGGTCACCGGGTCGCTCAGGCGCTTTGCGTTGCGCTCGTCCCGGGTGGAGCCCACCGTCAGGGCCCATTCATAGCAGGCCGAGCCGAACAGGGTCCGGGGATTGTTCTTCACCAGCCGGGCCTGACCGGGGGCCGCGCAGCCGATCTCCCGGTTGAGCGGGGAGGCGTAGAAGGCCGCCGCCACCGAATCGTCCGCCAGAGTCAGCGTGTTGTACTGCACCGAGTGGGCCGAGTCGGCCTTAAAGACCAGCAGCCGGTCATAGTGCCGGATCATGGCCGTAATGGGCGTGTTGGCCGAGTCGATGGCGATGACATTCAGATCCGGGAAATACTCGGCGGAGGGCTGTCCCACGTTGTCCAGGCCGCTGTAGACGGCCTCGTTGGTCCCATCGCCATAGAGAAAGACCCGGCTGTCCGACGCGCCGTTGTAGAGCTCGGCAAACCGCATTCCGGCCACCTTCGCCCGGTCCCCGTATCCCTTCCTCCAGGTGACGGTGATGGTATTCACGCCCTTTGGGGGTGGCGATGCAAAGACGATTTTACCGGAGTCTAAATGGTTTATGCGGCTGATATCGGTGCCCTCTATGGAGAGAATCTCGTCGATATCCTTCTCCACCAGGTAAAACTCTGTGGAGGTCCCGTCCGGGGAAAAGATCTGTTTCCGCTTACCGTTGAGCTTGTTCACGCCCTCCAGCAGCGTCCCGCCGCCCATGGGCTGGGAGGCCGTCGCCACCGTGGGGATATAGCCCTCCACCGCCTGGACCTGTCCGACGCCGCTCCAGCAGTAATACTCTGTGCCGGTGAGCAGATAGACCTTTTTGGAAAAGCCGAAGAAGGAGGTCTGCGCGTCTGTGATCGTGCCCAAGTCCACCTTTGTCCAGGCCCCCGGAGCCACGTCCCACAAATGCCCGTTGCAGGCGCACAGCAGGTGCCGCACCCCGGCCACATAGCCGTACCACATCCCCCGCACCGGGTGTTCGGCCCCATTCTCGCCGGCCTCGGCCAGCGCGCAGACCGGAGCGTAGCCGGGCCGAAGCTGCAAGTGCTGCTCCCGTGTAATCCGGAAGTTGCGCATCCGGGCGGCCTCGCCGGTTTTCAGTCCGGTGTCTCCGTCCGGGGATTCGTTGAGCCCCAGCCACTTGTTTAGGCGGAAGATGCTCTTTTCCGTTCCGCTTCCGATCCGGGCCACGCTACCACCTCCCGAACTGCCCGTACTCGATCCCGCCGTATGGGCTTGTGATGTCCTCCCAGGCGGCGGGCGTGTTTCGGAGCTGGGCGAGCTTCTCCTCATACCGCTGGTTGAAATAGGACGCCTTGTCGTCGTCCTCCCCCAGCAGCAGGTGGGCCGCCAGCCCGTAGGGCAGTACACCCTGGCAGATCCCGTCATCCAGGGGCAGCGCTGCGGTAAAGCTGGTGATCTCCGGGCAGATGGGCCGTTTTCCCGGCTCGGCTACCGTGTAGGTGTCGGATGCGGGCCAGCACTCTACGCGCAGCACGTTGAGGATGGCCAGGGTCCGGTTTTTGTACTCCTTGGTGTCCGCCGTGTCGGCGCTCCCGCTGGATTCGTTGATCTCGTCCATCAGGTGCATGGACAGCTCGAACACCTGTTGTGCGGTTGTGGACATGTCTTCGCCTCCTGAAAGAAAAATGGGGGGCAGGGCAGTGCGCCCCGCCCCCGTCTGGTCATACGGTGAACTCCGCCACGCCCGAGTTGAGCGCTCCGCTCTTCGTGGCGTAGGCTTTGATGACCGTGCCGCTGGCAAGGCCGCTCAGAGCCTCGGAATAAGTCTGTGCCGTGCTGGAGGTCTTGGGGTCGGTGCCGTCGGTGGTGTACTTGATGGCAGTGGCTCCACTGGACGTAATGGTCCAGGTGGAGGAGCTCTTGGCGATGGTGGGGGTGGCCTGCACATTTGCGGTGGCCACGTCCACATACAGGCCGTTGACCTTGGTGCCGATGACGAAGGCGTCGTGCATGAACCGGCATTCGGCCACGTCGCCGTCGATGCCCATGGGGTTCTTGTGGACCCGCAGGGTCTTGAGCTTCATGGGGTCCACCGTGGCGTTCTTGTACTTGATGAAGAAGTTGACGCCGGCGGGGAAATACACGTCGGGCACCCGGACAATCTGCATCCCGTCCAGCTCGCCAACCACGCCGTTGCCCACGCTCTTGGCCCCCAGCTTGTCGATGCCCACGATCTCGGAGGCCAGCTTGACCTTGATGTAGACGCTCTCCTTGATGAACAGGGTGCGGTTGGTCAGGGGGACCAGCTTATTGCTCATGGCGGCGGTGCCGTCCATGATCTTCTCCACGATGTTGGCCTTGGTCAGGTCGGCGCTCTCTGCGGTGACCAGGCCCGCGCCGTTCATCCACTTGGAGAAGCGGTACTTGTCGATGAGGGGGGTGGCCTGCTCGTCCCAGTTCATCCGCAGGCGCTTGGTGACCTGCTTGATGTTGAGCTGCTCGGCGTCGTTGCCGGCGTCCACCGAGAAGGTAAAGCCCTTGTCCTGGGTCATGGTCATCTCCTGCACCGTGTCGCCCAGCTCGGTCAGGGTGCCGAAGCGGGTGGAGCCGGAGCGCGTGTAGTCCCCCACGGGGACGGAGTCCACGGAATAGATCTTGATGCTCTTGACGCCGGAGAAGTCGTAGCCCTTGCCGGCGTATGCGTCGGTCAGGGACCGGAGGGTGAAGCGCTCCGCCACCTTGTCCGAAAATTTTGTTGCCAGATTAATATCCATTTTTTACCCTTTCTGACGATTAGTCGTCCTCATACCACCATTTGTCGATCTCGCTTCTGGTGTCTCCCTCCCGCGGGGAGTTGAGCGGGCCGGTGGTGTTCTGCTGATTCTGCCGGTTCTGCCGTTCGGCGGCCAGCTCCGCCTCAAGCTGCCGGTTTCGGTGCATGGTGTAGGCGCTGACCAGGCTCTCGCCCTGGGCCACCCGTTCCCACACCTCTTTGGGGATATGCGCTGGCTTGATGCTGGGGTAGGCCCGCAGGAAGTCCAGCATGCCCTGCTTCCGGGCCTCGGATTGCTGCCTGGCCCGTTCCTCTGCGGCCTTCTGGCGCTGCCGTGCGGCCTCCGCCTCAGCCGCCTGAGCCTGCAGGGTCGCCTGCTGCTTTTCCACACGGATCTGTGCGTCGGCAGTCTGCTCGTTGATCCCCTGGGCGATCAGCTCCTGCTTGCGCACCAGGTCAATGTACTGCTCTACGCTCAGGCCGTTGCGCTGGGCGTAGCTGCGGACCAGAGTCAGCGCCGGGTCGGCCTCCTGCCGGTACTGCCGGAGCTGGTCTCGCTCCTGGCGCACCGTGTCGTAATCCCAGCCCTTTTGGGCCATGGATACGAGCTCCTCTCGGGTGACCTGCCGCGTCTCGTCCCGGTTTTTCAGGGTGAACAGTTCGGGCGGGTCTGCCTCTGCCGGTTTCTCCTCCTGCTCTTCCCGGGCTGCGGGGGCTTCCTTGTCAGGAGGAGCCGCTTCCGGCTGCGGGTCTGCCTCCGGCTTTCGCTCCATCCGCCCATCGTCTGCCTCTACTGTGCTGGGGCCGTCGTCCTCCGCCCAGGCGGCGTAGATATCGGCCTCGTTTACGGTGATGTTCTCGTTTTCGTTCATGCTGTACTCCTCCTCCGCCTATGGTCGGGCGGATTTTTATACTAAGGGGCTGGTCTGCCCGTCGTATCCGGTCATCGCGGGTCCGGCTGCGCCCATGGCGGCGGCCTCCCGCTCCTTCAAGGTCTCGATCAATTGCTGCTGGTCGGAAATGTAGCCGTTGGGCACCCGCTCCAGGTAGTCGATCACGGAGATCTTGCCCTGCGTCAGCAGGTTGTCCAACGTGTTGATCTGGGCAATCTCGCTCCAGTAGGCCGAGCCGCCCACATCCAGCTTGATGGACAGCGGCATCTGCTCCAGCACGGAGAAGTCAAAGGGCGCTGGGGCGTCCATCCCGTCCAGCCGCACATAGCGCACCCCGTAATAGACCCGCATCAGGTCCATCCAGATGTTGCCCATGTCCTCCACGCACTGGAACAGGTCCTGCCGGACGATTTCCAGGGGAACCGAGGAGGACTTTTGCAGGGCAATGATGGCCGAGGTGTTGTCCGGCTTGACGTTGCCCAGGGCGGCGTCGGTGGCTCCCATGAACTCCTTGGTGAGGGAGATGGCCAGCTCGATGAACTGGGACACCTGGGGCGATATGACGGCGGGGTCGATGGTTTTCACCAGGTCACCGATGCTTCCGTTGCCCAGGTTGACGCCGATGGCCCGTCCCACGCCGCTGTCCCACTTTGGAATGCGGACCTTGTCGTAGACGATCTTGGGGTAGGCCGTAGTCATCAGGCTGATCATGGTCATGGCGAACATCTTGTTGATAAAAATCTGGTTGGGGATGAGCCCCGTAACGGCGGCCTGCCCATGATAGCAGTTGGGCACATAGTCCCAGTTGAGCCATCCAATGGGATAGAGCCTCTGACCGGTGTCCCAGGCCGGGCGGACCACCGCGTCCTTGACGGTCTTGACGCACCGCAGCGTCCCGCCCTCCTTCCACAGCCGCAGCAGGGTAGTTGCCTTGCCGTCGGTCATGGCGTCGAAGCGGTCGTTGGTCTCGTCGCTGTCCGGCCGTACCGCGTCGGGGTCCTGCCCGTACCGCTCCGCCTCCCGGCGCACGTCCTCCAGCATCTCCCGCCGGGCCACGAGGATATAGGGCTGGCTCTGTACCGCCCGGGTGTTGGGGTTCCCGAATACCACGCGGGTGTTTTCCAGCAGCTCCACCCGGATGGTCCCCCTGGCGCTCTGTCCGGTCTCCGCCTCCGGGTCAAACCAGCAGTAATAGCACCCGTCCCCGTCCACGGCGGCGTTTCGCATGAAATTGCGGATTAGGCTGCCAATCTTGTTGTGCTCAAACAGGGCATCAAACTGGTCGTTGAGCACGGAGCACACCGCGTCCGTATCCAGCCCGCCCGCCACGGGGGTCAGGGGAGAGGCCGCCATCTTGATGTTGTCCGTGGAGGTGGACGCCACCAGAAACAGGACGATGCGCTTAATGAAGTTGAATACCGGCGTGGGAAGGCCGTTGGACTTGACTCCCTCCCACTGCTTGCCGATGTAGAAATTTTCGTTGTTCCGAACCGTCTCGTAGAGGTCGATCTGGCTTTTGAAATCCACCCCCGCGTTGTACTCCTTCCAGACCGTTTCGGGGGTGGGTGCGTCCCTCTTTCCGCTCATAGGCTCTCCCTCCGTCTGGGCCGCCCGTCAAAGGCCATCAGATTGCTGATGCCCTCCTGGAGCTTCGCGTCCTCCTGGGGCCGGTCTCCGCCGTCCAGAGCGTCCCGCAGGGCCTTGAGCTCGGACCGAAGCTCCTCCTGCCCGCGCTCCACCCGCTCCAGGGCGTCTAAAATCCGCCTGAAAACCATGCCTTTACCCTCCATACGTAAGATACTCCTCGCTGAGCGCTCCGCCCAGCATAGCGTCGTCGTAGTCCATCCGCTCATCGTCGTCTTCCCGCTCCGGTTCCTCCGGCTCGGCCCCCATCGCCCGGAAGGCGCACAAGTAGCGGATGGCGTCGGGGCTGTGCGTGTACTCGTGGGGCTCCTTTGCCACATCGGACGGGTTTTTCTCGTCGTGCTGCACGGCGGCCAGATCCCGGATCAGGCGCTTGCAGTCCTCAAAAATCAGCATACCCGGCCTGCCGTCGGGCCAGAGCTTGAGATATTCCTTCAGGGCCAACCAGCCATGGACCCGCTGGTTGGGGGCCTTGATGAGACTCACGCCGCATCGGATAAATTCCTCGGCCATGGTCCGTCCCGATACCTTTTGGGTGCTCCACAGGTCCGGCGGAGCCAGGGTGTACCGGATCGTTTCTGCGTCCGGCGTCCGCTCCCGCATGGCCCCCGCCGCCTGGGATACGATCAGGTCCGGGCTGCAAAGCTCCCGGTAGATCCAGAGGCGCCCGTCGTAGTCGATGGCCGCCCAGTAGCAGGCCAGCATGTCCAAGCCGTAGTCGATCACCCGGTAGCGGGGCCATGCGTCCGGCAGCGTCCGGGGCTGTATCACGTGGGTCTCCCGCCGGAACTCGGGGAAATACTGCCCGGCGAAGATGTCCCAGCGCCCGTCCCGCCACGCCTCCCGGAGCCCGTCCGGAAGATTGTCCAGGCCCTCCAGAAATTTGGGGTCGTTCTTCTTCCAGACCGGGTTATCGGATGCCAGCGCCTGGATAAACACGTAGTTCTCAGGGTTCTCCCCGGGCTTGTACTCCCGATCCACGAACAGCCGCTTGACCCACATGTGCCCGACGCCTCCCGGGTTGCAGGTGAGGTACATGCGCTTGGGGAATGGGTTCCCGCCCCGCAGGCAGGCCGTCAAGACGGAAAACTGGTACTCGGTGAAGTGGGTGGCTTCGTCAATGCAGATCACGTCATATTCCTGCCCCTGGAACTGGTCCACGTCGTGCTCTCCGGCGCAGTGCCCGAAGATGATGCGAGACCCGTTTGGGAAGGAGAAGGCCTTTTCCAGTTCGCGCCAGGTAGCGACACCCTCCAGCATAGCCTTGAGCTGCACGATGTGGTTCTCCCGCAGCTCCGGGTAGGTCCGCCGAAGGAACAGGATGCGGATGCCGGCATAGCGCAGCGCCATCAGCACCGCCTTGGTGCGCACAGCCCAGCTCTTCCCGCCTCCCCGTGCGCCTCCGTAGGCCACGAACCGGGCCCGGGCCTGGAAGAATGCCTTCTGCGGCTTACTGTTGGGCGGGTCAATCCGAAGTGTCACTCTCCCATCTCCTCCAGTCCCTTGTCCATCTCTACGCGCAGCGTAGTGTCCGCGCTGATCTCCTGCTTGTCGGTAAACATCCCCAGGTGTCGGCCCAGCAGCTCCAGGGCCTTGAGCTTGTCGCAGGTGGTAACCTTGATGCCAAACTTGGTCTCCTCCACGCCAACCAAGGCGGCCCGCTGCTCGGCGTCCAGATCGTCGGTGTCGGTCAGCACTACGCGGACGCCCCCGACCACTTTGGCGATCCCGCCCCGGTCAGCGTGCGCGATCTTGTAGAGCTCCTGGACCACCCAGTCCTGCGTGACTCCGGTGCGCTCCTCCCGGTCCGCCATGGCTTTCCGGATCTCCGCCTGGACATGAGTTTTATTGAGCAGTTCCACGGCAATCCGGGCCGCGCTCTTGGGGCTGTATCCCGCCCGGATCGCGGCCTGTGTGGCGTTGAGGTCCACCAGGTACTCCGCAACAAACCGTCTTTGCTTTGGCGTCAGCTTGGCCATCCTCAACGCCTCCTCTTCACATAAAAATACCGTGCAGGAATCCAATCCTACACGGTAATTATCGCATGGCGTTTAAATCTGATTCCCACTATAGTGGGAGTCTTACAAATAATTTTGGCGTCCAATTAAGTAATCCACGGGGACCTCGAAGTAATCCGCCAGTGCAACTATTGGCGCCAACGTTGGCTCCTTCTCTCCGCGTTCATACTGGCCGATGATATTTTTACTCAACCCGCACAGCTCCCCAAGGGCCTTCCGGCTCATCCTTCGCCGCTCCCGCAGCTTCTGGAGCCGCTGTGGAAATTCCTGTTTCATGCTCTTCTCGCTTTCTCTATATGCGTTCCCCGCCCCTGTAGTCTCAGATGCTACGACATTCCGACAGGCACCGTGAAATTGATATGCCCGTCTACCAGTACCAGCCATCGCTGTCAACCTCGCCATCCTCCCCGTAGATAGTCAAATCAAAGAACTGCCTGCCGCTGGCCAGGACCTGGCACAGCTTGTCCATGATCTTCTCTGCGATCTCCCATGAACGAAACCAGGCAAGCTCCTCACACTCAGGCATACCCGTGAATACGTCGTCCACCGTGACAACCTTGTCCGTCTTTCTGGTCCTGCGGCGGTGAACCTTCTCGTCGCCGTCCAGCAGCAGGCCGGCAATCTCTCCGGCCAACGCGCCCCCAAAGAACGTAGCCCGTTCCACGAACCCGTCGCAAATGACCGCCCCATGGGTGGTGCTTCCGTCCTCCTCCTCGCAATCCAGAGGTCTGATCCTGAAATGCCGCACATCACGGACCTGCACAGTGCCCGTGAGCGGATCCCGATATTTTGTGTACATTGCCTCTCCTTTCTACCGTCACCAACTTTTTTGCCTGTCACCAGGGGCAAAAAACGGCGTATCCATTGTGGCCCTAGGCGTTGACCAAATTTTGTGCGACACACTCAACTTATATAGATAAAAGAAAAGAGATCACTGTATTTCCTCTTTCTCTTTTTCCCTTATATAAATATATATATCTTGGTGACATGGTGACAGTAAGTATATAAAGGGCTCAAAGCCTTGCAGCTACTGGATTTTACCCGTCACCAGATTCGTCACCACCTGTCACCAGAATGCCGTCTTCCGGTGACAGGTCCTCTCATCCCCTTAGAAACGGAATCATCTTTTGCTCATTTTTCCATGGGTCGTCCGTGTCATCGCCGCTTTCATCTGTTTCGCCGGGTGCCAGTTTCGGTACGACCAATTCATAGCACCATGGCCTGTCCCTACCGATCCGAAGCTGCTTGGTTTTTCTGGAATTACCCGGGATAATGTATCCTCTTTCCGCGAAGCCTTCCTTACAGGCCGCCATAATAAAGCCCGCCTGTTCCATGGCCTCATCCATTACTGAAGCGATAACGGCATATCCCGCATCTGTCTGCTTCCCCCACAGCTTGTTTCTATCGTCATGATACGGTATCCCACCGGGTTGCTGGCGTTCAAACTGACCGGGGTTCGCCGCAATCCAATCGCACACCCATCGGTAGGCCCGCTCTACCTGGCTGACTTCCGCCGTATCCGTGAGATATTCCGCCAGCGCGTAGCAAAATGCCCGCGTACCCTGGATCGCCGTACCGGGATCTACTCTGAAAACACAGACCGAAGAAAAATAGTCTCCCACAGCCAGCATAGCGGCGCTGGCGGCTTGCTTCTCCGTCCCATGCCCGATTCCGAGGAACAGCTTCCGGCAGGCATCCCGGATGCTCTTAGCCTCCTCTATTACGCCGGGCTCCGACATGGCCTTTATGAACTCACGGCCCGCATAGCCATAGTGCCCCTTCACGAAGTCCGCCATGCTGGCGGCGTCCTCGAAGAGCTTATCCTTGCAGTAGAGCTCAATGACCCTGTTTTTCCCTCCGCCGCCGGACCTCTCATCTGTCAAGGGACCCTCGCCGCTGCTCAGGACGCACAACCTCCAAGTGGCCATGTTCTCGATGCTGCCGGACTTCGTGCCCCGTCCTTTGCCCTGTCCCTCGCAGAGGTTATAGATCAGAGTGTCCCTGTCTCTTATACACATCTCCGAGCCCACGAGACAAGAGGCAATCTCGT